>TARA_R110002050_G_scaffold294841_1_pt1 | contig 35539 bp, 33 predicted proteins | sample TARA_R110002050 | Tara Oceans TARA_R110002050 (sample SAMEA4396988) | marine metagenome | biome: Polar Biome; feature: [DCM] deep chlorophyll maximum layer (ENVO:01000326); material: water (ENVO:00002006), including particulate matter (ENVO:01000060) such as... | depth 25 m
CCACATCACCTGCTCCTTCCTTCTTTACTCTTCCTATGAACTTGCCAACTAATTCCGCTGACTCGTTATATATATTGAATGCAAGCCCATTCGTCAACCACTAAATTCACTTTTTTTAAATAAAATGTTAAACATTAAAAAAGCCCGCATAAAGCGGGCCATTATCATAGAAAATCACATGGATAGTTACATCGCCTTAACGACTTGTTCACACATTTTCTTGGCATCACCAAACAACATCATCGTATTATCCCTAAAGAACAATTCATTCTGTACGCCTGCATAGCCTGGGGACATCGATCGTTTTACGAAAAAGACTGTCTTGGCATTTTCCACATCAAGTATCGGCATCCCATAAATTGGACTGGTTGGATCTGTTTTGGCCGCAGGGTTTGTTACGTCATTAGCTCCAATCACAAAGGCCACATCGGCAGAAGCGAAGTCGCTATTGATATCTTCCAATTCAAAAACATCATCGTAAGGAATGCTTGCTTCAGCCAATAGAACATTCATATGGCCGGGCATACGCCCTGCAACCGGGTGAATGGCGAATTTAACTTTAACCCCATTTCTTTTAAGGTTATCCACCATTTCCTTCAAAGCATGCTGGGCTTGCGCAACCGCCATCCCATACCCAGGAACGATAATAACGGTCTTGGCATTTTTCATCATAAAACCAGCGTCTTCCGCGCTTCCTTGCTTAACCGGACGATCATCTTCAACAGCTGGCCCACCACTTGCTTGGGCAGCACCGCCACCAAAACCACCTAAGATAACATTGATGATACTTCGGTTCATTCCCTTGCACATAATGTAACTTAGAATGGCGCCCGATGCCCCAACCAAAGCGCCCGTGATAATCAACAAGTTATTTTGAAGGGTAAACCCAATGCCACAGGCTGCCCAACCAGAATAAGAGTTCAACATCGAAACAATAACCGGCATATCCGCCCCACCAATTGGCAAGATTAATAAGAACCCAAGAACCAAAGCCGCGATGGTGATCATCCAAAACATAAAGGCCTCACCATTTAATGTCATATCCACGATACCGTAGATAATTCCAATAAGAATGGCCAAATTAAGAAAATGTTGCCCTTTAAAAACCAAAGGCCTACTGCCTAAGATCCCTTGAAGCTTCATAAAGGCCACAACAGACCCTGTGAAAGTAATCGCCCCGATGGCAGACCCAAGGCCCATTTCAATCAAAGCACTGGTTGTTATACCTTCCATGCCGCCTATACCAAAGGCTTCTGGGCTGTGAAACGCGGCACCCGCCACACAAACAGCAGCCAACCCAACCAAACTGTGAAACGCCGCCACCAATTGGGGTAAAGCTGTCATTTCAATTTTCTTGGCAATCAAAGTACCAATGGCCCCACCGATAAGAATACCGCCGATAATTGCCTCAAAACTTAAAACTGTTCCGCTGGCCAATGTTGTTAAAATAGCAATAACCATCCCAACGATTCCATAAGTATTCCCTGACCTTGCAGATTCAGGGGAAGACAACCCCCGCAACGACATAATAAAGCACACTGATGCGACAAGGTATAAAATTGCTGATAGATTTGCACTCATAGGATTATCCTTAATCTTTTTTCTTGAACATATGCAACATACGTTGCGTTACGATGAATCCACCAAAAATGTTAATTGATGCTAGTGTTACGGCAATGAACCCCATAATTTTCGAAATATCAAAAAATTCACCCCCTGCCGCAACCAACGCCCCAACAATAATCACGCTGGAAATCGCGTTTGTCACCGCCATTAAGGGGGAGTGCAAAGCAGGCGTCACGCGCCATACAACATAATATCCGACAAAACATGCCAAGATAAAAACAGTAAACCCAAGAATTGTTGGGTCTGCACACATTTCTTGACCATTTTCAACGGTCATATTAGAAAATTGATCAGCCACTTGGTAGCCATCACTTTGTATTACCTGAACTTTTTCAGTAATTGTTGTTAATCCCATTGGACCCTCCTACTTCTTTTCCTGGGCAGCTTTTGTTGCCGCTGTTTTTTTAGGGATTGTTTTAGTTGGCATAAGGTCGGAACGATTGATCTTACCATTCAAAACAACTGTTGCGTCTTTCAAAATTTCATCTTCCATATTGAAATTTAAGGTATTGGCTTCTTTATCAAACAATAAAGTCACGAAATTCAAAAGATTTTTCGCATAAAGTTTTGAAGCATCACGGGCCAATCTGGAAGGGACATTCGCATGCCCAACAATTTTAACGCCATGTTTTTCAACAACTTTTCCAAATTCACTAAGTTCGCAGTTTCCGCCCATTTCAACAGCCAAGTCGACAATAACAGAGCCCGCAGACATTCCTTTAACCATGTCGGCTGTAATGATTTTTGGCGCCGGACGCCCTGGAATCAAAGCAGTTGAAATAACAATGTCACTTTTTGCCAATTCTTCTTTTAATTTTTGGGCCTGACGTTTTTTATAATCATCACTGACTTCTTTGGCATATCCACCTTTGCCTTCAGCCGTTTCACCTTCGACTTCTATGAAAGATGCCCCAAGGCTTTCCACTTGTTCTTTGGCAACCGCCCGCACATCGAAAGCAGATACAACAGCCCCAAGACGTCTGGCGGTGGCAATGGCTTGCAACCCTGCAACCCCTGCCCCAATAATTAAGACTTTCGCAGGACTGATAGTTCCGGCAGCCGTCATCATCATAGGCATAGCCTTATCAAGATGTTCTGTTGCATCTAAAACAGCCTTGTACCCGGCAAGGTTACTTTGGGAAGAAAGTATATCCATGGATTGTGCGCGGGTAATACGCGGCACCAATTCCATTGCGACAATATTAATGCCAGATTTTTCATAAGTTTTTAAATGATCCGGACTTGTCATGGCCGAAACAGATGCCACAACCGTCGCCCCTTTTTCATACAAGGAAACTTCGTCTGTCCCTTCGGACTTAAGCATTGGTTTTTGAACTTTTAAGATAAGATTGGCATTTTTATAGAGATCTTTGCCTGATTGAATTTTGGCCCCGGCATTTTTAAAATCATCGTCAGAAACTGATGAATTCAAACCAGCCCCTTTTTCAACGGCGACTTCAAATCCCATATCAATGTATTTCTTAACGGTTTCCGGCGACGCGGCAACGCGACCTTCGTCCTTATGTAATTCTTTTGGAACAGCGATTTTCATGCTTTACCCTTTTGGCTTTATTGTATAAGTGGTGCGCCCTGAAGGATTCGAACCCTCGACCTGCGGCTTAGAAGGCCGTTGCTCTATCCAACTGAGCTAAGGGCGCACAATAACTGCCATTATAGAAATTCCAATAAAAATGTAAAGCATTTCGAAAGTTTTTTTATATAATAATTATCAAATAGGCAGATTCAATAGGATTTTCAAGGAATAAATAAAATGACCGTAACCAGATTGTATAGAGATGAGATGAAATTTAAGCGGTTCCAACTACGGTCATCTTATAAAGTTCAGAACTCTGTACCATGTTTTGTGCCTCACAAAGCCTCCCAACAGAGAACTAAACCGAAGTTTGATTGGGCCTCCCCAATCATAACTCTTCTATATTGCACAATTGCCCTTAAATCAAGTAAATATTTTTTAACAGTCTATTCAGTAAAATCAACACGACTCTATATAGAACGCATACTGCCTTGACTAGAAACATAGAATATGGGAAAAACAAGAGAATATAAAGTGGTCTTCCCAATCAATCCACACAAGAAAAAGGTCTTAAAAAGAATATCATAAATGAAGCATAACATTAAAAATATTGGTATTTTTGTAGGAGAAGATTTATTAGGGGATGGCATTCTAAAAATTCCCTTTATCCTGTGCCTAAAAGAACAGTTTCCCAAAGCAAACATCACGTGGATAACAGGTAAAAATAAAAGTGTTTTTTCCTCTGTTCTATCGTCTTTAGTAGAAAACAAAATTGATACCGTCATTGATACCATTCCCATTGGTCAAACCTGGGGGGAAGTATTTTGCCCATCCCCTCTTCAGAAAAAATTTGATTTATTAATTGATACCCAAAGAAATATACGGGAAACCTTAGCTCTAAGAAAAACCCCTCATTATTATTTTTATTCACAGACTTGGTGTTACTTTTTTTCTGATTTTAAGCCGTCAAAAGATATTAAAAAGTATTTTCACCTGACAGATAATCTTATTAATATTGTTCGCATTATTACGAAAAAGAATATCGAAAAAACTTATTCTATTGAAATCCCTAAAGCTCTGCTAGATAAAGTCAAAAACCTATTACCAAATGACAAACCTCTGATTGGGCTATCCCCCGGTGCGGGACAACCTTTTAAAGTTTGGCCGCTGGAAAATTTTATAAGCGTGGCCAAAGAAGTTTTAAAATACAATAGATATCCAGTATTTATCTTAGGCCCAGCCGAAAACAATCTTTATGATCCTCTGAAAAAGGCTGTTCCTGACGCCTTATTTCCATTACAAGAACACCCTGACCTTTTCAAACTTCCGGTACATACCATTGCTTTGTCCAGAAATTTTGAAAAAAGTGTGGCGAATGATTCTGGCACTGGTCATTTACTTGCCGCCGGGGGCAAGCCTATTATTTCCTTATTCGGAAAAACAGCCCCCAAAAAAGTACACCCTTATACCAAAAAAATAAATTACCTCAAAAGCCCAACAGGAAAAATGATCGATATTTCAGTTAATGAAGTGATGAACGCCTTAAAGTTAAAGACCTAAGAATATTAACTGATCATCTATTTTATATCTCTGACTCTATAGACAGCGGCCAAAGCCAGGAAAGAAACCCCTGAAATACAATAGATAATAATATTGGCATTTTCCAAAGCACCCGCATAAGTATAAACAAAGGGCGCCCCCCCCATGATGGCATAAGTAATATTATAACAAACAGAAATCCCCGTCTGTCGAATCTTTACAGGAAACAATTCCACCATTAAGGGCATATACCCCGCCATTAATGCCGCAATAATTGTTTGATAAGCCATCAAAAAGAAAACCAATGTCATATAGGTTCCTTCCTCCAACAATTTAAGCAAAGGAAAAAGAAAAAAGAGAGCCGATAAAATACCTATTTTATAAGAAAACCCCGCCCCTTTTTTATCAGCTAACTTTCCAAAGAACGGTATAACCAGGGCACACCATAAAACCCCCAAGGTCATACCACTGAAAATATCAGATTTTTCATAGGCATATATCTTGTTTAGAAATATGGGGAAAAACAAATTAGTTATAATTAAAATACTGGTGCCTGCTGTTAAAACAATCCCCTGAAGCGTCTTAAGTTTATAACCTTTTAATAAGTGAATCATCGGCGATAGGTAATTTTTATGCCTAAAAACTTTCTGGGCGTTAATAAATTCTGGCGTTTCATCAATTCCTTTTCGAATAAAATAATTAATAATTGCCAGCACGCCCCCCAATAAAAAAGGAATACGCCACCCCCATGCAAGAACTTGTTGTGGGTCTAAGAATTTATTCAATAAATAAGCAACCAGCGTTGCCATGACAGACCCAAGACTGACACTGGAAATAATAAAACTTGTGTGGGCGCCTCTTTTATTTTTATCTGTATGCTCGGCAACCATCGTAATGGCCCCTGGTAATTCCGCCCCAAAAGAAATTCCTTGTACAATCCGCAAGATAATCAGAAACATGGGCGCAATGCCCCCAATCACGTCATAAGTTGGCAAACATCCAATCAATAGACTGGCCCCTGCCATTAAAAACATAATGGATAGAAATGATTTTTTACGTCCAGACTTGTCCCCTACAGCTGCAAATAAAATGCCCCCAATAGGTCTGGCAACATATCCAAGGGCAAAAACCATAAAGGTTTTCATGATATTAATGACTTCATTATCAACTTGTGCATAGAATAAAGAAGATAATGTTCCTGACATCAAGGCAAATATAATGAAATCATAATATTCAAACCCTGCACCAAGACTTGATAGAATAGTAACCTTATTATTATTTTTGATCATTTGCTAACCTTTACACATTTACTTTATGAATAATTAAAAAATATTGAATTTTAGCCGAAATAGTATTGGCATAAAATACGCATGTTTGATATACAGATTATTCATGATGATAACTTAAAGCGAATATATGTAAATAGAGATATGAATATTGATCAACTAAAAACTTTTTATGTGGTGGCTCAGGCAGGCAGTTTTACACGCGCCTCGGATGAGCTTAATATGGACCAATCAAACGTCAGTCGTAAAATTATTGCCCTGGAAGTACGCCTTGGCATTAAATTATTCCAACGACTTGCCAGGGGCCTTGTTTTAACAAAACAAGGGGAAATTCTTTTAAAAGAAGTCAAAGAAGTCTTAACAAAAATTGATGGATTAAAAAGCAAAATAAAAGATTCCGAACAATCTTTTGCAGGGCATTTAAAGATTGCGTCAACCAATGCCTTGTCTTCCATGTGGCTTATGCCTTATATGTCTGAATTTTTAGAAAAACATCCCGAATCAAATATTTCATTACTAAGTACGGATAAAGAGCCAGACCTGACCATCCGCGAGGCGGATATTGCCATTCGCCCTTATGTTCATGATGCCCCTGACTTAATTCAGGATTATATCATCACATTTCATTGGCATTTATATGCAAGCCCTTCGTACATTGAAAAAAGGGGGGAGCCCAAAACAGTTGCGGACCTGGATAAACATAGTTTATTAGGCTTTGATAAAAACTCGGTCCACCCCATTCCAAATGCAAACTGGCACCTAATTGCCGGCAAGGAAGGCCGCGATGCGCGCAAGGCCTATTTTTCAACAAATTCTTTCCACGGTCTTTTACAAGCTGCCATCCATGGTATTGGCATAACCCCTTTCCCAGAAGAACCAGATGTCTTAAAGCAAACAAATTTGCAACAAATTCTGCCAGAGGTCAAAGGTCCGGCGATTGATCTTTACTTTGTTTATCCAAAAGCGCTTGAAACATTCAAACTTGCCACTGCTTTTGGGGAATTTTTAAAAGAAAAAATTCGGGCAAAATGTAAATAGTAGGCTAATGCTTCCTTATTCCCCTAGCCACTCTATCCAGAGTGGCTTTTTTTATGGGGAATTAAAGGGAAATAACTTTTTATCTAATTGACATGTACCCATAATATTATACTCTTTACCTTTAATTTAACTGCAGGAGCCTTAAATGAAAAAAGCACGTGTTATAGCAGCAAGTTTTATCGGAAATGCCTTGGAATTTTATGATTTTACCTTATATAGCGTCATGAGTTTTATCTTGGCAAAACATTTTTTCCCAAGTGAAAATGAATTTGTTAGCTTAATAAACAGCTTTGCAGCCAATGCTGTTGGCTATTTAATGCGCCCCTTTGGTGCCCTTGTTTTTGGATATATCGGGGACAAGCTTGGCCGGAAAAAAGCCTTGTCAACAACGATTATATTAATGGGATTACCTACTTTAGTTATCGGCTGTTTACCCGGATATGAAACCATCGGCATATTGGCCCCTATTATCATTATACTATCGCGACTTGTTCAGGGTATTTGCACAGGGGGAGAATATAATGGAGCGGCCATTTTTGCCCTGGAACATGTCGGGAAAAATTATCCAAGTTTTACTGGGGGTTTGATTTCAGGGTCTTGCGTTGTTGGGGCGATCTTGGCCACATACTTGGGTTCATATGTGACAAAACCAACGATGCCGGAATGGGCCTGGCGCATTCCCTTCTTTTTGGGGGCTATTATCAGTTTACTTGGCTATTTCATCCGAAAGAAATTATCTGAAACCCCAGAGTTCAAAAAGATAACACCTTCAAAAGGTCTAAATTTTCTAGAGCTTATCTCAACTTATTACAAACCCTTTATTTCAAGCTTTGTCATTGGTTCTTTTAATGGCGCGTTAACATATACTTTGTTTGCTTTTTTGAATGTTTATTTGCACAAATACCTTAATATTCCTTTAAACGAAGCGATGCAAAATAATTTATATGGCTTATCTGCCTTTATGCTGGGTTGTCCCCTTATGGGATTCATGATGGATAAAATTGGACGTCGCCGCTTTATTACACTTGCGTCCCTTATCATCTTAGGGGGCGTATACCCCTTGTTTATTGCGTATACATCCAATGCTGGGAATATTGGAAATCTCTGGCTTCCCCAAATTATCCTTGGGCTTTTTGTTGCAAGTATTGCGGGGACAGCCCATGGCTTTATCCAAAACTTATTCCCAACCAAGCATCGATATAAGGGTGTTTCCTTCAGTTTCAGCCTTGGTATAGGTGTTGTCGGCGGCATTACCCCCATCGTATTGTTAAAACTTATTAACCATACAAATGACCTCTTTATGCCAGCCTATTATATTGCGTTCTGGGGCATTGTGATGCTTTTCACATTATGGGCATGTAGATCAAAATATTACGATTAAGTAATATTATTTTATAAAAGATAGGGGCAAGCATTCGAAAGCACACCCCAAAGGTTGGACAGAGGAACATTCGACCAAATCCATTAATAGGCATCTTCCTAATCATAAAACCTTAATAAGATTAGAGCCTATTTTGGTGTACTTGGAAAAAATATCACCTCCATCAATACCTGTATTTATTAAAGAGATTTTAGACCTGCGTGCCCATTCCTCCAGGAACCCTAAAAGATAACTTGTATACATGGCACTCTCTGAATCAGATATAGATTTTCCCACAGGACCAATAAACTTAATAAAAGAGTTAGGCGGGGTCATATCAAAACCTGCAGCTGCAACAATTTCTGTACCTTTGTACAAGACAACATGCTGCAAAGTTTTTGACTCCTCACTTATATCATCTGATCCCAAAAGAGTCCCTTGAACAAATTTATAGGCTTCCCATTCTTCTTCTTGTGTACACAAGCGAGGGCAAATACCTTCAAATCCACTCTTTCTTAACACATCAACTATAAAACCATTCTTATGAAGGTTGTAGGTTGTTATGCCTGTGGATGACAACTTTGAATGAGAGGAATCTGTAGAAATGATAGATGCTTTAAGCGCTCCATAGATTTTAATTAACGAAGCGTCTGCACGCACCGTATCTCTAAATTTAAGATTTAAGTCTATCTCTGCACTACCCACTTCGTGTGCATGAAGATATATTTCATAGGGCTCTTTTTTACCATACATCCTTCTAAATGGAAGGTTATAGTTACCCTTATATTTATACCCCACCCTAGCTAGAGCATGATCTAAACTTTCGGGATCTTGAGATTCTGGAACCACAAGTAAAATGTCGATAATTGGCTTAGCTAATAAGCCAGGTATAGAAGTTGAGCCGATATGGTGAATATCTAAGCATATGCCCCCCAATGACTCCTTAATTAAACTTTCTTCATCTGAATAAGCATCTAGCCATGCAGGGTCATGTTCTAAAATCTTAATAGTTTTAGGCTCTTTTTTCTTGGGTAATATTTCTATAAATTCTCTCATTTGCTTTCTAGATTGTATGAAAAAATTTGCAATCGTCCTCGCGTCATTCAAAGGAGTATGATCATGTGGGTACGCGCTTTCAAGTCCCAAAAGATCTCTATGTTTACTTGGCGGTAATAAAGTATGAATACGGTCTCTGAAACAGAGCCATGTTTTTTGCATTGTCACAGAATCCCAAACCATACGATACTTACCCTCTTCACTATATCTGAGTGGGCGCCTTCCTAGATACTTTCCCAAATAGGTATCAATCCATGCTATATCAAAGCTTGGATTGTCAGATATAATCAAAAGTTCATTTGGCAAAGTTTCTATTTTTCTGAGGAACTCCCCAAAAGCTGTCATTGCCTTCTCAGGGGAAATCGCATCCTTTAAAACAACTCCTAACGCCCCAGGGTTTTTATCCCAAAAATCTCTCTTACAGTCTTCATCAAATACCGTTCCCTCTGGCATCTCTATATTAACACTGAAATAGTCAACTTCTTCACCATTTCCATTTTGCAGGCTGGCGCCAATACTCAGGAGGGCATTCTTTTCAAAATCAGGTCCACTTGTTTCTACATCAAATGCTACTACATACTGTTCTTCCAAAATCACTACTCCTTTTAGATTTTTTATATGATAGGTCACCCAGGAAGTGTGCCCAAACCTGGAAAGCTTACAAAGAATTAAGCCTGGTGCCTAAAAAAAGGCAAGCGGTTTTTAAGACAAAAAATTATTTAAGGTATTTTAAGACTTCTTCATAATACCCAAACATGCGGGGATCTTTTAGTTTATGGGGAAACAAAATGCCATCCAAATGGTCACATTCATGCTGGATAATGCGGGCATGAAAACCGTGGGCTTCTTTTTCATAAATACGCCCTTTTTCATCCATAGTCTTAAGATGAATGGAATGGTAACGCTCCACAAGCCCTAACAAGCCCGGAACAGATTGGCACCCTTCCCAGCCTTCCGACATTTTATCGGATAAAGGGGTGATTTCAGGATTAATTAATACTTGGGGGGGCACGCCTTCAGGATCATATTCTGGTGTTAAGTCATAAGTTTCAGGATCGTCGACTTTTATAGGGATATGATAAACAACCAATCGTATTGGACAGAAAACTTGCGGCGCGGCTATGCCCAAACACCCTCTGTGCCGAATAGTTTCCTTCATATCAGAAATCAATTCTTGGACTTCTGACGTCAAAGGATCCAAGACAGGCCGACATTTTTTTCCTAAAACAGGGTTCCCCATAAGGGCAACATTTAAAACTTTACCAAACATACTTTTATATGACATAACCTACTTATTCAAACAAGAAAAAAGGGGCATAAAGCCCCTTAATTCCGTTTTAAATTATCTTAATTTTCTAATCTTTATCAATAACCATTGTCGCCATTGTAAGGTTTGAATGGGCAACGATCATTGTTCGCATTGGGGAGATCAAGGGATCCATGGCAACAAGAATAAAGACCAAAGATCCAAACGGCAACCCAAGTGGGTCAAGAATCATCGCCAAGATTGGAATTAAAATTCCCCCTGTTGTAATACCAATTGTAGATATTCCTGCAAAAATTGACAGAAAGACCACATAAACCATCTGTATAATTGTAAAGTCATGTAGGTAAATATGGCCTACAAAAATTGCAGCAAAGGAAAAATATAAACAAATACTGAACCGTCCCACGATAATTCCCAAAGGAATAAGCGATTGCACAAGGTTCGTATTCTTTTTGTATAAGTTATTCAAAACCTCAATCGAGGACGGAATCGCTGACAAAGATGAAGATGTGGCCAAAGCAATGATTGTTGGGTCTTTAAAGTAAGTTATAGATTTAATAAATCCAAGTTTTGTTCTAAAGTTAATGATTGTTACGCCAACAAAAAACACGAATAAATAAGAAAGGTTTATATACCCCACAAATGGCACCATGCTTAAAAAGGCATCGGGATCAATCTTTGTAATGTTTGTTGACATAATACAAAATGATGCAATTGGTAGGAACGTAATGATTTCAGAGAATATCCGTTCAAATACTTTATAAACAATCTCAAGAAAATTCATTATCCTTTCGCTTCCTGGAACAGCTGCCAAGGCCAAAGCAAAGATGAAGGAGAAAACAACGACTTGGACAATTGCACTTTGTGATAATGAATTAAAAATATTTTTTGGAATCGAATCACGGATAAACTCTATAAAGCTTACAGATTTTTGTAGTTCAACAGGCTCCTTAAGGTTTCTTTCAATACTGGAAGCAGATAAAACAATTTTATTCAAAGCCGGACTGGCGCCAACATCAACTTTATCTGCTGGTCGGAACACCCCCCCAACAAGAACCCCTATTAAAGAAAAAATCACAAACAATGAGGCCATTACCCCCACGATTTTCCGAATACTTACACTTGATTTTGTAGTTAATAGTTTTGTAACACCCAATGTTGCCGCAGAAACGATTATAGGAACAACACACATTTTCATCAAGTTAAGAAAGATTTGCCCGAAAATCCCTAAAGTTTCAGTGTATTGTGGAAAATATGATCCATAAAAACCACCGAGCGTAAATCCAAGCAAAACTGATATTGGATTTTTTAATATTTTTCTTATTTTTTGCATAGTATTTCCCCTGTAAATTAAGCTTTATTATTTTTATTATAGATTTCTAACATTTCCAGAACATCGTTGCTGTTATAGGAAATTTCTTTAGAATCTATGAAATGATTAATCCAATGTTTGAAATGTAATTTATCCCAAGGTAGAACCATTGCTATTGGATCTTTTTGCCCTTTTATAACAACCGACATAAATTTGATGGACCCATTTGGAATTCCTCTTAAAGTTCTTGAAACTTCAAATTCATCACGGAAAATACCTGCAACTTCCCCTTTATCCAAGGCGCTGAATGCATCGTCCCAAGATTTATAACCTATGATATTTCCTTTTGGGAACAGCTGTTTGGCAAAGGTTTCATAAGAACTATTGCTGATCACCCCAAGCGAAACTTCTTTTCTATTAAAGAAGTCATAGATACTATCATCTGGTTTTGTTTTCTTTTCAGCAAACCTTAAACGATTTACAAGTATCGCCTGCCTGAAATTGATATAAGGCTTTGAATATTCAATATAAGCGGCGCGCGGTAATGAAATGCTAAGTTTTGACATCGCAACATCAGCCTCTCCCTTAGCCACCGATTGAACAAGTTCATTAAAAATACTTGTCTTACGGATAATTCTAAGTTTAATTCCAAGTTCTTTGGCAATTTTCTTTCCAAGCTCTACGCCCAGACCTGATGTTCCATCAACCCCTTTAGGGTCAGAATAGTAAAATGGGGGATTTTCCCGATTAATTATCGCCAGGCGCAATTCCCCAGAATTTATGATTTTCTGAGTTCCCGCACCTTGCGTCTTTGATTTAAACAGAGCGTCCGTTGCATTTGAAAAAGGAGAAAACGTTAAGAAGATAATCAAACTTAATGAGCCGAATATTTTATACATTGTAAGTTCCCCTGTGACTTTATTATTCATTATATACCTCACTTACAGATCAGCATATCAACGTTTTCATAAAAAATCCACAAAAAAACCCGGCATCAAGCCGGGTTTTTTTATTATAGCGTTAAACTAAGCCATTACTGCCAATAACAACAAGGCAACAATATTGATAATCTTAATCATAGGGTTAATTGCAGGCCCAGCTGTGTCCTTATATGGATCCCCAACTGTATCGCCTGTAATTGAGGCAAGATGCGCCTCTGAATTTTTGCCACCATGATGACCATCTTCAATATATTTCTTTGCATTATCCCAAGCACCCCCACCGGATGTCATGGAAATTGCAACAAAAATACCTGTCACGATCGTCCCTAGAAGCATGGCCCCTAAAGCTGTCAACCCTTCAGCAAACCCAACAAAGTGGGAAACTAGGAAGAATAATAAAACAGGGGATAAGATGGGCAATAATGATGGAAGAATCATTTCTTTAATGGCTGCTTTTGTCAAAATATCAACAGCACGACCATAGTCAGGTTTCGCCTCGCCAGACATGATTCCTTTAATTTCTTTAAATTGCCTACGTACTTCGATAACAATTTGACCACCCGCGCGACCAACTGCCTTCATTCCCATTGCAGAGAATAGATACGGCAACATACCACCAATAAACAAGCCTATAACAACATAGGGATCTTGAAGATTAAAAGAAACTTCTATGTTTGGAAAATAAGATTTAATGTCTTCAGTATAGGCGGAAAATAGTACTAAAGAAGCAAGTGCAGCAGAACCAATCGCATACCCTTTTGTTACCGCTTTTGTTGTATTTCCAACCGCATCCAATGCATCTGTTACTTTGCGAACATCCTCTGGTAATTTCGCCATTTCTGCAATACCACCTGCATTATCTGTTACGGGTCCGTAAGCATCTAATGTGACAATAATTCCAGCCAAAGATAACATTGCTGTTGCCGCGACACCTATTCCAAACAATCCAGCAACGACGTAAGAAGCAACGATACCTGCACAAATAATAATAATTGGCAACGCTGTCGCTTCCATAGAAACGGCCAGTCCTTGAATAATATTTGTTGCGTGACCTGTTTCAGATGCCTTAGCAACACTTCTAACTGGACGATATTCCGTGGAAGTATAATATTCAGTCACCCAAACCAAAAGGCCTGTTACAATCAACCCAACCCAAACACACATGTTTAAAGAGGCTGTTGTAATAACGTATTTTTCACCAAGATTGAATAATTTATCATCAGAAAAAACGTGATCCATAGCAAAGTAAATCAACACAGCAGACAACACACTTGCAACAACAAGGGTTTTGTACAAGGCTGCCATAATATTTTGTTTTTTACCAAGTCTTAGGAAGAAAGTCCCCACAACAGATCCGATGATGCTCATCCCGCAAATTAATAGAGGCAATAACATCATTGATTCTCTCTGTTCACCTGCTGGGAACGTAATACCCGCAATAATCATTGTCGCAACAATTGTCACAACATATGTTTCAAACAAGTCAGCGGCCATACCAGCACAATCACCCACATTGTCACCAACATTGTCAGCAATAACACCTGCATTTCGGGGATCATCTTCAGGAATACCTGCTTCGATTTTACCAACTAAGTCAGCCCCAACATCAGCGCCCTTTGTGAAAATTCCGCCGCCTAAGCGCGCAAAAATTGATATCAAAGAAGCCCCAAAACTTAAGCCAAGCAATGCTTCGATGATTTCTCTGTGACTAAGCCCCATGGTAGAAAGCGTCTTGTAATAAAGAACAATCCCTAGCAATGCCAAACCAACAACCAACATTCCTGTTATAGCCCCTGATTTATAAGCAATCCCCAAAGCTTTCTTAAGGCCTGTTCTGGCTGCTTCAGCTGTTCTAACATTCGCCCGAACAGAAATATTCATACCTATATACCCAGCTGCACCAGAAAGTACCGCCCCCAATGCGAAGCCAATACATACATGGTCCCCCATCAATGTATAAAGTATGACATCTATGAAAACGCCTACAACTGCGATCGTCAAATATTGACGATTGAGGTAAGCACGCGCGCCCTCTTGAATCGCTTTTGCAATTTCTTGCATCTTGCTTGTCCCAGTTCCTTGAACAAGTACTTGCCTTGTGGCAAAAAGCCCGTAAACAAGAGCTAAAACTCCTGAAAATATTACTATATTATATATGTCTGACATTGTTTTTCCTCAATTAAATACGACAAAATTTTATTGTACATAAACAGATATTATATTTAATTTACCCCAATTGTCCAGGACTTAATATCGAATTTTTTTTGAAAGGGTATTTAAGATTCCATTAACAAGCTTATGCTCTTTCCCCGAGTAAAAAGCATGGGTCACATCGACGTATTCATTGATAATGACGGCAGCGTCCGTTTCCATCTCAGATAAAAGCTCTGCAATGGCGACCTGCAAAACAGACCTTGCCAAGACATCCAGGCGCTTTGGGGTGATATTTTCCGGCAAGGATTCATCGATCATTTCATTAATATCTGCACAGCGATCATGTGTTTCTTTCACAAGTTTTTTATAAAATTCAGCATTCAAAGAAATATCTTCATGCTCTGAAATTTTATCGCCTTCAAAAAACTCTAAATAATCATCAACGGCGGCTTTTGAACTTGCTTCAACCATATTAATTTCATACATACTTTGAACAGCAGCCAACCTTGATGCCGATTTTTTCGTATACTTATTTACTTTAGTCATTCTGTATCTTCCATTAAATTTGCAATAAATTGTTTAAAATCATCTGGCTCTTTAAAGTCTTTATAGACTGAGGCAAAGCGCACATAAGCCACTTTGTCCAAATCCAATAACGATTCAAGAACCATCTCTCCTATCTTTGTCGAAGGAATTTCTTGTTCTCCTAATAACTCTAGGCGCCGAATAATGCTGCTGATAAACTTTTCAACCCGATCTTGTTCGATCGGCCTTTTACTCATCGCTGTGACGATTGATAGTGTTAACTTTTCCCGTTCAAAGGGAACACGATCCCCATTCTTTTTCAAAACAATCAAATCTGCCAAGTGAATCCGTTCAAAGGTTGTGAAACGGGATCCACACTCTGGACAAAAACGACGACGTCGAATGGCAAGATTGTCCTCTGCCGGCCGGGAATCTTTTACTTGAGTGTCTGTATACGTACAAAAAGGGCAGCGCATGGTTTCACCTAATACATAGGAAATTTGTTACAAAGATCAATCACTTTCTGTTGCACCAATTTTTCAACCGATTGGTTGCCATCAATCCCATTGTCAACTAAACCTTCCAAAAGTTCGTGCATCAAAGCAACCAGTTCCACGCATTCTTTTTCCTTAAACCCGCGGGTGGTAATGGCGGGCGATCCCAATCGAATCCCAGAGGTGATCATTGGTTTTTCCGAATCAAAGGGAATAGAATTTTTATTACAAGTCATGTTTGCTTTTTCCAAAGATATTTGAGCATCCATGCCTGTAATTTTTTTATTGCGCAGATCAATAACTAATAAATGGGATTCCGTTCCCCCCGCAACCAAGTCATAGCCATATTTTATAAATTCATCCGCCATAACCTTGGCATTTTTCACAACTTGCTGAGCATAGCCTTTAAAAGAGGGCTTTAAAACTTCCCCAAAAGCAACTGCCTTAGCAGCAATCACATGCATCAATGGGCCCCCTTGCAATCCAGGAAAAATGGCTGAATTTAATTTCTTACCCATAGCCAAATCATTCGAAAGAATGATACCACCACGCGGGCCGCGCAAAGTTTTATGTGTTGTTGATGTCACAACATGGGCATGTGGGAAAGGGCTTGGGTACATCCCTCCTGCAACAAGACCGGCAAAGTGCGCCATGTCCACCAATAAATAGGCACCAACCTTATCGGCAATTTTCCGAAATCTTGCAAAATCAATAATCAGTGGATAAGCAGACCCCCCGGCAATAATTAACTTAGGTTTATGCTCCAGTGCCATTGATTCAACTTGATCATAGTCGATGGCCCCCGTGTCTTTACAAACATCATACCCGTGGGCATTGAACCATTTTCCGGACATACTGACCTTTGATCCATGCGTAAGATGTCCCCCAGAATTCAATGACATTCCTAAAATGGAATCCCCTGGCTGAAGCAAGGCAAGAAAAACCCCTTCATTCGCCTGAGACCCTGAATGAGGCTGGACATTTGCAAACTGACAACCAAATATTTCCTTTAACCGATTCCGGGCAAGATCTTCTGCTTTATCAACAAATTCACAGCCGCCATAATAACGACGGCCTGGATATCCTTCTGCATATTTATTGGTCATAATTGACCCTTGTGCCTCAAGAATGGCCTGGGAAACAAAGTTTTCTGAGGCAATTAATTCAATGTGCTGGAACTGGCGATTTTTTTCCTTTTGAATTGCCTGATAAATATCAGCGTCCGCCGTCATTAAATCTTTATTGAAAAATTCTTTTGTCATTATAACCTCCCATCAATTTTATTAACCCGGCGTTCGTGACGCCCGTTTTCAGATTCTGTTATTAAAAAATTCTTGATTGATTTTTTGATTTCATCCATTGGCATCTGACGTGCGCCAAAGCAAATGATATTGGCGGCATTATGCTGACGGGCCAACGTTGCCATATCTGGATTAAAACAATTAAATGCGCGAACATTTTCATGGCGGTTCGCTGTCATTTCCATCCCAATACCTGACCCACAAATCAAAATCCCCCGATCAACTTTTTCTGTTGAAACAAGATCGGCAACCTTGTGGGCATAATCTGGATAATCTGATGATTCGTTTGTATCGGCTCCACAGTCAATGACTTTATGACCAAGGGTTTCAAGAAACTGGACAAGATCTAATTTCAAGTCAAATCCTGCATGATCCATTCCAATTGCTATTTTCATAAAAGGCTCTTTATTGAACGGTTTTATCTTCTTTTTTGCCGTAGGCTAAAGTCAAAAACTTGTTATTAAGGCTATATATTGACCAAGCCCACACCCCTAAGACTATCATAAGAATGATGGCTATGTAAGGTGCAATTGATAATTGTGATCCAGTTGTAATAAATAAAAGCGCCCCCTGAATGGCAGATCCACCAAGTTTTCCAACACGGCCACTCAACACATCAACGGCGGCCTTTCCTTTGACTTTAAGTTCTGGATCCAATGGAATATAGGACATTTCACGCGTCACATTAAAGAAGCTATACTTACAACTTTTACTAAGCAAGTTATTCCATTTTCCGACCATAACCGACATTAACAAGGGCGTAAGGCCAACACTGATTGCCATAGGGGATAATGTATCGTCAAAAACTGTTAGACCAAAGAAAAACAGGCCAGTGACAAAGATAACTGCCGGGGTCACCAAGGCACTACGGCGCCAACTGATCCTGCGAAGAAAGTGCGACCCAACCAAACTGATTAAGACAGTAATAACCCCCATTTTAATGGTGACATTTCCAAAGAAGCCTTGCATGGCTAGTGGCCCGTGATACAATTCTTTTACTTGGCTTTTCCACGTTACTTCAACCAAATTAATACAGATATTATAACTGATACCTATAACAGCAATTAGGCCAATGTACTTAGAAGTCAGTATATATTTGAAGCTTTGGAAAAATGATAATTTTACTTTAGGTTTTTGTTTTGAATCTTCGGCCTCGGGGTGATACCTAAAGTTTTCCTCTACTGCGTTGTCATTAATCCATTTAAATGTGAACATAATTAACAAACAGGAAATGGCAAAGCACAGCATCATTTCTTGTAATGTTTCGCCGTAGGCAAGCATATCCATGGTTTTACCTGCCATCTGTTTTTTTTCAGTTGCATAAGAACTTACAAACAGGCCCGAAAGAATTGTTCCAAAACCATTAAACATACTATAGAGCATATAAAACCGTTTGGACTGTTCAACGGTTGTAATTTGGTTGGCAAACTGCCAAAATAGTAAATTAATGACAACCCCAGACCACATCTCTGAAAATATATAAAACAGGGAAAAACCCCAATAACCAACGACAGGAAACAACCATTTTATATGTGGATGTGCCATTTTTAGATGAGATATTTCAGCTGGAGACATATGAAAATAATCTTGGTTTGGATATATAAAGTAAGCAAAAATCAAAACAAAGACAGCAAAGAAAGAAAGGATTGTGTAGAAAATCGTCCTTTGTGTCATGGCATTTGCCATCCACGTATACGTCATCACAAAAGCAAGGGAACAAATGAAGACGCCAACTTTTAAAAAGTTAATGGTTTCTGCCCCTGATTCGGGTGCAGAAATGATAATGATGTCTTTAGCGTTATGACCAATCCAAAAGTTGAAGGTGATCAAAATCATCATCAGCCCCATCGGGACAATTTTTTTTATTTCATGGGAATAGATAGGGAAAAATAATGATCTTAATTTAGAAAATTCTGTCGAATTTGTATTTGTACTCATTTACTTTCTACCACATAAGGAATATTGTCTTAGGGGTAACACGAACTATCCATAAAATCAATTTAAAATCCTGAGTTTTTTTAAACAGATTAATTTCCATGCCAATAAAAAGTCAAAACATCCTATTTCTGAATATATTTTCTGACCAAAGCATTCCAATCACGCAGGCCTAAAGAAGGTTCAAAGTCTCGCATTTGTTGCGAAGCTTTGTGGCAAACCATTTCGCCTGGGAAAATAATTTTATCCAAATCACCTGCAACAGCAGCCATGGCTTTAAGTTGAACTTGGCAAGCCATATCCAGGTAATACATATAAAAAAAGGCTTCTTGGATCGTTTTCCCAACAGTTAGCAACCCATGATTTTCCATAAGCAAGGCTTTGTTTTCACTTCCCAAACTTTTTATAATTTTATTTTCTTCTGTGCTATCCAAGGCAAGGCCCCCATATGAATGGATGGCGATCTTATTATAGAAATGAAAGGAAAACTGCGATAAAAATAACAATCCACATTTCAAGGAACTTACGGCAACACCGGCGGGCGTATGTAAATGAACAATGGCATTGATGTCTGGCCGAGACTGATATATCGATCCGTGGATGGATTGCCCTGTTGTGTTATGAACTCCGGAACCTTCCACTTGATTTCCTGTTGAATCCAATCGCACAAGATTTTCTGGGCATATTTCTTCAAAAAAAGGGCCCAAAGGGTTAATCCAATAAGATGATTGATCGCTTAAAGACCTTGAAGAAATATGAGTATACGTTTGGTCATCCATTTCCAAGGCGGAAAATATTCGAAACGCATAAGATAAATCTTTTTTAACAGTCGTATCAGATAACATTTCTATCTCCCTTCATTAATTTTTAAAACCGCCTCTGCCGCCAGATCACTTGATGTTTTATTTTCTGGGGTTAACATCGTTCTAACTTTTTTTAGTGCTTCTTTTTGTTTTTTATTTTCTTTGGGGTCATTCAGAATCGTTAAGATACTTTTTGATAGATCTTCTGGGTTACATTTTTCTTGTAATAATTCTGGTACAATACTTTTATTCATTAAAATATTAACCATACAGGCATATTTGACCTTAAGAAAAGGCCGGGCGATCCATTCAGTTATTTTAGAAATTTTATAAGTAATTACCATCGGCAGACTGGCCGCGGCCAGTTCCAAAGCAATCGTCCCTGATGCAGCAAGCGCAACTTTTGATGCCGCATATGCATCTTTTCGATCTTGTAAATCCGTTATAATTGAAACAGGACTTGCCCAATCTTGTTCTTCCAAATATTTCCGATAACAGTCCAAGGTTGGGATAACGATGTGTAACTTACTGATTTTGCTGGATAAAACATGAATAGTTTTTTTGTAAATAGGAATCAGTGTATCTAATTCACGCTGGCGGCTTCCTGGTAAAAGCGTCAAAACCGTGGCTTTTTCATTAACTTTATGCTTCTTAAAAAAAGCCTTAGCATCCCCTTTGTCAAACCCCATTTCCATAATAGGGTGACCAACATAAGTTGTCGGCAAATTTTCTTTTTCGAAATACGGTGGTTCAAAAGGAAAGATACAAAACAAATGATCCAGAAATTTGGCCACCATTTTTGCCCGCCAAGCCTTCCACGCCCAAACGGTTGGCGCAACATAATGAATATGGCGGACGCCCTGCCCTTTGATCATTTTTCCTAAGCGAAAGTTAAAACCGGGAAAATCCACCGTTATTAAAAGATCAGGTTTATTTTTCACCAACATTTCTTTTAATTCTTTTAACTTTTTATAAACCCCATAATATTTTCCAAAATCTTCAAAAAAACCCATGATGGATAGTTCTTGCAAAGGATAGATAGACTGAAGACCTTCCGCTTGCATATGCTGACCGCCGATACCTTCAAAAATAATCGTGGGGTCTTTCTTTTTTAAAGATTTCATAAGTTGGGCAGCAATAAAATCACCTGATGGTTCGCCTGCAATAATCATAATTTTCGTCAGAGAATGGGTCATTTAACGAACCTCCACAGCCTCAATAAAAAAGTTATTTTCATTGGCCAAATCAACCATCTTATCAAGGTCTAAAACAAAGGTCCCCCTTGCCTGAATTACCATCCCATTTAATCCTATGGCTATGGCATTTTTAACTGTTTCAATGCCTGTTGTCGGCATATCAACAGCATGGTTTTGTTGGGGTTTCACCATTTTCACAAGAACCCCTGCTTTGGCGTGTTTCTTTAAGGATTTTGTTCGCGTTATCATGGCATCCGTTCCCTCGATGCCCTCAACTGACAAGACAACGCCTTCTTCGACAATAACAGATTGACCTATATCAGCCTTGCCAATTGTTTGGGCCGCAGCAACCCCCCGATTGATGTCATCCCAATCTTTGTGACTGGGTTGGACCTTTGTTAAAGTCCCTTTTTCCACCATAATATCTTTGATTATTTCTTGGGATTTAATGATTTTAAAACCTTCTTTTTTCACAAGATCCAGTATCCCTGAAAGCAAGCCATCATCGCCAAAGGCTTTTAACCCAATTTTGGCAATCCATTTTACACCTGTTTTATCAAGTTTTAAATTGGTCAAAGATGGTCTTTTCACGATACCTGCAAGAACAATTTCTTGAACATTCTTGCTTTTAAAGGCATCAAGCGTCGTTTGAATTTCACCAATTTTCACCCATTGATGGGGGGTTGTTTTAATAAATTCCGGATCTGCAAAACCATCTAAGGCAACGATAAAAAAAGGACGCTTAGTCTGCCTGCAGACTTGAACTATTTTTTTGGGAAGATCACCCCCCCTGCAATAATTCCCAGCGTATTCATTAAACATCACTTGTCATTGTCGATTGGGCTGGCACACAAATATTACGGTCAGAATTGGCCCGCATAAAGGCAATAACTTCATCAATAATGGCATTATCTGTAAACATTTTGGCCACATCTTCCATACGTTCCGCCAACGTCCCTTCATTGGCAAATAACAAGCGATACGCATTTCTTAAAGCATGAATTTCATTGCGTGAAATATTCCGTCTTTTAAGACCAACCAAATTCAAGCCAACTAAATTCCCACGATTTCCCACAACAAATCCGTATGGTATTACATCATTACTAACACCCGACATTCCGCCAATCATGGCCCCACGTCCAATGCGGACAAATTGATGAATACCCGATCCGCCCCCCATATTAACATGGTCGCCAATACTGACATGACCACTTAACATACAGTTGTTCGCCATAACAACATGGTTCCCAATTTGGCAGTCATGGGCAATGTGCGTTCCGATCATCAGCATACACCCATCCCCAATTTTTGTGATCATTCCCCCTTTTTCTGTCCCAGGGTGAACTGTCACATATTCGCGAATCAAGTTATTTTCGCCAATAATAATTTGGGATTTTTCCCCCTTATAACCCCATGACTGTGGATCACAACCAATTGTCGCATGGGGAAATATTTTTGTCCCTTTTCCAATACGTGTATCACCAGCAACATAAACATGGGCAACAAGGTCAACCCCATCTTCTAAAACAACATTTGGGCCAACCACACAAAAAGGGCCAATTTTGACATCCTTTCCAATTTTTGCCCCGTTATCAATAACTGCGCTTGAATGAATCATTTATTTTGCACCCTTATTATCTGCAATCATTGCCGTATAAACAGCTTCGGAAACAAGATGATCGTTAACATATGCTTGACCTTCAAAGGTCCAAATCATACCACGACTTTTGATTTTCTTAACTTTCATTCGCAATTGATCTCCTGGAACAACTGGCTTGCGAAATTTGGCTTTATCAATGGACATAAAGAAAACCAACTTATTATTGTCGTCTTCAACACCCATAGATTTCATAACAAGAACCCCTGCCGTTTGTGCCAAAGCTTCAACAATTAAAACACCTGGCATCACGGGCTTGTCAGGGAAATGCCCTTGGAAAAACCATTCATTCATTGTAACATTTTTAATCCCAACAGCACTTTCACCAAGAACAATTTCTTCCACACGATCAACCAATAACATGGGATAACGATGCGGAATTAATTTTTGAATTTGTTCAACCGTTAAAATTTCTGACATTTTTAATCCTTCTTTTTTTGACCAAGCTTTGCCACAGCAACACAGGATCGTTTCCATTGCAAAAACGGCATTGATGGGACACCCCCAACAATTTCACCCTCTTTAATATCATGCATCACACCACTTTTGGCGGCGACTTGGGCGCCTGTGCCTATTTTAATGTGACCTGCCAAACCAACTTGTCCGCCAAGGGCACAATAATCGCCTAACTCTGTACTGCCGGCAATTCCAGCCTGGGAAACGATAATACACCCTTTTCCAGTTTTTGCATTATGGGCAATTTGAACCAAATTATCAATTCGTGTCCCTGCGCCAATAACGGTATCATCTAAGGCACCACGGTCAATTGTTGTATTGGCCCCAACATGTACATTGTCTTCAATGATCGCACGGCCAATTTGCGGCACATCAACAGGCCCCGTTTTTTCCATAGCAAAACCAAATCCGGCCCGACCGATTACAGCCCCTGGATAGACGACAACTTTGTTGCCAATGATGCTTTGGGTGATTGTTACATTGGCATGAATATGACACCCATTTCCGATTTTAACACCGGGTCCAATAAAAGACCCTGGACCAATAATTGTATCGTCTGAAATTTCTGCATTTTCAGATACACTTGCCCCAGCACATATTTTAACATTATTCCCAATGATTGATTTGTCAGAAATCCCTGAACTTACAGGGTACCGATCAAAAGCATCTGGATCTGGGTAAAACATGTGAATGACTTGCGCCAATATTTTTTGCGGAGTCTCTGTTAGGATGATATTTTTTCTATCTTCTGCATGTTTCTTAAACCGAGCTCCCACAATAAGAACTTGTGCTTTACAGTTTTGAAGTTCCTTTATGTGATTAGCACTATTAAGAAAAGAAATACTTTCCGGTGTGGCACTCAGCAAAGTTGAAATGTCTTGAACAACAGGGTCCCCCACAGAATTCAAAACTGGAATCCCCAACATTCTGGCTATCTCTGATAGTTTATAGGGACCTTTATTACTGTAAAAATTCTTATCAGCCATTTATCTTCTCTATTTTTAATCTGATGTTTTTGGTTCTGGTTTCTACTTTTTCTGTAATAAGCTTTGTCATATCTAATAAGGGGGAACGATATAATATATCTCGACGATCAATTACTAAATCAATTTTTTGATCATTTGCTGTTTCTTGAATAACGTCGTCTATAATTTTTTTAATTTTATCAATGGCATCACCATGGGAGTTATTAACAGATTTTTGTGCTTTTTCCGCTTTTTTCTGAATGTCAAAAACCTTCTTTTCAAAAGAATCACGTCTTTTATCTAAGCTAGATATTTCAGATTTTTCTTTGGTGGATTTATTGGCAAGCGTCAAAAGGTCTTCGTTTTCTTTTCTTAAAGAAGCTTCAATTGTTGCAAATTCTTGGTGATATTTTTTCAGCATCAACTCAAGATCTTGTTTCAGGTTTTCAATGGCACTAAGGCTTGTCCATAATTTTTTAAAATCAACAACAGCTATTTTACTGGGTGAATCAGAAAAAGCAGATTTGCCGCCGATCGTTGACAAAAAGATAATACATAGAAAAGTCTTTATTGTCTTATGCATTATTTAAAAACGTCCTGTCCCAAAGTTCAATAGAATTTTTTGTTCCTTGTCTCCTGTTTGTGTAACAACTGGGAAACCGAAATCCAAGCGAATCAACCCCATCGGTGTTGACCAACCCAATCCAAACCCTGGGGCAACACGCAAACCTTTATTATTGTAATAACCGTCATCTTTCAACTTTGAATCCCAAGTTGTTCCCGCATCAACGAAAACGGATCCACGTAAGCCTACTTCGTTAGGCAATCCTAGGGGGAAGGTAACTTCGCCTGAAATTGTAAAACTTCTGTCCCCTCCAATGGCGTCTTCTGTTCCTGTTTTTTGTCTGGGGCTGACACCTGAATATTCATACCCACGCAAGCCACTTCCGCCAAGTGTGAACTTGTCAATAATACGAAGTTTGTGGTTACTAAAGGCGCTAATGATACTAAATTCCGTATCCAAACTTGCTGTTACTTCATCAATTGGGGTGTAATATATTGCCCCAGAAATACTGTGACTTTGGTATTTAACGTCACCGCCAACACCTGCAAAGTGGTTGTTTAAAGATAAAACATAGCCCTCTGTTGGGGAATATTTAAGATCTCGTCGGTCATAAACCAAGCCATGGGAAATAATGGAAGAAAGACTGGTTCCCGCTTGCTCACGAACAACCGGAGAAGCACTTGCTTTAACGCCCGCAATTTTATCTTGCGTCAAGGAATATGTCCATCTTTGGCCCCAATGTTCTGCCAAGGCGTACGCCATCCAGATACGTCCCCCTATGCTTTCATGTTTATAAGAACTTTCTGATTCTTGGTCACGAAATCCACGGGAAATACCGGTCCCAACTTCCAAATCTTTATTCAAGAAATAGGGGTCAGCTAATGAAATATTAAAGTTTTTACTTTTCTTTGCAATTTGTGCGCCCAAACCTAAAGCATAAGCCCGACCAAACAAGTTACGTTCTTTTAATGAAATGCTGCCCAATGGACCATCCAAAGATGAATACCCAACACTGAAGTTTATTTCCCCTGTTGATTGCTCTTTCACCTCTGTCAAGACGTCAACTTTATCAGGGGCACCGTCAACAGCTTCTTGTTTGATATCAACTGTTTTGAAAAAGCCTAAGTTTTGAATACGTCGATCTGATGCTTTTAATTTTGTTGAACTGAAAGCATCCCCTTCTGCAACCCTAAATTGGCGACGAATAACCGTATCAACCGTACGTGTGTTGCCATTAATTTTAATATGATTAATGTATACTTTGGGACCTTCTTCAATATTATACTTAATCCCAATCGTTTGATTACCTTCCGTCCTTACAGGAATTGGGCGCACATTAACAAATGCATAGCCATAATCCCCAGCTATGTCAGCAATTTTTTCTGTATCTCGTTCCACGGAATTTGCAGAATACCAATTCCCTTCTTTTGAAACTAAAGAAGTCTTGAAATCAATGTTTTTTAATTTTTCAAAATCAGTCTCGATCGTTACATTACCAAACTTATACCGTTTTCCTTCTTCAACTGTGAATGTTATGATAAAGGCATCTTGGGTTGGAACAAGCTCTGCCACAGCAGAGACAACTCTGAAATCTGCATATCCTTTTCCAAGATAGAATTTACGCAGGTTGTCACGATCAACTTCTAAACGGTCTGGATCATAAACATCATTAGAAGAAAAGAATTTCCACCAAGCAGATTCGGCCGTCAAAAGAATGCTTTTTAATTTATCATCCCCAAACTTTTTATTTCCCACAAAGTTGATTTTTCTTATTTCTGCGGCTGGCCCTTCGGAAATATCAAAAATGACATCCGCACGGTTCTGGGATTTACGAATAATTTCAGGTTTTACTTTTGCTCCAAAGTGACCTTTTGCCCGGTATATTGCCAAAATGCGTTGGACTTCTTTTTGAACCTTGTCACGGGTTAATATCATACGCGGACTTAATTTAACTTCAGATTCAAGAACCTTGTCACTGACAGCATCATTTCCTTCGAATACCACACGATTAATTGACGGGTTCTCAACAACACTTACAAGCAAAACGTCATCAACTTGTTTAATATTCACGTCTGCAAAATAATTTGAATCAAAAAGAGTCCGAAGGTTTTCATTGATTTGACTTTGTGGAACGACCTTTCCTTTTTCAATATCTAAATAGTTTAAAACAGTTTCTGTTTCAATACGTTCATTACCATCGATAACAATTTCTTTAATCGGCACAATGGCCTGTGCTGAAATTGGAAATAAAATCGCAACAACAAAAGTTAATAGACTTTTCAAGGTATCCCCCTTAATTATGAAAAAATTGATAAGATCCACTCTATGGCTTTGTAGCGCCGAATATCGTTCCAGTTACCATAAACCATTAGGCATAATACAATCGCCAACCCAATTTTAAAAGCAATATCTTGGACCTTTTCACTTAAAGGCTTTCCGCGAATGGCTTCGATTGCATACAAAAGAATATGCCCCCCATCCAACATAGGCACAGGGACAAGGTTAATAAGACCAAGATTTAAAGAAAGTAATGCCATAAACCCCATCAAAGTAAACACACCACCAAGCCAAGAATCGTGGGACATTTTTGCAATCATGCCCATACCACCAAGTTTGGACGCATCTTCCCCCCCTGTCACCAAACGACCCAGCATTTTAAAGAACTCACCACTTAGTTCATACGTTGTTTTAACTGATGCTGTCATACCTGATAAAATCGTGTGCGGAATATTTTGGGGCGTAACACCCATTATCCCTATGACAGTAATGCCATCAATTACTTTCTTTTCTGGTGTAATTAAAATGGTTTGAACACTTCCCCCCCGGGCAACCTTTAAAGAAAGTTCTTTTTCAGCATTGGCATTAATAATATTTTTGGCCACCATAAAGCTTGGTGTTTTCGTCCCATCAATTTCAAGAATTTTATCTCCAGATTGAAGGCCGGCCATTGCTGCTGGTGATTCTTTCATAACTTGGCCAATAACTGGTTGCCTTGATGTTTCGCCTACAAAAATATAAGCCCCCCAAAGCAAAAGAATTGTAACAATTATATTGGCAAAGGGCCCGGCCACAACAACAATCATGCGTTGCCAAATCGGCTTGCCATCAAGCGTTTTTTCTTTGTCAGCTTTTGACATAGACGATAATTTTTCTTGGTCAGGCGCACTGGCTGCATTTTCATCGCCAAACATTTTCACATACCCCCCCAAAGGGATAAGGCTGAATTTCCAACGCGTTCCAGCTTTATCGTTCCATCCAAATAATTCTGGACCAAACCCAATTGAAAACGTTTCAATTTTCACCCCGAAATAGCGCGCAAACGAATAATGACCAAGCTCATGCAGAAACACAAGAACGGTAAGGACGATTAAAAAGGGGGCGATCCACCCTAAGCTATCAATAAATGTTTGAATCATAATTCTGTTCCTCTATTCATTGGATACTAAAGTTGATCTGTCTGCTTGGCAAGTTTTTTCCAATGTTTATAGCTATCTGGGAAATCATTAAACATTGAAGACGCACTAAAAGACATCCAGGCAACCAATGGTAAGACAACAAGCAACCCGTCCAAACGGTCCAATACCCCGCCATGTCCTGGTATTAAGTTACTTGTATCTTTTACTTTGTGTTTTCTTTTTACGAAAGATTCGAACAAATCCCCAAAGACAGAAACCAAAGAAAGAATAATGGTCGCAATATAAAAATATGATTTTGGCATTGAATTTGTCAAAATATAATGGACCAAAGTCCCGAAAGTAATAGAAAAAATAATCCCACCTAAAAAGCCTGACCATGTTTTCTTAGGACTTATTTCTGGCATTAATTTAGGCCCTTTAAATAAGTTTCCAAAGATATACCCCCCAATATCACTGCTGGCCACAACAACAATTGTCCAGATTAAAATACTTAGGGCGTTATCCACTTTGTATAACATAGCATGTAATGAAACCATAGGCAGGCCAATATAAATTAAGGCAATGCCACCCCATAAAAATCGCCGATGCCACGCAAGCCAACTTAGTAAAATTCCACCACTTGCAAAAAATAAGATCATCCCTAATCCCATTTTATAGCGGCCAATGGAGGCAAGATAGATCGCCGTCCACATAAAAGGAACCAAGATATACAAAATCTTTTGTCGTCTGATTTTACACATTTTCACCCATTCATAAGACATCGCCGCCACTAAAACAGCAGAAAATATTTTCAAAGCCCAGCCATTTAGCCAAAAAACTAAGGCTATTACTGCGATAATCAAGACACTTGAAAGTGTGCGTTTTTTTAAAGTATTTATAAAATCAGTATTTTTCATATTTATTCTCTAAGTCCAAATCTTCTTTTTCTTCCATAAAAGGTTTCGATTGCTTTTTGATATTCGGTTTCATTAAAGTCTGGCCAAAGAACAGGGGTAAAATAAAACTCTGTATACGCACATTGCCAAAGCAAGAAATTGCTTATACGCTGTTCCCCGCTGGTCCGGATTAATAAATCTGGGTCTGGAATATCTTTCGTTTCTAAAAAATTTGAAAAAACATCTTGAGTAATTTCTTCTGCCTGCAAATGCCCTTTTGAAACCTGTTCTGATACTTTCTTGACTGCATTCAAGATTTCTTGATGCGCCCCATAGGATATGGCCATAACAACTGTCAGTGCATCATTCTTTTCTGATTTTTTTTCTACCTTTTGAATCAAATCTTGTAAATCTTTTGGCAACAGAGACCGATCACCAATAATTTTTAATTTAATATTTTGCTTATAAAGTTTTTTGACCTCGTTCTTTAACATATGACGCATCAACCCCATAAGACTTTCAACTTCATCTTTTGGACGTAGCCAATTTTCCGAAGAAAAAGCATAAACTGTTAAAAACTTAATCTTTTGACGAACCGATTCTTCAACAATTTTTTGCAATGTCTTGGCCCCTTCTTGGTGGCCAAAAATTGTTTTCTTATTTTGCTGTTTCGCCCAACGCCCATTGCCATCCATAATAATGGCGACATGCGTTAACGAATTTATTTCTGGGGAATCTTCCGTCACAAACAAGCCTATATCTGCATAATGTCTTTTTCTTTTTGAAGAAACAATTCATCCGATTTTTTTGTAAAAGAATCTGTTAATTTTTGAATTTCATCTGACCCGCGATGGTAATCATCTTCAGATATGTCACTATCTTTTTCCATTTTCTTCAAAGTATCCATCCCATCACGGCGGATATTGCGCATGCTAACTTTTGTTGCCTCTGCATATTTTGCAGCCATTTTTGCCAGTTCGCGGCGACGTTCTTCTGTTAAATCAGGCATTGGCAAACGAATGGTTTGACCTTCTGTAATTGGGTTAATCCCCAATTGGGAATCAATAATGGCCCGTTCAACATCTTTAACCATGCCCCTGTCCCAAACTTGAAGAGATAACATTCTTGCCTCAGGAACGCTGACAGTTGCCACTTGGCTGATTGGCATTTTACTTCCATAGGCAGTGACAACAATATGGTCCAACATCGTAGAACTGGCCCTTCCTGTACGAATACTTGCAAAATCTTTCTTCAAAGATTCAAGTGCTTTTGACATTTTTGATTCAATATTTTGTTGCAAGTCTTTCATGTGCAAATCCTTTATTCATTAATAATGATTGTGTATTTTCCCTGTTGATTAACAGCTTTTTCTATATTGCCACTTTCCATTAAGGAAAAAACAATAACAGGAATTTTATTATCTTTGGCAATGGAAACGGCCGCTGCATCCATAACGTTCAAACCGTCAATCAGAACTTTATCATAGGTTAATCGATCGTACCTTTTTGCCTTAGGATTTTTAATAGGATCATCATCATAAACCCCATCAACTTTTGTTGCCTTAAGTATGGCATCGCATTGCATTTCTGCCCCGCGCAAAGCGGCTGCGGTATCAGTTGTGAAAAATGGATTACCACTGCCCGCTGCAAAAATAACGATTTTTTTATCTTTTAAATTTTTAAGACACTCCCGACGATTGTAATTACGACAAACGCTGGGCATTGAAAGGCCAGAAACAACCGGGGCTTCAACCTCCAAATTTTCCAAAGTGCATTGTAAGACCAAGGCATTCATAATCGTTGCCAACATCCCAACATAATCACCCGTCGCACGATCCAAACCGTTGGCTTGGGCTGCAGCCCCCCGAAAAATATTCCCCCCGCCAATAACAACACAAACTTCAGTGCCATTTTCCAGGACAGATTTTAACTCTTCCGCAAAGCGATTGACAGTAACTGGATCAATTCCATAGCCTCTCGAACCAAGAAGAGCCTCGCCAGAAATCTTGACGAGAACTCTTTTAAACTTAGGAAACGCAACCTTTAAAGGTTTTGTTGATTCCATATTTTATTACCTTGCGAGGTTTGCGACCTCATTCGCGAAGTCATCTTCTTTCTTTTCAACGCCTTCCCCAAGTCCGTATCGAACGAAGCTTGAAATTTTCACAGGCGCGCCGACTTCTTTTTCTGCATTCTTAAGAACGTCTTTAATTCTTGTTTCGCCGTCTATAACAAAAGTTTGTTCAACAAGCACTGATTCTTCGTAGAATTTACGTAAACGTCCTTCTACCATCTTTTCTATCACATTTTCTGGTTTACCTGAAGCCTTTGCTTGCTCAGAAAGAACAACACGTTCCCTTTCAAGTAATTCAGGGTCTAAATCATCTGTTGTAACGGATTGAGGATTAGCCGCTGCAATATGCATGGCAATCTGTCGCCCAAGGGCTTCCAACTTTGCCTTATCGCCTTCAGATTCCAAAACAACCAAAACACCTAACTTCCCAGTTTTTTCTGTTGCTGCATTGTGAATATAGCTTGCAACCACACCAGATTCGGCGGTTAAACGTGTCATGCGACGCAAGGTCATATTTTCACCAATCAAAGCGATCAGGTTTGTTAATTCTTCCCCAACAGTACGCCCCGTACCTTGACCATATTGATCTTCAACAAGACTGCTTAGGCCTGCTTCATGGTTTTTTGCAATAGCCCCAACGTTTTCTACGTACGCTTGGAATTTATCATTACGGGCAACAAAGTCTGTTTCAGAGTTAACTTCGACCATGACACCAACGTCACCATCTGTTATCACACTAATTAAACCTTCAGCCGCAACGCGGCCTGCTTTTTTTGCCGCAGCAGAAAGTCCTTTTTTACGCAACCAGTCAACAGCTGCTTCCATATCACCTTTGCATTCAACCAAAGCTTCTTTACATTTCATCATGCCTGCACCTGTTTTTGTGCGCAATTCTTGTATTAAAGCTGTTGTGATTTGTGTCATTTTAATATTCCTAAATCTATCGTTTAAACTTTACTTTTTTACTTCTTCTTCAGGAGCTTCCTGAGTTGTGGCAGCTTCCACAACTTTAATTTCTGATTCTGGAAGCATTTCTGATTCGCCTAAATCAATACCTGAGTGACCCATTTCAGCCTGAAGACCTTCAAGAACAGCCCCCGCAGCCAAACGGCAATACAAGTCGATCGCACGAGATGCGTCATCGTTTCCTGGAATTGGAAAATCAATTTTTTGTGGGTTAGAGTTTGTATCAGTAATCCCAATAACTGGAATACCCAACTTATTTGCCTCTGTTACAGATAAATCTTCGCGATGCGTATCAATAACAAACAACAAAGACGGACGACCTGTAAGTTCACGAATCCCGCCTAAAGTTAAATCTAATTTTTTCTTTTCACGTTGAAGGCTAAGTTGTTCTCTTTTTGTTAATCCGTCACATCCTTCGGCTTCAATTTTTTCAAGATTTTCAAGACGTTTGATAGATTTTGAAATTGTTGCCCAGTTTGTCAACATACCGCCCAACCAACGATAGTTTACATAGTACTGACCTGTGGATTGCGCAACTTCTGCGATTTTATCTGCAGCCTGACGTTTTGTTCCAACGAATAAAATACGCCCGCCATTGGCAACTGTATTTTTGATGGCATCCAAAGCTTGTTGAAGCATTGGGACTGTCTGCTGAAGATCCAAGATATGAACGTTATTACGAACACCAAAGATGTATGGTTCCATTTTTGGGTTCCAACGACGTGGGTGGTGACCAAAGTGAACGCCTGCTTCTAAAAGCTCACGCATAGTAAATTTATTACCTGACATTTTTATTCCTTTTCCGGTTAAACCTCCACAGATAGGAATCGCTTTAAACGACACCGGACGGGTATAAAGACCCATTACCTGTGTGAGAATTTAGTACACTATAACCAAACCATTTGGCTACATACTTGATATACAGCCAATACCACTGAATTTCAAGTGTTTTCTTAGGAAACAATGACTTATTCCCTTCATTCAACAGCCATCTTTTCCGCATATCACCGCAAATACATGGGGTTAATAAACTCTGACTTACGTCACAGACTTACAAAGGAACGAATGATCCCATACATTAAAAGGCACCTTGATAGGTGCCTTTTAAAATCACATCACAAAACAAATGTATTTTTTATTCTTCAGATTCAAGCATGACAAGAAATCCTATCGCATCATCACTTCCTTTTGCCGCAGCAGCACGAGCATAGAAAGTGGCCCCAGCAAGGTCCACACCCCCACCTTCGCCATTGTACAACATAGCACTAAGCAGAGCTTGGGCACCAGTATGGTCTCTCTCTGCAGCAGCTTGGGCATAAACACGTGCCCCTTCTAGATTACGGTACCCCGCCCTTCCATGGTATAATATTTGTGCCACTTGGTTTGTAGCTTCAAGATGTCCTCGTTGTGAAGCCTGCCAGAAATGATTAAGCGCCTCAAAAGGATCTGGATCCACACCTTCACCATTACAGTACATCCCGCCTAATCTACATAAAGACTCTGCATGACCCAATTCCCCAGCACGTGTAAAATAAGCCCGCGCGCGCGCAAAGTCTCTCTCGCCACCTTCGCCATAATAAAACATCTGGCCCAATTCATACAAAGACTCTGCATGACCCAATTCCCCAGCACGTGCAAGAACAATACGCGCCCGTCCAGGGTTTTCATCTATCAAACCCAAACCCCTTTGATATAAATCTTCTGGCGTTTCAAAGGAAGCAACACTAATACATGATGCATTTGATTCACTATCTTCGCTATTACTTCTAACTCTATTCCCAGCTGCAGCGGGCCCTTCAGGTTCTTGTGCAGCAGCGTTTGTAATAACTGCGCTTAAAAGTAGTAGGGTTGCACAAAGCAATACTTGCTTATTATTCATCTCACATCTCATCCTTATGTTATTTATAATATACAATTAAGAAAAACATATAAAAACGAAGTATTAAGAATTCAATAGGAAATGATTAATTTATATATTTATTTGTTTATTACTTAAAAACGAACAAGACATTTGATGGGCTTACCCTCATTTTTATTTCATAATCTTTGAAAAATAAGCTGGGTATATTTTTTATGAATCTTCCTGGCAAGGTGGGTTGTATTAGACTGAATGAAAACAATAAGGAAATAAGAGGGGGGGGCATGTCAATTGCGTTGCCTACCCTCTATTAAAATTTTGAAACTTACAAACCTTTGATTTTTGTCGTTACGAAATATTTACCCGAACGCCCCACCCCTATTTCCTTAAGAAGAAAGGAAACTGCTGTATATTTAGGGTTTGAATATTGATCGGTTTTTGTTCTTTTTAAACTTGCGGCATTGGTAATTTTCAGAGCTTCCCGTTCTGGAATACCCGTTACGATCATTTTGGGAAATTCTTTTCCTTCATAGACCTTGTCATAGACTTCAACACATTTTTGAACTTGTTTTGCCAAATCCCCTTGGCATACTTGCTTGCACATCACACCATGAATGGCGCCACGCTCACAAAGTTTTGGTTGGCACTGCTTTTTACATAAATTTGACTTAACATCCTTGCATTGACGGATAACTGTTTTTGTTGCCGCTGCTGTGCTGCTTTCCCCCATTGACTTATTGAAAGATTTTGTTATGCTGTCCCGTATAGATCCAATATACTCTTCATATTGAACCCAATTATCAGGTTTCAAATAATCCTCACAAGCCTTAACTGTGAAAAACAAACCAAGAGAAGCATAATACCGCTTTAAATTACGCTCAATAAGCTGACTATTATAATGATCAGTTTCCGTTATTATAGAATTATAATAGCCCCAGAATACATTATACATGAAATCATTATAATTATTTAAAATGTCAAGTTCTGGATATGCGTCAGCTGGCAATATTGTTGCAAGGAAATCCCCCAAATTTTTATTAGAGGTGGATGTTCTATATTTTGTTATTTGATCGCGTATTTGAATGATTTCATTGCGATATTTTATAATAAAATCTTGGATGGCTTCTTTTTTTGTTTTTGTTATTTTAACAGGATTATTTTTTGACACCCCCTGTCCTGCCTTTATAGCGGCCCTGATTTCAGTGCTTTTTACCTGAAATTTTGACCCTAACGCATCATTAACTTGACTAAAATTTATCACCTGGGGAATCATATAAGCATCAGGATCTGAGGTTGCCGATATAGATTGAACACAAAAGGTCGTAAAAAGCAGCAAAAAAA
>TARA_R110002050_G_scaffold24083_2_pt1 | contig 35511 bp, 38 predicted proteins | sample TARA_R110002050 | Tara Oceans TARA_R110002050 (sample SAMEA4396988) | marine metagenome | biome: Polar Biome; feature: [DCM] deep chlorophyll maximum layer (ENVO:01000326); material: water (ENVO:00002006), including particulate matter (ENVO:01000060) such as... | depth 25 m
GTTAAACATTTTTGTTAAATCCTACTACAAATTTATACGGATTATCTAACCACGCAAGTAATAGCAAGGGAAATACATCGTATTGTTGATAACTTAGTGCTTTTGTTAATAAACGTAGTGTATTTCGTCGGATTTTTCAATGTATCAGTGTTAATAAGGGTTTAGAGCATTTTTGCATCAGCTTCAAATGAGTACCCATTTAATAGTGATTTTATATTCATTAATTTTTTCCCTGGAAGCTTGATTTCTTCAATAATTATGTAACCATTTGTTACTGCAACTTTTAATTCTTTTTTCGTAGAAATAATACTACCATTATTTAAAGAATGATTAAAATGTTCCTTTTTAGCTGCGTAAATTTTAATGGCTAATTCGTCATTTCCATTAATTAAAGTACACCAAGCAGCAGGATATGGACTTAACCCACGAATCATATTATATATATGGTCTATACTATTGTCCCAATTAATTTTACAATTGTCTTTATTTAGCTTGTGAGCCGTTTTTGTTTCTGCAGTTTCTTGCTGTGGTGTTGTGTTCACATTGCCTTTTTCAATTAAAGCTACCGTTTTTAAAACAAGCTTGCTTCCAATATGCATTAATTTATCATGTAAGCTTCCAGCATTTTCTTCAGCATCAATTAAAATATCTTCTTGCAAAATCATTTCACCTGTATCAATTTTTTCATCAATAAAGAAGGTTGAAACCCCCGTTTTTGTTTCACCATTTATAATTGCCCAATTAATAGGGGCAGCACCACGATAGTTTGGTAACAACGAAGCATGTAAATTAAAGGTGCCATATTCAGGCATTTGCCAAACAGCTTTTGGTAACATTCTAAAGGCAACAACAATTTGAAGATTGGCATGCAACGCTTTTAAATCCTCTAAAAAAACCTCGCTTTTTAAATTTGTGGGTTGTAATATATGTAAGTCTTGAGTTTTTGCATATTGTTTTACAGCACTCTCGTTTAATTTGCGACCGCGACCAGCAGGTTTGTCGGGTGCTGTAATAACGCCCACAATATTATATTGACTTTCTACCAATGCTTTTAATATGGTAACTGCAAAATCGGGTGTACCCATGAATACAATTCTTAAATCTTTCATCTGTTGGTGTTTATTGTTTTTTATTTGTCAAATGTAATTCGTTTCAAATATTTAAAACTAAGTTTAAAATTTAAGGCGTTTATTTTATAAATGACTTAATTTATAAGTGTTTGTTTGTGTCATAGAAACGATGTTATGTTCTAATAACAGCTTAATAACTTTTTTAATATCTTCTTCTGAAGCATCTAAATTAGTGGTGATGGCTCTAGATGATAAATCGCCATGTTCTAATAATTCTATAATCCGATTTTTTAGCGTACTAATGTTTTGAGGCTTAGTGTTTTTTTTTGAATTGATACAAACCGAACAAATGCCACAAGGTTTCATGTCTTTTTCACCAAAATAGGCGAGGAGTTGCATGCTTTTGCAAACCGATTCGTTTTCAATATAATTTAGGATGGCTTTAACTTGTTGTTGTTTTAATTCGTTTTGTTGTTCTATGATTGATGCAATTCTGTTGATGGTTTTATCATCTTCACGCGGCTGAATAAATGTAACTTGTGCATCTGTTTTAGATAAATAGAGTGTTATGACGCCATCTTTTTCTAATTGTTGTAACGTATTAATTATAACACTTTCTTTTACCGATGCTTTTTCTACTATTTTAAAAAGGTTAATAGTTGTGTCATGGTCAAAAATGCCACCATACATACGAAGTATCGATTTTACTATAATGTTATAATCTTGGTGTGTTTCTAAATAATTAAAAAGCGAAGCATTAGATGTAATAAATTGAACGGAAACTTTGTTTTTAAATTGTTTAGAAAGCGTGATGATACTATTTCTATCTAGTAATAGTAAGGCATTATAACATAAAATGCTCGTAAATTTGTAGGTTTTACAAAAGGTGTTAAAGTCAAAGTCAAAGGTTAGGTATTCACCTTCAGCATACGGTATTTGAAAATAATTACATAGTTTTCTGTATACCTGTTTAACAAAATCGACTGTTGGTAATACGCTTAAAAACTGATTTTTAACCAAAACTTCATCGCTATTGTTTTTTAAAATAACAGCAAAAGCTTTGTCTCCATTTCGCCCAACACGACCAGCTTCTTGAAAGTAGCTTTCTATACTTTCTGGTAAATTTAAATGAATAACGGTTTTTACATCCGGTTTATCTATGCCCATACCAAAGGCATTGGTTGCCACCATAACTTGTTTTTGGTTATGCATCCAAGCGGTCATGTTGTTATCTTTCTCATTATTAGCAAGTCCGCCATGATAAAAGGTCGCAGAGATCTTTTTCGATTCTAAAAACGAACTGATTTCTATGGTAGATTTTCTGTTTCTAACATAAACAATAGACGACGTTTTATATTTTTTTAAAATGGTTTCAAGTCTGTAATGTTTATCATCTTCATGATACACCATATACCCTAAATTAGGTCTGTAAAAGGAGTGTTTAAATATTTTAGGCTGAATGAAATCGAGTTCTTTAACAATATCTTCAACAACTTCAGGTTTTGCTGAAGCCGTTAAGGCAATAACATTAACCGTAGGTTGCAATTGACGTAATAGTACAATGTTTTTGTAAGCGGGTCTAAAATCGCTTCCCCACTGTGAAATACAATGCGCCTCATCAACAGCTATTAAATTCACATCCATTTGCCTAATGCGTTCTTGTACTAACTCTTGTTGTAAACGTTCGGGCGAGAGGTATAAAAATTTATAATTTCCGTAAATACAATTATCTAAAAGCGTGTCTAATTGACTGTATGAAATACCGCTGGTTAGCGCCATAGCTTTTATCCCTTTATTGTTAAGAGATTCTACTTGGTCTTTCATTAAAGCAATCAGGGGCGATATAACAATGCAAATCCCTTTTTTTGCTAAAGCTGGTATTTGAAAACATAACGATTTTCCGCCACCAGTCGGCAATAAAGCAAAGGTGTCTTCGCCTTCAAGCACGGCATTTATAATAGCCTCTTGGTTAGGTTTAAATGCTGTGAATTTCCAGTAGCGTTCTAATATGTTAATGGGATGTTCCAAAAAATATTTTAAATATTGTTTATTATGAAATCAGTTCGATTTTCAATAGTTCCAAAAGGAACTTCAATAATGTTATAAGCTAAATTTTTATAAACTTGTTTTAATGCTTCATGAATTTTAACCGCTTCTTTAAAAGTTTCAAATCGTTCGTTGTCAGATTTGTATATAGATTCCCAAGGCGGTAATAAAAAGATGTGACTATATCTATTAGTATCACATACTTTTAGGAAGTCATTATTATATTCTTGATTAAAAAAATCCATATAAGCTAAAACATCAGGAATCCCGCGATCAAAAAACACGAGTGGTTTCTTTAAAGCAGCAGCTTGTTTAAACTGGTTTAATCTACCGTTTAATAATTTGGTATTAAATTCTAAAGGATCATTTACAAAAGCAATAGGGTTAGAAATTTGTGAGTCAGCACCAATATTATTTTTAGCTTCTAAAGTTAATTCTCGTATAATTTCATCAAAACAATAATAATTTTGATTTTTCAATTCATTAATAATCGATGTTTTTCCAGTACCTGGACCTCCTGTAATGACAATTTTTTTACTACGCAATGCCTATATTTTAGCTGTAAAATTCGGAATTTAACACCGATAAAAAAAATACTAATGAAAACATCTATAACAAATAGTTAATATTGTGTGAATGTTACATGTGACAATTGAAAAATAATGCATATTAATACATGAAAATAGTATATTTGTAGCTTATAAAAAAGTATATGAGTACACCTCCAAATTCAGAAGAATTTTACGAAAAATTAAAAGCGCAGTTATACGATACAGCCCAATGGCCATCGGAGTATTTGTATAAATTTATTATTAAATCTGATATTGAAAAAATAGCATTAATTGAAGCCTTATTTAATAATATAGGAGCCGTTATACATACAAATGAATCTAAAAACGGGAAATACACCAGTATCTCTATTAATGTTTTAATGAGAAACCCAGATGTGGTAATAGATAAATATAAAGAAGTTGCAGAAAAGGTTGAAGGCGTTATAAGTCTTTAATTATTTTTTGTATTTTGCGCAAGCATAACAACTACATGCAGAAACATTTAACTCTACACAATAAATTTTGATAGACGATTTAGAATATAACACAGAGCGTGAGCATTTAATCATTCCAGAATACGGACGCCACATGCAGAAAATGATTAATTACGCTAAAAGCAGAGAAACAAAGGAAGAACGTGATGAATTAGCTAAAGCTATTATTTCGGTAATGGGTAATATGCAACCACATTTAAGAGACGTTCCAGATTTTCAACATAAACTTTGGGATCAGCTTTTTATTATGGCTAATTTTGAATTAGATGTAGATTCTCCATACCCTAAACCAACTAAAGAAGTTTTTGAAGAACGCCCAGAACCTTTAGAATATCCTCAGAATTTCCCTAAATATCGTTTTTACGGAAACAATATTAAAACCATGATTGATGTAGCAAATACATGGGAAGATGGCGAGCTAAAAGAAGCTTTAACATATACCATTGCAAATCACATGAAAAAGTGTTTTTTAAATTGGAATAAAGATACTGTTGAAGATGATGTTATTTTTGGTCATTTATTTGAATTATCAAAAGGAAAGATCGATTTAAGAAATTCGGAAGAAGAATTGTCAGATTCAACCAGCCTACTTCGTACCAAAACTAAATATAATACCAGTAATACGAATAAAAAAGGAGGGCATTCTAAAAAAAGCAATACTAATAATCGCCAAAGAAAACGCTACTAAAAATACGTATGGGAACATTTAAAATTGAAGGTGGTCACCAATTAAAAGGGAGCATTCAGCCCCAAGGTGCAAAAAACGAAGCTTTACAAATTTTATGTGCAGTTCTACTAACTCCAGAACTGGTTACAATTAATAATATTCCAGACATTGTAGATGTTAATAAACTTATTAGTTTATTAAAAAAGTTGGGAGTAAAAGTAAAACACATATCAAGTGGCACTTATACTTTTCAAGCAGACGAAGTCAATTTAAAATATTTAGAATCGGATGCATTCAAGGTAGACGGACGTGGTTTACGTGGATCTATTATGATAGTTGGTCCCTTATTAGCACGTTTTGGAAAAGGATATATACCTAAACCAGGAGGCGATAAAATTGGTCGTCGTCGTTTAGATACCCACTTTGAAGGTTTAATAAAACTAGGTGCTAAGTTTAGATACAGTAAAGAAGATCAGTTTTACGGTGTTGAAGCCGAATATTTAACAGGCGCTTACATGCTTCTTGAAGAAGCATCAGTTACAGGTACTGCCAATATTGTTATGGCAGCCGTTTTAGCAAGAGGAAAAACGACTATTTATAACGCCGCTTGCGAACCTTACTTACAGCAATTATGTAAAATGCTGAATAGAATGGGCGCTAAAATTAGTGGTGTTGGTTCTAATATGTTGATTATTGATGGTGTTGAAAGTTTAGGAGGAACCGATCATACGATGCTACCAGATATGATTGAAATTGGTAGTTGGATTGGTTTAGCTGCTATGACTAAAAGTGAACTAACCATTACCAATGTAAGTTGGGATGATTTAGGGTTGATACCAAACGTATTTAGAAAATTAGGAATTACGGTTGAAAAACAAGGCGATGATATTCATATTCCAGCACACACAGATGGTTACGAAATACAAAGTTTTATTGATGGTTCTATTTTAACCATTTCCGATGCGCCTTGGCCTGGGTTTACACCCGATTTATTAAGCATCATTTTAGTTGTAGCGACTCAAGCAAGAGGGAGTGTTTTAATACACCAAAAAATGTTTGAAAGCCGTTTGTTTTTCGTAGATAAATTGATTGATATGGGCGCTAAAATTATATTGTGCGATCCGCATAGAGCTACCGTTATTGGTCACGATTTTAAATCGACTTTGAAAGCAACGACTATGACTTCGCCAGATATTAGAGCAGGGGTTTCGTTACTTATTGCTGCACTTTCAGCAAAAGGAACGTCTACTATTCAGAATATTGAACAAATAGATCGTGGTTACGAAAATATTGATGAACGTTTACGCGCTATTGGTGCTAGGATTGAGCGGGTGGAGTAGTAGGTTTTGTGTGCTTGAAAATTTTTCAGGAAGATTAGAGTAACCAAATATGTGCTAACTTTTGGTTTAGAATTGATTTAAGTAATGTTTGCAATAGTTATTTATTAACTATCAAACCTATGTTTTTATCAGTAAATGATTCTATTTCCTTCCAATTTTTTGAAGCTATTAAATCATTAAATTCCGATAAAATATTTAATTCTTCCTCGGTAAATGATTTGTTAAATTCATCATTTTTTGGAGCATAGAATTCTTTCCATGTTATTTCTATTCTGTCATGAATACTAATTTCAGGATTAGCATCTTTTATACTTTCTTGTAATTCTCTTGATGAGGATATTGTAAATATTTCAACGAGAACTTCCCTGTGCATTTTACTTTTATTTTCTTGAATAATTTGTTTGTTGAGAATAACTATTTCGCAATTTTCACATCTCATTGAAGGCGTTTTATCATTGCTATACAATATTTTTATTTCTTTTTCAGACTCAGACTTAAAATATAGGTTTTGATGAGATAGTCCAAATAATAAAAATCCACCAAGTGTTCCGTGAATACTTGCATACCCATTTTTTAATTTTTCCTTACAATAAGGACATTCTAAATTCATGCGTTATTTGTTTTAGTAGTTTTGTGTAACAACAAGCGAAGTTAGAATTTTCTTACTACAAAACCAATAGGTAGTTATACTAATATGTAAAAGTATAAGTTTTTAAAAAATAGAGACTTTTAATTATTACCGAATTAATTATATGATTCGTTGTAAAGAATAGTTAATTTCGCCTACTACTTCTATTAAAAATATTTGAATGCAACATTTACAAGAATCTCCTAAAGATAAAACAAAGTCTAAAGTAACTATGGCGCAAGCCTTTAAAACCATTATTTGGCCTAGGCGAAAATTGGTTTTTATTGGTTTAATACTCATCGTTATTAGAAGCTTATCGGGCTTAATTTTACCATGGCAGAGTAAAGTGTTGTTAGACGAAGTCGTGCCAAATAAAGATTATACACAGCTTTATTATTTAATTGGTATTGTAATAGCAGCTATTACGGTACAAGCGGTAACCTCGTTTTTACTCACCCGTATTTTAAGTGTACAAGCACAATATTTAATTAGTGAGTTACGGGCTCAAGTACAGAAAAAAATATTGTCGTTACCTATTAGTTTTTTCGATAACACAAAATCTGGCGCCTTGGTTTCTAGAATTATGAACGATGTAGAAGGCGTTAGAAATCTTATTGGTACAGGCTTAGTGCAATTAGTTGGTGGGACATTTACGGCCGTTATTTCATTAATTATTTTAATAAAATTAAATCCATGGATGACGCTTTTTGTATTTGTGCCTCTTTCTGTTTTCGGATATATAGCTTTAAGAGCTTTTAAGTACATTCGACCTATTTTTAGAACGCGGGGTAAAATCAATGCCCAAGTTACAGGTAGACTTACCGAAACCTTAGCAGGTGTTCGTGTTATAAAAGCTTTTAATGCAGAAGCCCAAGAGAATATTGTTTTTGAAAAAGGAGTAGATAAACTATATCAAAATGTAAAAAAGAGTTTGACAGCTACGGCGTTTATGACGAGTTCTTCAACCTTTTTAATAGGTGTTGCCACCACAGGCATTATGGGAATGGGTGGATATTATATGATGCTAGGAGAAATGACTACGGGAGATTTTCTATTCTTTACATTAATACTTGGTTTTATGATAGCACCTATTGTGCAGATGAGTAATATAGGAAGTCAGTTAACCGAAGCATTAGCAGGTTTAGATAGAACCGAAGAGTTAATGAATATGACTGCCGAGGAAGATGCAGAAGAAAGAGACATTCAGTTAGAAAGCTTAAAAGGGGATATTGAGTTTGATGATGTATCATTTTCGTATGAAGAAGGCAAAGAAGTTTTGCATAACATAAACTTTAAAGCACCCGCAGGATCGGTAACAGCTTTAGTAGGAAGTTCGGGTTCTGGTAAATCAACTATAGCAGGATTATCAGCTACTTTTTTAACACCTAAAGCGGGGAAAGTAACTATTGATAATCAAGATTTATCTAAGGTGAATTTGAGTAGTTACCGCCAATATTTGGGTGTGGTTTTACAAGATGAATTTTTATTTGAAGGGACCATCAGAGAAAATATTATGTTTCCGAGACCTAATGCGACAGAAAAAGAATTACAAAATGCTGTAAAAGCAGCGTATGTAAATGAGTTTACCGATAGATTTGATGACGGATTAAATACGTTGATAGGAGAGCGTGGTGTAAAATTATCTGGGGGTCAGCGTCAACGATTGGCTATAGCGCGTGCTATTTTGGCAAATCCTAAAATTATTATTTTAGATGAAGCAACCTCTAGTTTAGATACAGAAAGTGAAGCCTTAATTCAGAAAAGTTTAGGGGAGTTAATTAAAGATAGAACCACTATTGTAATTGCTCACCGTTTAAGCACGATTAGAAAAGCAGATCAGATTTTGGTGATAGAAGCAGGTCATATTGTAGAACGTGGCACACATGACCAATTGATAGCTTCAGAAGGCAGATATTTTGATTTATATACCTATCAAGCTAAGATTTAAAACGGGAGTTCTATATTTGGTATGTTCGTTAAGGCACATAGTTTATAGGTTTTGTTGGGAAATCGTTTAATTCCTGTATAAATTGGATTTAGTCTTCATACAACCTAAGTCTGTTTTTTGTTGTATTTAATTCAGTTTGCAAATCATTTATTTTATCCAATAAGTTCAACACAGTATCAATACCTTCAAGGTTTATATTAAGGTCTTTCTGCATCCGGACTACTTTTTCAACAATACTTATTTTGTCTTCATGAATAAAGTACGAATCTTCAATAGTTAGTATTTCTATGATGCCAAAATCATGTAATTCAGAAAATAATGATATTTCTACCTGGTAGTGTGTACACAATTGATTAATCTGGATTAATTTTTCCTTGCTCATTTAGATCTCAATTTAGCTAACTCCTTAAATAATTCTTTTTCCTTTTCGCTTAGTTTAGTTGGTAACTTTACATTATAAGTAATATATAAGTCTCCAAATTCACCTTCCTTTTTATAGATAGGAAACCCTTTGCTTTTCAATTTTATTTTTGTTCCACTTTGTGTTTCGGGTTTTACTTTTAACTTTACTTTACTTGTAAAAGTATCAATTGTAATTTCTCCACCTAAAAGCGCCTTAAATAAATCAATATCTACGGTGGCGTATAAGTTGTCTTTGTCCCGTTTAAATTTCGTGTGATTAGCAATTGAAAATTTAAGAATCAGATCTCCCTTTGGTCCTCCATTCAAACCTTCACCACCATGTCCTTTTATTCTAATAACTTGTTCATTTTCTACTCCAGCTGGAATTGTGAGACGTATGTTCTTGCCATTAATCGTTAGTGTGCGTTTATGTGTTTCATAAACATCTTTCAAGTCAAGATGTAATTCTGCATGAAAATCTTGTCCCTTAAACTTAACATTTCCCTCTCTATTCCTTCCACCACCAAACATAGATTCAAAGAAGTCCGAATAGTCACTTTCTGAAAAACTACCTGAGGATTGATCTTGAAAACCGTTACCTGATTGTTGTTTCTGTTGTGTTGCTTTATCAAATTCATCAGCATGTCTCCAATCTTTTCCATATTTATCATATTTCTTGCGATTTTCTGTGTTACTGAGAACCTCATTGGCTTCATTAATTTCTTTGAATTTTCCCTCGGCTACTTTGTCGTTAGGGTTTACATCGGGATGGTATTTACGAGCTAATTTTCGGTAAGCTTTTTTTATATCCGCTTGGGTTGATTTTTTTTCAACTCCCAATATTTTATAATAGTCTATAAATGCCATTTAGATTATTTTGATTTGCTTGAATAATTTCATGTATTCAATGTTGCTCAACGATTTGATATGAAATCATTTTAATTTTAAATGACTTTTTTACATATTACGACTAATAGGTGTTAAACGAAGTTAGCTAAAATTTCTGACAAAGTCAAGCGGGCACTTAATTAATTAAACAGTTATTAATTTATTTTTCCGCTTCAGCATAATAAAAATTAAAACAGATAAAACGCCGAAAACAGAAAACCCAATAAAAAGAGGCAGTACCGAAGTTTTTACAAAACTACCTATGTAGTTTGCTATAGGAACCGCCAAAACAGTTGAAATAAACCCGTTAACGGCAGCACCAATACCAGCAATATGTCCTAAAGGTTGCATAGCTAAAGCTCTTAAGTTTCCAAATAGAAATCCAAGAGCAAAAAACTGTAAAGCAAAAAAGCTTAATAGAATAAAAATACTAGGGTTTTGTCCAGACCAAAATAATATAACGTATAAAACAGATATGGTAGCATAAGCAATTGTAGATATATATGCAATGCGCATCATACCATATTTTACAACAAACCTACTATTAAAAAAAGTAGCTAAACCTACTGAAATAGCTAAACTAGCAAAGATATATGGAAACATATCTGCTAAATTATATTGCACTTGAAAAATTTGTTGTGAAGTACTTAAATATACCATAAATGAACCAGTAATAAATCCAGAAACAAAGGTAAAAGCTACGGCTTCTCTGTATTTGAAAAACTCTTTAGTACCATCTATAAAAAGATGCCAGGTAAATTGTATTCGCTTCTCTTTAGCTAATGTTTCGGGTTGGCGTAGCCAAAACCAAACCATTATTAAAATACCAAAAATAAGATTGAAGTAGAAAATAGATTCCCAATTAAAAAAGTTGAGTAAAAAAACACCAAGAGTAGGAGCTACCACAGGAATCAAAATAAAAAACATGACTACTATTGATAAAATTTTCGCCATATAATCGCCACTAAATTCATCACGAATCATAGATATACTTAAACTTCTGGGAGATGATAAACCAATACCTTGAAGCACGCGTCCAATTATCATCATTTCAAAACTCTTGGTAGATACACAAATAATACTCGCTATTATAAATACTGTAAAACCTATAAAAACAATTGGCTTTCTTCCGAAACTATCAGATAAAGGCCCAAAAATTAGTTGTCCAAAACCTAATCCAAGAAAAATCATGGTAATTAATAACTGATTATCATTAGAGTTGGTAACTCCTAGTGCGTTTCCTATTTGCGGTAAAGCAGGTAGTAGTGCATCAATAGAAAGCGCAACAATAGACATTAGAGCAGCCATTAAAGCAACAAACTCGAATTTAAATGTGTTATTTTTTTCCATTAGGCAAAAGTAGAAGAATTTAATTGAGTAAAAACTCAATAATCATTTAATAATACAATGTTATTATTACTAAATTTGATACTAATAAAATTACTTATACTTAGTAAAACTTTGATTACAATTTTTAGTACACCGTTTATAGTTATCACTTAGTTTAAATTAGTTATCATAGGTGTTTGTTTATTAGATTTATAAAAATGACTGAGAAAAAAATACAACCACTTTTAAAGTACATTAGTAAGCACATTGATTTAGCTAAAGAAGAAACAACGTTTTTAGAATCTAAAGTTACAATTAGAAAGTATTTAAAAGGACAATTTATATTACAACAAGGAGATATTTGCAAATACGGATGCTTTATTTTATCTGGGTGTACCAAAACATTTTATGTTGATAAAGAAGGGCAGGAACATATTATTATGTTTGGAATTGAAGATTGGTGGGCCTCAGATATGGGGAGTTTTATAACACAAACACCAGCCGATTTTAATGTGCAGTGTATAGAAAACACAGAAGTCGTTATGTTTTTTCATGATGTAAATGAAGAACTTTATAGCGAAATACCTAAGTTAGAACGCTTTTTTAGACAAATTACCGAACGCGCATTTGTTGCTTCACAAAAAAGAATTGTTAGAGGCTTTAGTTTAACAGCAAAAGAACAATATTTGTTTTTTAGAGAGCAATATCCTAAAATTGAGCAACGTATTCCTCAATATATGGTAGCTTCTTACCTTGGTATAACCAAAGAGTTTTTAAGTAAAATAAAGAGTCAGCTTGCTTCAGTTGAGTAAATGTTAAACTAGATTAACATCATTTTATAAACTACTTTATTTTCTTTGCAAATAAGAATTAAGACATTTGTACTATAATATTTATTTAAAAAAATATAAAATGAAAAAAGTAATTAAAAATTTAACAGCAGTAGCTATAATAGCATTTGCATCATTTTCTTTTACAGGAATAGATGTAGATAAAAAAGAAATTAAAACAGAGAACAGTAAAGTTGTTTGGAAAGGATATAAAGTAACAGGATCTCATGAAGGTACCATTGCTATTAAATCTGGAACTTTATCTTTTGATGGAGATAAGTTAGTAGGAGGCGAGTTTGTTATAGATATGACTACAATTAGCGCAACAGATTTACAAGGTGAATATAAAGGGAAATTAGACGGACATTTAAAGTCTGATGATTTCTTTGGTGTTGCAACATACCCAACAGCGTCATTAGTTTTTACTCAAGTTGAAACTTCTGGAAAAAATGCTTATAATGTTACTGGAGATTTAACTATTAAGGGAAAAACAAACCCTGTAAGTTTTACAATTTCTATATACGGAAACAAAGCAACTGCGTCTTTAAAAATAGATAGAACCAAATATGGTGTAGAATATAATTCAACAAGTTTCTTTGAAAACTTAAAAGATAAAGCAATATATGATGAGTTTGATTTAGTAACAGATTTAGAATTCTAAATTTAGAGCGTTATTAATAGCCGAGAAAGGTGTTCAGAAATGAACGCCTTTTTTGTTTTCAACATTCTAGCTATGGGTTTTGAAAACCTTATATTTGATGCCAATTAAAAAACACAATTTATGCCATTCAAAAAATTAATAGAACCACTTAGAGATACTATTGAGCATAAGGGTTTTGATACACCTTTACCACTTCAAAAGCAAATTCTATCAAAAATAAAAAGTGGAGCAAGTTTGTTCATTATTGCACCAAAAGGTTCGGGGAAAACAACTAGTTTGGTTATTAGTGTTGTTCAAAAATTAAAAAATGCTTTTGAAGATGCCCCACGTGCACTCATTTTTGTAAAAGATAAACAAGCGGCATTAGACTTAGAGTTGGAATTTAACGCATTTAAGCGAGGTACCGATTTACGGGTGTATTGTGCTTATGATGAAAAAAATATAGACGACCAAAAGGATGAAATTTATTTTGGAACCGATATTGTTATAGCAACCCCAAAGCGGTTAAATAAAATCTTTTTTTTAAATGGCATTAATCTTAATAAGTTACAAATGTGTATTGTTGAAGATGCCGAATTTCTATTTAGAAATAATAATTTAGGCGAAGTTACTAGAACTCCAGAAAGTATTGAAAAATGCCAATATTTAGTGTTTTCTGATAAATTTGACGCTCGTTTTGAGCGTTGGCAAAATTCGTTTATGTACCGTTCTGAAATTGTAAAAGGTTAAGTCTTTTTAAAGGAGAAAAGTGTTTAGGTGTTATTTCGTAACCAAACACCTCTTTAATTCAAAAAAAACAAATCAAAGAGTATAATACAACGAGTATTGAATTTTTAGTTTTATATAAGTTATGCTATTTTGTATGTTATTTTAACTTAGTTTTACGTATTTTCGTATAATTATTAAAATAACTGTATAGTATTCAGTAATGCTTAAAAATATTTATTCTCTCAAAATATTATATTCATGCTTCTTTGTTATAATTTTATATTTACCTGGTTTTAGTCAGGAAAATAAAGATTATTACCGTTTTGTTGATTCAGCAGATGTATATATTGATATAAGTTCTGAAAAAACATTAGTTTTTTTAGATTCTATCCCAGAACCTTTAACAAAAAATATTAAAGGACGTTTAGCCGATTATTATTCAATTAAGGCACTTATTAACGACGATTATAAGGAATACTCAGAGTTGCATCAAAATTATATTTTAGCACTTAAATATGCTGAAGAAGAAAATAATTGTGAAGTAGCTGGTGAAGCTTGTATAGAGTTGTTTTGTAATATGTATTTTGTTAAAAAGGATTCTACTGCATATAAATACTTAGATAGAGCAAAGAAACATTATGAGTCATGTAACTATGAGTACGGACTTATAGAAATAGAGCAAACTTATGCATATGTTAAGTTCATGGATGGAAATCATGAGGCTTGTAATAAGTTGTTATTGAAAAACTTAGATAAATATAAAAAACTTGATGATAAGTATTTTTATTTGTTTGCTACTTATATGCTAGTTTCTGATTATATATATCTTAACGATTTTAAAAATGCTGATAAGTATTTTAAAGAATTTAAAGCTTTAAAGAATGATGAATCATTTACAGCACATAATTATTTTTCTTTTGAAGTGGCCATAAATTTATGTAAAGCAGATGTTTATTTTGAAAATAAACAAATGGATTCTACCTTTTTTTATTTAGATAAATCGGCGAAACTATTAGATCATATGTGTGGCGATGTGGTTGAAAGCTATTTTAAAATTTCAGCAGAGGCATATAAATTTATAGGAGATATTGATATTTCAAAGGCGTATATAGACTCATTATTAATTTATGAAAAAAAAATATATAATAGTACTGTTAACGCAAGTATAGATATTAATGAATCCCTATCAAAAGTTCAATTAGAGTTAAAAGAAGCCAGCGAAAAGAAGTTTTTTAATGGTGCGCTAGTTGTTGTTTTAATTTTTATATTAATTTGTATTTGTTTTTTATATCTTTTCTTTCATAGAAAAAACAAATACAAATTAAATGATTTAACAAATCAAGAAAGTAATCTTTCTTATTTTAAGTCTAATAACGAAAAGCTAACTGTTAAAGTTCAAGGTTTAGAAGAGTATATAGTAAATTTAAAAAAAGAAGTTAAAACTATAGCAGCTATTAATGACCCTCAAAGCTTACGAGAAGGCATTAAAGATTTTTATAAAAACTTACATCTTAATTCTTCGACACTTTTAGATAAAACAGAAAATCATTTAGAGTTAGTTAACGATTTGAATGTCGATTTTTTTAAAAAAACTAATGAGTTGTATCCGCAATTAAACAATTCAGAAGTTATTATTTGTTATTATTTATTCATTGGTTTTAAGAATAAAGAAATAGCTGTTTTTTTAAATACAACTGTAAGAGCGATTGAGAGTAAACGCTACCGTATTACTAAAAAAATTAATCTCGAAAAAACGACTTTAATAGAGCATCTTGAAGCGACGTTTTAATTTTATTATTCTAAAGGTTTTAATTTCTGATGTTTTTTTAAGTAAAAAGAGTTAATCTCTTTGTTTTAAAGGTTTGCGTAATAAATGCGTAGTTATAAATAATACTTTAATCAAAGTGATTTATCAAATTTGTAGAGCTATTAATCAACAACTATAATCTCTCATGATAGCCTGCTTATTTTGCTTTCAAAAGGGTTGGAGAAAAGTTACAGTCTTGTATTGTAATATGAAAGCAAAATGGAGTTATGGTTGTTAATTTTAATAAACTATTTTATAATATTTTATTAAAGGTTTAAGTTAGAAAAGGGAGCTAGTTAATAGGCTCCCTTTTTTTATTGAATATACACAATTTTTGTTTTTAAAATTAGATATTAAAAGTTGAGTTATTTTGATGTCGCTTAATAGCTTTTCTAGATAATACAATACCAATAAATAAGGACACAAAGGCACCAACCCAAATACCAGGCACAAAATCTATAAATAAGAAAAAGTCGTATGCACCATGAAATAAGATGGCCAAAAGTAAACCACTAATATTCAACATTATTTTATTGTTTGAAAATTTAGCTTTTCCCATATAGTAGCCCATTAGTATGCCAAAGGTTGCATGTGCTGGTACCGCAGTAAAGGCTCTTAATAGGGCAGTTGTATAACCGCCTTCTAGTACATAAAATATATTTTCTGTTGCAGCAAAACCCATGGAAACCATAACGGCATATACAATACCATCAAAAGGTTCGTTAAATGCTTTATTAGGTTGTGCAAAATATCTAACAATAACGTATTTACTAAATTCTTCAGTAAGTCCAACTATCAAAAAGGCTTTTATAAATTGTTGAAATATACTATTGTTATTGTGTAAGGGCAGTACAATGTCAAAACCATAATACAAAATAGTCGTTATTATAATGCTTACAATAGCTCCTAATAAGAAACTATATAAAAGAAGACGTTTGGGTTCTTTTTCATATTTATCCTTAAAATAAATATATAAAATAACGACTACTACAGGAGCAATGGCAACAAGTAATAAATTCATTTAGCTTAGAATTTTTTCAATTTCTTGTAAAACAAATTGGTAGTAGGGTTTATTAGAATCAACAAAATGGTTATTGTTATTACCAATAGTTTCAAAAAGCAGTTTTAAATCTTTTATAGAAACTAACTTTATGGCTTCAACTTCTTCCTCTTGTGGGGTTAATTTTGAAATAGGAACTTTTAATTCCGTTAAAAAAGTATGATGAAATTCGTTATCGTTAATGTCGTTTCCATAAGATTTAAAACATTCAAAAACACCAATTTTTTTTAAATCGGTTTCAGAAATGGTTACACCTATTTCTTCTTTAGTTTCTCTAACCGCAGCCTGTGTTATAGTTTCGCCAGCATCAATATGTCCTGCAACAGATACATCCCACATGAGTGGGCAAATCGTTTTTTTTGCAGAGCGTTGCGATAGTAATATGCTTCCTGTGTTTGTATAAAACCAAATATGAGCTGTATTGTGGTAATATCCTTTTTGGTGGATAATAGATTTTAATTCAGATTTACCTGTTGGTTTACCCTCTTTAGTTACTATATCTATGTATTCGTCCATAAAATTGCTGTTAAAAAAATATTCCCGCGAAAGCGGGAATGGATAAAAATATTATTCAAAATAACTAAAAGATTCACCATCCTTTATGTTAAGTAGTGTTTCGTAAATTAGTTTTATGACGTTTTCTACATCATCTTTATGCACCATTTCAACGGTAGTATGCATATAACGAAGCGGTAACGATATTAAAGCCGATGCAACCCCACCGTTGCTATAAGCAAAGGCATCCGTATCTGTACCAGTAGCACGAGATAGGGCAGAGCGCTGAAAAGGAATATTTTTAGCTTCTGCAGTCTCCGTAATTAAATCGCGTAATTTTTGTTGTACTGCTGGTGCATAAGCTACCACAGGACCTTTTCCTATTTCTAAATCACCTTGTACCTTCTTTTCAATCATTGGTGTACTAGTGTCGTGTGTTACATCAGTTACAATAGCCACATTAGGTTTAATGGTTTGTGTAATCATTTCGGCACCACGTAACCCTATTTCTTCTTGTACTGCGTTTGTAATGTATAAGCCAAAAGGCAATTCTTTTTTGTTTTCTTTAAGTAAACGCGCTACTTCCGCAATCATAAAACCTCCCATACGGTTGTCTAAGGCACGACATACAAATTTGTCGCCATTTAAAATATGAAATTCATCTGGATAGGTAATGACACAGCCAACATGAACTCCCATTTTTAAAACTTCATCTTTGTCTTTTGCTCCAACATCAATAGTTATGTTGTCTGGTTTAGGTGCTTGCTCATTTTCTTTATTTCTAGTGTGTATTGCAGGCCAGCCAAAAACACCCTTAACAAAACCATTTTTTGTGTGAATGTTTACAATTTTGCTAGGTGCTATTTGATGGTCGCTACCACCATTCCTTATGACGTAAATAAGGCCGTTATCACTTATATAATTAACATACCACGAAATTTCATCGGCATGTCCTTCAATAACAACTTTGTATTTTGCTTTAGGGTTTATAACGCCTACTGCAGAACCGTATGTGTCTGTAATAAACTCATCAACATAAGGTTTTAGGTAATCCATCCACAGTTTTTGTCCGTCCCACTCATAACCTGTAGGGGCTGCGTTGTTTAAATATTTTTCAAGAAAGTCCATCGACTTTTTATTAAGAATGCTCTTCTTTGCCATGTATAAAAGTTTTGCACTAAAATAATAATATAAATACAAAAAAAATGTTTTAAACAGCGGAAATTAGTAATTTTGAAATATTAGACCCCAGTTATTTTTATAGATGCCATATATTAAGTTTATAATCTTGTTTTTCCCTGTTTTGCTTTTTGCACAAGTAACTGATATTGTGCAAGATTCAACAGCGGTAACTTACCTAATTATTGAAGGTGATTCAGTTCCTAGAACGTCTATAAACTTAGATGAAGTCATGCTTTTGCATAAGTTAAAGTTTGATAGTAAAAAAGACCGGATTCGGTATTTAATTTTACGTCGAAAAACAATAAAAGTGTATCCGTATGCTAAAATGGCGGCAGATAGATTAGATTCTTTAAACACACGTTTAGAATTGATGACTAAAGAGCGTGATAAAAGACGTTATACTAAAATGATTCAAAAGTATATTGAAGGCGAGTTTTCTGATGAGTTAAAAAAAATGACACGTACAGAAGGTCAAATTCTTGTTAAGTTGATACATCGACAAACCGGACGTACCACATTTGAATTGGTGAAAGAATTACGTAATGGTTGGCGTGCCTTTTGGTATAATACAACAGCGAGTATGTTTGATATTTCTTTGAAAAAAGAATTTGACCCAGTTAACGAAAAAGAAGATTATTTAATTGAAGATATTTTACAACGTAATTTTCAAAGCGGACGGTTAGAACGTCAAAAATCTGCTATCCCATTTAATTTTTACGATTTAACCGATAAATGGTTACAGCATTCTAAAGTGCCCTAAACTATGCGTATTCAAACAGCATTAGAAGAAAAGTTAAATGCATTTACCCATGCTATTGGAGCTTTTTGTGGTATTGCAGCCTTAGTGCTACTTATTGTTTTTAATAGCCATAAAACAGATTGGAGCCTCTTTAGTGTTATTATTTATGGTATATCTATAATTGTATTATTTTCAGCTTCAACGTTATACCATTCAGTAAAAAACGAACAGAAGAAACATTACTTCAGAATTGTAGATCATATTAGTATTTACGGACTCATTGCTGGAACTTACACACCTGTTTTATTAATTACATTGATTGAAAGTAATGGTTGGACACTCTTTTGGGTAGTTTGGGGAATTGCTGCTTTTGGTGTGGTTTTAAAGCTGTTTTTTACAGGACGCTTTGAACTGTTTTCAACATTACTGTATTTAGTAATGGGGTGGCTTATTGTTTTCGATTTTTCTAACTTATCTGAAATGATAGGAAGTGACGGTGTTTTATTTCTTTTTGCTGGCGGATTATCCTATACCATTGGAATTATTTTTTATGCCATTCAAAAAATCCCGTATAATCATGTTATTTGGCATTTGTTTGTTTTAGCAGGTGCGCTATTTCATTTTTTTATGATATTTTTCTATGTAATTTAATATGATTAAAATTCAACCAGCAAACACGAAATCTGATTATGAATGTATTTCAAAGCTAGCACATACTATTTGGCATGAGCATTACATAAGCATCATTAGTTTAGAGCAGATAGAATATATGCTAGAAAAGTATAATTCTGTAAAAAGCATTGAGGAACGTGTGCAAGTAGGCGTATTGTTTTATTGTTTAACTTATAATAATGAACACGTAGGTTATACTGCCATTGAAAATAAAACCGATTGTTTATACATCAGTAAATTATATGTTTTAAAAGCGTATCGAGGAAAAAAGATAGCGAAAGCAGCTATATTATTTACAGAGTCTATGGCTAAGGCTCAAAATATATCTGCTATAAAACTCAATGTGAATAAGTATAATACCAATGCTATGTTAGCCTATGAAAAAATGGGATTTGTAAAAACAGTATCTACAGTGGAGGATATTGGTAATGGCTTTGTTATGGATGATTATTTGATGATAAAAAAAATATAGTTTACAGTCTCAGTCTCAGTCTCAGTCTCAGTCTCAGTCTCAGTTTTCAGTAATTCTAAAATCGCCAATCGTAATTCGTTAATTAAAAATTATTACTACCCCTCAATAACCTCCTTATACTCTTCAAAAAAAGCTTCAAACAAACTCATGTTTTCATTGAAGAACTCCATAACATCTCGCCATGTATTTTTGTTATGAATAGATACTTTCTGTTCTAAAGGTAAATAAACACGAGATATTTCTTTTTCATTATCTAAAAAATATGCTTCATCAAAAATGGCATCAGGCACGTATTCTTCAATGAAAATAGATTTTAAAGCTTGTAGTTTTTCCCAGTATTTAATGCGGTTTTCTAAATCGTCTTCAAGATCTAAAGCAATTAAAGCACTTTTGGTATCAAAATGAAATTTAAAACTCAACCCTTTCAGTTTGGTGTTGTATAAAATCCATTTCCGTGGAAACGATTTTCCAAAACTCGTCCAAAATTCTTCTCGCAATAGGCGTGATTCTTCTTTACTAAACATCTAAAATGTTGTTTTTTTTTAATTCCCTTGAAGAAGGGAATCTCATCAGTTTTGTCATTCCTGCGAAGGCAGGAATCTATTTTACTTTAATTCTGTTTTAATTCATAATAGTTCCCTTTCCTTTGGAAAGGGTTAGGGAAAGGCTCTATATCATATAAGCAATACCAACCCCTAAAATAATGGCAATAAATTTCGATAAATTAAACTTATGTCCTTCACCACTTTCAAATAAAATGGTTGTAGAAATATGAAAAAAGATACCAATTACTATAGCATTAATAGCGTGTCCGTAATTAGCAATAGCCTCCCATGTATGTGAAATCATAGTTCCTATGGGGGTCATACTTGCAAAAACAAGTAGAAACAACCCAATTTGTATTTTACTGTAATTAGACTTAAATAAAAACAAGCTAATAATAGTAGCAATAGGTATTTTATGTATTAAAACCCCATAAACCATATCATTATGTTCGTGTATAGAAAAACCTTCTAAAAAACTATGAATACACAAACTAACAAACAATAACCACGGAAACGATGTGTCATGTTTATGTATGTGCACATGCCCATGTTCGGCACCTTTAGAGAACAATTCTAAAACTATTTGCAGCATAATACCACACATAATAAAAAGTCCGGTAAGTTTGGTGTCTAAATGCTCATATACTTCAGGTAATAACTCAAAAAGTGTTAATGCCAATAAAAAAGCACCACTAAAAGAGAGTAGGAGTTTGGTATTCCATGTTTTTTTATTTTTGGTAATGCTTGCTATAAGCACACCCAAAATAACAGCATAAAAGGGTAATAAGTAATTATTCATTTAAATAAAGTCAACAATTGTGAGTATAATTTACAGCCAATTATTGGCTATTTAAAAATCATGACTAATCTGTCGGATGTTTTAGCATTAAACTTACGTAATTTATAATCGCCAAAAACATCTAATAAAAATACACCAGCCTCTTCAAAAAGCGCTTCAAAATCGCCTAAAGTAAAAGCTCTAACACGCTCTTGAAAGTTATATAAAGTACCATCAACCGTAAAGTTAATATCTTTTACAATATAACCGTCTTCCACAAAGCGTTTTAAATTAAAGGTAATATCGTTAACCGTTTTAACCTCTTCGGGTACTAAGTTATCAATAACAAATTCGCTATTCATAAAATCAATCACCCCAAAACCAAACTCGTTAAGATCTGCCTTTATAGCTTTAATAGTGCTTAGGTTATCTTCATCCTTATCAAAATACCCAAAACTAGTAAATAAATTAAAAACAGCATCAAACTGTTTGTGGTAAGGCTTACACATATTGTGCACATTAAAATGCAACGAGTGGTTTTCAAACTGCTTCGCGTAATTAATACTGTTTTCGCTTAAATCTACACCCGTAACATGATAGCCTATTTTGTTTAAATACAAAGCATGTCGCCCTTTACCACAAGCCAAATCTAAAATAGTACCACCCTCGGGTACATTCAAATAATCGGTAAGTGTATCCATAAAAGCATGTGCTTCCGTATCGTCTCTATCCTTGTAAAGTATATGGTAAAATGGTGTATCAAACCACGAGGTAAACCATTTTTTAGTGTCTTTGGTCATAGTTGTTTTTTGGGGTTCCCTTATGTTGCTTAGGCAACATAAGGTCAGGCTTTCCGCTATATCTTTTTCTCGTACCTCAAAAAAGGATGCCGCATCAATCCTTAACCCGAATTATCAATAAACTTTAACGTTTGCCGCAAAATTACGTTATTTTTGCAAGGTATTTGATAAGAAAAATGGAAGAAAATTTTACAATGGTAGCCAAAACCCTTTTTGGCTTTGAAGATTTATTAGCAAACGAGCTTACACAACTAGGGGCATTACATGTTAAAAAAGGCATCCGGAACGTCTCATTTGTTGGAGATAAGGGGTTTATGTATAAATGTAATTTAGGTTTGCGTACCGCCGTTAAAATTTTAAAACCTATCCATTCCTTTAAAGTAAATAACGAAAAAGATTTATACGATAAAATTTATGCCATGGATTGGTCGCTGTATTTAAAAGCTACAGGAACTTTGGCGGTAGATGCTACCATTCATTCCGATTTGTTTTCACACTCGTTATACATTGCTCAAAAAACAAAAGATGCCATTGTAGATAAGTTTAGAGATACAACTGGAGAACGCCCTAATGTCGATTTAAAATTTCCAGATCTTAAAATAAATGTACATATCGATAGACATCAATGTACTATTTCTTTAGATTCTTCTGGCGATTCGCTGCATAAACGAGGTTATAAAACAGCTACTAATATTGCGCCAATAAATGAAGTATTAGCAGCGGGGTTGATTATGCTATCGGGTTGGGACGGACAAACCGATTTTATGGACCCTATGTGTGGATCGGGCACCATGCTTATTGAAGCCGCTATGATAGCCTGTAACATACCGCCAAACTTGATGCGTAAAGAATTTGCTTTCGAGCGTTGGAGCGATTGGGATGTCGAATTATTCGAAAAAATAGAAGAATCGTTATTGGGTAAAACCCGCGATTTTCATCATAAAATAGTTGGTTACGATAAAGCACCAAGTGCTGTAACGAAAGCCAAAGAAAATGTAAAAAATGCCCAGTTAGACGATTTTATAGAAGTAAAACACGAAGACTTCTTTAAAACTCAAAAAGGAGGCGACGAAAAACTACACATGGTATTTAACCCGCCATACGGTGAGCGTTTAAATATTGATATGGAAGAGTTTTACGCAAACATTGGTGATACGCTAAAACAAAGCTACCCAGGTACTGATGCTTGGTTTATTACTTCTAATTTAGAAGCCTTAAAGCATGTAGGATTACGACCTTCAAGAAAAATACACTTATTTAACGCAAAGCTTGAATCGCGATTAGTTAAATATGTTATGTATGAGGGAAGTAAGAAGGGGAAGTATATGGATAAAGACTAATTCCTGAACAGGCAGGAATCTTATTAGCTATAGTTACTAAGTTTAAATAATCGATTTGTCATTTCGACGATAGGAGAAATCACATTAGTTTTGTTAAGCGTCTTTATGCGATTTCTCCTAGTGTCGAAATGACTTTGGAACGCAAAAATATAAAGCGAGCTAACTGAGAACATCAGTGTCACAACAATAAAAATATTAAACTTCTAAAACAAAGGTAAACGCTCATACTGAGCAATTAAAAACAACTTCCCACAAGCACGCGCATCAGACAATGCATCGTGGTGTTTTAAAGCTATATGATGCACTTTACAACAGGCGTCTAGCTTTGCCGGTTTATAGCCTTTTTTGCGGTAAATTTTAAGTGTACATTCCCAACGGTCTTCCATAATTAAATCGGATTGCGGAATGTTATAATCCTTCATTGTTTTTAGTAAAACAGTTCTGTCAAAAGATTCGTTGTGTGCTACGGTAACAATACCTGAAATACGTTTTCTAATCTCAGGATATATGGCTCTAAAATTTGGAGATAATCTGGTGTCGTCTTCTGTAATACCATGCACTTGTTGGTTGTGCCAATTATAATCGTTGTTTGGTGGTTGTATTAAGGCATGAAACTCGTCAATAATTACACCGTCTTTAAACGTCACAATGCCTACAGAACAAATATGATGTCCTTTTGCGGTTTCAAAGTCTATTGCAGCGAAAGTGATTGCCATGGTTTGGTTTTGGAAGTAAAGTTACTGTTTTATGTTTGGATATTGAAAATTCTTGTGAATCCTGATAGCTTTCAAGAGGGAGTTTCATTAAATAATAGTACTTAACTTCTGTTTTTTTAGTTTCTTTATGTGATTTCTCCTAGCGTTGAAATGACTTTGGTGATGTAATTAGTTGGAAAATAGTGGTAGCTCATCTAGAGCAGTTTCTTTATTATCGTCATTGCGTAGAAAGCACGACGAAGCAATCTGTTTGTTTTGAGTTATGAATTTGCTTTAGAGGTGGCATGATGAGATTGCTTCGTGCCTCGTAATGACGTTTCTTATCATGAGATTGTATTTGATACCTCAATAGCGCAAACTATTATTTTAACTCCCCCACAGTTCAATAGCATAATTATATGCAAGTCCAATAGACATGGCAAGTCCGAAACTTAATAAAGTGCCAATTAAAATGTATTCTGTAAGTTTTCGGTCTTTGGCTTTAGAAAGATCACCAAATCTAAACACCGATTTTGCAGCTATTAATAAACCTATGGCTTGCCATTGACTCATAATAATAAAACCAAATACGAATAGACGTTCTAAAATGCCAATATACTTTCCTGCTTTTTCAAGCGAATCATTAGCATCATCTTCATCTAAAACCCATTTGCTCATTATTAACTTCATAATGATAGAGGCTATAGAAGTAATAGCAATTAAGGCCAGAATTAAAATTAAATTATTAGTTGAGTAAACAAGACTTATATTTATTTGAAAAGGTTCGTAGATATAAACTACGCCAAGAATAACAAGAATGTGCGCTGCCTGATCAAGCGCAAAAAGCTGGCGAGCATTTATTTTGTTATCAAATTTTAGTTTCATCAAGTCTATTATAAAATGACTTGCAACAATTAAAAGAATGGCTAGCCAATACTTAAAATTGAATTGTAAAGCGAGTATTAATGCAAAGGCATGAACCAATAAATGAAAATACAAGTATTTAGATTTATGTTTTCTTTGCTTTTTATCTTCTACCCATTTGTCTGGTTGAAAAACAAAATCGCCTATAGTATGTGCAACCAATAATTTTAATAATAGAGATATCATATATTAGAAATTTGTTTTTGATAGTACGTGTTTAAACTCATTATTTCTTCATAACCACCTCTTTTAAGGGCTTCACTAACACTGCTTTGCGATTTGTTTAGCAACTTAGCAATATCTTTTTGATGCTTGTTAGGGTTTTCTATGGCGGTTGTTATAACTTCGGCAACGGTGCTACTCCAGTTGTTAGCAGTAAGTAAAGCAAGGCTTATCATGAGATTTAATGTGGTATCTAAATTAGAATTATTAGATTTTATAGCCAGTGTCTGTTTTTTTAGAGACTCAAATTTTTCGCCAGAGTTTATATAAGCAGTTCCGTTAGACTCTGTTATTTTATTAGCACTATGCGTTTCTTTGCCTATACCAATAGCGATACGAACATCTTGATTTTTATTTTGCTTAATTACTGCTTTAATATGAATTGCTGCTGTTATAGCATCTTTTGGAGCAACTAATAGCTGAAAACTATCACCTCTAAAGATGCCCCAGTTTTTTGGTGTTTGCCCATAGATATTTAGTACATCTTTAAGTTTTTGCAGCCAGATAAGGGCATCCACGTCTCTTGAATTTATAATATCTCCTGTTAAAACAGCAACCATATCTTTTTAAGTTTATTCAAATATATCGGATTTAGAGCCGATATGCAAATAAATCGGGTTTAAATCCGATATGTGATTAAATTGGCTGTAGAGCCGATACCATAGTTGGAATGTATTATTTATTCTTTTTATACAATGGAATACGGTATGAAATGGTATAACTATAGCCAACGCCTATACCACTACTATCAAAGGTTTTGTTAAACCCAGGGATATAAACATTTTGAAAGTTATCAGGTTCTGTTTCGCTAGCTAAAACTTTGAGTTGCACATTAAGACCTAGATATAAATTATTAAATAATTCAGCTTTCATACCTAGTATAAATTCTACCCAAATAGCTGTTAAATCTTTAAACTCTTTTGTTTCGCTTGAAGAAAATTGTGGCTGCCAATATTGTTCAGTATTGTAAATACTATAGCTATTGAGGTCTTGATTAAAGGTACTAGCACCAATTCGGAATCCGCTATAAATCATATTATCCATGTCTAACCAGTTTTGATACATGTTATAGTCAATACCTGCTTTAATGTAACTTCCTTTACTAGTAATATCTAAATACTCGGTAATGGTATTTTTTTCTTCAGTACCAATTTCACCTGCAATATATAAGCGTTTTTTTAATCGGTAATCTGCCGCAATCTCAAACCCCGTATAGTCATCATCAGCAAATGTGCGTACTAATTTACCAATATCTGCACCAACCCGAAGCCCGTATTTTTCTTTAATTATTATAGAATCTGTTTCAGTACTAGCAATACTATCATTTTGTGCGTTTACAGGGGCACAAAAAAGAAGGACTAGTAAAAGACTGCTAATAAAATATGATATAATGTGCTTCTTCTTCATCTTCTACAGATTGGTTATCGTTTGCGGGTTGACTTGATTGTATCCAGTTATCGGTATCTGGTTCAATATTAAAGGTTACATTTTTAAAAATGGTTTTGTAACCACAAGCACGAGATACGTATACATCTTCTCTGGTGTAATTTATGGTTATGACATCTGGATTACCTTCGGCGAAATCATCACTAGGATCATCTGGTGTGTCATTATCATTTACTTTATAATTGTTATGTAGTATGTATTTCGTGGTATCTTCATTTGTATTTAACGGTAGTACAATATTATTTGTAGAATCATAAATACCTAAAGCTTCATCATTACCAACACCAATAATGAGTAGATTGGTAGCATTTTTTTTACTTTCAATATTTTCAGCATTATAAATATCAACGATTAAATTTGGTGTCGTTGGCGTGCTTTCAGGACAGATATCATCGCGTTCGCAGCTTATGTAGGCGATTGCAATTAGAATGATAACAAGTAGGCTTATTTTTTTCATTAATTGTTTTATCGTTTTTCCAAAAGTACAACATTTTCCACATGAAATGTTTGTGGAAACATATCGACAGCTTGGGTTTTTGTTACTTTATATTGCACATCCATTAAAGCTAAATCTCTGGCTTGCGTAGCACTATTACAGCTTACATAAACCACTTTTTTAGGCGCTATATTTAATATTTGTTGTACCACATCTTTATGCATGCCATCTCGTGGAGGATCGGTAATAATAACATCTGGTTCTCCATGTGTTTTTATAAAATTGGCATTAAATACATTTTTCATATCGCCAACAAAGAATTCAACGTTATTAATGTTATTTAATTGTGCATTTTCTTTGGCAGCTATTATAGCATCAGGTACAGCTTCAACACCAATAACTTTACTAGCTTGTTTTGCAACAAATTGCGCAATGGTTCCTGTTCCTGTGTATAAATCGTAAACTAATTCATTTCCTGTTAAACCAGCAAAGTCACGTGTTATTTTATATAACTCAAAAGCTTGATCGGAGTTTGTTTGGTAAAACGATTTGGCGTTAATTTTAAATTTCAAGCCTTCCATTTCTTCAAATATATGGTCGTTTCCTTTGTAGCAAATAACCTCTTGATCGTAAATGGTATCGTTTGCTTTTCCGTTAATAACATATTGTAAAGATGTGATTTCAGGAAACGTTTCAGCAATAAAATCTAGTAATAATTCACGCTTGGTTTTATCTTCTTGAAATAATTGAAGCATGACCATAATATCTCCTGTGCTAGAGGTACGAATCATCATGGTACGTAATAGACCTGTTTGATTCCGCGTATTGAAAAATTCTAATTCATTTTCTATAGCAAATTGTTTAACAGCATTTCTTATAGCGTTTGATGGATCTGCTTGTAAGTGACATTTGTGTAAGTCTAAAATTTTATCCCACATACCTGGAATATGAAACCCTAAGGCATTTCTATCTCCTAAATCTTTATCAGATTGAACTTCTTCTAAGGTTAGCCAACGACTATCGCTAAATGAAAATTCCATTTTATTTCTGTAAAAATATTGATTAGAAGAACCGAATATAGGCGTTACTTCAGGAAGTTCTATATGCCCAATACGGGTAAGGTTGTTGGTAACTTCTTTTTGTTTGTAAAATAGCTGATGTTCGTATGCCATATCTTGCCACTTACAACCGCCACAAACTCCAAAATGCTCGCAAGCAGGTTGGGTTCTTTTATCAGAAAGTTTATGAAAAACAGTCGCTTTTCCTTCGTAATAAGCTTTTCGCTTTTTAAAAGTTTGTACATCAACGACATCACCAGGTACGGCATTTGGTAAAAAAATTACTTTTCCGTCAGGTGCTTTGGCTATGGTTTTTCCTTTAGCACCAGCATCAATAACTTCTACGTTTTCAAAAACTTGTTTTCTTGCTTTTCTTCTAGACATGCTGCAAAAATAATAATAGCCACAAATAAATATCACTTTATTTCCATTAACTTTAATGGAATTTCAATTTAGCATAAAATAAAATGAACCTTTTTAGAATTTTACTGTCTTTAAAGTATAAAGAGAAGGTGTTGCAATGAATAAAAAAGAACAGCTAATAGATGAAAAGTTGATACTTGAATACCAATCTGGAAATGGTAAAGCTTTGGCTTTATTAGTTAAGCGATGGCATAAGTTGTTTTGTAACAAAGCCTTTTGGATAGTTAAAGATGCAGATTTAGCAAAAGATATAGCACAAGATAGTTGGAAGGTTATTATTGGTAAAATTGATGAATTAAAGAATCTTAATAGTTTTGGTAGTTGGGCATTGCGTATTGTTTATAATAAATCTTTAGATGTTTTAAATGCAAATAAAAAGAAAAGTAAAGCTATTGAAGCTTATAAATACCAACAGGACGAAATAATTAATGACGATGAAAATGATACGGAAAATTTAAAAAGGACACTTTTAAAATTAATAAAAGAATTACCACAGCATCAACAAGTTGTAATTAGGTTGTTTTATTTAGAAGACTATTCATTAAAAGAGATAAGCAATATTTTAAAGATATCAGTTGGTACAGCAAAATCAAGATTATTTCATGCCAGAGAAAAATTAAAAACAACATTAAAAAATATACATTATGAAAACTAATAAGGAAGACATTGACAAATTAATTAAAGAAACATTAACACAAGAAGAAGCTAAATTTTATGATGAGTTAGAGGAGCAAAACCTATTTCAAATGTTGGCGGGTATTTTTAAAGGTAAAAACACATGGTTAGCAATAATTATGAATATTACTAATATAATTATTTTCGGATTACTTATTTATTGTATTATCCAAACTATGGATGTTGAAAAAACCAACGATTTAATTTTATGGGTTGGAGCAGTAATATTATGTTTTTTAACCATGAGTATGATTAAAATATACATATGGATGCAAATACATAAGAATGCTGTTATTCGTGAGATTAAACGATTGGAATTACAAGTATCATCGCTAGCAGGAAAAATAAAAGACTAAGATTTTAAAACACCATAAATATTTGTTAATTTCGCATCATCCTAGGGATGATTTCTCTCCCACGCTGCTTTTTCGAATCTTCGGAAGAATAAAGGTACAGAAGGAATGGTTATTTATTAATTTAACACAAATTAAAATGGCTGTTTTAGAAAAATTAGATTCTCAGCAATTAATTGAATTAGAAAACAAGTATGGAGCTCATAACTATCATCCGCTTCCTGTAGTTTTAAACAAGGGAGAAGGTGTATATGTTTGGGATGTCGATGGAAAACAATATTACGATTTTTTATCGGCTTATTCTGCTGTAAATCAAGGGCATTGTCACCCAAAAATTGTTAATGCTATGGTGCAACAAGCACAAACATTAACGTTAACCTCTAGAGCATTTCATAACGATGTGCTTGGTAAATATGAAAAATTTGCTTGCGAGTTTTTTGGATTTGATAAGTTATTACCAATGAATACAGGAGCAGAAGCTGTAGAAACAGCTTTAAAGCTTTGTAGAAAATGGGCTTATGAGGTAAAAGGTATAGATGAAAATAAAGCTGAAATTATTGTTTGTGAAAATAATTTTCACGGACGTACCACAACCATTATTTCTTTTAGTAACGACCCTGTGGCTCGCGAAAATTTTGGACCTTTTACTAACGGGTTTATCAAAATTGAATATAATAATTTAGAAGCTTTAGAAGCTGCTTTAAAAAGCAATCCAAATGTAGCAGGGTTTTTAGTAGAACCTATACAAGGTGAAGCGGGTGTTTATGTGCCAAATAAAAATTATTTAGCTAAAGCAAAGGCATTGTGCGAGCATTATAATGTACTCTTTATTGCAGATGAGGTTCAAACTGGTATTGCTAGAACTGGAAAGTTATTGGCGGTAGATCATGAAAATGTAAAACCAGATGTTTTAATACTTGGTAAAGCAATTAGCGGTGGTGTTTATCCTGTCTCTGCTGTTTTAGCGAATAATAACATTATGGATGTTATTAAACCAGGGAATCATGGCAGTACTTTTGGTGGCAATCCTGTTGCTGCTGTGGTAGCTATTGCTGCTTTAGAAGTTGTAAGAGATGAAAGGTTAGCTGAAAACGCAGAATTACTTGGTGAATTATTTAGAAATGAATTAAATAGTTATATTGAAACAAGTAGTATTGCCAAATTAGTTAGAGGTAAAGGATTGCTTAATGCTATTGTTATTAATGATATTGAAGATAGTGATACGGCATGGAATATTTGTTTAGCATTACGAGATAATGGCTTGTTAGCAAAACCAACCCATGGTAATATTATCCGTTTTGCTCCTCCTTTAGTAATGACTAAAGAACAATTATTAGATTGTGTTCGCATTATTATAAAAACATTAAAACAATTTGAAAAGTAGTCTGTTTTTCTTGAAAGTACATCTGTGAAATAATAAGAATGGTCGGAAGAAATTCCGACCATGATTGGTTTAAAGTGATTTTTCATATCACTTTTTTTATAACACGTAATTTATGGGTGTGCATTTTTTTATCAACATTATAAATGCCTGAGTGGTCTAATCTATCAACTCTAACTTTACCATGAGCATGTATTATATAGTTGTCTTTCATAATAATGCCAACATGGGTTATAACCCCTTCATTATTGTCAAAAAAAGCTAAATCACCAGGTTCACTTTCTTCAATAAAACTTAAAGCTTCACCTTGAGTAGCTTGCTGTGATGCATCGCGTAATAGTTTATATCCATTAAGCTTATAAACCATTTGTGTAAACCCAGAACAATCAATTCCGAAAGGCGTTTTTCCACCCCATAAATAAGGAGCGTTTAAATATAAAAAAGCTGTTTGTACTAAGTTTGCTTTTGCGGTTTTACCTTCAATAATATTACCATCGTGAGAATGGTTTAAAATAGACAAACCATTTAGTGTAGACCCTAATACTATGGGGTGTAATTGCTGATTGTTATCTTGTATAAATTCAACTAAATCAATACAAAGTTTCGGCGTTTCTTTGTGCAAACATTTATATTGATCTTCTGTAGTTTCTATGTATTGTTTATTGTCAATCCAGCCTTCATAAGAATCAAAAGCAAGTCTTATTTTACTCCAGTTTTTACGTTGTTCTATTATTTTAAAAACATCGCCATATAACACTTGAGATACAAGTTCACTGGTATCTGAGGCTTCTTTTCTAAGAGGAACAATGCTTAAATTACAAATTCCGTACTGCATTAATAAACTTAATTACGTTCTACAACAATTGCCGATGCACCACCGCCACCATTGCAAATAGCAGCTGCACCAATTTTACCATTATTTTGCTCTAAAACATTTAATAAAGTGATTAAGATTCTAACACCAGAACAACCTAAAGGATGGCCTAATGATACCGCTCCTCCATTAACATTTACATTAGTATCGTTAAGTCCAAGAATTTTCATGTTAGCTAAACCTACAATAGCAAAAGCTTCATTAAATTCAAAAAAATCAACATCATCTATACTAATCCCTGCTTTATCTAATGCTTTAGGTAATGCTTTAGCTGGAGCTGTTGTAAACCATTCTGGTTCATGAGCAGCATCAGCATAACTTTTAATAGTGGCTAAAACTTTTAAACCTAACTCGTCGGCTTTTTCCTTGCTCATTAATATCATAGCACCTGCACCATCATTAATTGTTGATGCATTAGCAGCAGTTACGGTACCGTCTTTAGTAAAAGCAGGTCGTAATTGTGGAATTTTATCCATTTTTACATTTGTGAACTCTTCGTCTTTTGAAACTATAATAGGTTCGCCTCGACGTTGAGGCACTGCAACAGGTATAACTTCATTGTTAAATTTACCAGCTTCCCAAGCTGCCGCAGATCTAGTATATGACTGTATAGCAAAAGCATCTTGATCTTCACGAGAAAATTCATATTTATCAGCACAAGCATCAGCACAAACCCCCATGGCATTTTGATCGTAAGCATCAACTAGTCCATCTTTTTGCATCCCATCAATTAAAGATGTTGGTCCAAATTTAGTACCCGTTCTCGCATATAAATAATGAGGAATTAAACTCATGTTTTCCATACCTCCGGCAACTATAATATTAGCATCTCCTATAGCTATCGCTTGAGCAGCTTGCATAACCGCTTTCATACCAGATGCACATACTTTATTTATAGTGGTGCAAGGAACCGTATTTGGTATTCCTGCATAAATGGCTGCTTGTCTTGCAGGAGCTTGTCCTGTACCTGCTTGAACCACATTACCCATTATAACTTCTTCAACCAATTCTGGATTTAAGTTTATTTTATCGAGAGCTCCTTTTATGGCTAGGGCACCAAGTTTTGGAGCTGAAATAGTAGACAAACCACCCATAAAGCTACCTATTGGGGTTCTTACGGCAGCTACGATAACAACTTCTTTATTCATAATTAAACTAAGTTCGTTTAGTATAGGCGAAAATAATGATTTTTTAATAGAAATTTGAAAGATTCCCCTATTATAAAAAATGGTTGGAGCTTATAATTTTATTACATTTGAAATTAGTATTATGAATAATTGTATTGAATATTTAGAAAAAATAATTTCAAAGATCTTATAATTTTGTTTGTTAAACATGCAATTAATAATACTTAAGAAATAAAAATAAGTAGATGAAGGACTTTATAAATAGACTGTATAGAAATCATTCCTTAATTTATAAAGGACTTTTGTTTGTGACTACCACTATTTTAATAGTGTATTTATTTCCTAAAAGCGGAAAGTTTAAGTATAATTTTGAAAAAGGAAAACCTTGGCAATCTGAAAATTTATATGCCCCTTTTGATTTTGCAATAAAAAAAACGGATGAAGAGATAACTGCTGAAAAAAAAGTTATTTCTGATAATTCGGTTTTATATTTTAATGTTGATGTAGCGGTTAGCGAAAAGGTTAGACAGGCATATAAAAATGAATTTAGAAATGTATTTAATGATTCCATTTTAAAAAAAGAATTACCTAGAATATATAATTTAGGAGAACGTATTATTGATGAATTATATGCATTTGGTGTTTTAAATGAAAATTATGATTTCTCTAATGATAAATCTGTTGTTATTTTAAATGGCAGAGTTGAAAAGCAAAGAACTCTTTTTTCTAATTTAATAAAGCAAGATGCTGTTAAAGAAACTATAGATAATAAATTGGTTAACACTAATTTAAGAAAATTAAAAACAGATTTTGTTTCTTTATTTTTTGATTTGGTTGAACCAAATTTAGTTTTTGATAAATCATTTACACAAAGAGTTTTAAAGGAGGAACTCGATAAGATTTCGTTTGCTAGAGGAAGTATAGAAAAAGGAACATTAATAGTTGCTAAAGGGGAAGTTGTTGAAGGAGATAAGTTTCAAAAATTAAACTCACTTAAATCGGAGTACGAATCTCAAGTTTGGAGTAAATCTAATTATATATGGGTTTTATTTGCATATACTTTATTAGTAGCATTGGCGTTGTTAATGTTGTTACTTTTTTTAAGAAAATATAGAATTTCGGTATTTGAAAATAATACAAAAGTTACGTTTATATTTTTTAACATATTTTTAATGATATTAATTACAACTCTAGTAATTAATTATAATGCTAAATATATTTATGTAGTGCCTATTTGTATTTTACCATTAATTTTTAAAGCTTTTTTTGATGCTAGATTAGGATTATTTGCGCATGTAATTACAGTATTGTTATTAGGGTTTATAGTGCCTAATAGTTATGAGTATATGTTTCTTCAAATTATAGCAGGGATTGTTACTATTTTAACAGTATCAGAGCTTTATAAACGCGCTAATTTATTTATTTCAGTAGGTCAAATAACATTAATATATATCGTCGCTTATTTCGCTTTTTTTGTAATTCATGAAGGTACTATTGAAACGATAAAAGGGGAAACTTTTATTTGGTTTGTTTTATGCGGATTAGCAACGTTGTTTGTACAACCTTTAATATATATTTATGAAAAGCTTTTCGGATTAGTGTCTGATGTATCACTTTTAGAATTGTCAGATACCAATTCAAAATTGCTTAAGGAACTTTCTAATAAAGCACCAGGAACATTTCATCATTCATTAAATGTAGCTAATCTTGCTGAAGCTTCAGCAAATGAGATAGGAGCCAATGCTATGTTGGTTAGGGTAGGGGCTTTATATCATGATATTGGTAAAATGAAAAGTCCAACTTATTTTACAGAAAATCAATCAACAGGTATCAATCCGCATGATGAGTTGTCTTCAAAAGAAAGCGCAAGAATTATTACAGATCATGTTATTGATGGTATTGAAATAGCAAAAAAGAATAATTTACCCGACAGGGTTGTCGATTTTATTAGAACGCATCACGGAACAAGTGTTGTTTATTATTTTTATATGCAAGAGAAAAAAGATTATGAAGACGTTGATAAGCTAGATTTTAGTTACCCTGGACCAAAACCATTTAGTAAAGAAACAGCTATTTTGATGATGTGTGATAGTATTGAAGCAGCTTCAAAGAGTTTGAAAGAACCTACATCTACCAAAATTGATGCCTTTGTAGAAAACATTATAGACAAACAAATAGAGGAAGGTCAGTTTTTAAATGCCAATATAACTTTTAAAGAAATTCAGTCTATAAAAAAAGTTTTAAAACATAAGTTGGCTAATATCTATCACTTACGAATAGAATATCCAGAATAATAAAAAAAAAGTAAAAAAAGTAAAAAAATTGTTTGTGTCATAAAGGAGTAAAAGTTACATTTGCATCCGCATTTAATACAGAATGCTTAGTTCATTAAAAAATAACGGAGAGGTGCCTGAGTGGCCGAAAGGAACGGTTTGCTAAATCGTC
>TARA_R110002050_G_scaffold300789_2_pt1 | contig 35451 bp, 40 predicted proteins | sample TARA_R110002050 | Tara Oceans TARA_R110002050 (sample SAMEA4396988) | marine metagenome | biome: Polar Biome; feature: [DCM] deep chlorophyll maximum layer (ENVO:01000326); material: water (ENVO:00002006), including particulate matter (ENVO:01000060) such as... | depth 25 m
AGTCTCACTTGCTTCAGCTAAACTGATTCTAATTTTATTTTTAAAATCTCTCTTACTCCTACTTCTATTTGCTTCCCTATAATTCGCTCCTACACTTGTTCCAGATTTAGTTAGTTGATTTCTCACTACTAAAGACTCTGGTGTTTTAGGCAAACTTGATGACAAATTTATAATTTCAATTGCAAATTGAATTGTTCGTTTTTCCAATTGTTCAGCAAATTCTTTATTTGTCATATTAAGTATTTGAAGTGCTCTAAAGTTTTAAGTGCATAAAGTTATTTTTTATATTAATATTTTTGTTTTCATCCTTTAGTTTTCAACTTTACAACTCAAGTACATTTATAACTTTAAATACTTAAGCGCACTTATAACTTTAAATGCTTAAGCGCACTTTAGTTTTCTTTTAACTTCTTAAAATAAGGTTCATATAGTTTCAATTCCGATTTAAGCATTGCCGAAACGCCATTACCAGTAATAGTGGCTCCAGCAATAGCATCTACCTCATTATCTGTTTTATCGATATTTTTTGGATCTGCATTTGACTTAGACACATTGATGCCTTTAAATTCGCCATTTGAATCCAGCAAATGTTCACCAGTAAAATCATCCATAAAAAACCGTTGATTTATATTTGCTCCCAATCCGGCTGTTTCACCTTTATGGTCAAAAAACGCTCCTAGGATAACCATGTTCTCATCCATGGCGATATATGCCCAAATGGCATCCCAAAGACCTTTGCCCAAAATAGGGGCTATGTAAAATGTTTTTCCGTCTTTTTCGCCTATCAATAATGGCAACCGCCTTTGGTGATTGGCATCTTTTGCCAAGGCATGCTCTTTTTTAAGGTCCAACAAATAGGCATTTTTATCTTCGGTTATCTCATCACCTTGTATAATGAGTTGCTTGGTTATGTATTTTGAAAATTCGCCACCAACTTTATCTTTAGAAACAAAGCTCATATCGTTACCTTCATTTTCATTAACTCCCATGGCGTACAAAATGTTAAGCTGCTTTTCTATACGCTTGTTTTCGTCAATTCTATCTTTAAATCCTGATGCTGCAAATGCCAGTAATGACCCTACAACTATTACCATGCCTATGGCAAATAGTATGGTATATGAATTTTTATCTGTTCTTTTTTCCATTTTTTTAAGTTTTAAGTGCCTAAAGTTTTAAGTGCCTAAAGTTTCAATCCTAATTTGGATATATACTTAACTTATAACTTTAAGTACTCTAAATACTTTTAACTTTTAAACGTTTTAGTCTTTGTTTTACATTGCCTTGAACAACATAATGATCGATTGTTGGTGCAAACACATTCATCAATAATATAGCAAGCATCACACCTTCAGGATATGCAGGATTAAACACACGAATCATAATAGACATAAAGCCTATTAAAAATCCATAAATCCATTTTCCCTTATTGGTTTGCGATGCGGTTACAGGGTCGGTGGCCATAAATACAGTACCGAAAGCAAAACCACCAATAAGCAAATGATGCCAATATTCAGTACTCATCAATCCATAAAATTTACTGCCTTCAGCAATCCATCCAACGTTAACTATGCTATTAAAAATAAGGCCCATAGTTACAGCTCCAATAACGGTTGAGAGCATAATTCTCCAACTTCCTATTTTTGTGTAGATTAAGAATAAGCCTCCTAATAAAATCAATAATGTTGACGTCTCCCCGACCGAACCTGGGATAAATCCGAAAAACATATCTGATACACTATGTGTAATTGGGTTATTTTGGGCTATCCCTCCAAGTATTGTTTCACCCGAAATAGCATCCAGATTGGCTCCCGCAGCAATTTCCTTAGATCTTTCCATAGCACCTTGAATCCAAACCTTATCTCCACTCATCCAAGTTGGATAGGAAAAAAATAGAAAAGCACGAATGGTAAGTGCAGGGTTTAGTATGTTCATTCCGGTGCCACCAAACACTTCTTTTCCAAGCACAACGCCAAAAACCACTGCAATGGCAAGCATCCATAAAGGAATATCAATTGGTACAATAAGTGGCACCAACATACCTGTGACCAAATAACCTTCTTCAACTTCGTGTTTTTTAATAATGGCAAATAAAAATTCAATCCCTAAACCAACACCATAAGAAACTATAACTAATGGTAAAATTTTCCAAAAGCCCAGAGAAAAATTAGTCATGGTCCAAAATTCAGCACTAAAAAACCCTCCAGAAACACGTTGAATTTCTCCTAAAGCTAAATAATGTTGATAACCTGCATTAAACATACCAAAAATTAAACATGGAAGCAGTGCTAAAATCACTGTATTCATGGTTCTTTTTAAATCATCGGCTGCTTTTATATGAGTTCCATTACGTGTTGTATCATCAGGAGTATATAAAAACGTATGCAATGCACTGAATGCAGGTGCCATTTTGGAACCTCTAAACTTTCTTTTTAAAATATGTAATCTAGTCTTTAATTTCATCTTTTATATTTTTCATTTCACTGCGTTCAATGAATAATTCTATATATTTTTCATTTTGTTGTAACAAAATGAATAATTAGCCAATTTCTTTAAGCATGACATCTAAACCTTTTCTAATAATTTCCTGATGCGGTTGTTTTGATATACATACAAATTCTGTTAACGCAAAATCTTCTGGAGCCACTTCGTACATTCCTAAAGCCTCCATTTCATCTAAATCATTATACATACATGATTTTAAAATTTGCATTGGAAATATGTCCAACGGAAACACTTCCTCATAATTCCCTGTTACTACAAAAGCACGATGCTCACCATTTGTATTGGTATTTAAATCGTATTTTTTATTTGGGAATAACCATGAAAAAGTTAAAGCCCTTGTAATTGATATTTTATTGAAAACAGGCATGGTCCATCCAAATAACTCATAATCATCTCCTTCCGGAATAATAGTGATTGTATTACTATAATAATCTAAGTAACCATCAGGATTCACTGCTTTACCAGATAACACATTTCCTGAAATGACGCGAACATTGGCTCTTTTATTAATTCCATAATCATAAATCATCGTAGCAATTTCACATCCTAATTTAGTCACAAAATATCTTGGTTTTTCAACTGATGACCCAACCATAGCAACAATGCGTTCTGCATTAAATTTTCCTGTTAATAACAAATCACCAATAATGATTAAATCATGTGGGTTTATGGTCCAAACAATTTCTCCTTTATTTACTGGATCAATTTTATTTATCTGCGTTCCTACATTTCCAGAAGGATGTGGGCCAGAAACACTGTGCAAGGTTATACCAGATAAACCAGCCATTGGTGAGGTTGAATCTTTACCTACGCAAACATGTACTTTACCTTTAGTTAATTTACCTAAAGCGGTTACGGCAGCTTGTAATGCTAGTTCCTTGCCTTGCAAAGTAAAATCATAATCTGCAACTAAAGGTGCGCTTGCATAAGCGGATATAAAAATTGCTTTTGGTTCCTTGCTAGGATTTGCAATCACATCATAAGGACGTTGCTTTATAAATGGCCAACAACCAGAAGCTAATAACAATGCTTTTATATCTTCAGGTTTTGCAGTTTCCAAATTTAAAACCTTATGTTCTAAATAAGATTCTTTTTTATCGGCTTGAATTTTAATGGATAAGATTTTGCGTTTTTCACCTCGAACAATTTCTATAATCTCACCAGAAACCGGAGAAACAAATTTTACTTTTTCGTTGGATTTATCATAAAAAACAGGTCCTCCTGCCTTTACATGTGCTCCAACTTTAGAAATTAATTTAGGTACAACGCCATGAAAATCTTCAGGTCTTAACGTATAAAAGTTGCTAATAACAGCCTTTTCAGTACTTTTGATAGCTTCACCTTTTAATTTAATATCTAGACCTTTTTTAATACGAATGTCGTTTGACATATTTATTTATTGGGTTTAGTTGTCTAAAAACGCAGCAAATTTACAAATTATTAATACAGATTTCATAATAATTAACAGAGAATTTTAGAAGCATTTTTAGAAGTTATTATTTAGGTATGAAATTTGATTATATTTACAAAAAAACAACTTTTTTATGCGAATAAATGGTTTAACCTTTTTATTTTTTGTATTTATTTCATCAACCGTTTATTGTCAGGTTGAAGAAATGAATCCGCCAGATTACATAAAGACTATTAATTTTAAGGGAAACACTCCTGAAAGTCAATTACCGGTGCTTAAACTAGGCAGCTCTTTAGATTTAGAATTTGATGCCTTAAACGGAAATGAAGACGATTATTATTACACTATTGAGCATTACAATTTTGATTGGACGCCTTCTGTTTTAGTAAAATCGGAATATCTTGATGGAATTGATAACCAACGTATCAGGGCTTATGAAAATTCGTTTAATACCTATCAAATTTTTTCACATTACAAACTCACCATTCCTAATGAACAAACAAAACGGCTTAAAGTTTCTGGAAATTACATGATTCATGTTTATAATAACGACAACAACCTTGTTTTCTCAAGAAAGTTCATGATTTATGAAAACATAGCTTCTGTTGGCGTGAGCATAAAGCTCGCAAGGGATGTTGCTTTTATTGAAACCAAACAACGTGTTGATGTTACCATTGCTTCAAATAGGATACAACTTAATAACCCTAAACGGACCGTGAAAATTTTAGTGGTCCAGAATAACAATTTAAAAACAGCTATTTCCAATTTAATTCCTCAATACACCATTGGCAACCAACTCATTTATAAATATGATACCGAATCAAGCTTTTGGGCCGGGAATGAATATTTGTTCTTTGAAAATAAAGATGTAAGAGCTGCCAATACCGGTATACAGTTTATTGATTTGGAAAATTTATACCATAACTATTTGTTTACAAATTATTCAAGGGCAAATAAACCATATACCTATAATCCAGATATAAATGGGAACTACCTGATAACAAGTATTGATGCTGAAAATTCAGATCTTGAAGCTGATTATGTTTGGATTCATTTTTCATTATTACCAAATCCTTCATTTGAAAATAAAGCGGTTTATGTATATGGGAATTTCAATAATTATACGACTGATGAAAGCACCAAAATGGATTTTGACACAAATGATGGATTATTCAAAAAAGCAATTTTATTAAAACAAGGGTTTTACAACTATAAATATGTTGCAGTTGAAAATAACGGAAGTCTTAATGAAGGTGCTATAAGTGGAAATTTTTATCAAACTGAAAATAATTATAAAGTAATTGCCTATTATAGGGAATTGGGCGAGCGTTATGACAGAATTATAGGAATAGGTGAAGCCAGCTCTATAAATATCTCCAATTAGCAGGAATTATTAAGATTAAATTAATTTAAGCAAAAAAAAACCTTATTTTTGTAGCTTAAAAGCATTGTATATCAGCAAATAAGATGGTTCAACAAATTACAAGAGGCATTAAAATTTCGGTAGAAACTACCTTTGAAGGCTCATTTTATAAAAATTATAAAATACAATATGCCTTTGGATATAAAGTTACTATTGAAAATCAAAGCAAAGACTCTGTTCAGCTTTATGCGCGCCATTGGAAAATTTTTGATGCTTTAAATAATATTGAAATTGTTTCAGGTGAAGGTGTTATTGGTAAAAAACCCGTTTTAAAACCTGGTGAATCACATACCTATACATCTGGGTGTTTACTAACGTCTCCATTCGGTGCCATGCAAGGACATTATAATATGGTAAACTTTACTACCACCAAAAAGTTTAAAGTTGTCATTCCTACATTTAAGCTAAGTGCTCCTTTTGCAATAAACTAATCCGTTACCTTTCTATTGAACCTATAAATTTTTCCATGTTGTTCAATATGGAAAAAATGACAGTTTGAATGATGCAAAAAATTAAAATCTTCATGGTATTTAAACGATGTTTCATTAATTACAAATACATCATGAACATCAATATTTCCATAAGGTGATATTCTCCTAAAAACATATTCAAAACGGTGATTTGTAGGATGCAATTCAAACCAAGCACCTGCTCCAACACCTCCCAACCATTGTGCATTACCATGAATTCCATCAACCAGTTTAGCTTCTAACTTCCCTATACTGTTTGGGGTAAAATCTTTTAACCTATCGCGAAAATATTTAATGTTTTCCCTTTTTATTGTTGAAGTAAAACCTGTAATCTCCCCTTGTGCTGAAACTTCATGAATCCTATTTCCAGTATTTGCTATAACAACATTTCCAACAGTACTTGGGGTAAATAAAGTTGACCTAATCAATCGTTTTTTTATACTGTTATTATTCACTGAAGCTATTAAAGTTGTTGTTACAAAACGGGAACAATTACTAGCTTTTTTATTAAAAACCCCATAACGCACAAAATAAGATTCTTGCAACGATAAAATATAATCTTTAGCTTTTCTATAATCAATTTCATCACATACAGATGCAACCATTTTACCTTCACCATGAGTGAGTTTTGGGTTGGTAGCTAAAAACTTTAGTATGTCATTTAAGTTTTTGATTTTTCCAGCGACGATTTTAGCAGTCAAAGGAAAGTCTAACTCATGATCTGTAATTTTACTCCTGACCCTTCCATACGGACTTGGAATAATATATCGCCCAAAATCAAAATATTCTAAGATCCCAGTATCCTTATTAATTAAGACTATTGCTGCATGACCAGCTTTAACATATTTCTTTTTTCCTATCCCAAAAAAACTTAAATACGGGGAGAACCACTCATCAGAAACCCTAACAATAGTTTCTGGATATGCTAATGTTAAGATGATTCCGGTATTATCCATTTACAATTTGATGACTGTTGAATACTGAATTGGTAACGGTATTATCCTGAAGGTTTTCATAATGCATTTCAAGTATATTCGATTTTTTTTCAACCTGAGTCACACTGGTTGTTTTTACAAAACCTCTATCCATGATGACACCAAAGTCTTTATTATCCTTTCCAGCGGTTTTATGAAATTGCAATAATGTACTTGCATTTAATTCGTGTTCTTTTTTAAAAGATTCAAACCATTGATTTCTTTCAAGTTTCATTGACTCATTATACAAGGTTGAAGACGACCAGATTTTTGACTCAAGAGGTAATTCAGAAAAATGCTTTGTCATGCCATCCCAAACCAATTCGTAAAACTTTAGATTGGTTTCCCATTCAATAATAACCATAGTAAATGGCTCAATTTCATTCAAATCGTAGGATTCAATTGTTTTAATAATTCCTTCAGAAGTCAGAAAATCTTTTGCAATAACACCTCTACTTAATTTGTAATTCGGTTTTCTTTTGTGTCGTTCAAATCCGCCATTAAGCACACAAACCAATCGATTTTTTTCACTTACACCAATCCAGGTGCCTCCTGAAATTTCATCTTTTGGAAATAACATGTTAATACCATTATAGGTATAAACCTTTGGAGCTAAAGATATCCTGTATGGCGCCTCATCCCTATTTGATGTTAGCACGAAATCATTGTTGCCTTTTGGAAATATTGTAACTGTACACATAAAGTTTGTAGTCTGTAAACCGTTTGGCAACTTACAAAAAATAAACAAATTTTAACTTGGTTTTAATAGCTTTCCATTTCAGCTATCGCTAAAAAATTCGTAATTTTGCATTTCATAATAATCACAATTCAATTATAAAAAACTTACTATGGGAAACGGATTTTTTAATGTGCCAATTGCTATAAACGAACCTATAAAATCTTATGCTCCGGGTTCTGCGGAACGAGAAGGCGTTTTAGCGACTTATAAAAAAATGTATAAAGAACAAGTTGACATACCTTTTTACGTAGGAGACAAAGAATATAGAACCGGGAAAACTGTAAATATTTATCCGCCTCATGACAATAAACATTGTGTTGGAAAATATCATACTGCTGATAAAGAACATATTGAACTGGCCATTAAAGAAGCGGCAAAAGCAAGAGTGAAATGGGCTTCTACCAGTTGGGAACATCGTGCGGCTATTTTCTTAAAAGCAGCTGATTTATTGGCAGGTCCGTTTAGATACCGAATGAATGCCGCAACTATGATGGCACAGTCAAAAAACGTATTTCAAGCTGAAATTGATTCGGCATGTGAATTGATAGATTTTATACGGTTTAACGTTCAGTTTATGACTGAAATTTATAGCAATCAACCCATTTCTTCTGAAGGTGTTTGGAACCGGATGGAATACAGGCCATTAGAAGGGTTTGTTTATGCCATTACCCCTTTTAATTTCACGGCTATTGCGGGAAATCTTCCATCAGCACCGGCCATGATGGGTAATGTAGTTATTTGGAAACCTGCAGCATCTCAAATATATTCAGCTTATGTAATTATGGAATTATTTAAAGCTGCCGGATTGCCTGATGGTGTTATAAACTTGGTAACCGGTAACTCTGGTATGATTACAGATACTATTTTAGCTCATAAAGATTTTGCCGGCGTTCACTTTACCGGTTCTACACCTGTATTTAATAGCTTCTGGGAAACCATTGGTAAAAACATCAATCACTATAAATCTTACCCAAGAATAGTTGGAGAAACAGGAGGAAAAGATTTCATTTGGGCACATCCTACAGCAAATGCACAAGAGGTTGCAACCGCTATTTCAAGAGGTGCCTTTGAGTTTCAAGGACAAAAATGTTCAGCTGCATCACGTGCCTACTTACCAAAAAGTTTATGGGGAGCTGTTAAAAAAACCATTACAAAAGACATTAACTCATTTAAAATGGGAAGTCCGGAAGACCCATCAAATTTCATTAATGCGGTGATTGACAAAAAAGCCTTTACCAAATTAGCAGGTTATTTAGATCGAGCTAAAAAAGACGCAGATGCGGATATCATTATAGGCGGCGGATATGATGATTCAAAAGGTTACTTTATTGAACCAACTGTTATTGTAACTACCAACCCTAAATATGTGACCATGTGTACCGAATTATTTGGCCCCATCATCACCATTTATATATATGAAGATAAGGATTGGGAATCTGTGTTGGATGTTTTGGACAATACCAGTGAATATGCCTTAACAGGTGCTATTTTTAGTGGAGACCGTTATGTAATTGAAACAGCCACAAAAAAATTAGAAAATGCTGCCGGAAACTTTTATATTAATGATAAACCAACTGGAGCCGTTGTAGGACAACAACCTTTTGGTGGCGCCAGAGCTTCTGGAACTAATGATAAAGCAGGTTCTGTATGGAATTTATTGCGTTGGGTTAACAACCGAACCATTAAAGAAACTTTTGTACCACCAACAGACTATAGATATCCGTTTTTAGGTGAATAGAAAACCTTAAATAAAATTACAAACCTGCTACTTACTAGCAGGTTTATTTTTTATGGCTAAAATCCTTACAATAATTACATATATTTATGAGTATAAATAATGAGGGGGTACTTGTGTATATCTGCTTGCTGTGCTTCATTATGCTAAACCGCTAACAAATGATAAAATTCTTTAGAAAAATTAGACAAAAAACTCTGACTGAAAATAAGTTCGGAAAATATCTGACTTATGCAATTGGCGAGATTATACTTGTTGTTATTGGAATTTTGATTGCTTTGCAAATAAACACCTGGAATAAAGAATCTGAAAATAATGCAAAAGCTTCAAATTATATTAATAGATTGATTGCAGATATATCAAAAGACACAACTGCAATAAATATAGAAATAAAAGGGAGTCTTAAAAATGAAAATAGATATAAAGATTATTTTGATTTTTTAAAACAAGGAAATATTAAACCTGAACAATTAAAAGATAGTATCGATGAATTTCCATTGGATTGGGACAAGTTATATTTTACCAAAACTACATATAACGAGCTAATTTCATCAGGCAATTTTGATGTTATTAATGAAAAAAAAAGAATTGCATTAATAGAATATTATGAGTTTTCTGAATCATTTAAAAACATTATTAACGATAAAAAAAGCCTTGTTGTTCAAGAAGATGTTGAAGCAAGAAAATATTTAGACGGGCAATCTATCATTAAGAATAGTTTTTATAAATCTATTAATCATGTTCCAAACGAAACGTATATTGCCCAAGGGCTTAAGCATAGACACAATGCTATAGAAACGAGCTACGAAATTACTTTTGCCTTTAAAAATTTAGGGCCAATGGTTCTTGAAAGTGGAAAAAAAGCTATTACTATTTTAAAGGAATGACAAATTTTGAATTATTAATTAAATAACGAAAGCACACATAATGGCTATAAGTAATTCCTTGTTCTCGCCTACTTCTGAAAATCCTCGCGGATTTTCAGTTTGGTGTGTACTTGCAAAATTAAGTGGTAACCCACGCAACTTCTAGCCGAAACGTGGAGCATTTGAAACTCGACCGAAATATGAAATTATTAAACAAAAAATATGAAAAACAAAGTAATTAAGTGCTTTTTGCGACTTGCAATATCATTCGGGTTTTTATCAGCAGTAGCCGATAGATTTGGGATTTGGAGCAAAGAAGTTTCTGTTTGGGGAAATTGGGATAATTTCTTGAGTTATACCCAACTGATAAACCCTTGGATTCCTAATTCACTAATCCCAACAATCGGAATTTTAGCAACCGCTGCGGAAATTGTTTTCGCGACTTTCTTAATAATCGGACTTAAAACGGAATTATTCGCAAAATTGAGCGGATTTCTACTTTTAATATTTGCTTTGTCAATGACTTTTTCAACAGGAATAAAAGGAGCGTTTGACTTTTCTGTTTTTAGTGCTTCCGCTGGAGCTTTTGCCTTGAGCCTTATGAAAGAAAAATATTTGGAATTAGACAATCTGTTTTTTAAACCGAAAAACTGAACGAAATAAAAGTAGAAAAGAGAGGGGATTATCATTGTTGTCGAAGTTTAATCTTCACCGTATAAATTAACCTTAATCCCCTCTTTTGCTCTTTCTGGTTTATTAATCAAATTTAATAAAAGACAAACTAAAGAAACAGGTTGGCAAAAATTTTGAAAAGATTGTATTAAATGACCGGAGAAACAAATATAGCTCGATTAATAAAAGGGATGACCCCCAAACTGAATACAGGAGAATATGTATTTTGTTCTGTTAAAAACGTAAACAGAATTGACAGAAATGATACAGTCTGTGAATTTAAAGAAAAGGAAGGTACCACTATTGTCATGGAACGAAACAAAGCAGATAAATTGAATCTTAGCTATGAATATATTGCCTCTTGGGTTACGTTAACAATTCACTCATCATTAGAAGCCGTAGGTTTAACTGCACTGTTTTCTGCAGAATTAGCAAAAAATGATATAAGTTGCAATGTCATTGCCGGATATTATCACGACCATATTTTTGTGGATATAAAAGATTCCAAAAAAGCTATGGATGTTCTAATTGCCTTATCGGAAAACTATAAATAAATAACCCATACTTTATTAAAATAATTGCTATATTTAGGTGTAACCAAAGTTTGCTACAGATTCTGAAAGATTTATAATTTTGAAAAACAAAAGACGTATCATAATTGTTGTCGCTGTTGTAATTCTATTGTTCATACCGCTCATAGCGATGCAGTTTACAAATGAAGTGAATTGGACTCTATCTGATTTTGTTGTTGTGGGAGCTCTATTGCTCAGCACTGGTTTCATATGTGATCTCGCCATACGAAAGATTACCAAAATAAAGTACCGAATTGCTGCTTGCGTAGCTATCCTGATGGTCTTCCTGGTTATTTGGGTAGAACTTGCGGTTGGCATCTTCTAAAAATATGCTTTTTAAACATTAAATAACAAAATGGAGTATAAAACAACATTAGCAACAAAATATAATAAATATGGTGCTTTAGAAATAAGTCAGAAATTAAGGCAAAACAAAAATTCCCTAAGTTTCACTTAAAAATTAACAACTAAAACAGGTTAATTCTTCTATAAAAGACATTAACAGAAAGCATAAAGGACCCATGCGGATATTTATAATCATAATAATTGGAATACATGGAATTATCCATTTATTTGGGTTTCTAAAAGCATTTGGCATATTCGAATTTAATGCCATTTCTCAGCCAATTTCTAAACCAGTTGGAGTCATATGGTTGTTAGCTTTTATTTTATTTTCTGTTACAACATTTCTTTTAACAATCCAGTCTAATTATTGGTGGATAATTGGGTTTATAGCCGTTTTATTATCCCAGTTCTTAATCATATTGTACTGGAAAGATGCCAAATTTGGTACTATTTTCAATTTAGTTATCCTCGTTTCAGCATTGATAGCTTTTTCAACTTTTAATTTTAAGAAAAAAGTTAGTGTCGAAATAGAGAAAATGCATTCTGAAATAACTTCATCAAATGAAAAGATTGTTTCAGAACAAATGATTGTTGACTTACCAATTGCAGTACAGAATTGGCTTAATAAAAGTGGCATCATTGGTAAAGAAACCATTCAAAGCGTTTTTCTAGAACAAGATCTTCAAATGCTTATAAAACCTGAACAAAAAGAATGGAACAATGCTGAAGCCAAACAATATTTCACAACTGACCCACCTGCTTTTAATTGGTTCGTAAATTTAAAAATGAATCCATTGATCGAAATGGTTGGTAGAGATAAATTTGAAAATGGAAAAGGCGAAATGATTATTAAACTGTTTTCAATGTTCTCAGTTGCTAATGCAAAAAACAATGAAAAGACAAATCAGGCTACTCTGCAAAGATATTTGGCTGAAATTGTTTGGTTTCCTACCGCTGCATTAAGTCCGTACATTACTTGGGAAGCAATTGACAATAATTCATCCAAGGCAACCATGACCTTTAACGGAACAAAAGGAACAGGGGTTTTCTACTTCGATGAAATTGGGTATTTCAAAAAATTCGTTGCCATGCGTTATAAAGATTCAGAAGAAAATTCAAAACCAATGCAATGGACTGTAACATCAACCAAAACTGAACTTCGAAATGGAATTTCAATTCCCGTAGAATTGAAAGCGAATTGGAAATTGGACAGTGAGAATTGGACTTGGTTAAAACTGAAAATTAACCGAATGGAATATAACACATTGAAATAACAACTATTGCTCTCAATATTTATAATTTACTTCTGTTTTAAGCTAAAATTAAAACTCATTTTTACAAAAAAACCTATTATCCATTTTCAAATTTGTCTGCATCTGGCAACAAACCTACAAGTTCTTGAGGATTGTGAATTAAAACCGGCATATGTTGCGGACAGATATAAAACTTGCTTGCTTTATAAATAAATTTAGTTACAGGTGTTTCTTCAGATGTTTTTTTACAGACTATACACGCTTTAATTTGGCTCATAATTAGAGGATTTAAAAAACCAAAATTACCCTGTATTAATTTACTGAAACAGGATTATTATCATATTTTAATTAATAAATAATGGTTTGCTAAAAAAATTATTGCCTTCATTTAACATTAATTGCTATAATTTAATGAATTTTACATCAAAGTATTATTAATATTTACTTTTGTTTTAACCTAAAGTTTTCTGATATTTAGGCTTCATTTTTTAAGAACCATAAAGTTGCCATGAAAAAGCTTATTATAATAATGTACATTTTATTTCCTCTAATAAATTTTGGTCAGGCAAATAAATTGATACGAAAAGGTCTAAAAGCAGAAGACCTCAATGAGAAAATTCAATATTTTTCTGAAGCCATAGCTTTAGAGCCCAAGAATCTTGATGCTTATTTTTATAGAGGTCTTGCCAAAAACGACATAGGTGATTGTCATGGAGCCATTATGGATTATACTAAAGTTGTTTTTTACGAACCAAGTGCAGATGTGTATTTTAATCGTGGAAATTCAAAATACGCATTAATGGATTATGAAGGCGCCAAAGAAGACTATATCAATGCTTTAAAATTAAATTCGGAATTTACTGAAGCTAGATATAGTTTAGCGGTCACTAAAAATGATTTGAAAGACTATGATAGTGCCATTGCAGATTTAGGCATCCTTAGTGTTTATAATGCACCAGAAGTTTTTTTGCAATTGGGACGCGCCTATTTAGGTCTCAAAAATTACCCAATTGCCTTGAAACACTATAACGCAGCGGTATTAATTAACCCAGATACAAAGACGTTGTATGCTCGAGGCTTGTTTTTTATGGATATAAACTATTTTAAAAATGCTTTTGATGATTTTAATGCTGTTATTTATTTAAATAAAGACTATGTTCCTGCGTATTTTTTTAGAGGTATCTCATCTTTTTTGTTAGGTGATTTTGATCGGTCACTATCAGATTTTAAAACCTCCATTCAGTATGACATCACTGATTTTGACGCCCTTATTGGGCTGGCTTTTTCGTACAATAAATTAAACGATTTACCCAACGCAAAACTTAATCTTCAAAAAGCTAAAAGTATTTTGCAAGCTAAAAATATGAATCAGGAAAACGACATCGAACTTTTTAAAAACACCTATTGGTATCAAAAACAATATTACAAATTTATCGAAAATTACAAGGAATTAAACGACCAGTAAAATCATTTAACCTCTGTACTTTAAAGGTAAATGCACCACTTTTTTTGTATCAAAAAAATCTTCAACAAAAAACTCATTTAAATTATAAATGGTAGCTGTTTTATAGTTTTTAAGCTCATCGGTTAAATCGCCACCTTTTAAATATAAAATCCCATTCTTGAGATTATTTTTTTGTTCTTTCGCTATTTTACCCTTTACCCAATGCACAAAGGTTGGCATGACGGCAACCGCCCTACTTACAATAAAATCATAGGTGCCACGAATGTCTTCAACACGACTATGAGACGTTTTTACATTAGTTAAACCCAATCCTACAACAACCTCATCAACCACTTTTAACTTTTTTGCAATGCTATCAACCAAGTGAAAAGAACATTCTGGAAATAATATGGCCAACGGGATTCCAGGAAATCCACCACCGGTTCCAACATCTATAATTTTAGACCCATTTTTAAATGGCATAATTTTTGCAATCCCTAGAGAATGAAGTACATGGCGTAAATATAATTCGTCAATATCTTTTCGTGATACCACATTTATTTTTAAATTCCAATCTTGATAAAGAGATTCTAATTTTTTGAATTTGGCAATTTGGTCTTCAGTAAGATTTGGGAAATATTTTAAAATAAGATCCATAACTCGATATTTTATGCAAAAATATACTATTTGTATACATATTTTTGCGAATAATCGTTATAAGTTGATTCGGTTTATGCCTATCTTTGCCACGTGTGAATAAAACGAGTATATTTATTTTTCACCTTTTAAATTAATAGCATGACAAAACAAGCACTTTCATTCTCAAGAACAGATTCTGCAAAATTTTTTAAAACACTAAACAAACGTGTAAACGAATATTTTAAAGACAATCATATAAAACGGACTGGTAACTGGAAACTCTGGTTAAAAACCATTGTAATGTTCTCATTATTTTTAACTCCTTATTTTTTAATATTAACATTAAACATTCCTGGTTGGGCTCAACTATTATTAACCATTGTTATGGGAATTGGTATGGCCGGTGTTGGTATGAATGTGATGCATGACGGAAATCACGGATCATTTTCAAATAAAGAATGGATTAACAGACTTATGGGAAGCAGCATTTACATTCTTGCTGGAAATGTTTATAATTGGCAAGTGCAGCACAATGTGTTGCATCATACCTATACTAATATTCCTGGTCATGATGAAGATTTAGAAGCTGGACGTATTTTGCGTTTTTCTGAACATGCTGAGTGGAAATGGTATCATAAATTTCAGCAATATTATTCTGTTTTACTTTATGGATTATTAACAATAAATTGGGCCATTACAACAGATTTTCAACAGATGAAACGTTACATGAAACGAAAATTATCATACGGAAAATTACCAAATCCTGTTTGGAATTGGAGCAAACTGGTAATTTCTAAAGTGATATATATTGGAATTTGGATTGTTATTCCTATGATATTTTTAGAAATTGCTTGGTGGAAAATACTTATTGGCTTTTTTATCATGCATTATACGGCCGGATTAATTTTAAGCGTTGTTTTTCAATTAGCTCATGTTATGGAAGAAGCTGAAATGCCAATGCCTGCAAAAAATGGCACTATGAAAAATACCTGGGCTGTGCATCAACTTAAAACAACCATAAATTTTAGCACAAAAAACAAAATAGTTAATTGGTTTACTGGTGGATTGAACCATCAGGTAGAACACCATATTTTTCCAAATATAAGTCATGTTCATTACACTAAAATTGCTAATATAGTGAAAGAAACGGCTAAAGAATTTAATTTACCATATAACGAATATAAAACCACGCGAAAAGCAATTATAGCACATTTTAGATATTTACGCGATATGGGATTGAAACCTGCATTACAAGTCTAACATTATTATTCACTATTATTTAAATGCAATTACTATCTGATCGAATTTTAAACATGGCCACGTCTGCTACGTTGGCCATGGCTGCAAAAGCTAGAGAATTAAGAACTGAAGGAAAAGACATTATTGGGTTAAGCTTAGGCGAACCCGATTTTAATACCCCTGATTTTATTAAAGATGCTGCCATTCAAGCAATACATGATAATTACAACTCCTATTCACCGGTTGATGGTTATGTAGAGTTAAAACAAGCTATTATTACAAAATTTAAACGTGATAACGGTTTAACTTATACACCAAATCAAATTGTGGTTTCCACAGGAGCCAAACAATCGTTAGCAAATATTGCAGCTGTGATGACCAACAAAGGTGATGAAGTTATTTTACCTTGTCCTTATTGGGTAAGTTATGCTGATCTTATAAAACTAAATGACGGTATTCCTGTAGAAGTTAAAACTACAATTGCTACCGATTTTAAAATGACACCTGCACAGTTAGAAGCTGCCATTACTCCAAAAACGAAAATGATTTGGTTTAGTTCGCCTTGTAACCCAAGTGGTTCCATTTATAATAAAAAAGAATTAAGAGCTTTGGCTGATGTATTGGTGAAATATCCAAATATTTTTGTGGTTTCTGATGAAATTTACGAACACATTAACTATGTTGGTGGTCACGCAAGTATGGCTCAATTTGAAGATATGTATGACAGAACCATTACAGTAAATGGTGTTTCAAAAGCATTTGCCATGACCGGCTGGCGTATTGGATACATTGGTGCCCCAGAAAAAATTGCGAGAGCCTGTAATAAAATGCAAGGTCAAATTACCAGTGGTGCCAACTGCATTGCACAACGCGCAACAATTACTGCCCTTAATGCGGCACCAGACAAAGTGAAATACATGGTTGACGAGTTTAAGCTTAGAAGAGATTTAATACTGAATTTACTTAGTGATATAAAAGGTTTTATCACCAATGTACCAGAAGGTGCCTTTTATGTGTTTCCTAATATTTCTTTTTACTTTGGAAAGACGTTAAGAGGAAAAAAAATAAACAATGCTTCTGATTTTTCCATGTATTTATTAGAGGAAGCATTAGTAGCCACAGTTGACGGAGAATCATTTGGAAATCCGGATTGTATCAGGATTTCATATGCTGCTTCACAAGAACAAATTATTGAAGCCATTAAAAGAATAAAAAACGCTTTAAGTTAAACTCATTCTCGTTTTTTCTTAATAAAAAAAGAGGCTGTCTAAAAAGTATATATTAACCGTCATTACGAGAAATTTTTATTTCGAAGTAATCTGTAAATCAACAACTTGCAATTTACAGATTGCTTCATTTCATTCGCAATGACGACTTTTTAGACAGCCTCTTTTTGTTTTATAGAATAAGTTATCAATGAACTACCCCGACGCAGAGCGTCGAGGAATTCTATAGATTAAAACTGATACCTTAAACCCAATGCAATATCTAAACCTAAATCGTCATTGTTATAACGTTCATCACCAAAAGCCAATTCTGGCCTAAAGTCCAAAGAAATCAATAATGGGATATCGAAATTATATTCAATACCAATATCGCCTGCAGCAAAAATAAAAGTATCATTATAATCGTTACCATTATTAAAGTTATTATTGTCATTAAAACTATATGATCCAACTCCTCCACCAAGACCTGCATACCAATTAAAACCATCTTCAATATTCCAAACCCATTGGTGCAAACCAGCTAATTTAAATCCATTATAATTTTTACCGTCTCTCCATCCTAAATCCAACTCTAATCTATGGGTAGTACTTAATCGTGCTTGATATGATATCTCGCCTCCAAAACCATCATTATCACCTAACCTTAAGCCTAAAGCATTTTTTGAAATATCCTGTGCATTCATTGATACGCTAGCAATTAATACTATGATACCTGTTAATAAAAGTTTTTTCATTTTTTTGATTTTTATGTTAGTTATATTAATTATTGTTTAGCTGCTGCGTTTTCTTCTGATTTTGCTCCCATTCTATTGAATGTGTACATTGGGGCAAATTTTAATTTTAATCCAGCTATTTTTCTGTTATCGGCACTTGTTAAACCTTCTTTTTCTACCGTATTTTTTCTGGTATCAATAGCTTCATAGATTAATTTGATTTCGTCCCAATCTTCTCTAGAATAAGAATCTTTATTTTTTTCAACCGTATCAACAAAATTCTGATAGACACTTAAAATATTATCTTTGTTGATCCAAGTGAATTTCATGTCGCCACTTGTATAATTACTTCCCAGCAAAGATTGTCTCATCATCATTTTAGAATTTTCTGCTTCCATACGTTCATGTTCTGCCATGACATCTGCTTTGTAAGCTTCATATTTTATAGTAGATTCATCAATCGCTTTTTGCATTTCAGAATTCTCTTTAATGGTCACTACCGTATTGTTAGCTTCTGCTTTCATTTCTTGATAATCATTTTCTATGGCTTCCCAGTTTTCGGCGGCTTTATCAGCTGCTACGTTACTTACAGAATCTATATAAGCCTGATATCTATCTACTTGTTTTTGTGCCATTTCTTTTTTTCCATCTTTACAAGATGAAACTATTGCCGCTATGGCAACAATTACTAATGCTAATTTTAATGTTTTCATTTTAATTACGTTTTAATTTGTTATTTATTCTATTATTCACTCCTTAATTATTCACTCTTAATTATCTGTACTTACCTTTTTTGAAATAAAATTGGTTACTGTATATTGTAAAACATACCCAAAAATATTTTTTATGAAAGAATTTGATTTTCCTATGAGTATCTTTTTTGAAAAATACCCGCCTGTAATGCTTATTAAGGTTTCAAAAAGATTTGTTTTGACCTCTGGTAATTCTCTAAAATCTTTTATAGCTTGATTGAATATATTTATAGGTCTAAAATTTTTGGAAGTTTCATAAAACTGAATTTTTAAATCTTCGTATTCTTTCTTTCTTTTTTCTTCAAGAAGCAAAATCGCATTGTTTAATAATCTTATTTGATTTTTATGCTTCTTCATCTTCACTTTCTTTAAGTATATCAAAAATATTAGAATCCGAATTTTTGGATTTCAATAATTTTACAATAATCAAATTGGCAACAGGTATTTTAATGAATTTGTCTTTATACACATAAAGCACTAAAGCCAATACCAAATAGAAAGCAGATATTATAAAAAACCCTAAATAGTATTCATTTAACAGGTTGCCTATAAATAGGCTTAAACCCACGTTAATAAACAACGTAAACATAGCAACAATCATAGCAATAAGCACTATTGATGTTAAAGACGAAAGCACATCGGCTGTTTTATCCACAGTTTTTAAGGCAAGTAATTCTGCGCTTGTTTCTGTATATTTTTTAGCCTTTTCGTAAAGAACATCTACACTTTTTGCCATGTCTCCTGTGTTGTTCATTTCTTAAGTTTTAAAATTCACTATTTAGAATTCACTTTTTCCTTTGCTTCCTTTTTTCCTTTTTCAAGAATTTCTTCCCCTTTTTCAATTACAGACTCATACTTTTTTGATACTGAGTCTAAAAAACTATCAAACTCATGTTTTAAGTTCTCTTTTGCCTCACTTGTTTTAGTCTTAATTTTTTTTCTTGTTTTTGAACCCTTATCTGGTGCAAACAATACACCTAATAATGCTCCTGTGGCAATTCCTGCCAATACCCCTAATACACTTGATTTCAATTTCATGATTTTATTTTTTTTGGTCTATAATTTCCCATCAACTATTTTGATGGTTTTTTTTAATTTAAGTTTGTGTATAAACTACACACCTTTACCGCCAATTAACCTTAGTAATATGGCTATTACAGCAATAACCAATAAAATGTGAATTAATCCTCCTGCGCTATAAACGAAAAACCCAAGAGCCCATCCAATTACTAAAATGACTGCGACTAAATACAATAAACTTCTCATAATATTTGATTTTTAAATTGTTAATAATTCTATTTGATTGTTTTATTTACTTGATTTAAATTATACTTTAACTTCACTGATATTTTAACTGCTAATACTTTAAAATCTATATCATTTGTCATGGCAGATAAATATTCCAATTGTATAATTTCACTTTCCAATAGCTCTTTAACTTTAATTAAATACGCTTTAGGAAAACCAGTATCATCAATTTTAGACAACTCATTAATCCCTTCCTTATCTAACCTATTTGGCAGTAGTATCAACTTTTTTTTAGCCAAATCATTTAGATGCTTTTTAATTTCTATACTCTCTTTTTTAAGCCTATTTGATATAGCTTTCACAGTATATACATTACTTTTTTCCAGTGATAATTGACTTAACAAGATTATGGTTTCATTCAATATTGATATCTCAGATAATACTTTTGCTTCTTCTATATTAGTTTTAACTCTTTCTGTTTTAGCATTATTATTATATATATAAGATTCGTTTTCTGCATTATCAAAATCACAAGAAATAATAGCAACACTTATTGTTATAATTAGTGAGAGTATTAAATATTTTTTTTTGTTTTCATTAATTATCACCTGTTATTCTTTTCTACATTACAAAGATGCAACCCATACAAAAGTTTTACGTTACAGCATTTTTAGTGTTTGTTATAGAATTTCAATACACACCTAATAAAAACAAGTTTATAAAATGAAAAAAAACCAAAGTATTTCACTTTAGAGCTTATTTAAAAAGATTTTTGAATTGATAAACCCTTATTCGGGAAGGTAAATTGTAAAGATGGCGCCAATATGAGGTTCGCCTTGGGCATATATGAATCCTTGATGGTTCTCAACAATTTTTTTGCAAATGGAAAGCCCTACACCAGTACCTGAGTATTCTCCTTTATCATGAAGCCTACTAAATATTTCGAATATCCGATCTGCATATTTCTGCTCGAAACCAATACCATTATCTGAAAAGGTGATTTTATGATAACTGCTTTTGGTAGCTTTATTCAACTGCACATCCTCTTTTGTTTTAACTTTATCATACGCTACATTAATAATTGGAGGTGTGTCATTTTTACTATACTTTAACGAATTGCTTAATAGGTTTAAAAACAATTGCTGTACTTGAAAAGGGATTACAGATGCTGTTGGCAACATAGCACTGGAAATTATTGCTTTTTTTTCTGAAATAATTTCGGCCACATCCTGTTTTGCGTTTTCAAGAAGTTCATTTAAATCAGTTATAACAAACTTTTTATCAGGCTTGTTGGTTCTTGAAAACTGGAGTAAATCGTCTATTAATAAACGCATTCTGGTTGCAGCTATATTAATACGCTCAAGATATTGAAGTCCTGTATTTGAAAAGTTTTTAGATTCTTTATCTTCCAATCTGGATATAAACGTTTGTATTTTTCGCAATGGCTCTTGCAAGTCGTGGCTTGCAACATAATTAAAGTCTGAAAGTTCTTTGTTATTTCTTTCTAGTTCTAAATTGCGCTCTTCAAGTTCTAAAAAATTTTCAATTTCATCTGAAATATCAGTAATATTTCCTATTATTCTTTTTTCACCATCTATATTACTTAAAAGTTTTCCATATTTTTTTATATGTTTAATGGTGCCATCCTTTTGTGTAATCCTGAAGTAAATAAATGGTAAGTCTTTATCTTGCATCATTTGTTCCATCTCTTTAGCAAGCTTTTTTTTGTCGTCAGGATGTACAAACTTCATTAAATTATCTAAGGTGGGCTTAAAAGACCCTGGTTCTTCACCTAAAACCCGATAAAAATTATCTGAAAACGTAAACTCGTTTTTGTCAATATGCCAAACCCAATTACCATGCTTACCTGTCTCTTCCAATTGAATGGTTGCTTCTTTAAATACTAATAATTGATCGTTAATACGTTTTGTGTTTTTAAAATCAACACTGATTTTATTAAATGAAATAATTATTAATACAAGGGTAACCAATAACACAAAATAAAAGAACAATGGCGTAAATTGCAAATTATTTTGGAACCGCTTTTGGCGATCATCAAGTTGTTTGTTTTCATACGCAATCATATCGTTAACCTGGCGCCTCATGGAATCCATAATTACTTTTTCCTTAAAAAAGTAAGTTTTAAATTCTTCAGTGTTTGTTTGATTGTTTGTTACAAACGCATCCGTTTCGGTAAAATTTGTAAAAAGCGTATCTATTAATTTACTTAAAGCAATTAAGTTTTCTTTTTGTTTGGTATTATCATTTATCAGTTCTTTTAATTGCGCAAACGATATATTCACTTTTTCCCTAGCGTTTAAATATGGTGCTAGATAGAGGGTGTCTTTTGTTAAAATATAATATCTATGGCCATTCTCTGCGTCTTTTAAATAGGAAATAACTTGTTCTAATTCTACATTAACTTTATAAGTGGCAACAACCAGTTTTGTGGAATCGGTTAAATTGGAAATGTGTTTATATGTAAACCCTCCTATTAAAAGAATTACAAATAGACTAACCAAAAAAATGGATTTTAAAAAAACTGATGACTTTACAAACAACTTTTTTGTCATTATATTTTTAATAAAAAATTATCTTTATTTAATCCATTGGTGTGGTATTGCCAATTAATGGATACCACTTCTGAAAGCACCTTTTTTAATTTTTTGAAACTATCTGGTTTTTTTATGTAAATATTTGCCCCGAGCACAAAGGTTTCTTCAATATCTTCTTCAGATGCTGAAGTGGAATAAATAGCAATGGCTATTTCAGACATTTTGCTATGGCTTTTAATTTCATTCAAACATTCTATCCCTGATTTTTTTGGCATATTTAAATCCAAAAAAAGCACCTGGGGTAAAATGGCATCTTCCTTATTTAAATAATCCATAAGTTCAACACCATCATTAAAGGTATTTACTTTAGTGTTCATACTTAGCTCATTAAACGCATCCGTAAAAAAAAGCCGATCATCTTCATCATCATCTGCAAGAATAATATGTATATAATCGTTTTGCATCATGTATTTTATAAATTGTAGTTAGTTTTTTTGCTGAGCAATGGTTCTTCTTTTTGAAATAATGCGCTGAAATGCAGAAGGTGTAATACCCGTTGTGTTTTTAAACTGGGTGCTTAAATGTGCGACGCTGGAATAGTTTAGTTTGAAAGCAATTTCAGTTAAAGTTAATTCAGTGTTTAAAATAAGTTGTTTTGCGTATTCAATTTTTTGAATGATAATAAAATTTTCTATGGAAGAATAGGTGACTTCTGAAAATAGATTGGAAAGATAACCATAGCTGTGTTCCAGTTTTTCTGATAAATACACCGACGTTTTTACACTTAAGTTGATATCTTCATTAAAAACCATATCAATAATAACGTCTTTGATTTTTTGAACTAAAATGCTTTTTTGGTTTTCAACAATTTCAATACCATAGTCATTTAAAGAATCATTTAGTGCAAGGTATTCCTCTGGATTTAATTTTTTTAAAAGTTCAACCTCTCCAAAACCTAAAATTTTGTATTCCAAGTTTAGCTCATTAAACTTAGACTCCAATACTTTTTTACTAATTGTTTTAAAATCAAATTTCAAGAAAAGGTTCATATAATAAATAATAATAAGTTAAGTTTTCATTAATAACTTAACGAGTAAAGATAGTGAAGGGTTTTTTATAATTGGCTATTTATTTATTATTTAATTAGTTCAAAATAGGCACAAAAAAACAAACACTATTAAATTATAACGGTTTCATTTTTCTTATTTTCCTCCATGCTTTTAGCCTATTTCTAACAGAACTATGCAAGTGCTTGTCTATAGGTTCACCCATTAAAAAGCCATAGGCCTGGTATTCCGGGGTATTATCAAAAATAATTTTTAATGTAGCCGTAATTGGCAATGCCACAATCATACCAGCAATACCCCAAAGCATTGAAAAAACAATAAATGATAGTATGGCTATAAAAGCATTAATGCTCACTTTAGAACCCGTTATTTTTGGCGTAATGAAATTACCTTCTAAAAATTGTATAAAGCCAAATATGGCAATAACACCAAACGCATACCAAGCTGAATCTTTAGTTGCCAGAGCAATGATGGCAGGAATTAACGAGCCAATTATAATCCCTATGTAGGGAATTAATAATAAAAAAGCAGCAAAAAAACCAAAGAAGAAAGGGTTTCCAATTCCTAACAAAAGCAATCCAATACTATTTAAACACCCAACAATTATTATGACCTTGATTAATCCCAACAAATAATTTTGTTGAATTCTATATACTTTCCGAATCATTCTGTTTAAAAACGCTTTTGGCTTATTTCTAAATAATTTATAATAAAAGACTTTAAAAAAACGTCTGTAGTACAAAAAGAAAAACAGATAAATAGGAACTAAAACAAAGTAGCTGAATAGGGATCCTGACTGGTAGATAAATTCACCAATTTTATCAAAGCGTCCTTTTAACAGACTTTCAATTCTTAAATCTTTTGTGAATAATGAACTTCTTCTACTTATACCAAAAAAGTCATAAGTAAATTCTATAAAGTTATAGTAAAGCGTTGTTAATTTTGCAATATAGATGTCACTGTTATTAATTAAAGCGTTAAGTCTAAAATAGATTATTGAACCTATTAAGGCTGTTACACAGAATATTATTGTTATTGAGCACAAAGACGCAAATAAGCGATGGCATCTCCATCTTTTTTCTAGAAAATTTTGAACAGGAAATATCATGATTGCCAATATGGATGCAAATAATATAGGCATGATCACTGGTTTTAATATATATAAAATGAATACAATGGCAATAAGTGAAAGTAAACTTAAAGCGCTATGATTAATGTGGGTTTTTGAATTCATTTTATCATTTAAAAAAATAAAAAAACTGACTAAAAATTACAAAACATGATTAAACTAACCAAAAAACCATGGGTGCAACGACTCTAGACAGTTTAACTTTTTCTATAAATCAGAGATGATTGTATGTATTTCCTCTTTAGATTTTCCTAATTTTTCCTGTAATCTTCCAACTAGTTCATCTTGTTTTCCTTCTGCAAAAAGCAAATCATCATCTGTTAATGAAGCATATTTTTGCTTTAATTTTCCTTTTAACTCGTTCCAGTTTCCTTTAATTTCTGTTGTGTTCATAATTTCAAATTTTTATTGTTAATTTATTTTATTATTTGGTGTATTTTCTCAATACCCAAACTTTAAATTCGTGTGATTGTTATAGTACTGTTAAAAAATCCGCGGTCCTCTTGTTGTCTATATCTTCTTCAATAGAAGTTATTATTTCTCTTAAATCCGTACTTACAGTGTCATGATCTTTCAATAATTCTTCAATTATAACTTTTTGAGAAAGGTTTGTGTCGCTTTCTGTTAAACTTCCATAATTAAAACATGCTTTCATGTTTCAACTCAATCATCAATATTTTATTAAATTTTATAGATTGATGATTTTAAGCTTTTTTTCCAACTATTAAACCAGCTAATAACGAAGCTAAACCTAAACCAATGGTTATATAAGCATTCTTATTATCTTGTGTTTCAATATTTACAATACCTAAATCCAATGAAGTTTCTGGCATTACAAGAAGATAAATTCCATATACAAAAAGCCCAATACCAGCAACTAATAAAATTAATTTTATAGTCTTATTCATAATCTTTATTAAATTAAATGATATAAGTGTATGCTACACCTAATGACACAAAAGTAAAGTTACATGCACTACATTATGTTACATGATTTTTTTTGATTGTTATAAAATTTTAACGGAAAGCAATTATTAAGTAAGTTGATAATCTGATAAAATAACAATGTATTGTTTTAAAAAAAAAAGCTTCAAAACACATTGACATGGTTTTAAAGAATTATGAATTACAATTTTAAAAAAGTCACTTATCTGTTTCTCCAAAAGAAAGGTGTAAACAAAATAAGTACCGTAAAGAGTTCTAAACGCCCTATTAGCATTAAAAAAGATGCCCACCACTGTGCTAATGGAGGCAGTGATGAATAATTATTTACAGGGCCAAAATTACCAAGCGCAGGACCAATATTTCCTAAACTTGATGCAGACAAACCAATGGAAGATTGAAAATCAATCTGAAACATAGAAAAAACTAAAGCCCCAATTATAAAGGATAACATGTATAAAATAAAGAAAGCTAATATATTAAATACAATTTTTCCCGGAACAGATTTGCTATTATAACGTACAGGCACAATGGCACTAGGGTGCAATGTGCGTTTAAATTCTAAAAACCCATTCTTAATCATAAGTATATGGCGAACCACTTTTACACCTCCAGAAGTACTTCCAGCTGATCCTCCTAAAAACATGAGTCCGAAAAAGAGTACAACTAAAAAAGGAGTCCACATCGTATAATCTGCCGTTATAAATCCCGTTGTGGTTATAACCGATAACACCTGAAATAGTGCATGTCTTATAGCGCCTTCGGCTTCTCCCCATACCAATGGGTGAGAGATTGATGATGCTGAAACATCTGCTCTGAAATAAATAATAAGTGCCGCTATTACAGTAAAAATAACTATGAATTTAAAATATAGTTTAAACTCTTCATCTTTAATTACTTTTTGAACTTTTCCTTTAAACGCAAAATAACTCAACACAAAGTTAGTTCCTGCCAAAAACATAAATAGAATAATAATATATTGAATTATAGGTTGCCCATTCCAATACGCCACACTAGTGTTCTTAGTTGAAAACCCTCCTGTTGACAACGTAGCCATAGAATGATTTATAGCATCAAAAAAAGACATACCTGCTAACTTTAGCAAAATGGTTTCTGCAGCCGTATAGCCAAAGTAAATGAGCCACAAACGTTTAGCGGTATCCGTAATTCTTGGATGTAATTTATCTGTACTCGGACCAGGAGCTTCAGCTGCAAAAAGTTGCATGCCTCCAATTCCTAATAAAGGTAAAATTGCAATTGCTAGAACAATAATACCCATACCACCAATCCAATGAGTTAAACTTCTCCAAAACAAAACCCCTTTTGGTATTGCTTCAATATCATTTAAAATAGTTGCACCTGTAGTAGTATAACCAGACATGGTTTCAAAAAAAGCATTAGTAAAACTTGGAATACTTTCAGTAAAAACATAAGGCAATGTACCAGACAAAGTCATAATTACCCAACCAAAAGCTACCACAATATAGCCTTCGCGTTTATTCATTTCTTTGGTATGAAATCTGGTAAACAACATAACTATACCTCCTACAATTAAGGTAATAAGACTTGCCAGAAATAATTGAAATGTAACACCGTCTCTATAAATTAAACTTACAAAAGAAGACAACAGCATAAAGCCCCCATTAAATAATAACAGTAACCCGAAAAGGTGAAAAATAATTTTATAATTCAGTTTCACAAATTATTTTTTTCTAGAAGAAAAAACTCTCTATTTTTTTTATGGATTGCGGCAAACAACATACTACAACTCTATCTCCGGCCACCACTTTAAAATCTCCAAGTGCAACCATTCCTTCTCCATCTCTAATAACTCCTCCAATAATTGCTGTTAATGGAAAATTAAGATCTCTTATTATTTTATTGCAGATTTTAGACTTTGGATTAACAATAAACTCCAAAAGCTCAGCATTCATACTATTAAGTTTAGTCATAGCAACCACATCTCCTTTTCTTATATATCTAAAAATACTATTTGCAGCAAGGAGTTTCTTGTTTATTAAGGTATCTATACCTATAGAATGCGACAGTTCAAAATAATCCATATTCTCAACTAGGGCAATTGTTTTTTTAACACCTCTGTTTTTTGCGACTAAACTAGATATAATGTTCGTTTCAGAATTTCCAGTAACCGCAATAAAAGCATCCATTTCACCAATGTTTTCTTCTTCTAATAATTCAACATTCCTACCATCACCATTTATCACTAAAGCATTTGGCAATCTATCTGCAAGTTCAAGGGCTCTCTCTTTATCATGTTCAACAATTTTAATATTGAACTTTCCATGTGTTAAACTCTTGGCCGTTTTTCTGCCAATTCTTCCTCCACCTAAAATCATTACATTTTTAATTTCAGATTTAAACAAGCCAGCAAGTTTACATAATTCTTCATCACCTCCTTTAGAAGTTATAAAAACAACGTGATCCCCTTCAGCTAACATAGTATCGCCTCTGGGTATAATTGTTAAATTGGAACCTTGACGTTGAATGGCAATAGGAACAAAATGAATATCAGGAATAATTTTTGCTGCCTCTTTAACAGATTTACCAACAATTTTTGCTGTTTTTTTTAGGTTTAATCCCAACATGGTCAATGCGCCATTTTCAAACTCATAAGTATCATTAAAAACGGATTGATTTAAAAGTAATTCTATCTCTTTTGCCGCTAAGGATTCTGGTGAAATCAACTCATCAATTCCAAACTTTGTAAAACCGGCTTTCCCACTATAATCAATAAACTCTGTATTTGAAATTCTGGCAATTGTATTCTTAGCCCCAAGTTCTTTAGCTAATACACATGCCGTAATATTAGTTGATTGAGAAGAAGTTACTGCAATAAACAATTCGGTAGTATCAACCTTAGCCTCTGTCAATAACTTAATAGAAGTTGCGTCACCTTTTAAAACTTTTATATCCAGATGTGTATCCGCATAAACAAGGCTGTCCTTCTTTGGATCTATTAGTGTTATTTCCTGAGATTCGTATGATAAAAGTTTTGCTAAATGAAATCCTACTTCACCTGCTCCAGCAATAATTATTTTCATTTGTGTTTATTCATAAAAAGTAGCACAAATATAAAATAAATATTACCTCATTAAACTTGAACAATATAAATTTGTAAAGATGCCGCTTAAGATTTCTAAAAAAAATTATAAATTCTCTGATTGACGATATTTAAATATATTCCAGAGATACGACAATAATATTTATTTAGATTTCACTTGATATTTTAAAGTCAAAATAAATTATGTAGGTTTGTTAAAAAAATAGTTTGTCAAAAATAACCCCATATAAAAACAGTGATTTAGGAAAAAAGGATCAAGTCACCAAGATGTTTGACACCATTTCTGGTGAATATGATGGCTTAAATAGAGTTATTTCTTTTGGAATAGATGTGAAATGGCGAAAAAAGGTTGTAAAAATTGTTGAAAAAACCAACCCAAAAACTATTTTGGATATTGCTACAGGAACCGGAGATTTAGCCATTGCACTGGCAAAAACAAATGCCACTAAAATTATAGGTTTAGATATTAGCAGTGGCATGCTTGATGTTGGAAAACAAAAAATCATAAAGAAAAAACTTCAAAACACCATTGACATGGTTTTAGGGGATTCTGAAAATATGCCTTTTGAAGACAGCACTTTTGATGCCATAACCGTTGCATTTGGAGTACGCAATTTTGAAACTTTAGAAAAAGGACTTTCTGAAATTTTAAGAGTCCTGAAACCAAACGGTATTTTTGTTATTTTGGAAACTTCTGTCCCAATAAAACCCCCTTTTAAACAAGGTTACAAAATGTACACTAAATATATGTTGCCGGTTATTGGACGACTGTTTTCAAAAGATAAAAGTGCCTACCAGTACTTAAGTGAATCTGCATCTGTTTTTCCTTATGGCGAAACGTTAAACAATATTTTAAGAGAAATTGGGTTTATTAATGTTGAAGATTTTCCGCAAACGTTTGGAGTTGCCACAATCTATACATCATCAAAGCAATAATATGAAAAACACCTTTTTTCTATTTATATTTTTATTTTTATTTCAAACCGGTCATGCACAACTTTTTACCAAAGAAAAAGTATCCTATGATGCTAATCAAGGCAGAGGCTCAACAGATCATAATTTATTAAGATGGGGTTATTACCTCGGCTTTAATAATTATGATTTTAATTTTGATTACAACCAAGATTTACGCGATATTTATGTTAAAAGAAGCATCGGTTTTAATGTTGGGTTAATTGGCAATTTACGCATTAATGATTTTATTGATTTAAGGATAGAGCCCGGGTTAGTCATTTCAACAAGGCAGCTGTATTATAGTGCCACCTACTTTCAAGGCATTTCATATAATAACAATGATTTGGTGAGAGATGTTAAAGCAACATATGTTCATATTCCATTATTGGTTAAATTTTCTGCCAAAAGAATTAATAATTTTAAACCATTTGTAGTTGGTGGCTTTTCAACGGCGCTAAACCTATCAAGCAATGAAAACAACCCGGATGATAATAAAAACGGCCAATTTAGAACCACAAAGAACACCCTTTTTTATGAACTTGGTTTTGGCATTGATTTGTATTTGTACAACTTTAAATTCACGCCTTCAATTCGGGGTATATTTGGCATCAATGACGAACTGGTTAGGGATAAAGATCCTAACAGCCCGTGGACAAGTAATATAAATAACATGAAAACCCGAGGTATCTTCGTTAATTTTACTTTTCAATAAACCTTCGCTTAAATTCACTGAGTAAAACAGCTGTTGCGGTGGCTACATTTAAACTTTCTGTTGCTTGTAAATTTCCAAATCTTGGGATGGTTACTTTTTTATTAATAATCTTTTCTAATTCGTTAGAAATGCCATTGGCTTCATTCCCCAAAACAAGAATACCTTTTGATGGCAGTTCCATATTATAAACAGAAGTTCCATTCATAAAGGCACCATAACTGTTTTGTTCAGATTGCTTTAAAAAAACCGACAAATCTGTATAAGATACATTCACTCTTGTAATAGAGCCCATGGTGGCTTGTATAACCTTAGGATTATAACAATCAACTGTTTCTTCACTGCAAACCAAATCTTTCACTCCAAACCAATCACATAAACGTATAATGGCACCCAAATTACCGGGATCCCTGACATCATCAAGTGCTATAATCAATTCATTAAAATCTATTGCTTTTGGTTTTGGTATTTTAAATATGGCTAATGCTTTATTGGGTGTCTTTAAAAAACTAATACGATTTAATTCTGTTTCAGAAATCAGTTCTTCTTGTTTGGCATCACTTTTGAAAGATTCAGTGGTATATAATGTATCTAACACAAATTGTGATTGTAAAAGTTCTTTTATTGTTTTCACCCCTTCAACAACAAAAAGACCAGATTGCAACCTGCGCTTTTTTTGCTTTAAACTTGATATTAATTTAATTTGGTTTTTTGATAGCATGCAATCCATATTATTGTTCGATTTTTATATTATAAAGAAAATGAAAATATCACGGTTTATATAAATTCTTGTCTATTATTTAAATATTTTTTTCTAGAGAAATAATGTATTTTTGGATAAAAATAAGACACAAACAAAATTTTACTGAAAAATTAGATTTTTAAAAACAATTATTACCTATAACAACCATAAGATTACTTGAAACTTAACTATTACAACATACTGATTTTTATTATTACAGCAAGTTTCATAACCTCTTGTAATTCAGTAAAACGGGTTCCTCAAGCAAGTTACTTACTCTCAAAAAACTCAATTTATGTGAATGATAAAAAAGAGAATAGTGAAACCATGAACAATCTTTTATACCAAAGTCCAAACAGTCACATTTTAAAAGTGCCTTTGCGTTTACATATTTACAATTTAGCCAGACCCAATATTGATTCCATAATAAATTCCAATTTTGATAAGAAACCAAATAAAAGAGAACATTATGAATCATTACTTTCTAAAAAACAATTAGAAAAATACATAGAAAACCGTATCAATTTTAACAGCTGGTTAAAAAAAACCGGGGAAGCACCGGTAATTATTGATGAAGAGCGCACAAAAAGATCTATTAAACGCCTTCAGGATTATTACATTAACAACGGTTGGTTTAATGTAACGGCAACATATAACATTAATAAAGGAGAAAAACAACGCGCAGATATTGATTATTTTGTTAAAACCGGTGACCCTTATATTCTTGATTCTATCACGAAAAAAAAAGTGCCTAACGTCGTTGATTCTTTATATAGACTAACTAAAATCAATTCCTACCTGAAACCAAATGAACAGTACAAAACAGTTAATTTTCAATTAGAGCGTGATCGTATTTCAACAGAGTTACGAAATAAAGGTGTTTATCATTTCAATCAAGACTATGTCTCTTTTGAAATTGACACGGTAAATACTAATAAAAAAGTTAATGTAATGGTTCAAATTCAAGATAGGGCTATACGCGAACAAGACACCGTTTTAAGAGAACCATTTAAGATTTATTACGTAAAAGATGTGAATATTTATACCGACGGTACTTTTGAAAAAAGAAACGATTCCAGAACAGACTCTGTCACTTATAATGGCTTTAAATTATTCAGTATTGGTAAAATGCGGTTTAGGCCTAAAGCATTAACTGACGCTATTTTTATTTCACCAAATAGCCTTTTTAAAGATATTGACAGAACCCGTTCATACAGATATTTAAGTGAATTAAGGACTTTTAAATACCCTGACATTAAATATACAGAGAACGACGATTCAACCTTAACCACTGATGTCTTTTTAACACCTTTAAAAAAATTCAATTTAGGGTTTAGTACTGAAGTATCACAAAGTAATATTCAAAGAATAGGTTTAGCAATAAACCCAAGTCTTTCAATTAGAAATGTTTTTCGTGGTGCTGAAACATTTGAAATATCAGGAATAGGTTCCATAGGGTCTTCAAAAGACGCAGCGAATGGCTCGAATAGTTTTTTCGATATTATAGAAATTGGTGTTAATTTGAACTTAACCATTCCAAGATTATTTTCACCGTTCAATACTGAAAAAATTGTTCCTAAATACATGTCTCCTAGCACCCGTATTAGCTTATCAACATCAAGTCAAACAAATGTTGGGTTGGACAAACAAACATTTAGCGGGATTTTTAATTTTAAATGGAATCCTTCAAAAAATATCACAAATAGATTGGACATATTCAATGCGCAGTATGTTAGAAATTTGAATGTTGGCAACTATTTTGGGGTTTATCAAAATTCTTACAATACACTTAATGACATATCACTTTTATTAAATTACAATAACGGAATAAATTTAACATATCCTGAAGAAACTGATGCCTTTATAAGTAATGTTTTAAATAACAATACCTCGTTAACACCAAATGACCCCAATTATAAAACCGTTGCCAGCATTGAAGAGCGTAAACAGCGCTTAACAGAGAACAACTTAATTTTCTCATCTGTCTTTAGTATGGTTCAAGACACTCGTAAAAATTTGTATGATGAGGATTTTTCAATCTTTAGGTTCAAATTAGAATTGGCAGGGAATATGCTCTCGCTTACTTCTAAATTTTTAGGTTTAACGAAAGACAACAGTGACAGATATGAGCTTTTCAATGTGGCCTATTCACAATATTCCAAATTAGAACTAGATTATACAAAACATTGGGATTTCGGTAAAAAAAATATTTTTGCCGTTAGAAGCTATGCAGGTATAGCCATACCCTACGGAAATGCAACAAGCATCCCTTTTTCAAAGAGTTTCTTTGCTGGTGGCGCTAATGATAATAGGGCATGGACAGCCTACAGTTTAGGCCCTGGTAGTTCAGAAAGCTCCAATGAATTTAATGAAGCTAATTTTAAATTAGCATTTAGTGCAGAACAACGATTTAATTTGTTTGGTGACTTATATAGTGCCGTTTTTATTGACGCAGGAAATATTTGGAATGTATTAGATGAAGTTACTGATCAAAATTCTGTATTCTCAAGTTTAAATTCGTTAAAAGATATTGCTATAGGTTCTGGTTTTGGCTTGCGTTATGACTTTAGTTTTTTTGTATTTAGGTTTGATGTTGGTTTTAAAACTTATGACCCTATTTACCAAGATCAAAACAGGTGGTTTAATGATTATAATTTTGGAAACGCTGTTTACAATATTGGTATTAACTATCCCTTTTAAAGGATGGTTTCCACACTATAAACTACAACGTTTTAGTTTTATTTTCAAGGTTTCAAACCTTAAAATCACAACTAAATAACTAAAAATTCATTACTTTTGAATTGTAAAAATAAAATCATAAACTAATTTAATAGAAATGGGACACAATATAAAACCTGGCGTTGCTACAGGTAAAGAAGTTCAAGCAATTTTCAAACTTGCAAAAGAAAAAGGGTTTGCTTTACCAGCAGTAAACGTCATTGGTTCAGATACTATAAATGGTGTATTGGAAACTGCTGCTGCCTTAAAAGCGCCGGTTATTATTCAATTTTCTAATGGTGGCGCACAATTTAATGCAGGAAAAGGGTTAAGTAATGAGGGCCAAAAAGCATCTATTGCGGGTGCCATTGCAGGTGCTAAACATGTTCACATATTATCAGAATCTTATGGTGTTCCAGTAATATTACACACCGATCATTGTGCAAAAAAATTATTGCCATGGATAGATGGTTTGTTAGATGCCAGTGAAAAACATTTTGCTGAAACAGGAAAACCATTGTTCAGTTCTCACATGATTGATCTTTCAGAAGAACCTCTTGAAGAAAACATTGAAATATGCAAATCATATTTAAAACGGATGAGCAAAATGGGCATGACACTTGAAATTGAACTTGGCGTAACAGGAGGTGAAGAAGACGGAGTAGATAATACGGATGTAGACGATTCTAAGTTGTATACGCAACCCGATGAAGTTGCTTATGCTTATGAAGAATTAAGCAAAGTAAGTGACCAATTTACTATAGCCGCAGCTTTTGGTAACGTTCATGGTGTTTACAAACCCGGAAATGTAAAATTAACCCCTAAAATTTTAAAGAATTCTCAAGACTACATATCAAAAAAATATGGCGTAGGGCACAATCATATTGATTTTGTTTTTCATGGTGGCTCTGGCTCAACCGTTGAAGAAATTCGTGAAGGCATTAGCTATGGGGTAGTAAAAATGAATATTGATACCGATATGCAATATGCATTCATGAGTGGTATTCGTGATTACATGAAAACAAATGAAGCCTATTTACAATCTCAAATAGGAAATCCAACAGGAGCAGACTCCCCAAACAAAAAATACTATGACCCACGTGTTTGGTTACGTGCCGGTGAAGTAACCTTTGTTGAGCGATTAAAAAAAGCGTTTGAAGATTTAAATAACGTAAATACCTTATAATAAAGGTATTTACTACAGCTTATATTAAAAAAGTCCTGCTTAATGTAGGACTTTTTATTTATATAATTTAAATACTGCCTATTAAACATTTTTAAAAAGAATATCCTTAAATCCGCAAGTTTACTGATTAAAAACTAAGTCAAA
>TARA_R110002050_G_scaffold2603_6_pt1 | contig 35442 bp, 32 predicted proteins | sample TARA_R110002050 | Tara Oceans TARA_R110002050 (sample SAMEA4396988) | marine metagenome | biome: Polar Biome; feature: [DCM] deep chlorophyll maximum layer (ENVO:01000326); material: water (ENVO:00002006), including particulate matter (ENVO:01000060) such as... | depth 25 m
TCGCGATTTTGTAACACCTTTAAGCTTATCTACTTTGAGTAAAAACCCAGTTTACTGGGAATATTATGACAAAGAAAGTGAAAGAGGTGAGTGGCACAATCACGTTGAAATGGGGCTATGGGCAGACCTTTTAGTATTAGCTCCGCTAACCGCGAATAGCTTGGCTAAAATCGCTCAGGGACAGTCTGATAATTTCCTCATGGCGGTGTACCTATCGGTTAAATGTCCAGTGTTTTTTGCACCCGCCATGGATTTGGACATGTATAAACATCCAGCCACGCAAAATAATATTGACACACTTAAGTCTTTTGGTCACCATTTTATTCCTGCCGAAAGCGGGGAGCTAGCTAGTGGTTTAAACGGCGAGGGACGTATGGCCGAGCCCGAAACTATTCTAATGCATATTAATACTTATTTATTAGAGCAGGCTCCTTTAGCGGGAAAGAAAATTTTAATTACCGCCGGGCCCACCTATGAAGCGATAGACCCCGTGCGTTTTATAGGGAATCGTTCTAGTGGGAAAATGGGTATGGCCTTAGCTGAAGCCGCCGTACAAAAGGGAGCGGATGTAACCTTAGTTTTGGGTCCCAGTGCCTTAGAATCAGATCAAAAGGCGATTCAAATTATTAGAGTAGAAAGCACCCAAGAAATGTTAGCCGCCGCCAGTGAGCATTTCAAAGAAGCGGATTGGGCTATTTTCAGTGCCGCCGTTTCTGATTTCCGACCGAAAAACCCCGCTCACCAAAAAATTAAAAAGAAAACTGGTCAAGAAGAGATGAGGCTGGACTTGATTAAAAATCCAGATATTTTGAAGACCTTGGCTGCGGAGAAAAGAGTAGATCAAGTAGTGATCGGCTTCGCCTTGGAAACCGAGAATGCACTTGAAAATGCTCAAAATAAATTGCATACCAAAAACTGCGACTGGATCGTTCTAAACAGCCCTGACCAGAGTGAAAGAGGCTTTGGGCACGACACTAACGAGGTTCGTTTAATTGGTAAAAACCAAGAGCAGATTGCTCTTTCCTTAAAATTGAAGAAAGAATTAGCGCATGAAATATTGGATATTCTGCATCAGCATCATTTTTAGTTGCCATATACAAGCGCAAGAGCTTAATGCCAGGGTACAAGTATTAACTCCCAATATTCAGGCAACTAATAAGCAGCTTTACGATAATATGGAAAAGTCTATTCGCGAGTTTTTAAATAACCGCAAGTGGACCAATGAAAGCTATGCCCTTGAAGAGCGTATTGATTGTCAATTTGTGATTACCATAAATAATCGCAACAACAACAGCTATAGTGGCACCATTCAGGTGTTCTACAGTCGCCCAATTTTTAAGTCGGACTATAAGTCGCCTATTTTAGTACACCAAGACAGTGATTTTGACTTCGAGTATTTGGAATTTGACCGACTGGATTTTGCGCCGAATACCTTTTTATCGAATCTCACTTCAGTTTTAGCCTATTATACTTATATCATTATTGGCCTGGATCACGATACCTATTCGGCCATGGGCGGAACTGAGTTTTATACCCAAGCCCAAACGATAGTAGGTAATGCTCAGTCCAGTAATACCAGCGGTTGGAACAGTTTTGGGGGCAGTAATAAAAACCGTTATTGGCTTAGCGATAATCTATCGAGCCCTGCTTTTGATAATTACCGTGTTTGCTTATACACTTATCACCGCCAAGGTTTAGATTTGATGCACGATGCCAGTAAAATACGCATGGCCAAAATGAATATTAAAACGGCCTTAATGTCTCTTAAAAAGGTGAACGACCAAAGGCGCAATAGTTTCTTATTACAGTTATGGTTTGACGCCAAGCAGGCAGAAATTGTAAAAATATTTAATAAGGGTGAACCGATTCCTATTGGCGACCTAAAAGATCTTCTTATTGAGCTTGATCCAAATAATAGTTCATCGTATCAAACAATGGGACAGGGTTAATTATGTTACAAAAGCTTTCCGTAGATAATTTTGCTTTAATAGAAAACCTACACTTAAATTTCCCGCGGGGTTTTAGTGTTATCACCGGAGAAACAGGTGCCGGCAAGTCTATACTTCTAGGCGCGCTCGGTCATTTACTTGGGGCCAGGGCAGATCTTAAGGCTTTGCGGAATCCTGAGAAAAAATGCATTATTGAGGGTGTTTTTACGCTAAAGCCGGAAAGGTTCATGGACGCCTTCAAGGAGCATGATTTAGATTTTGAGGAGGAAACCATTATTCGTCGTGAAATTCAACCAAGCGGTAAGTCAAGGGCTTTTATAAATGATAGCCCCGTGCGCTTGGATATTCTTTCCCAAATTACCGAGCGATTAATCGACGTTCATAGTCAACACGACACCTTATTACTTAATAATAATGGCTTCCAGCTGGAGCTGATCGATAATTTTGCGGTTAATACCAAGGCCAAAGCAACCTATCAAAAACTTTATAATGAGCATCTTTCCTTAGATAAGGAACTTCAGAAATTAGAGTTACTGCAAAAAGATGAAGGCGGTGATGCAGACTATATGCAATTCCTATTTGAGGAATTAGAATCGGCAAAATTAGTTCCGGGCGAACAAGAAGAGTTGGAAGAAAAACTAGCACGATTAGAACACATTGGTAGTATCGAATCTGCCGTAGCAGAAGCCTTGAGTTTGGCTCAGTCGGAGCCCTATTGTATAAGCGAGAGTCTAAAGCAAAGCCGTAATCAATTAAAATCGGTGGCTCGTTTTGATAAGGACTTGAGCAGTTTAGCCGATCGCTTGGAAAGCCTGAGTATAGAATTTGAAGATATAAGAGCAGAGCTTGAGGAAATTGGCGAAAGCAGTAGCTTCGACCCTTTGGAAAAAGACTCTTTTGACCAACGCCTGAGCTTATTAATGGGCTTGCAGAAAAAACACTTAGTTAGTTCAAACGAAGAGTTGATTGCCAAGCGTGAAGAAATTGAAGCCAGTATTTCCAATGCTTTAGATAGAGATGAAAAGTTAAGTCATCTGCGCAAGCAAATTGCCGATAAACACCTAGAGTTAAAAGAAGCAGCTGATAAACTGCGTAAAACAAGACAGTCTGTTTTAGCCAAATTACAAGGCTCTCTTGAAGAAATATTGTCGGGCTTAAATATGAAAGACGCCCAATTTATCATTGAAATTAATGAGGCGGCAGAGTTTAGTTTAGCAGGGAAGGATGATATTCAATTCCTGTTTTCTGCCAATCTTGGCCAAAAGCCAGCTTTACTTAGTAAAATTGCCTCGGGTGGCGAGCTAAGCCGCGTGATGTTAGCGCTAAAAGCGATTCTATCGCGTACCAAAGCATTGCCTACAATAATTTTTGACGAAATAGATACTGGCGTAAGTGGTGCTACTGCTCGTAAAATTGCTGATATTTTAGCCGATATGGGTAAAGATATGCAGGTTATTTCCATTTCGCACTTAGCCCAAATTGCCGCCAAAGGCGATAGTCACTTCAAAGTTTGGAAGGAAAACGCTGCTGGAAATACCCAGACCCACATTAAGGAATTAAATGCTGACCAACGACTGGAGGAGATTGCACGTCTATTAAGTGGCGAGGAAATTACCGAGGCGGCATTGGCCAATGCTAGGCAATTAATGACTCAATAAATTTGATAAAAATTTACTGCCTGTTAGAATTGTAAAATCCCAGCTTTTTCCTTTATTTTTAGCACCCGCAAAGGAGTTTCAACATTATGAAAAAAGTAATATTTAGTCTTTTAGGTCTTGGTTTAATTTTCGGTTCTTGTAAAAAAGATACAGATCCGCAACCACTTCCAGATGCGCCGCGCAAGGCCATAATTGGAATAGAAGGAGTTTCTCCCAATGGCATCAGCTCCTTAGCCTATTACGATGTTGCCAGTCAAACGATCGAAAATAATGTCTTTCGCAAAGCGAATATAAATCCTTTGGGCGCGCAGCTCAGCGATATGATGATTGATGAAGACCGAGGACGACTGGTTTTAGTTGTGCCCGGTTCAGACAAAATCGTTTTCACCCATCTCGATGATTTGAAAATTGATAAGCAATATGGCAATTTCATGCAGATTAAGAACATCTTGCAAACCTCTCCAGATGAATACTATATAAGTTCCTGGGAATTTGATGGTGTATATATCGTTAATGCCAATAATGGAAACATTAAAGAAGAACTTCCTGTAGAAGGAATAGGGCCAACCAAAATGGTGCTGCATAAAGATTTAGCCTTTGTTTGTAATACAGGCGCATTTCTATACGATAGCACAGTTACTATTATACGTACCACTGAAGATACTATTGTTACAAAGTTAATCGTAGGTGGCAAACCTAACAGTATGGTTATTGATGCCGACGATAATTTATGGGTATTAAATGGTGGTAAGGTTGATAATAGTAATCCATTTGCCGCGGGTCTAGGTAGTTTATACCGCTATAACTTGGATACGTTGAATACAGCTATTGATTCGGGTTGGGCGATAGTACCCGATACAGTTATGTATTTTACCGATAACTTATTGAAGCCACATTCTTTAACTATCAATAAAGAGGGGAGTCAATTATTCTTCATTGGTAATAGTCCCACTGGATCTGTTTTTAGCATGTCAACTACTGCTAAAAGAGTAGACGAAAACCCAATGATTGTAGGGAACTATTACACTCTTGCTTTCGATAAATTAGAGCTAGAGCTTTACGCGATGCGTTTACCGGATAATACAGATCAGGATGGTGACTTACAGGTATACAGTCCAGCAGGGAACTTAAAAACCAGCATAAAAATAGGAGTGAAACCTAAAAATGTCGTTTTTAAATAAGTATCACTTTCATATAGAAGGAATTAAGGATTTGCCTGATAATATAGATTTTATCAGGAATTTGGCAGAAGGCTACTTTACCAAGAGTAGCCTTGGTCATTTATACCCTTTACTGCAGCGCTTAGCGAGTATTCACGGACAATTTCCCTTGCCGCAACTAAAGCCGAGTATTCTCACTTTCGTAGCTGATCATGGCGTTGCGAAAACAGCAAGTCTTTATAACAATGGAGAAAGCGATAGCCATGAAGCGATACTGCATATTCTTTCCAAGCCGAATTACTACTTTTTCCAAAATAATAGTAAAACACTTCTGAGCCATCGAATTGCCGACTTAGGAACATTTCATTCAGATGAAAACAATTCGACTTTTTGGCTGCATCGCGGACAAGGCCTAATAAACGCACGAATTAATTCGGGCAGTGCCAATTTTGCAGAATATCCGGCTATGACAACCGCTCAGTGCGAAGAAGCCTTTGCGGTAGGACAGAAATTAGTGGAAAGGGAAATTTATGAAAAAGTAAATTTCCTCATTCTAAACAGTTTTGGCAGAGGAGAGGATATTGCGTTTTTCGCCCTATTAGCAGCTTTAGAAGATAAGTCCTTACTCGAGCTTTGGGAAGCTAATGTTTTCCTTGCCTATGATTTAAAGTCCGTCGAAGACATCAGTAAAGCCCTTCGTAAACACCCCATCAGTCACGATCCCTTTACTATATTAAGTTTTTACGGCTCCTTTGAAACGGCAGCTTTATGTGGAGCGATTTTAAAAGGTGCAGAAAAAGGCATTCCGCTCATTTTAAACTCACCGATGGCGAAAATTGCTGCTATTATTGCGGGACGAATTAATCCTAAGGCTTTGGATTACTGTATATTGGGACAAAAAGGAATGCTGAGCTGGGAAAACAAACTAGACTTTAAAGGGAAACCTATTTATTTCGATTCAGCGGAAACTCGGTTTAAAGAACCAATTAATTTAAGGTCGAATATTCAGCTTATTCAAGACCTTTTAGATGAATTGGCCCAAAAAAGCTAGCCTCGTCACTGTAAAAGAAGCTTTTCCTGAGAAAAGCTCCAAAAATTAAGTATTGAAATAGCTCAGATGCTAAATACTGCTATTAGCGGTTGCACTGCTTTTGGCGAAATACCAATAGGCACCAAATATTCCATAAGAATATACCAAACTAGCCGCAGTACCATTCATTAAGAAGGGAAGACCAGCCACGTAGGAATTTATAAGACCGAAAAAGTCTTGCGTATACATTGGGTTAGCCAACCAAGCTCCAAAATTAGTAACCAAGTAAAAAAGTAGGGTGGAACTAATAGCTGCTAGCGCAACATTTTGAGGTTTTTCCTTTGAAATAGAGGCATAGCTGCCCACTAATATGGTAAGTATAATACCCAAATACATAAAGTAGAAGCCTTCGCTAAGAAACTGGAAGCCTGAATAGAAGGCACCGTAAATAATATTATTGATGATAAGGTCACTCAGGAATAAAGCTCCCAAAGGAATTATAAAGGCTAAGGCCTTTCTTTTATAAAAGGCTCCACTGAATAAGGCAGCGGCTCCTAAAGCCGTAAAATTTGGCCAATGAGGAAGTAGGCGAGTGCTGATGGCTAAGGCGATTAAAGCTAATGCGAGTGCTATTTCTTTCTTCATATTGGTATCTAATACTGTTGGCAAAGTTAACTAATGATTGGGTAAATAAAAGCTTATGGCTTGTATTCTTCCATGCTTTTATCAGAATAGAATATGATTACCCTTTCTATTTCCTTTCCTTTAGACCGATTAACATTTGTATATACATTTGTTAACTCTTCTTTTTCCTGTGATTTAGCGCTTCCTGCTTCTTTGTTTAAATCAGGTTCAGGTTTAATTGGCTCTCGTTTTGGTAAAGGAGCGCCAGTAGGAGCAGACACACGCCTAATTCCGTCATCATAAGAACTTAAGCCTGACTTAGGCAGCGCCTTGGACTTAATTAAATTTCCACTGCCATTTAAAAGGTAAGTTAAATTAACATTTGTATATTCATTTGTAATTTGTTGTACAATATGTAGAGACGGTTTGTTTCTACCACTTAGTATGTGACTGATAATAGCGGGTGCTACATCAATAGAATCGGCAAAGTCTTTATTACTTAAGCCAGTAAAATCAATGATTTCGCGTATTCTTTCGGCAATGGGATCCATAAAAAAAGGGTTTATTTTACAAATGTAATAAACCCTTTAGAAATGTGAAAGATATATTTTTAGTGATGCTATATAGTAGCTTTATATTAAAGCACTTAATGGCCTGAAAAATAACATTTTAAAATAAATAATTTATAAATGTTTATTCTGAAATCGAGTAGCTTTTCAAAAGATTGCCTTTATTATCATAAAAGCTGAAGTCTAAAACTCGGGACTTACGAGGACCGCTCACCTTAGCAATAGCAAAGTTGCGCTCTTGAATTAAACTGCCTTCAACTTGCAAATCGTTTTGCTCATTAACATTGGTGTTGGCTGAGCTGGTTAAAGGCGAAACAGTAAAGTCATATATAGTTTGACCATTACTCAGTTCTAGCTTCGAATATTCACTGTGATGGCGATCTCCCGTAAGGAAAACCACATTTTTGATATTCTCTTCTTCAATTCGCTTAATGATATATGCTCTTTCTGCGGCGTAATTACTGTGATTCTCGTACACTTTAGCGGTGCTAAGAAGTTGGCCACCACTTAAAACAAACTTAAAAGGTGCGCGACTTTGCTTTAAAAGGTCAATCATGCGGTCAATTTGAGTCTTACCGAAAATCTGGCCTTCTCCTTTATTATTTATTTCCGTGCGGTAAAAGCGATTGTCCATCATGATAAAGTCGCAGTCACGGTAATTAAAAGCACTGAAAGTACTGGGCATATCGCGGTACCCAAAGCTTGGGTTGGGCCAAAACAACTTAAACACCTCCAATGCCAAGTCACGGTGAATCCAAGAGCCACTGGCATCATTGGGACCGAAATCATGATCATCCCAAATGGCATAGTTATTTGCCTTTGCCATTAAAGACTGTAATTCAGGGACCGCGCGACTATGGGTATAGCGTTTTAAATAACCCGTACGCGAAAAGTAATCGGCTTCTCTTAGGTAGGTATTGTCTCCTAGCCAAAGCAGGGCATCTGGCTCCATTTTCTCCATGGCTTTAAAAATGCCGTATTCGCCACCATAAGGTCGGCCAGGGCGATCGTATTCGCTTTCATTTACATAGATGCAACTTCCTGTAGCAAAGCTAAAAGCGGGTGGTTCGGTGCGATAATCCCACAGAGGTTCGGTTTCAAAGTCTAAGGGGAAATCAAAGTCTTGCTTCTGGCCATTTACATAGATGTCATATCGGTATTTTCTACCCGGTTCAACTTTGTTAAAGCGGAGCTTTACAGTATTGGCGACGGAAGGGGAGGTGCTAACCGTTTCACTGCGATATTCTTCCTTCTCTTTAGTGCTCAAGTCGTCATAAATGGCATATGCAGAAGCAGCTTCCGACAATTGTAACCAAACGATAGCTTCTCTCATTTCGGCATAACCAAGCACGGGGCCGTTAATTAACTTAACATCTTGTGCGGTAGACAGTAGTGACAAGCATGCTAAAGTGAAGCTTAAGTAAAATTTATTCATCTTTTTTTGATTTAAAAGGCCGAAGTTAAGTCTTAAAAAGAGCTTTTCTTAGTCCTTAACTTAAACTTAATAGCGTTATTTGTAAGGCATTCAAGTAATGAGGATTTTAAATAGATAAAAACTATGCTCTCTGAGTTGAAAAATCAATCCTGGCAAGAAAATATAAATGGCCCTTGGCTAGTACAGGCAGACTTAGAACCCTACCTTAATAAGTGGTCTGACTATGAGTACTTTGAACTAGAAAAGTTTGGTAAAAGTGAAGAAAAAAGACCCTTATATGCAGTAAAGTGGGGACAAGGAAATATTAAACTGGTGCTTTGGTCGCAAATGCACGGAAATGAAGCTACCGCTACTTTGTCGATCATCGATATTATTGAGTTTCTGCATCACTTAAAAGTAGAGGAGGATGCCGAGCTGGAAGAATTAAGACAAAAGCTTAGTATTGTGTTTATCCCTATGCTCAATCCCGACGGCGCGCAGCTCTTTACACGCCGCAATGCGAATTTGGTAGACATGAACCGTGATGCCCTAAAGCGACAAACAGCCGAAATGCGGGCCTTCTTCAAATTAATAGAAAGTCTTAAACCAGATTGGGCATTTAATTTACACGATCAGCGCACCATTTTTTCGGTGGGTACTGAGCGAAACTGCGCTACCTTAAGTTATTTGGCGCCTTCGCCCGACATAGAACGCAGTAAAAGCAAGAGCCGAATTAAAAGCATGCAGCTTATCGCAGGAATGCATCAAAAAACCGCCTCACTTTTAGCAGGGCATTTTGGAAAATACAGCGATGAATTTTATCCCCGTGCGGTGGGCGATAATTTAATGGCCGCCAATATCCCCTGTGTATTATTAGAGGCAGGCACTTTTCCCGATGATCCCAGTAGAACTAGAGCGCGGCAGCTTATTTTCCATAACCTTATCCAAGCTTTTCGATTAATTTCAGAAGGATCCTATCTTAAATATTCCGTAGAAGAATACGATGCAATTCCTGAAAATGAACAGCTATTACGCGATGTGATTTTTAGAGCGGTCAGGTATCAGGGGCAAATTTGCGATATCGCCTTACAAGAACAGCAAGTGGTAATTGATGGGCAGTGGCATAGCCATCTGATTCTTGATGACTTAGGTGATTTATCACATCTTAAAGGAATTAAGGAATATGAAGGAGGGGAAGTTGAGTTAAATGCACCCTTAATGCTGCAGGGGAAAGTTAATCTGCAATACTCCAAGGAATCTTTGAAAGTATTGATTATAAAAGGATTGATAAGCTAAGATCAGCTAAGAGTATAATCAGTTTTTTTTACAGTTTTAAATTAATCGACCAAAAACGTAAAAGAGGAAAATGATGACAATTATACCTCCTAAAACGTAAAAGCTTCCGCTGTAATGAATTTTATGAAGCTTTAAATCTTTGCGATAGCCCCATAAAAGATAGCCGATGAAGAGGGTCATGAAAATGCCCGCGAAAATCCAATGCCCAGTCGTAATATTTTCCATTCTAGCTTTTCTATATTCACGGCAAATTTACACTCCTTATGAAGAAACAGTTAGCCGCAGTGGAGAAATTCCACGATTCTTTTGGAATTAACAATAATTACAGCCCTAGCGCCGAGCTGTCACGCGAAACTATTATGCTGCGCTACAAGCTAATGCGCGAAGAAAATGAAGAATACCTAGAAGCAGCCGAGCAAAACGACTTAATTGAAATTGCCGATGCTTTAGGCGATATGCTCTATATTTTATGCGGTACCATTTTAAGTCACGGGCTGCAGCATAAAATCGAGGAAGTTTTTGAGGAAATTCAGCGCAGTAATATGAGTAAGCTCGACAAAGACGGAAATCCCATTTACCGCGAAGACGGAAAAGTACTAAAGAGTGACCAATATTTCAAGCCCGATTTGGCGAAGATTCTTGGTTAGTAAACTTAGTTTGACTATTAATTATAAAGCCAAAATTGCATTTACGAAGCGCTGCGCCAATACTTTATGGGAAAATTCGTCTTCCATTAATTGGCGAGCATTTTTCGCTACGGCAGATAGCTTTTCTGGATGAGCCAATAAGATCTGGATTTTATCGGCCATCTCTTGGGGCTGGGTAGAGCAGAGAAATATATTTTCTTTATCCTTAAAATAGCGCCGCATACTGGGGCTATCCTTACTAAGGATGGGTTTTGCCATGGCTGCGTAGTGGAATATCTTATTAGGTATAACTGAATCGGCTTTAAGCGAATCGCCAAATATGCCCAGGCATAAATCATAGGAGTTTATCGCTTCCGCGAGATCCTCATATTTAAGCCATCCACGAAAGGAAATGTTGCTAAGCTTTAATTTTTGAGCGAGATCGAGCGCTGCTTGGTATTGATATCCGCTACCAATTATCTCAAATTCAGCGGAAACGCCCATCTGCGTAAGCAAAGCAGCACACTGAATAATTTTTAAGGTTCCCTGTAATGGAACGAAACTGCCGTAGAAACCTATTTTGAATGGAGTAGAGGCCTTCTTGCTTATTTGAGCCGCCCCTTGGAATGCTTCGGTATTAACCCCCACCGGTAAAACTAGGGAAGCGAGGCGCTTCGGTAGAAAAAATGTTCTTTTAAAATAGGTAAGGTGCTCTTCCGTATCAGCGATTAGAAGATCGCAATTGCGAAAATCACGGTAGTCAATTAGCCACTTTTGTGGGGCTTTGTGATAATGCTTATAATCGATAACCTTAGTAAGAAAGCGGGAGATAAGCGGATCGAAAACGACAGGAGCAGAGCTGAATTTTCTAACAAAACCTAGGTCGCGATGCCGAAAGGGTGGGATATAAACCGCTGTGGCGTCTTTACTAAGCTCCTTTAATTGGGCACCAACCCTCTTATTGCGATCAGGAATTTTGAAAAGGACAACATCAACATCATTTAGACTTTCTAAACCAGCGCGCAGGACTCTGACGCGGTTATAATCAAATCCATCTTTAGCAGCAAAAACTATTTTCATAGAAGCGATTTCATTAATGCGGCTAAAGATGGATCCGTTTATTAGTGGTGATTCATTTTAGTTTTAATCTTACGAATCTGACCTTTCAATTTCTCAATTGCTTCATTTACAGACTTTTCGAAAGATTCTGTTTGACTTTCTGCGTAAATATCATTCCCAGGTATATTGAGTTTGATTTGAGCAATTTTGGTATTATTTTTTTCGTCTTGAACTAATTTCAAGTACACTTCAGCACCTACAATCTGATCCCAGAATTTAAGTAAGCCTTCTGTTTTTTCGCTGGTGTAGGCAACTAGTTCGTCTGTTGCACTGAAACCTACCGTTTGGAAATCCCATTTCATATTTCGAGAGTTTGGAAATTTTGAAAAATTTTGAGCTGCAAATATAGTCGTAGCATTAAATTAACGTTAATAGAGGAACAGAAAGTTAGAAATATTAAGTTTGCACATCAAAGAACAATATTAGATGAAGAAAATACTTTTATTCGCCTCGCTTGTTTTAAGCACAGCAATGTGGGCCCAAGAAAAGCCAATTATCTCGAGTGCGGTTATTGCCATTGATCGAAACAATGACGTAAAAACTGCTAAGGAGTATATTGATGAAGCCGAAAAGATTATCGCTGGAAAGCCACTTTCGGAAATCAAAAGCAAGGATTTAGCAAAGTTTTACTTCTACAAGGGTAAAATCAATTACCGCGTTAGCGCGAGTGAAGACGAGGCTATTAAAGCTCTTGATCCTAATGCACTGGATAAATCTTTAACCGGCTATGAAAACTTATTGAAACTGGAAAAAGAGATTGGCTCTGACCGTTATACACCAGATGCTCAAGATCAATTTCAAGTATTAGCCAACGACATTGCTCGTAGAGGAATTGTTGCAAACGGGGAGAAGCGTTGGAAAGATGCCTATGATGACTTCATGAAGACCTATGAGCTGAAGCAGAACCCTGCAATTGGTATGACGGATACTAATATGCTTTTTAATGCTGCTATTATGGCGCAAAGCGGTGAAATGTACCAAGATGCCATAGACATTTACAAGGATTTGATTGCAATGGGGTATAAAGGGGTAACCTTTAAAGCGGTTAATGTAGAAACAGGTGATACTGCTATTTTTCCTTCCAAGCCAGCCATGGAGCGTATGGTGAAAATCGAGAAATTTAAAAACCCAATGGTAGAAGGGGACTTGCGCGCCAGTCTTTACCAGTCTTTGATTTCTCTCTATTCTAAAGCGGATGATAAAGAAAACTACGCGGCTGCCATTACAGAAGGACGTGCTAAGTTTCCAGAAAACACCGCTATCTTAAAAGCAGAACTGCAAATTTTCTTTGATAATAAGGAATATGACAAAGCATTAGCCAACTTGGATCAAGCGATTGCCCAAGATCCAGGGAATGTAGTTATGTACTATAACAAAGGAGTAATTCTACAAACTGAGTTAAAACGTCTGGATGCAGCAGTAGCCGCTTACCAAAAAGCTTTAGAAATTGACAGTATGTATTCCGATGCATTGTATATGAGTAGTATCATTTTTATCGATAGCGCCAACGCAATTGGAAAGAAAATGAATGCCTTACCATTAAATGCAACTTCAAAATACAAGGCCTTAGAAAAAGAGCAGCAGGCGGTTTTTAAAGCGGCTTTGCCATATTTGGTGAAAGCACGCAAAAGTAATCCAACCGATAGCCAGGTGAAAAATGCTTTAATGCAGGTTTACCGCGCTTTAAAAATGTACGATAAGGCCAAAGCTTTAGCGGCAGAGCCACAATAACGAAATACGTGAGAAAGAAGACGAGGGGATTTATTCCCCTTGTTTTTGAAAGTGTTATTTGACATAATATTAATTATAGGAAAAACTATGAAATCTTCGTAATACGAGTTTGCGAGTATTTAGCATAATATCAGATATAACGGCTGTAAGCCTTATATCGGCCGATATTATGTTAAGGAGATTTCGAATCGCATTCACGGATTACCTCGCAAGGAATCTCGTTTTATAGTTTTCCTATAATGATATTATGTTTCCGCTACGCTCCAGGCTAACGCCCAAATAGAGATCCGTCTCCGCGAGTTCAAGAACTAAATTACGTCTCCGGGTTTTTCCTATAATTAGTCATTATGTAGAAATAGCCGCAATTTGCCATAGCGGCTGACTTGGCCCCATCTCCGAAAGCCATTAAGTTTTCATTTTTTTGCCAACGCGCGGTTCTCGTGTCCCCAGGCAAATGAGCCTCGCTGCACTGCGGCACATTCACCTTTAGAAAATTTCGTTTGGCAGAAACTTTTTTGGGATTCGTTTTCAACTATAACTGTAAACTCCGAATTCAGACATACGGGTTTATTTTCTTTTCACCTTCATTTTGGCTTGAACCAAAACGAAGCAAAAGTTCAAGGCTTACAAAAAAATAGCAACCTGCTTTTTGCCTGGGCTAAGTTCGGCCGGGTGATCTCCTCAATTCTTCGGAGCTTCCCGGTCTCACTAAAGCCCCGGCTGCAATCAGAACGCTATTTTTTTGAAGGCCGGGTTCAACCCGTGCATTGCCTTGTCTATGAATTAATAATAGTTCTACTAGTCAAAGTTGTTTATCACACTCTCAATGCTCATTCGTAATCCTGTGATAGTTGATTTTGGGGTACTCAGAATATAATCTTTGACATTGTTAAATTCTTTTGAACTTAGTTTATTAAGGAACCAGTTTATGTTTTCGATATTCACAGGACGCCTTTGCCCTCCATATATCTCATATAGCTTACTTTCAAAATTTGATTTTAGCCCTGTCCAAATAACAGCGTCAATTGATTTAGACCTGGCCCACTCTGTAACTGCAGCGATATCCTTTGTGTCGGAAAAATCAGAATGTTGATCTCTCACCAAGTCTACAAATCCAATTTGTCGGGTTGAATTCATGCCTTCCCTGATCCTGAGGTTTTCTTTAGCAACATCTAATTTGTTGGTAAGCATGATACTCCATAAAGTACTTATGGGCTCTGCTTTATCGTAAAGTACAAGTGTTAACCGATTACCTCTCGAGATGCGAGCATATTCTATTGGTAGACTGGGACCATCGTCATTCCAAGGCGTTTCTTTATTAATTAGAAGTTCTCTCGGGTTAGGAATCAATGACCCCCACCCTAATACTGCAATTTTCATATCAGATTTCTTCATCAATCTCAAATTTAATCGCCTTAGCATATGCTCCAAGATCAATGGCCGCTACGGTACCTATAGATTGTTGCAAGTAGCGTGATAGCTGTAGGAAGAACGTTACCAGCGAGTGCTTAGGATTGCTAAATTCAATTTTTTCAATTTGTCGATTTTGGTAATAAGTAGTGATACGTTTATTGAAATCCTGAATATCAGGGCTTTCTTTGCCATGGTAATTCACATAATAACTACCGGTGACTACGGCACATCCCATATCAAAAGATTCGAGTGGTTCTAATGCTTTTAGATGTTTTTCAATGGTAACCGGCTCAATAGAACTTTTGACAGCTAGTAAACCACCAACAATTTTGGTGAGTGAACGTGGGTCATATAGCTTTCCACGATCAATGATGTTAGTAGATGTGCGATGTAGTTTACGTACACTGGCAATCTTATCTCCGGCATATTCGATGTAGCCTTTATTAATTTCTGGTTTCACCTCGAAAACGGCATAAACCCCTTCCGCTGGGATATAGAGGGCACCATCTTGGTTGAACACAAAAGGAGTAAAATGTTGATCGTAAATGACTAGGTCGAGTTGCTGGCTTAGTTGGCCTTTGGAATCAATCACAAACGCTTTATCCACACAATATCGGTTTGGCAAGTAATTACGTAGCCATTCAATCCAAACATTCTCGAGAGCATCTCCCTTGGAACCTGGATGTGTGATGAATTCACGGTTTACGCTGAAGCGAGCTTCAATCTGCTCCTGTAGTCCAGCAAATAAATCTTTCAGCCTTATTTTCTCACTCATGCATTGTTAGTTTTATCGTTAAAGGGCGGTGTCGGCACTACCTTCTTTGCTATTTCCAAGAGATTATCCTGACTGATGGATCGATCTGGATAGGCATTAAATACAAGTGCAGGTATGAGCCTCTGTGTAAGGTCGGAATAAGTAAAGCCGTAGTTTCTTTCTCCTTTTGTGCCAGTGGCCTCGGCCAGTTGAGCAATCGTGGTTTCAGATAATTTTAGCCCTGAGAGCGATTTATTAAGGACATGCAACCGTTGTTCCTTATTGGGTCGTGAAAAGATTAGGATTTCCGCTGCTCTGCGTTTGATTGCGGGATCTAATGCGGTGGAGCGATTAGTACAGAGTATAACCGCTGCAGGAACCTTAGCGTTGGCGAGCCGGTCGATGCCACGTATAAAGGCGTTGACTCCTGCCCTGTCTTCGTGATGCATTTGGCTATTTTCACGAGATTGTGTGAGCGAATCGGCCTCATCTACCAAAAGAATAACGGCACCCCGTGATTTCTCGCTGGCACTTTTCAGCTTTTGAGCTTTTTCCATTGTGTAATCGAAGGCGGCTGACACAAGTTGGGTCATCTGCCCTACTCGTCCTTCACCCCGTGACGCAAGACTAAGCGGGTACAGCTCAATGTCAATCTTTTCTTGTCTGGCCACGGCATCTCCTATGGTGCTGGCAAGTTCAGTTTTGCCAGACCCTACATCTCCTGCTAAAACTACAAGCGGTGGTCGTTTGAGTACGTAATTCAATAGGTTATCTGCTCCGGGGTGGTATTGCTTTTGCCACTTCTGGATACCAGAAGGATTGATAAGCACAGCTAGCATTTTTTGTAGTCGATCAATGTGAGTATCTAGCCCAACCAGATCTGCCAGACGCTCACGATAGTCACTATCTGGATAAGTTATCGGTGCCTCAAACAGCAATTCAAAAGGTGGTTTTTGCATCTGCATAATAGCTTAGGTTAGGTGTGATCGGTTGAGTGAACGGCTGCCGGAGGTGTAGGCCAGGTCGGACTGCCAGTGGCCATTGGCAGATGGCTCCGCACCTATTGATCTATCAAAAGGTAGTTCTTGCTTGAATGCTTCTTTTTCCGCTTCTGATGCATTTCCATAATCCCAAACTAAAAATGAGGCGAAATGAGCACCCGATACATCTTGCCCAGGCCTGATTTTTCCAGGATCGTCATCAATGGCGTAGTACGAATCGGCTAGTTCCTTAGCCGTGTATTGCAGAGTTGGCTTGATCCATTCGCCATCTTTCTTAAATCCATAGATCACTCTTCTAAGAAATCCAGCCTTCAAAAACGCAATCAACTCTTGCTCGTAAATTGCTATCTGATTATCTGTTAATGATGATGAATAAAACCGCTGAATACGCTTTAAGTCCGTAGCCACCTTTGAAGCCAAATGCCTTGCATGGGTTATTGTAAAACTGTAACTATCTGATGTTGTATAACTGCTCATGGTCTTTAAATTGAAAAGGCGGAGCCAAAAACTTTCCGCCAGTAATACACTGTTTTATCTTTATTAGGTGCTGCAAGTGCAGCATCAATGGCATCTCCAGCAGCCAATGCGGCATCCAAAATTGCATCAGCATTGACTGTGGTATACAAACGAGCTGCATTGTTTTCCGCATTTACAGGATCTATCATTTGTACAGGATCAGAAAAGCTACCAATTTTACTCAGCGGATAATAGTCGGAAAACGCGATTCGTTCCTGAACACCAGTTTTAGTCAAGTAGGTAAAAAAGCTTTGAAGGGCTTCAGGGTAATCAGAGAAATCCTCCCCTTCATCCGACAGTTTGGCCATCACCAGCTCGATCATAAATGACTTGAAACGAAAACGTTCGTTTTCCTGCTTTTGAAGTTTTGCCCAATACTTAGCCAGTCGTACTACCTGAGCAAAATCATGAGGATTAGCCTTTTTTCTTTTACGAATAAATTCGATGTGGCGAGGAATACAGGTTTCAAGAAACGAACCATCATCTTGGCTAACAAGGTTTCCGTACCAGTCTGGATCGCCATCATATAATATAGGCACCACGTCCACGTCTAATCCTGAGCCGCGAAAGCTTACGGTAACGCAATAGGTTTGTGGTTGAACTTGTTCAGGCGAAAAATTGGGAAAAGCAGAACGTAGCCGATCTGCAATGTACTCCAGTAAATCACTGATGTCACGAGGTACATTCGACCCGCTGACATAACAGGCAATATCGATGTCATTTAGTGATTTTAATGCTGTTCCTTTGGCTAGACTGCCAGACAACAGCATTTTCTTCAAAGAAAAATCTGGGTGCTCCGATAAGTGACCTTGAACTTTTTCGCGTACACGTTTCGCTTGTGCACGATACTCGTTGGCTTTGTCTTGTGGGAGATTAACCCTAGCTTCTGCCCAGCTTTTGATATCATTATGAGATACATGCTCTCTACTCATAGTCAGTGCTTTTTGTCTTTAGGTGGAAAAGGATCATTACCGTAACTATCCTTATCTCTGATTTTGCCATCTCTGCCGTGGATCACGACTTCCGATTTTTGGTGCTTTGCAATTTCCCGGGCCTCTTCAATAGCTTCCTTTTGAGTTGGTGTAACCTTAGTGGCTTTTACGTTACCCGCACCTTGCACAGCCCAGCCATATTGTCGTTTTACAACATGTTGATTTTTTCCCATTTTAATACGTTTTAGGGATTAATAATTAATATATAAAACCAACAAGATTTTACAATAATGGAAAAGATAAATAAATGTTGCACAAAAGAAAATTGTGTTTACATTTGCCACCTCTTACAGATGAACATTAAAACCTAATAATAATTAATGTTTATTAATCTCTTGCAAATTTTCAATCTTATTGAAAAAACTATCAGCTCAATGGCTGTGCCATTAATTATTATTTCTTACAAAGTTTTTAGATGCTAAACTCTGAAAATTAGGGCTAGCATTACTTTAGGGTTAAGATTCTTAGTTTTAAACATTTTATTAACTGACATAGAATTTTACTATCTAGTTATTTACGGAAATTATGTCATATTTTTTACCACCACAATGACCTACTTGTCAGGCCTTTCGATAGGTTACAACAGTAAATATGACCTAGGTTGTTTATCTATATCCGCATCCTCAATAATCCCCGGCCATCATTTTTGCTAATCGATACCAAGTAAAGGCCAGCAATATCCTTATAAGCAAATCGAGATGAGTTTTTAACTAAGTATTCATAAGCATTTCATTTCCTGACTTTTAATTATCTACTTTTGAAGGAAACTCTGCGTTTTTTTTGAATGAGAATAAAACTAATCAAAGCTAGCGTGCTAAAATAGGCCCTTATGCACCGATTCTGGAAATACTCTCTTTACCTAGTTCTTATTGCTGGACTGAGTGCCACCGCTCAAGAAAGTCGTAAAGTGCTCTTTTTGGGAAACAGTTATACTTATTACAACAGTATGCCTCAGATTATAGAAGATCTGGCGCTAAGCAATGGCGATAGCTTAAACTGGTCAATGGAAGCGCCTGGTGGCGTATATCTAAGTGATCATTTAAACTCCCAAACTTCGCTCAATCAGATTAAAAAAGCAGATTGGGACTACGTGGTGTTGCAGGAACAAAGTCAGGCCCTTACCCTACCCGGTTACCAGATTGGCTTTACGCTGAATGCCATTTTTAAGTTAGATAGTCTAATAAACAGTCATAATTCCTGTGTAGAAACAATGTACTACATGACTTGGGGCCGTAAAAATGGCGACCCCGTTTTTTATAGAATATATAGTGGTTATACCGATAGTACTTATGAATACATGGACAGCCTGCTGCGAGCGCGCTACATGCACGTGGCAGATACCAATCAGGCGGAAGTTACGCCCGTTGGAGCCGTTTGGCGGTATTTGAGGCTTAACCACCCCAACATAGAATTATACACAGCCGATGAGAGTCATCCTTCTCTCGCTGGCAGTTACGCCGCAGCCTGTAGCTTCTACACTACTATTTTTCGCAAAGACCCATCGAGCCTGAGTTATGACGCTTCGCTCAATGCAACTGTGGCGCTAACTATCCGCCAGGCAGCAAAAGCCGTAGTATATGACAGTCTTTTCAACTGGAGCATCGGCAGATACGATTCACTTAAAGATTCTTCCTGCCCGCAGCTTGGCTCGAACGAGGCGGTATTTAGAGCTGAATGGACGCTGTACCCCAACCCTAGTACAGGCGAAGTTCAGCTTACTTTACCAGAAAATTTTAAAGGCAGTGTTTCGATCTGTAATAGTTTGGGACAAGTGGTTCATCGGGCAGAAGTCGAAAGCGAGCGCTATACATATCAATTACAGCATTTACCCAAAGGAGTTTATTCAATAGAATTGATAAGCAGGCATTGGAAAGCAAGAAAATCATTGGTTTTACAGTAAAAAATTTATCCGCCTCAGCTTTTAAGCTAAAGTTTAATGTGAAATTAGGTCTCAGATCTTTTATAAATAGCGGGTGTTAAAAATGGTCCTTTCTAAAAGAAGACGGCTTTGATAAAAACGGACGTTTGTTTTAGCGCTGAACAAAATGCAATTTATGCCTAACAGTCTATCACGAATTCACTCCCCAGTCCTGGTCTGCTGCTGGCCGAAATACTACCTTTATGCAAACGCATAATTTGGCGAGAAAGACTTAGTCCAATGCCCGATCCATTTTCACGCGTGGTATAAAAAGGTAAAAATATTTTATCCCTTTCTTCTGGCTGAAAGCCTTTGCCGTTGTCACTTATCTTAATTTGTAAAGAGGCCGTTTCACTTTGTTGCACCAGTATTTCTATACGTTTATCCTCTCTCCCTTTAAGGGCTTCGGTAGCATTATTGAGCAAGTTTAAAATGACGTGAATTAATAGCTTTTCATCGCCTAAAAACTCTTTTGGGGGATAGCTATTGGAAATTTGTAAAGTGATATCATTTTCCACTCTTTGGTTTTCAAATAAAAGTCGAATCGAGTCCAACCAATTATCCAGTTCTATCGCTTTAAATTCGGGTTGCGGCAAACGACTCAGTTTACGGTAATTATCTACAAAACTGTGCAGCCCCTCTGCTCTATCGCTAATTACCGAAAGTCCCAGAACGGTATTATCGATCTCTTTTTGCGCAAGCTTTTCCACTTGTATAGGGCTTCCCTCCTGCTTAAAAAAGCTACTTAAAGTCTGACTAAGAGACGTAATGGGCGCAATGGAATTCATTATTTCATGCGTCATGATGCGGATGAGCTTTTGCCAGGTTTCCAGCTCATTCTCTTCCATCTCGTTTTTAATATCGTAAAGTGAAAAAATGCGGTATTCTTTCTCCGAAAAACTAATACGCGCCTCCTTTACGGAAATTTGTCGTAGTTCATTATTCTCCGCTAACTTCAAACTTTGGCTTTGCCCGGGTCTCAGGTTCAGTATTAGCGTGTACAGTGCAGGACAATGCTGTTGCAGACGCTTTAAATGAGTAATATTTTTTAGACCAATCAGCTTTAAAGCAGCATCATTAACAATTTCCACAAAGCCATCGGGGTCCACGGCAATCAGTCCACTGGCCGAGCGCTTCATAAACTCCATGAAAAATTTTTCGTTTTGCGCTTGCTTAACTTTTATTGCGTTAATCTGCTCATTGATGCGGTTCATATTTTGAAATAAACCTTGCAAATGCTTGTCACCTTGGTCTTTAGGGAAACGCAGACTGCCATCCTCATTTTTAATGGCTTCAAAAAAGAAATGCAATTTTCGATGCACCCCCTGCATGAAATACAAAAGATTTATCGCTACACCGATAGCTAAAACAAAGGCAAGAACAGCAATTTCCCAGCTCTCCTTGAAAATCGCCCAGGTACCGCCTCCTATCAATAAAGCAAAAAGCATCAAACGAAGAAGCAGGGCTCGGTGGGTATAATTAGAGTTCATAGCGCTTCATCTTATTGTAGAGGGTTTGGCGACTAATGCCCAGTTTTTCAGCGATCTGCGAAAGGTTTCCTTCGTAGCGGTCGAGGGCATTAATAATGAGCTCTTTTTCCATTGTGGATAGCGAGGGCATATCCCCCGTGCTTTTAGCGCTTACCGCCTGTAAATCGAAGTCGGAGGGTTTTAAAACTTCCGATTCAGCCAAAATCACCGCCTTTTCTATAGTGTGTCGCAATTCGCGCACATTGCCAGGCCAGTGGTAATTATTCAGTTTCTTAATGGCCTGACTACCTAAGCGGATTCCGCTTTTGTCGTATTTTTTTTGAAAGATTTTCAGAAAATGACTGGCCAGTAACTCAATGTCCTCCTCTCTTTCCCGCAATGGTGGTAAGGTAATTTGGATGGTATTTAGGCGGTATAATAGATCTTGACGAAAACTTCCTTCCGCCACCATTTTCTCCAAATTAGCATTGGTGGCTGCCACGAGTCTAATATCTACCATTACGGGCTTAGTAGAGCCAATCGGGAATACCGTTCTGCTTTCAAGCGCTACTAGTAGTTTTGATTGCAAATGCATCGGGACATTGCCAATCTCATCGAGAAACAAGGTGCCCTTATCTGCCAATTGGAACTTCCCCAGTTTATCGTCTTTCGCATCTGTGAAAGCACCTTTATGATAGCCGAAAAGTTCGCTTTCAAAAAGAGTTTCTGGGATAGCTCCCATATCAACACTCATTAGCATTTCATCTTTCCGGGCCGAAAGACGATGAATTTGCTGGGCGATCAGCTCCTTGCCAGAACCGTTCTCGCCGCTAATAAGCACATTGGCATTGGTGGCCGCCACTTTTTCGACCATTTTCAAAACCTTTTGCATCACCTTGGAGCGGGCAATAAAATCTTGATCTTTTTGTAATTCTCCTTTCAGAAAGGATTCGCGCGCTTGAAGGGTTTTTACCTTTTGATGCGATTGACGCAACTTAATGGCCGCCTTTAGCGTGGCGATTAACTTTTCATTATCCCAAGGTTTCAATACAAAATCGGCCGCATTTTGCTTTAAGGCATTTACTGCCAGCTCCACGTCACCATAAGCGGTAATCATTACCACCTCGGTTTGGGGGCTGTGCTTTTTTATTTCCCGCAACCAGTAAAGTCCTTCATTTCCAGTATTTAATCCTGCTGAGAAATTCATATCCAATAAAGCCGCATCGAAATCCTTTTTGCCCAATTCTGCCAATATCAAATTGGGATTGGAGAGGCAAATCACTTCTTCAAATTGGTACTGAAGCAGCAGGTTTAAAGCGCTTAAAGCACTCTTGTTATCGTCTACGATTAAGATTTTTCCTGTTTTCATTTCTAATTCAAAAGTAGAGAATGCTTTGCTTGCTCCCGAAACTGTCAAATAATTAGACAGGCCTCTGTCAATATTTTTGACAAACACAAAGGCTGAACAATAAATAAACTAATGATTACCAGTAACTTAATTTTATGGCATCCGCATTGGCTATAGATCGGTAATGGATCGGAAAATTGAAAATAAAAAAGGAATTTTTAAAAAGTACTGGGGCTTAATTGGCATCGGCACGCTTGTCTTGCTCATCCTTATTTTGGCTTTAAATTTAGACTATTCCTCTACTTACCGGGTGGAGAAATCGCGGCTAAGCATTTCCGAAGTCAAGGAAGCACCTTTTCAGGATTATATAAATATACGGGCCGAAGTAGAACCGGCGCAAATAAATTTCCTCGATGCTTTAGAAGGCGGTATAGTTGAAAAAATACTGCGGGAAGAAGGCGCCATGGTTAATGTGGGCGACACTCTATTGATACTGAGTAATCTAAATCTGAGTCTTAACATCTTAAACAGTGAAGCACAATTGGCTGAAAAAGCTAATTTTTTACGGGAAACTCAAATCAGCATGGAACAGCAAAAGCTGGCCATAAAAAGAGATTTGCTAAAATTGGATTATGATCTAGCAAGAATGCTGCGGACTTATCAACGCAATAAAGAATATTATCAGCAAGATTTAATCTCCCACGAAGAGTTTTTGACATCGGAAGAGGATTATAACCTTGCTTTAAAGCTACAAAAACTTAGCCTTGAGCAGCAAAAGCAAGATTCGGTTTTTCGTCGCACGCAGATTAAAAAGATTGAGCAAAATTTAGCCAATATGGAACGGAATTTAGCACTCATTTATCAGCGACAAGACCATTTAGTGGTGCGTGCTCCTGTTCAAGGACAATTAGCTTCTTTAAATGCCGATCTCGGTCAGGCTATTCTGCCTGGTCAACGCTTAGGCCAAGTTAACGTACTCAGCGATTTTAAGCTACAAGCGAGCATCGACGAACACTATATCGATCGGGTTCAAGTTGGACTATCGGCCCAATTAGAACGACAAAATGAAGTTTATGACCTGACGATAGAAAAGGTTTATCCTGAAGTTAATGAAGGGCAATTCTTGGTAGACCTCACCTTCAATGCTGCGTTTCCTGACAAAGTACGCAGTGGACAAAGCTATAGCCTAAGCCTGCAATTGGGAGACACTAATGAGGCCATTTTAATTGAGCGCGGTGGATTTTTCCAATCGAACGGTGGTCGTTGGGTTTATTTATTAAATGAAGAAGGCAAAGAAGCGCGAAAAGTACCGATCCGCATTGGCCGACAAAATCCAAAGTATTACGAAGTATTAGAAGGCTTAAAGCCTGGCGATAAAGTGATTAGTTCCTCTTACACCCTCTTTGCTGATAATGATAAATTGATTTTAGAATAACAGAATACTATGAAACAGATGATAAACTTGCAACAACTATCCAAATCATTTCAAACGGATGAAGTAGAAACCTTAGCTCTTAATGCCATAAACTTGTCGGTGCAAAAAGGCGAGTTTGCCGCTATCATGGGGCCTTCGGGCTGCGGAAAATCTACCCTTCTTAATGTCATTGGTTTGCTAGACCAGCCCAGTTCTGGCAGCTATCTTTTCGATGGAAAGGATGTATCCCATCTGAAAGAAAAACAACGGACCGCGCTGCGCAAGGGCAATATTGGCTTCGTATTTCAAAGTTTTAATCTTATTGATGAACTTAATGTTTTTGAAAATATAGAAATGCCTTTGAAATACTTGGGAATGAATGCGGTTGCCAGAAGGTTAAAGGTTGACGAAGTGCTTGACCGCATGAAGATTAGTCACCGTAAAAAGCATTTTCCCCAGCAACTTTCTGGAGGCCAGCAACAGCGCGTGGCACTCTGTCGCGCGGTAGTAAGCCAACCTAAGCTTCTACTAGCAGATGAACCTACCGGTAACTTAGATTCGAGCAATGGCAAGGAAGTAATGAAGCTACTTTTAGAATTAAACCGCGCCGGAACCACAATCGTAATGGTTACCCACTCGGAGTATGATGCTGGTTTTGCGCATCGAATCATTAATCTGTTTGACGGAAAGATTATTACTGAAGAAGAAAAACGCAAACTGGAAGATCAAATTGAAATTAACCTATCCTAATTCACTCTCATGAAATTACTACGCAAATTAAACGCTAACTGGCAGTGGTTGTCCATTAATATTCTCGGCTTGGCCTTGGCCTTTGCCTGCGTTACTATGGTTTTTTCCTATACAGTAAATGAGTTAAGTTACGACCAATTTCACAGCAAGTCCGATCGTATTTACCGTGCAACCATCAGTACGCAAGGCTCAAGTTTACAGCACCCTGCTAGAGTTTGGGGCGAATGGGTGCCTCAACTGGTTTTTGACTACCCTGCTATTGAAAACTTGGTAAGAATGGTGCCTTTTAAAAAAGGCATTGTCCAAATTGGCGAAGAACGTTTTTACTCCGATAACCTCTTTCGCGTGGATAGTTCTTTTTTTCAGATATACGATTTCAAATTGCTAAGTGGCGATCGTACTAATGTTTTAAATAAGCCTGCTCAAGTGGTTATTAGCCAAAGTATGGCCCAAAAGTATTTCGGTAGACTAGATGTTTTGGGCGAACAAATCGAAATCACCCACCAACAAGTCAACAATGCCCAATCCTATACTATTGTGGGTGTAATGGAAGACTTCCCCGCTAATTCGCATTTTCATGCAGATGCGCTAACAACCATACCTGACATGCAGTTTAATAACTCATGGGGCTACACCTATTATTTACTTAAGGAAGGAACTAATGTAGAGGAATTACGTCAAGCGATCCAAACCAAGTTAAATACCGATTTGGAAGCGAATGATTTAGAAAAAACCCTTCACTTTCAGAAGCTTAGCGATATTCATCTCTACAGTCATAAAACCCGTGAAATTGAGACCAACGGCGATTTCAGATCGATAATTTTACTAGCAAGCGGAGCTATAATGATCTTGATTATTGCGCTAATTAACTTCTTAAACCTTAGTCGCGTACAATTTATCGCGAGCATTAAGTCGATTAAAATTAAGATGATTCACGGGGCTACTAAAAAACAATTAGCCAACGAAATAATGCTGGAATCCTTAATCGTGTCGGGCGCTGCCATAGGCTTAGGACTTATTCTATCTTATAAACTAGGGGTCTATTTGCAGGTCGATAGTTTAAGTTCTCTCGGCTCTATCCTCTTCTTTTCTATCTTATTTATTTTGAGCATTGCCCTTTTGGCGGCTTATCCCCTCTTAAGCTCAAATATTGTTTCGGATGCACAAGTTAAAAGCTCGCGCTCTGCCCTGTACACCTTTCCCTTGGTAATGCAATTCACCTTGGCCGTAATAGCTATTGCCGGCGCTATTGTTTTGCAAAGGCAGATGAACTTTATCACCGAACAGCATCCACAGGCTAAGAATGAAAACATAGTAGTAATTGAAAGAAATCCTTGGGCCGTAGTACAACGCTTCGAACAACTTAAAAATGAGTTGATTAGTGACCCTTCTATTGAAAATATTACTGGCGCCATGGAAGAACCCGGTGGCGATGTTTTAGATAATTTCTTCTTTGAAATGGAAGGCGTCGATCCCCTTGAGAACCAAACCATATACATTCTCACTACCGACTCTAATTTCTTCACTGCGATGGGTATAGAAGCCTTGGCGGGGAGCGTAGATCTGGGTTACACTCCCAACCAGCAGTGGGAAAGTAATGCAACAGAGTTGAGCTCCATGATACAACAGGAGAATTTTGATCAGGTTAAAGCCGAAGAATTACTTACAAGCCTGGGTGACTATCGGGAGAAATACATTCTCAACGAAAGTGCCTTAAAAATGCTGGGCATTAACAACCCGCAAGATGCCATTGGCAAAGGCTTTCATTTGCGGTTTCACCTACCCTATGTGTTCCCCGAAGGCGAAGTAGTTGCGGTGGTTCCTGACTTTCATTATACCAATTTGCACCACGCGGAAAGACCGATGGTAATGGTGGCACGCCAGATGTTTTCGCATAATTTCCTCATTCAAATTGACTCCAATCGTCGCGGCGAAGCCTTAGCCGCTATCAGCAAAAGCTGGAAAAAGGTCAATCCCGATTTCCCACTAGAGTATAGCTTTATCACCGATAGTTACGCCAAGGTTTATGCTACCGAATACGCTCAAAGTAAAGTACTAAGCCTTTTCGCTTTAATTTCCGTAGTGCTCTCTGCATTAGGTACTTATGCGATTGCAGCATTTAGCATGCAGAGAAGGGTTAAGGAAATTGGTATTCGCAAAGTCAACGGGGCTAGCACGGCAGAGATTATGACTATGCTCAATCGGAAATTCCTTATTTGGGTAAGCCTTGCTTTCGTTATTGCCACGCCTATTGCCTGGTATGCCATGCGTCGCTGGTTAGAAAACTTTGCCTACCAAACCGACTTAAGTTGGTGGATTTTCGCACTCGCCGGCCTAATCGCCCTATGCATTGCCCTACTAACGGTATCCATTCAATCGTACCTAGTAGCCACGCGCAATCCCGTTGAAAGTTTGCGTTACGAGTGATTTAAGCTTTCGCTGATGCGATTAATCACTGTTTTCGTTTTTTAAGGCCTGACAGGAATCCTATAATTATGATTTAAAATAAGATAGAATGAAACAGATATTTAAATTTATAAAAGTTGTAGTAATTGTGCTCTTTTCAACACCTACAAATGCTCAATCAAATAGCATTTTGAAGAATTGTTGGGAAAAGCAAGTCCGACCATTGGGAAATAATTATCTGACTTTTTCTTTCTCCGAAAAAAGAAATGAACTAGAGCATAGTTTTAAACCCTGGAAAGAGAGTAGTTACACCAGTACTGGATTAGTTTGGTGCAATGCTGACAATTTTATGAAATCAGACTCTTTATTGGTTAGAGGAAAGAAGTACAATTCTAAAATACAATTAAATAAATCAACTTTACTTTTTTTGAATTATGGTCATCAGCAATTATCTGAAATCACAATAAATATGTATGAAAATCAAATACTTAATACTATTCGATATTCACCTATATACTTAATAAACTATTTCTTTCGGAATGAAGTTTTCTTCAGTAACGAGAGTAGTAGTGACTTTACTATCTATCAAACAACTATTAATGAAGCTATTGTAAAATTACACATTCGTAATTCTGACAATCTTTTAGACAAGGTGACCATCTTAAGTTATGATGACTTATTCGGAGATGTTTTAAATACATTCCGTTACAACGACTATTCAGTAGCCAAGGAACTTTCCTATCCTAAAACTATTCATATTGAAAAAATAAATGGTAAAGTGAGAGATGAAGTCAAAATTTCTAATTTAGTAAAAGTCATCAAAAAAATCCCTCATCTTTTAGAACAACCAATAAACTACGTACTAAAAGAAGACACCAAGATAATTCCGGAAATCAAAGTCGTTAAATATAGCGATAATATTCATTTTATTGAACTAAAGCATACCGATGACAGGGTTATGGTCGTTGAATTTAGTGATTTCTTATTGGTTGCTGAAGCCCCACTAAATAGCCAAAACGGAGAATTGATTATTAGTAAAGCAAAAGCAATTGCTCCGAACAAACCGATAAAGTACTTCGTTTTCGGACATTATCACCCCCATTATTTAGGAGGTATGCGACCGTTTATACACAAGGGGGCGAAAATTATATGCTCAAAAAATAATCAAGAATACGTAGCTTACTTAGCAAAAGCACCTCATACATTATCTCCAGACAGCTTACAAATTGAGCCGAAACCCTTACTAACAGAAGAAGTCAAAGACAGTATGACGGTAACAGATGGGGAATTTGAAATGAAGATTTATTTCATTGGAGAAAAATCACAGCATACCAATGACTACCTCATTTATTATTTTCCGACAGAAAAATTATTATTTGAGGATGATTTAGTTAAGATCGCAAGAGAAGGAGAGGTAAAAAAAGCAAGTGGTCGACAAGTCGGTCTTTACAATGCAATTATGGAACTAGGTTTGAAAATTGATGTGATAATTCAATCTTGGCCTGTTAAAGATTACGGATTAAAGACTGTTATCCCATTCACAGACCTTGAAAAGTCAATGAACATAGAATAAATAAGGGCTTATAATACTAAATGTAAGCCATGACGGTCGGTTTGGCAATTGAAAAAATCATATTTCAGTTAAACCTTACTAGTAGCTTGATTGATTGGAACTTCCATAGAGGTATTAAGTACCATTCCAAATATCGAAGCCGATAGCTTAATCTAAGCACACTCGATCTGTGTCATCGGACTAATCCGCGTAAATTTGTGGTTCTAAGCCTTGCTAGCGCGGATGATCACAGGTTTAGCAGATTGTACAGGTTCAATTGCGAAAATCCAAAACGCACAGCTCTCAAACCTCGCTATATCATATGAAGCCGAAAGCTTAATCTAAGTACCACTTGATCTGTGTCATCTGCCTAATTCGTGTAAATCTGTGGTTCTAAGCCTTGCTGGCACAGATGATCACAGGTTTAGCAGATTCCACAGATTAAATTGCGAAAAATCCAAAACGCACAGATTTGAAACCACGCTTCATAATTAGAAGCCGATAACTTAATTTAAGCACTACTTGATCTGTGTCATTGGACTAATCCGCGTAAATCTGTGGTTCTAAGCCTTGCTAGCGCAGATGATCACAGGTTCAGCAGATAGTACAGATTCAATTGCGAAAAATCCAAAACGCACAGCTCTTAAACCACGCTTTATACATAGGAAGCCGATAGCTTAATCTAAGCACACCTGATCTGTGTCGTCTGATTAATCAACAAAAAGCCTTTAATAGGCTACAAAATATATTGATTTTATGATACTAACTACAAACCACCAAACTCTTCCACTTTCTCCAGTAAAAAATCCCAGTTATACCAGTCTTGATTTTTCGCTTCTATGACAAGGGTATTTATACGTCCTTGAAACTCATTTTGTAAACCGTGGTAATGCACGAAGTTTAAGGCTTGCACAAAACTGTTAGCCATACTCTTAAAAAAAGCTTCAGTTTTTTGAGGACGTTTAGCATTAAAGCGCTGGGCTGTTTCGAGATTAAAAAGCATCAAATCCGCCAGCAGCCTCTCTTCCATACCTATTTGTAGAAAATGCTTAATGTATTTCTGTGCGGTCCCACGGCGAGCTTTGGGTCTTTTTCTAGTTGTTGGGAAATACTCTTTTTCTATTTTCGTTTTCGCCTCATTAATCAGCTTATCCTCTTTCGGATTAAAGATGAAATCATAATAGGTTTTTACTTCACCAAAACGCTCGTACAAATCAATGATCTGCTCCTCTAACTGATCCTTTTTGAGTTCCTTGAGATAGATTTTTAGAGCGCGTTTGCTCATGGCTTAATAAATTTTGGTTTACGATACTATTCTACACGAACTTCTTCATCATTTGCTTATTCACCAGCAAAGACATGAGTCCGCCTGCCGCATACGTAATCGCCAAGGCAAGGAAAACACCTTCTATTCCCGCCAAACGATTGCCCAGATAAATAATGGGTATCCCAATTACAAGCATTTGAATTACAATAATTAAAGATGCTGGCAAAGGTTTGTTTACCGTGTTTAAATGACTATTAATTACTCCAAGAACCCCTTGTAAACCATAACCTGCGGGCACAATCCACAAATAACTTTGCACCGCATCCAATACTTGTACATTATCATTAAATATAGAAGCCACTTGACGCGCAAAGAGAGCCAAAATCCCCCAGGCAAAAAGCCCCCATAAAAAAGCAAATCGTACACTAATTCGCACAGCCTCTTTCACCCTATCTAACTTCTGACTGCCAAAGTTTTGGCCTACAAAAGGACCAATGGAAGCGGCCAAGGCGAAGAGTATACTAGACGCTAAGAACTCAATTCTACTGCCTACCCCAAAAGCCGCCACGGCATAGTCGCCATAGCTTGCCATTATACTGGTAATAACTCCGGTGGTAATGGGTACAACCAATCTGGCTAAACCAGAAGGCACGGCAATATTGAGGATGCTTTTCCAGCAGCCGCGAAGTACCGCCCAAGTGGGGATATCAAAGATTATTAGCTTCTCTCGGCGAATCAGGACATAAAAAGCAAGCACCATAGTGAGCGCGCGGGAAATAGCCGTTGCTATGGCGGCACCTTTTAAGCCCAAAGCCGGTGCACCGAGATAGCCAAAAATTAAAATCGGGTCGAGAATCGCATTTATAAGGACAGCAAATAGCATTATTAATGCGGGAGTACGGGCATCACCTGTTGCCCGAATGGCACTATTGCCGACATAAGGAGCGGAAACAAAAAAAAGTGCGACGTACCAAATTTGCATATACTCTTCCACTAAAATGGCTGTCTCAGCGTCGGCACCCAATAAACTAAAGGTTGGCTTTAGAGTTAGCAGGCCTATTATAATAAAGAAGCCGGTAATTAATAGAGTCAGGGTAATACTGTCGGTGGTTTCCCGGGCCGCTTTATCATGCTCTTTTCGTCCGATAGATTTAGCAATTAAAGCGGTAGCTCCAATTCCTAAACCCTGGATAAAACTGAAGATAATCATTATTACGGGAAAGGTGAAGCTAAGCGCCGCTAACTCCTTCTTTCCCAATTGTCCTACATAAAATGTATCGATCAAATTGAAGGCCACCATGCTAATAATCCCAAGCATCATGGGAAGCGAAAGCTGAACTAACTTCTTAACAATACTGCCTTGAGTCAGGTCTTTCTTATTGATCATGTTCCTTGGAGCTTTTGTAGGATAAATCCAAACCGAGCTTAGGTCTGGAAAACGTTCGCAAAAATACAGCGATTAATTTGATTTGGGATTGCAAGTTGAAATCCAAGATACCAGCACGCTACCGCTTAGCTTGCGCTAGACTTCTAGTTGATTATTTAGAATAAAACTAATTTTCAGCTGAAAGGCATTAATTCTCATCCTCAACCTCATAACGACTTTAAGAAATTAACTTTGCAAAAATTATATTCATGCCCCAAACAACACCTCCTTGCCCCCAATGTAAATCTACTTATGCCTATCCCATGGATGCCCTTTTGGTTTGCCCAGAATGCGGCCACGAGTGGAATCCTAGTGATGTTGAAGAAGAAACGGGACTGCTAGTGAAAGATGCCAATGGCAATCCGCTAAGCGATGGTGATACCGTAGTAGTGGTGAAAAACCTTCCCGTGAAAGGTGCTTCGGCGCCCATAAAAGCGGGAACCAAGGTTAAAAATATCCGTTTAACTGATGGCGATCATAATATTGATTGCAAAATTGATGGTTTTGGAGCAATGGCTTTAAAATCGGAGTTTGTTAAGAAAGCCTAGTGCTTACCTTTGCGGAAATTAAAATTTAATAGAATGTCACAACACAATCATAGTAAACGCTCCTTGAGCATCGAAGTAGAGAAACTACTGAATGAGCAAATTGTATTAGAAGGTAAATCATCCGCTTCCTATCTGAGCATGGCATCATGGTGTGAAACAGAAGGTTATGCTAATGCCTCTAACTTCCTTTACACCCATTCTGACGAAGAGCGCGGGCATATGCTAAAGTTGTTCAGTTATATTAACGAAGCTGGCGGACATGCTTTGCAACCCGAAATCACCAATATCAAGCATAAATTCTCTTCTTTAAGAGAGGTTTTTGAAGATGTTTTAGAGCATGAAATTCACGTTACAAAGTCTATTCACGAGATTGTAGATCACGCACTTAGTAATAAAGACTTCAGTACTTTTAGCTTTTTACAGTGGTTTGTAACCGAGCAACGTGAAGAAGAAAGCTTAGCCCGTCGCATTTTAGAAATCTTCGATATTATTGGCGAAGACGGTGTAGGTCTTTGGACCATCGATCAAGAAATTGGCAAGATTTCAGCCGCTCAAGCCTCTGCTGCCGGAGCATAAGCATAGTCTCAAACTTTTAAAAAAGCGGTCTTGCGAAAGGCCGCTTTTTTTTACTTCAGTTATAAACTTGAGTTAGGCATAAAACCCACAATTTATATTAGGGCTGAGGCCTGATTTTACATCGAACTCCGGTTAATAAATTAACTCCACCGCTTTATAGGCCGTTCGCGCGCCAATCGCTACCCCCATCCCGCCTAATCGGAAAGCGCTATAAAGTCCTTCACCCAGTTTTTGCACGATTGGTTCTTTTTGAGACCCCACACCTAAAATTCCCGACCATTCTTCTGTAAATAAATCATCTGCTTTCAAACCTAAATACTGCTGTGTAAATTTCTTTAGCGCTGCTTTAATTTGGGGATTGATGCCAAAGTCAGCAATGGTTTCGGCTTCTTTAGCTAAATGTCTGCCGCCACCTATTAACAGTCTATTTCCCAATCTACGAAAGTAGAAATAACCCATTTGTGCGTGATAAACTCCAGCGGGAAAAGGCCATTCAATTTCTTTAGAAACTAATACCATATTACGCACCGCTTGCAAATCAAAATCGCCAAAACGACCGCTAAAGGCATTGGTACAGAGCAAAAGTTTTTTAGACTGTAAATCAGGAAGTTGATTGAGGCTTAGCGTAAACGTATTACGGCAACGCTTATACGATTTCACCTCGCAGTTATAGTAGATTTTTACGCCTAGAGCAACGGCTTTTCGAAAAAGAGATTGCATCATTTTGGCGGGGTTTAACGAACCTTCAAAGGGACTGCGAATACTGCCAATGCAATTAGAGAAGGATTGATAATCATTACTCTCAGCATAGACATTCCCTCCAAAAAAAATTGCTAAATCTTTATTCAACTGAGGGATCAGTTTTTTGCAAGCCTCCCACTCCTCTGCTTGCTCGCTACGAAAGATTTCTACGCCGCCACAAGCTGAATAATCCATTTCAGACTCAGGTACTAGTTTTTGCAAAAATTTTAAACCCTCGTATCTTTCTTTAACCAGCTTAACACAAGCTTCACAGCCGTTTTCTAGAATATCGGCCCGCAACTCTCCTACTGAACCATAGCAAGCGAAGCCCGCATTTTTAGTAGAGGCGCCTTCGGGCAAAAAGCCCCTTTCCAAAACCACAATTTGCTCCTTTGGCCGACTCTGTTTCGCGAAAATGGCCGCGGATAAACCGGTGATTCCTGCACCTATAATGCATAAATCTGCTTCCGACCAAAATTCACTTTTTTCCCAATAACTCCAGGTCTTTTCCATTCTTAGTATTAGATTTAACAATCATTATAAATCAGCAAAGCTTAGCCATGAAGGTGATAAATATCATAGGTATTTTTAGTATCTCGCCTTAATATAGCCTAAGCTTTTAATCTACCCTCAAAAATGAAAAACTTAAACATTCTTTTCCCTACCGATTTCAGCCCTTTAAGCATCGAAACGCTTAAAACCATTCTACCGGTGGTGGAGCAAGGTAAAAATCACTTGGTTATTCTTCATGCTGCCACCCACGAAAAAAGCGATGCCACGGCCGACCGCATTCGAATCAAAAACGAAATGGAATCCTTTTTAAAGTCAGTACCACATGTAAGTACAGTGAGCCACGAAACACGCTGGGAGTATTCCACTTCACGCGATTTAATATTGAAAGAATCTGATAAAGTGGATATCGACCTGATCATAATGGCCACCAAAGGTGCACACGGGTTAAACACCATTTGGGGCAGTAAAACTGAAGCGGTGGTTCGCGATGCTATTGTGCCCGTAATTGTAATGCCTATGGGTGCTAAACTCAGCCTTATTACTAAAATTGCCTTAGCGGCAGATTATGATTCCATGCACCATGAACATTCTTTAGATGCCCTTTTACAGATTGCTGATCATCAAACCACTTCCATTGATATAGTAACCATTAATCGCACGGAAGAGCAATTAAGTCGCAAAGAAAAAATGAATCGCAAATACCTGAAACGCCGACTGCAAAATTTCCCGCATCGTTTCCAGCATCATTTCGAAGACGAAATTAGTCATGGCCTTATCGCCTATGCTAAGAAACACGGTTCAGATTTAATCGCCATCCTTCCGCGTGACTATCGCTTTTTAGAAGGTCTTTTTACCGAAAGCCTCTCTAAAAGAATGGTTTATAAAAGTGAAGTTCCTCTTTTAATCCTTAAATAATGAGTGCCGATTATACCCATCTCGATAAGTTAACCGACCAATTATACGCCGATCTCATCAGCAAAAGCGAAAAGGAAATTGCGGCGAAAGAAGCGCTTTCCCTAGAGAAAATTGCGGCGGAAAAGCTTAAAGCGGAAAAGGAAGTAGAGGCATTTCGTAAAAAAGAGGAGCAAGAAATTGCCCAGGAAAGAAAGAAAATGGAGTCCGAATTAAGCTTAAAAGCAGAAGTAGTTTTAGATGATTTACGCTTAAACTTGACTAAGCTTTTAGCCGCAAAAATGGTGGCGAAACCTATCGAAAAGCTCTTTTCAGACGAGGATTTCATTAAAGAATACCTCTTTAAACTGGCCGAACAAATAAGCAGCTCCCCACTTTCTGTAAGTTTAAGCCTTTCGGCAGATGCGCAGGAAAAATGGCAAGCGCAATTGAATAAGCATTTTCCTGACTTAACGATTAAGCTCGGTGCCAATGAGCAGGAAATTAAAATTCTTAATGAAGCCGAGGGTTTTCATTTTTCTATCGGGGAAAAAGAATTAAAAAACCTCTTCTACTCCTACCTCGATCAAAGCCTACAAGCGCGCTTAAAGCATGAGTAATTATTACTACATACTAAGTTCATTACCGCAATTAAAGCTCGATAAGTCTCTTTCTGAAGAGGATTTAGATGAGGCCTGGCGATTAATCCAGCGCAATGCGAGCACTGAAGATTTAAAAGAAATCGCCTGGTTTTGGCAACGAAATGATCTA
>TARA_R110002050_G_scaffold194708_2_pt1 | contig 35402 bp, 19 predicted proteins | sample TARA_R110002050 | Tara Oceans TARA_R110002050 (sample SAMEA4396988) | marine metagenome | biome: Polar Biome; feature: [DCM] deep chlorophyll maximum layer (ENVO:01000326); material: water (ENVO:00002006), including particulate matter (ENVO:01000060) such as... | depth 25 m
TCAAGTACGGGTGTTTATGCCACGCTATGGCTTGATTAACGAGCGCCGCCACCAATTACATGAAGTTATACGCCTTAGCGGGATTAACATCATTATTAACGATGAGGATCAACCGCTTATTATCAAAGTAGCATCTGTGCCTCAAGCGAGAATGCAGGTTTACTTTATCGACAACGACGAGTTCTTTAAGCGTAAGTCGATCTTTTACACGGAAGACGAAGAGTTCCACCCAGACAATGATAAGCGCGCCTTATTCTTTTGCCGTGGTGTAATTGAAACTGTTAAAAAGTTAGGTTGGAGCCCCGACATTATTCATTGTCACGGCTGGATGGCCAGCTTCTTACCGCTTTATATCAAGAAGTTTCACCACGATGACCCTATGTTCTCACACAGCAAAACCGTATTATCGGTTTATGGTGCTGTAGAAGAGAATATGAGCAAAGACTTACCTAAATATTTAAGCTTCGATGGCTTGAGCGATGAGGAAGCCAAGGCTTTCGACGATGCAAATATTTCTAAGGTTTATAAGGCCAATATGGCTTATTGCGATGGTGTTGCCTTAAGTGGTAAAAGACTTGCCGATGAAATGAAAGATTTCGTAAATGCAAACGTTACTCACGTTGTCGACGTAACCGAATCTACCGAACCTCATGTGGAAATCAGAAAACTCTACGAAGACATTACGGTAGAGGAATCTATTGCCTAAGCAAATATGACATTAAAGAAAATTAAAGTTTTTAGTAAAAGAGCCATTTTAACAATGGCTTCTTTTGCTTTATTAAGTGCCTGCGAAAAACCTACTGACGGCTTGGGCTTTGAACAAGTGATTGGCAGCACCATCGAGGCCGATACTATTCACGTTCCTATTATTAGTTATACTACTGCCGTAGATTCGATCTTGGTTGCGCTTCCTTACCAGCAGCAACTTCTCTTCGGTGGCTATAACTCAACCCGTTTATTAGGACGAACCGTAAGTTCCAATTTTGGCACCGAAGAAGCACGTTTACTCGCTCAATTATTACCCGAACAAGTCAACCCCGATTTTGGCGATAACCCCGTGATTGATTCCGTAAATCTTTACCTGCGAATTACTGAAGCTTATGGCGATACTTCAGTCCCTATGAACATCAGCGTAAGCGAATTAGAGCAGACCTTTAGTAAGGACTCGAGTTTTTTTAGTAATTATAGCCCATTAGTCGGACAAGAAATTGGACGTCTCGATAATTACATGCCGCAACCAAAAACCAACGTTTTTGTAGAAGACCTTTTAGCACCGGCCACTATCCGCGTTCCTTTAGACTTGGCCTTTTTCCAAAGCAAGTTTGCCGATGTGGGCAATGGAGAATTTGACTCATTAGCTAGCTTCACTAATTTTGTAGAATACTTTAAAGGTATTGAGGTTAAAACCGAAAATGGAGGCTGTGTTTTATATACTAACCTCGCTAGTAACTATAGTTTGATACGTATCTATTATCATAATGATTTAGATACTACCTTTACCGATTTAAGTTTCAACCAAGACAAAAGCACGGTGCCAATAACTTTTAGCACTTTTAATCAAGACTATAGCAATTCAGACATTGATTTGTCTAGTATTGATAGCACCACTGCTCAAGACCTTACTTATGTACAAGCTATGGGTGGAGTGGTTACTGCTTTTAAGTTTGATTTAAATAAAATTGACTCTCTTAGTCAAGAGGGATTGATAATCAACAGAGCTTTAATAGAATTTTATACTGCCCAAGGTTTAGGTACTGCGGTTGCACCGAGTCCTAGAATGGAGGTTCGTCTTTTTAATGGCCATGCGTTGGGAGATCGCATTTTAGATTATCAAGTAGATGGTGGTGGCGACGGAAATTTAAGACGTGGCATCTTAAGAGAAAATCGCTATGTTTTTGACGTGAGCCGTCAACTGTTTTCAGTTTTAAACAGCGGAGTTAATAATAGCATGGCTATTACACCATTAACGCGCACCACGGCGGCAAACAGAACAATTTTAAGGGGAGGGAAAGAGCCGCAAAAGCAAGCTAAAGTTATTATTTATTACACAAAACCTTAAAAAAGATCTCTCATTATGTGTGGAATCGTAGGCTATTTAGGAAACAAAAATGCAGTGCCCGTAGTAATTAACGGACTGCGAAGATTAGAATATCGTGGCTATGACAGTGCCGGTATCGCTGTAATGAACGGTGATTTAAACGTAGTTAAATGCAAAGGCAAAGTTGCCGATTTGGAAGCTAAAATGGCTAACTCCGTAGGGGAGTCTAATATCGGCATAGGACACACTCGCTGGGCAACCCACGGTGAGCCTAATGATGTAAATGCTCACCCGCACGTTTCTAATAACGGCGAATTGGTGCTTATTCATAACGGAATTATCGAAAACTATGGTTCTTTAAAGTCAGCCCTAAAATCACGTGGTTTCGAATTTCATAGTGACACCGATACTGAAGTTTTAGTAAACCTTATTCAAGACGTTAAGTCTTCTGAGAACATAACCTTACCGCAGGCGGTAAAAATTGCTCTCAACCAAGTGGTAGGAGCTTACGCCATTGCCATTTTTGATATTGCTAATGGAGATCAGATCGTTGTAGCTAAAAAAGGTAGCCCTTTAGTGGTAGGTATTGGTGAAGGTGAATATTTTATAGCCAGTGACGCTACTCCTTTCTTAGAGTTCACCAAAAAAGCGGTTTACCTAGAGGATGATGAAATGGCGATTATCAATCGTGGACAGGACATTGAAGTTCTTTCTATTCCAGATAATAGAGTTATTGATCACTATGTGCACCAACTAGAGATGGACCTAGCTTCTATTGAAAAAGGCGGCTACGAGCATTTCATGCTAAAAGAAATTTACGAGCAACCTAAATCTATTGGTGATACTTTAAGAGGTAGATTATTACCCGAACAAGGTTTAATCCAAATGGATGGTATTTATCAGTTTCAAGAGAAATTAGTTAATGCTAACCGTATTATCATTTTGGGTTGCGGAACTAGCTGGCATGCCGGTTTAGTTGCCGAATATATGTTCGAAGACTTAGCGCGTATCCCGGTTGAAGTAGAATATGCTTCAGAATTCCGCTACCGCAATCCTATTATCACCGAGAAAGACGTTGTTATAGCGATTAGCCAATCGGGTGAAACGGCCGATACTTTAGCCGCAATTAAGTTAGCTAAAGAAAGAGGCGCCACCATTTTCGGTGTTTGTAATGTGGTGGGATCCTCCATTGCACGCGAAACCCACGCGGGTGCTTATACTCATGCAGGACCAGAAATTGGTGTAGCATCTACTAAGGCCTTCACTTCTCAAGTAGCAGTATTAGCTTTAATGGCTATTAAAATTGCACATAAGAAAGGTCTTCTAAAGGAAAGCTATTACCACCGTTTATTAAGTGAGTTGCACGAAATTCCTAATAAGATTGAGCGCATGCTTAAGAGCGATGCTCAGAGTAAGTTTATTGCCGAAACTTTTAAAGATGCTCCTAACTTCCTTTATTTAGGTCGCGGTTACAATTTCCCGGTTGCCCTAGAAGGCGCTTTGAAATTAAAAGAGATCAGCTACATTCATGCCGAGGGATACCCGGCAGCAGAAATGAAGCACGGACCCATTGCTCTTATCGACGAGAATATGCCGGTAGTAGTTATTGCTCCTAAAAGCGGACAATACGAGAAAATTGTTTCTAATATTCAAGAGGTTAAAGCCAGAGAAGGTAAAGTTATTGCCATCGTAAGTGAAGGGGATAGCGAAATCGCGCAAATGGCCGATTACGTTATTGAAGTAGAAGATACTATGGAGGTATTCTCTCCCTTATTAACTACCATTCCTTTACAGTTACTTTCATACCACATCGCAGTAATGCGCGGTTGTAATGTGGATCAGCCGAGAAACTTGGCTAAATCAGTTACCGTGGAATAAGTAAAATACACTAGAACCAAAAAAGGCGCCCCAGACGGAGCGCCTTTTTTTATACCTGATTTTATTGATTTCCTAGGCTGAGTTCGTCTTAAAGTTTAAGTCGCAGATTTTCAAGAAAAGGAAAAGATCAATCTACACTGTGCCGCTTCATCGAGTAATTGCAAAAGGCTAATTTTAGGTTGAAGCTAGGTTCTTACTCATCTCTTAAAATCCGAGCAGGGTTAGTGCGTGCGAGTTTAACAATATGATAAGCAATTGCCAATATTGTGATTACTAAACTCAAAAGGCTAGCTAAGAATAAGGCGTAATAAGGTAAATTTATGCGATAGCTAAAACCCAAAAGCCATTCATTAATTCCGTAAAGGGCTACTGGACTTACTATTAAGCTGGCCACCACAATTAAAATTAAAAACTCTCTGCCAATCAGTATACTCAAATCGCTTAATTCAGCACCCACAATTTTTCGAATACTAAACTCCTTTAACCTTTGCTCCACAGTAAAAGAAGTTAAAGCAAAAAGTCCTAAGCCGGCAATAAGAATGGATAAAATAGAGAAATAGCTAAATATTTGTAGCAGGGTCTTTTCACTTTGATATTGCTTTTCAATTCTGCTATCTAAAAATTCATATTCTAGTGCATGGCTTCCAGCAAAGTCTGACCACTCCTTTTCAATAACCTCCAGTCCTTCTGCCACCGAGCCGCCACTAAGTTTTATCGAAAAAACCTGACTAAAGAAAGGATTAAAAAGAATAATAAGTGGCTCCAGAGGATTATGCAAGGACGCTACATGAAAATCTTTTACCACTCCTACAACGGCACCATCATTAGCTGCCTGATTATTGGCCAGCAAACCCCATTGCACTCGTTTCCCCAAAGCCTCCCCTGCCCAGCCAAAGCGCTCAGCTGCAGTTTCATTAACAATAAAGCCCTGTTGAAAATCGGTTTGGATATCGGCTGAGAACGAACGTCCCGCTACGATTTCTAAGTCTAATAATTTGAAAAAATCCTCATCTACTCTTAAAAACTTAACTGTCTTATCCTGCAACACACCATCCTGCTCTACCCTAAACATCAACTCGCCCGTTCTGCCCCCTGGCATGGTTTGACTGCCCGAAATTGTTTTAACTTGAGAATGACTAAGAAGTCGGTCTTTCAAGAAGCTGAGATTGTTAGAAATAGCAGTATCCTGCGGTAAATTGAGAACAATCACCTGATCCTTATCAAAACCCAGCTCTTTCTCTTGTAGAAACTTCATCTGCGAGTATATCGCAATGGTACCGACTATCATGAAAATACTGAAGCCCAATTGCAATAGCATTAAAAAGCGCTGCAGATTACCAAAGCGTCCGATCTTGGGTAAATCTGCCCGTAAAATTCGAGAAGGCTGAAAAGAACTAAGAACGAGTGCTGGGTATAATCCAGCAATTAAAGAGCAAATGCCCATGAGCGCCAAGATGGCCAGTAACATTTTAAACTGCATCAAGTCTCCCAGTATAAAGTTCTTATTTGTTACTTGATTGAATACCGGTAAAAATGCTTCTACAAGCACTAAAGCTAAAAAGGTAGCCAGAAAAACAATCAGTATCGTTTCCCCAAAAAACTGTCCTCTAATTTGCAACTTACTTGCGCCAAGTGCCTTGCGTACTCCTACTTCCTTAGAGCGTTTCAGTGACTGACTTAGGTTTAAGTTGACAAAATTTATAGCGGCAATAAGTAGGATAAAAAGTCCGAGTAGCCCAAAAATAAAGAGGTAGCTCAAATTCCCTTTGGGTGTATCAAACTCGCGCGAATTATCAAAATGAAGGCCTTCTATGGGCTGTAAAGTAAAGTCTGCCGTGCTTTCGTTACCGAAGCTCGCGACAAAAGGTTTGATGATGCGCTCAGTAAAATCAGCTAATTTGGCATCGAAATCTAAAGCTTCCACTGGTACATTAAAAAGCAAATAAGTTTGAGTTACCAATCTAAACCAATCCTGATTCAATGCCTGCTGTGCCTGCATCGGAATGGAGGACATGGACACAAATGCTCGGTAATTGATATCGCTGGGCTCGCTCAAATTCGCTACCACTCCGCTTATATTATGCCAATTACCGCCAATGTTAACGCGTTTACCCACAGCGCTATCTACTTGACCGAAATACTTCAGCGCCAGCTCCTCATTAAGCACTACCTGAAAAGGAGCGGCTAACACTTCCTTCGGATCTCCAATTAGTAGGGGAAAAGAAAAGATGTCAAAAAGGCTACTATCCGCACGGTAAAACTTATCCTCCCTAAAAACCTGATCTTTCACCTTAACGGTTTGGCCATCTTGCATGGGCATGATGCGTGTGAAACTCTCTACTTCCGGATAATCTGCTACAAACTGAGGTCCTACAGGAAAACTGGTTAAAGCCGCTTTCACTTCGCCGCTGTGATCAATGCGCTCAACAATTCGCGCGATATAGGCCTTCTTTTCATGAAACTGATCATAGGAAGTTTCATCCTCAATATATAAGGAAATCAATAAGGCGCAGCACAGGCCAACGGCCAAACCCACTATACCAATTAAGCTGTTTAGCCTGGCATTTACCAAATGGCGCCAAGCGGTAATTAAATAATTCTTAAACATCTTATTGCGGATTTAATTCCTTGAGATTATTTTCTTCCTCGCCTATTACTTTTCCGTCGAAAAGGCGAATACTGCGTTCTGAGAAACCGGCATCATGCGGGGAGTGGGTGACCATAACAATAGTGGTTCCCGCTCGATTTAAATCGCTTAATAAAGCCATTACTTCATCACCGTGTACGCTGTCTAAGTTACCTGTTGGTTCATCGGCAAAAATAACTTTTGGGTCACTTACTAGAGCCCGAGCCACCGCCACTCTTTGCTGCTGCCCACCGCTTAATTGTTTAGGATAATGCGCCGCTCGATGACTTAAACCCATTCGGTCTAAAATTTCATTTACCTTTTTTTGGCGTTCCGCTTTTGCTTTACGCAGATATAGCAGAGGGAGCTCCACATTTTCATAGACACTTAGCTCATCAATTAAATTAAAGCTCTGAAAAACAAAGCCTACTTGAGCTTTGCGAATTTTCGCTCTCTCTCTTTCGCTAAAGTTTGAAATATCGGTTCCATCAAAATAATAATGACCTGCAGTTGGCTTGTCCAACATCGCTAAAACATTAAGCAAGGTCGATTTTCCGCAGCCCGATGGGCCCATAATGGAAATAAACTCCCCTCGCTTTATTTTTAAGGCCACTTTGTTTAGGGCCAGGGTTTCTAGTGTTTCGGTACGGTAACGCATGTCTAAACCCTCGGTTTCAATTATATAATCGCTCATTTCTCAATTTTTAATATTTCATAGTTGTCATAGTCATCATAATTATTGCTTACAATACGGTCTCCTTCTTCCAATCCTTCTAGCACCTCAATATATTCAGGGTTTTGCCTACCAAATTTAACTTCGCGACGTGAAGCTTCTTTTCCGTCAGGGCTAAGTATAAAAACCCATCTACCGCCAGTGCTCCCAAAAAAAGCACCGCGAGGCACTACAATTGCTTTCTTACTTTCACCTAAAGCTAAGCGTAGGTTTACACCCTGTCCTGTGCGAATATTCTCGGGCAAAGAATCTTGGTAACTGAAGTCCACTTGAAATTGATTATTTAGAACCTCTGGGTACACCTTTTCCACCATTAAATGCCAGGTTTTACCTCCTTGATTATAAAAGGCTTCTTGCCCCGAATGAACTAAGCGTAAATAATGTTCATCTACCTGAGCCTTCACGATGTAAGAATTAATTACATCGATGCGACCAATGTTTTCACCGCGGTTAACGCTCTCACCAATTTCGGGAAGTAGACTACTTAATTGTCCACCTATCGGTGCTTTTACCACCAAGTTTTCTAAATTGGTTTTAATAGCCGCAAGATTCCGTTCCATCATAGTGATGGATTGATCTATCGCCTCAATTTGCTGGGCGCGATGCTTTTTATTGGTCTCGTAACTCGCTTTAACCAAGGCCTTTTTTTGGCCTAAATACTTAATTCGCTCCCAACTATTATGAAAAGCCTGACTAGCAATTAAGGAATCTTTAAATAACACCGTGTCGATTTTAAATTGGCGTAAACTGGTCGCCTCATCAAAGCTTAAGTCTAAGAGCTGTTCCTGCATTTGTCGTTCACTCAGTTCTATTTGCAAGCGTGTGTTGCGTAGGTTATTAATCTGTTCCACAATTTGGGTTTCCCTACTCATAAAGTCGAGCATAACATTGGTATTACTGAGCCTTAAAATAGGATCTCCGGCCCGCAAGTTTTGACCGGCCTCCAAATAAATCTCTTGCACGGTTCCGCCTTCTACGGCATCTAAAAAGAAACTCTTTTCGGGGGCCAAGGTGCCCTGTAAAGAAACGCGTTCCACGAAATCCGTGCGTCTAACCTCCGCAAAACGCAAGCGCCCTTCTTCAACTTTTAAAATTTGTGAAGAATTAAGATTTACCATTAGATAAAAGCCCAACAAGAGCAAAAGCCCAAGGCTAATCCAAAGGGCATTCTTCTTAAACCAATTGCGCTTTTCTGCAATTACTGTATCCAAAATATTCCTTTTGCCTAAATAGGTTCAATTCTGAGACCTCATTATAATTACCTCTGTTAACCAGCTATTTAAACTAATCTACACGTGAGTTTCATAAAAAAAGTGTTCCATAATTGAACAGTAAATTGTCCGATATCGCTCAGTAACTTAGCCTCTATCCGTGCCTGCAAATCTTTAAATTAGCCTAATGAAAAGTCCTCAGTCTATATTGGTGGTTGATGATGACCGTGACTTAAGTCAGTCTTTGCAGCTCTATTTGAAGCTGCACTTTCAGACTGTGGAAATATGTAATCAACCGGAAGAGTTGAATAGCTTGCTGTCGCAGAAAACCTTTAGTCTAATTCTATTGGACATGAACTTTCGCAAAGGTATGAACGAGGGCCGTGAAGGTTTATACTGGCTGCGCCACATCCGAGAATTCATACCGCAGCAAAAAGTAATAATGATTACCGCTTATGGAGAAATTGAGTTAGCAGTTGAGGCTTTAAATAATGGAGCGGTAGATTTCATCCTGAAACCATGGAAAAATAGTCATCTGCTTAAATCGATTAAGCGAAAATTACAGGATAAAGTAAGCGAAAAAGTAGAAGCTCGGCTTGCTCTATCTGAAACTGACCACTACCAATTAAGCAGCAAGTCTAAGGCTTTTCAGGAACTGATTTCACAAGCGAAACAAATTGCAAGGAGTAAAGTGAACGTGCTAATTAGCGGTGAGCACGGCACTGGAAAAGAGTATCTAGCTCGTTTTATCCATCAAAATAGTCAGCAAAAAGGACATGCCTTTATAAAAATTTCTCTGGCTAGCCTTTCGGCGGATCTGTTTGATGCCGAGCTATTTGGTTACCATAAAGGCGCTTTCACAGATGCCAAAGAAGAACGTTCTGGCTTAATCGACTTAGTACAGGATGGGACTCTTTACTTAGAAGGTATAGAAAATTGTTCACTCAGTATTCAACAAAAATTATTGAGTTTTTTAGAAGATGGACAATATCGGCCTTTAGGGTCTAATGAGCTAAAGCAGTCTAATTTCCGCCTAATCTGCAGCTCTGATGAAGACCTGCTTCAAGCTATGGAAAGCGGCGATTTTCGCAAAGATTTGTACTATCGAATAAATACCGTTCATCTATTCTGTCCGGCTTTACGAAAGCGCCTCGAAGATTTACCAAGGCTGGCCCAAGGTTTTTTACAAGACTTTAATCAAGTTTATGGTAAGAACTGCCGCCTGAATAATTCTGCTCTGAAAAAGCTCTTACATTACCCTTGGCCTGGGAATATTAGAGAATTAAAAAATCGATTAGAACGAGCGGTTATTTTAGAGGAAGGCGATACGATAAGGCACCAAAGTATTGTTCCGATAATTGAGCCGGTAAGCGAGTTTAGCGACAGTAAAAGGTTACAGCTAGACTTAAAAGAGGCCGAAGCAGAACACATCGCTGCCGTATGGCATTTACACCGCGGCAATGTGAGCAAAACGGCTGAGCACTTGGGAATTAACCGCAATACTCTTTACCGTAAACTAACGAAATATGGTATTAGCTAAGTCCCAAATAAAATCAATAAGCTATCTAGCTTCAATTCTGCTTTGTTCTTTAGCTTTAAGCTATAGCATTTTCCGTTTACATTTTATTTTAGGGAGTATTGCTCTTGGTTTTTTATGGCTGCTACTAAGCTATAAGCTCTGGCAAAATATAAACCGAACAAACCGACATCTTAGTGAAATTCTTAGCTTAAGCGCTGCGAATGATTTCCAAAGTAAACTACCTCGGCAAAATACAAAGAGTAGCGAAGGACAGCTTTACCAACTGATAAACCTATGGCTCGATAAATTAGCAGAACTTCGATTAGGCAAGGAAGAAGAACTGCTTAAATACAAGCTTAGCATCGAAAACCTGCCACTTGGTATTCTGCTAATAAGTGAAGCGAATAAGCTCGTGTTAATTAATAAATTAGGGGCTGAATTCTTAAATATTCGTTCGGCCAATCAGACAAAAGAATGGTCGAAAAATCTCCCCTACTTAGAGCGATTCATTGGAAGCGAGGCCGCAAAAGAAAAGAAAGTAAATCTTTACAAAAACGGGGAGAAGCAAAAGTGGTTGTTGCGGAAGGATCAATTTAGCGATGCAGGTCAACGCTATACCATAGTTAGCATTGAAAATATTCAGTTGCGTAGTGAGAATGATGAAAGTGAAACTCTTGATAAAATCACCCACATCCTCACGCATGAGATTATGAACAGTGTAAGTCCAATTAGCTCCTTAATTGATACCCAAGAGCAACAATTGAAAGCGGCGATTGCTGGTGAGCCATTCTTAAAGGAAGAAGAAATACAAGACCTTTATTTAGGCGTACAAATAATTAAACGACGTAGCGTGGCCCTAATGCAGTTTGTTGAGCGCTATGCCCAATATGCCCGTTTGCCTCGACTAAAAATGGAAAAAATAAAGCTATCCTCCTTTTTCCAAGAGATTGTTACGCTATATGAAGAGGGTAAAGAAAGTAAAAAACTCAACTTGAAGATTGACTTAGAATTTCCCCAACAAGTAGTAAAGGCCGACCCTATACTACTGAGTCAGGTCTTCCTAAATCTAATTAAAAACGCCCTTGAGGCTGCCCCCTCCGATCTTGTGAAAATCAACATACGCGTGCGCAATGGCGATGGTTATACTTACATGAGTGTACAAGATGATGGACCACTTATTGAAGATTCTATTAGCGAAAGCATCTTCATCCCCTTTTTCAGTACCAAACAGCGCGGCTCAGGCATCGGTTTAAGCCTTTCTCGTAAGATTATTATAGCGCATGGTGGAAGGCTATACTTAAAGCAGAAAGGCGAGACAAAATCGTTTGAAATTGAAATTCCAGCTTAAAAAGAGCCTCGGCTAAACTATTGTTGAAACCTAAAAAAAGCCTTGGTTTTTAGGCCAAACCAAGGCTTTTTATATTTACAAGCTAAAGAAGCTATTATAAAGCTTGCAGCTTAGTGCGGCTTACTTCCTTACCGTAAGCATTTACTAAACTCACTAAGTAAATACCTGGATCTAAATCAGGGCTAAATGAAAGCTCCTTGTGAGCATCGTCTATTATAAACTCAGCCACTTGCTGACCTTGTGTATCATATACTTTCACGGTCTTCACATTGGCAGCACCTTCAAAATCTATTTGAAGACTTTCTCCTTTCTTTAAGGGGTTTGGATAAAGACTAGTGGAATTTAATTCCATCTCGTTTAAGCTAATATTACTCGCTCTACGCGCCTCATCTGGACGATACTCGAAACCATTAGGATTCCCATTGGGATCTAAAGTATAGCTAGCAACGGGGTTCGCACCATTATTAAGAGGGTAAAAAACCACAAAACTTTTAGTCTCCGTGGCTCCTTGCACTAAACCGAAAGCGGCCATTAACGAAGGGGGTGCGGGGGCCCCACCAAGAAAAACACTATCCGTCTGAACTTCGTCTACTTCAATCATCAGAACATCTACCGGTGTCATAGCATTGCCATTTTCATCGGGAATAATAATTTGACCAGAGCCAACAACCGTTCTTGTTTGCTCTACCTTAAATTGAAAATAACCCGGTGATGCAGATAAACCCGCCGATGCAACTGTTAAGTTAAACTGCACGTTTCGATTGTATTCGCCAGACCAAGCCGATTGAGCTGTTACCGGAAACTTCAAGTAGAACATAGTATCTGGAAAAACTAATCTCTGGAAAGGAATATCCAGTACATCGTTGGCACCCCCTGTAACAGCAGTTAAACTTTCGTTTAAACCTGACACATAATAGCCACAAACGTGGTAGCCATTAGGATTAATGCTAAGAAATTCTGAAGCGGGAAATGTTTGACCCGTGGGGCTGTCCAAATCTCCGTCTGAAAACTGATAGGCACCCGGGTAATTTGAAGCACTATCTACAGCATCATAGTGAACAATTGTTATTGCGCCACCTGTTGGAGTTAAGCCTGAGTAATCCCAAGTTTGATTAGTGCCTTGGGCAGCAACACTTATGCTGGAAGGTATTGCGCGATATAAGGTATCTGTAAAAGCTGCTGGCCGTGCAAAACTAGCCCTAGTAATGGATTGCCCCCTTGAAGTGGAACTTATTGCGAGTAAAAACAAAAGCGAAGGTAAAATTCTCTTCATCGTCATATGTATTTTGGTTATGATTACAAATGTCTGTAGACATCCTAGTTACTCGCTAGCAATTTTGAAACATCTTCTTTAAAATATAGAACTTCTTGTTTCGTATGGCCCATTTTATGGAAGGTTTAGAACCTAGAAGGGCTAAGTCAGAAAGAAGTTCCTGGACTTTAAACCTGACATCGATGTAAAATTAAGTCTCAGAGCTCTTCCAAATAGTTGGTTTAAAGAAATGAACCTGGCGTAACACCATACTTATCCTTAAAGCACTTCACAAAATAGGTAGTGCTATTAAAGCCACAAAGCAGGGCAATCTCAGAAACATTACCATCTTTCAATTCTAATTTGACCTTTGCCTTATCGAGTCTATAATTTTGTATGAGCTTATTTGCGGATAAATCGAGAAGGGCCTTCAACTTACGATTAAGGTGCGTTTTACTCATCGCAGCTTCTCTTGCTAAATCCTCTACCGAAAAGTTGGCCTCTTTAAAATGAATTTCCAATGCATAATTCAATTTATCTAAGAATTCTCGATCGACCTTATTAAGCAAGTCCTTATTAATATTTGGCAAGTGCGAACCTTGAGACGCTCTGCGCCACTCCGCTCGTTGCTTCATCAAATTAGCAATCCTTAAAAGCAACTCTTCCGAATTAAAGGGTTTTAAAAGATAATCATCAGCCCCAATTTCCAATCCTTTATTCTTGGCCTCTTGACCTGCTTTTGCGGTAAGCAAGATTACTGGAATATGGCTGGTACGCAGATCACTTTTCAAGTTTTTAGTAATTTCATAGCCATTCTTAAGCGGCATCATTAAGTCACTCACCACTAGGTCTGGCATGTATTCTTGTGCAAGCGCTAGCCCATTTTCACCATCGGCCGCTTCTAAGACTCGATAATGCTCGCTTAGTTGGCCTAAGAGATAAGCTCGCAATTGCGGATGATCTTCAATTACTAGAACAAGCTTGCGAGACTGATCCTGCTGATCGTCCTCTAGATCCATGTTTTTAACCTCCTCTAACTGCTCTAATTCATCAATTGGAATTAAGTCTGTTGGCAGACTAATGGTAAAACAACTACCCTCGCCCACTTTACTGCTCACCCAAATACTGCCACTATGCTGCTCTATCAGAGCCTTTGTTAAGGCTAGGCCAATGCCAGTACCCGCTGATTCCGTTGTCCTGTTTTCTGAAGCCTGAAAATAGCGATCGAAAATATAGGGCAATGATTTTTCACTAATTCCAGAGCCGCTATCCTGCACGCTCAATTCAATAAATCTTTCTGATTTATGCCTTAAACTCAAGGTAACCTCACCTCCAGAAGGGGTGAATTTTAGAGCATTACTGAGCAAGTTGTTAACTATTTGCTGCAACCGTAAAGCATCCACCCCCATTACTACATCCTTAACTTCTGAATGAAACTCTAAGCGTATCTCCTTGTCATCTGCCAAGGAGCGAAAACTTCCCATTAATACTTCCAAATGAGAGGAAATATTGATAGGTTCGAGATTTAGATCTACGGGAACGGATTCCAGTTTACTTAAATCGAGAATTTGATTGACTAAGTTTAAAAGTCCCAGAGATGCTTCATGAGCGGTGCTTAATATCTCCTTGTTAATACCAGCTGGCAAATCCTTCAGAACCCTTTCTACTGGATCAATCACCAAACTTAAAGGAGTACGCAACTCATGGGATATGTCTTGAAAAAACTGAGTTTTCATTTTACTAATACCTTCTGCCTTGAGCTTTTCCATTCTAATGGTGTTTACCCTTAGCGCTAAGGCGTAAAAGAGAATTAAAGAAAAAAGCAGCGTGCCTATTTGGAAAGCATAAGCCGCGAAGTCGAAGCTCACTAATAATCCCGAAACTTTTAAGGCAAAGAAAATGGCTCCAAGAATCAAGACGCCAAAAGATAAGAGCAAAATTCTGGCGCTTTTATCGCCTTTAATACTTAAGTAAATGGCAATTCCTAAGCTAGTTAGTAGCCAAGTGATCAAAACAATATTTATCCAAACACCAGGCTGCAAAAACAAAATCACGGTAAGGCTCATCAAATTGAGAAGCGTAATCACCCCAAAGAAGCGATAAAGTAAGGGGCAACTTTTCTTTAAGTGTAAGTACTCAGAGATAAATAAAAAACCGAAGAGGATTTCAAACAAAATCGCCAAGTTTGCTTGCTGGCTTCCCTTCAACCAAGGTAGCCACTCAAGAATGTAGCCATTCATGCTTGTTTGCTGCTGAAAATAAACTACAAAAAAGGGCATTACAAGAGCATAGTAAGCCAGAGACTTATTCTTTAAAATGATTGAAGCTACTATCGCAATAACACTGAGCAGCAAAATAAATCCCGCAAAGAAAAACTGAAAGCTTGCCCGTTCTATATAAAGCTGATTAATTGACTGAGCGGTACTAATAAACAATTCCGTAAAGTGGGGATCTTTGTCTTCTTGCGGAAAGCGCAGGTAAACGACAAACAAAGCAGCGTCTTGAGGCGGTACTGCTATTGGGAGATAAACTGTAGAGCTAAAGATTATTCTATTTGAAGGAGCGTCCTCTGCACTAGTGGTACTAAGATAGGGCTTGCTGTTAGGCAGGAAACTAAATAACAAAACTGTGTCGACCTTAGGGCAGAAGCGCAGATATAAAAAGCGGGCAATATTGAGATTATTTATTAACTCGAAAGCGACCCACGCCCCATTTTCTACGGGCCTTTGTAAACCAACACTATGTTCGATTATAAACTGCTCTTGCTCAAGCCCAAGCTCTAAACCCTCAAGGTGAGAGCTATATTGTAATGAATCGGTATACTTAAGATTGTGAAGGTCTTCAGGAGCTAAAATGAATGACTCTGGCTTTTGTGCAAACGAATTAGAGGACATTAATAATAGTACAAGGCTGGCAAGAAAGCAAGCTACTGAAGCCAGAAAATTCCATCTTCCTTTCATCATACTTAATGGTGCAAATTAAGCAAATACCAAATTACGAAGCTTGTAAAAAATAATTGGTTTTCCTAAATAACCTGAGTTCGACTTAAAATTAGGCCTCAGACCTCTTATAGATAGTAGGTTTTAAGCCGAAGCGCTGAAGCAATAGCGGGCTATTGCAAAAGGCTAAGGCACTGGAAAGCGCTTTTTAGAAGAGGTTTAACAGTGTTCTTTAATGAAAATGAAAATCTGAGACTATATTTTTACGTCAAACCCAGGTTAAATAAATGGGGAAGAGGAGACAAATAGGAATAAAAAAAGGGTTCCCAAATAGGAACCCTTAAATAAAATACTATCAAACTATGCTTAAAGCTTAATCGTCAAACGCATCATGGCTCTGGGTATCCAAGAGTAAGAAGCTAAGTTATCTTCTAATTCTTGCTCTTCTTCGGAGGTATTTTCCAGCATGCCTGAAGCTACAATCGTTACATCTGGGCCACCAGCGTAATAGGCACCTAGCTCGATACCAAAACCAGCACGTTTCTTAGGAACAGCTCTACCGAAACCAAAGCCTAAATAAGGAGCGATACCGGTATAGTCTAGCGTAATGTCGATATCACCTATTTCCTCATTATTAATGATCAGGTCTCCATAACCGATATCATCGTTCAATAATACCAAGGTGTTTACCCCTACATTATTTAGATAGGATAAACCTGCCACTAATTTGAAGGCCTTATTAGTAGTAGGGTGATACTCCAACATTAAATCAAATACAGTAGAGTTCAGATTAGCATTTACGTTTACACTCTGACCGCTAATTTCCATATCGGTATTATAATCGTTGAAAGAGAATGCTAAAAATCCTGCTCTAACATTTAAAGAGCGGTTGATATTGTAGGCATAATCGATACCAAAACCTGGTAAACCTGCGCTCAATCCAATGGCACTACGGTTTTTCCACATCGGGTATTTATCAGTGGTAGTTGAGGTAGAATCGTTTGATTCTTGTGCGAAAACTGTTGAAAATCCTAGACCTGTCAACAGTAAAGAGTAAACTAACTTTTTCATACGATTATAAACCTAAGGAATTACAAGCACCTGAAGGTAAAGTAACGTCGTAAACTCTTTGATCTACTACCCTTACATTGGTCGTATCTTTTTCCACGTCATTAAAACGCGCACGGAAGTCGTAGTTAGTATTATTCTGCAGTTGAGGGAATGAAGTTAAACGTACCCCTGCGTTAGCCTGAGTAAAAGTATAGAATAATGAAAATTGGTCACCTGAACCGGTTAATCTATAATACATTTTCACTCCGGCGGGAGGATCCACTAAGGTATTTGAACCTTCGCAAAATAGACGATAACCAATACTTACTGCTGTAGCCTTAGGTTGAAATTTGGCAAAGTAACGCTTCACAGTTCCAAGTTGTGACTCTTCAACACTAATATTATAAGTAGCACGGTCTGAAGCTGAATTAAGCGGGGTAACATTATCCCACCAAACTCTATTCACTCTAAACAATCTACTAGCACCGCGTAAAGGGTTACCAGTAAACCTACCTCCTAAACGAATATATCTTCTATAAATTCTTCCAGAAATGGTTTTATTGAAACTAAAAGACATGTTGGTAGTAAAACTTCCATTGGGTTCAGGGCTACCATCACTTTTAGTTAAAAAGGCACCTAATCTCATTGCGAGTACGGGCGGCGTATATCCTAATCTGTGAAAAAGTCTGAAGCGACCTCTTGCCTGAGTAATTGGATAGTCAATATATAAACGTCCATTTGGCAAGGCCTCAACAGTGAAGTTTAAATTATTAACTCTAACCCATCTTCGCACTCTAGTGTTAAAAAATAGCATTGAAACTTCATCCCCTGCTGCGAAGGGAGCACCCGTTTCAAAATTATTTAATCCTGGGCGTAGGTAAACTCTTGCGGTAGCACCTGACATTGTTTTTCCTCCTCCTAAACTCTCGACTGGCACTCCGTCCACGTCTATACTTAGGTTGAAGTCTGGAGAAGACTGCATTAAAATAGTATCAGCAGAACCTGGTGTTCCGTCTTCTACTGGCTGAATCATTCCACCTCCTAAAGGCATTGCTGCCTGAGCGGAACGTGAAGTATCTGAATAGGATAATACATTAATATTAACTCCTGCGTTAGCAGCACGTTTAGCTACGATAGCATTTCCGTTTTCATCTAAAAAGGTAACGCCTGCAGGTAAGGTAATGTCAGTGGAAGTTGTGCTATCTCCTGAAGCGGCAGTGAAACTAATTTCATTGGTTAAAGCAGAAGAACCTGCTGCAATACTACCAGAAGCAGTATTATTGTTGATACCAGTAGGTAAATTACCTAAATCTAGTAATTGAGCTTGCTCAGATAAAAAATAGTCCTCTTCTTCAATGCGAATAGGAACAATACTGGTTTCATAATTATTGGCTGAAAACTCAATCGCGAAATTTAAAGGACTGCCAGGAGTTGGCTCCATTTCGCGCGAAACCATTAATTGTAAAGTTCCAAAGTTTACTTTGTAATTTCTTGAGCCATCAATATTGTAAATCGCTGCCGCATCATCGCCAGTAATTTCAATGGTAAGGTCATTCGGTAAAGCTGCCTCAGGGTCTTGTAAATCTTCTACCTCAACTTCCACCACATACTTATAAAAGGTTGGGCTGATGTGAACTTGGAAATCATCGAGGATGTCGTCTGGCTTGGTGCAGCTAAATGCAAATATAGCCGCAAGAAAAAGGTAGAGATACTTGTGTTTCATGGCAATTGTGTTTCTGACACAAATTTATAATTAAATGCCAAAAAATTGCCAAAAAAAATATTGAAGCCCTAAATTGCAATTAACTACCTTACTGCCAGACAATTAACTTTAAACAAACCATTAAGCAAGTAAAATTGAATTCAGAACCCAAAGCCGCGCTGATACACATTATCAACCGGTTTAGAAGGTTTACATGAAAAAGTGCGATAAACTCAATAGAGGATAATAATTCCCAATTTGGGGCCCAAAAAGCTTTATTTGATCCAAGATTAATTAAAGAAGCCTCTTTCGGGAGGCTTCTTTAACCAAACCTTTCTTTTCTTCTTTCTGAACCTCAACATCAGGAGAGAACTGAAACCGAAAATTTTAATTCTACTTTTTATAAATTACATACATCTAAACCAGTTTGATCGATGTATTCAACTGGTGTTCTAAGTTTTTCAACTACAAAAGCAGTGTCAAGCGTCCAATCCTTATAGGAAATCTCAACACTCATAGTGTCACCTATACTAATCCCTCTTGTGTCCCACCTTCCGTCTTTCAAGCGGGCAAAGGCCTGGTTACCGCCAATGATACTTGATGCACTAGCCGATGGGAATAAGGTTGTACTATCAGGGCTGGCCGCACAAACCACTTTGATATCATAGCGAGTTCTAAGCTCATAGTTGGCTTCATCCTGATAGTCGGGGCTAAATAAAGACACTGAACCTTGTCCACTTGAAGGAATATTATAAGTATCCCAAATTCGCAATTGTTTGTCCCAATAAGCTGTTAAAGTATAAACTTTAAATTCGACAACCGGAACCGTCGAGTAGAAAGTGCCACTAACTAAATCATCACCGTATTGCGCAGAAGAAGCACCTACAGAATATTTTATTTGTCTATCCATAGCATCATTTTCATCCGCAATCCGATAGCTACCCATGTAATCTATGTTTTCAGCACTACCATCTGCCAATATTGCATCTATTCGATAAGAAAACCTCAAATTCTCTAAATCTGGAACTATACTCGTATCTGGTAAGGTTGATTTAGACAAAATAGTAATGTCATATTCAGTTGTAAAATCCATTACTTCATAATAACCCAAGAATCTTGGTTTAATGTTTGACTGAATGCGCATTTCACCATTGCCCGCTAAGAGTATTGGCAATCGTCTGGATTTTGCACCATTTCTAGTATATTCAACACCTACCTCAACAGAGTCACCAACAGCCCAAGATGCGCCTGAAGATGGATTTAAGGCCGCAGGATCGACAACCATACTATATAAAACTGAGCCAGGATTTGGATATAAAGAAACCTCTGTACCATCATCTAACAATCCTTTGAACTCGCAAACAAAGGTATTGGCAATTCCAGCAGACCTCATCAAAAGAGAGCCTACAACCCCATTTCCATCATACTTAGTTTCGCAATTTCTTAAACTTGACCAATTAGCCCTGCGAGAGTTAAGTGTCTGTGGATTATACAATCCTTCAAACCTTGTGAAAATATCAATTTCATTACCAACGTAATCTAAACGAACATACTTCGAGACAGTTTCCCAAATGGTATCACCATAAACAATGGAATCTCTATTTAAGGGTACTTTTATACCATTTATAACTGCACTATCAACCAATGTTACAACAGAAGTAGGCACTCTAGGTCTTTGAAACTCTTGATTTTGATAATAATAAAACTTTGCCTTATCCTCTAGCACCACTGAAACTGGGTTATTATCATAGTAAGCGGTATCAGCATTTAACTTATTTACCACATTTAAAATACTCCCCTGTCCTCTTTTACCTAAAATACTTCCTCCACTTAACTCGCCATTAGAAGCGGTAGCAGGAAGAACATCTACTCCCAGCTTATCCTTTAACGACTGAAAGCTATACAGTTCAACATTTTCAGAAAGATTAAATTGACCTAAAGATATTCTTACTGGTAAGTTTACCGATTCATAACCCGCCTTTTTAATATTCACATTAAAATTAAGCGCATTCATTTCGGTCGGCTCCATTTTAGGATGCACGGTAAAGGTTAATTCACCATTAACATTTAAACCAAAAGACTGATCACCAAATTCGGTGAAAATTTTGCTAGCATCCTCGCCGCTAAGGGTAATTGTCACCCCTGATTGTAAAGGAACTCCAAAATCGTCAGTAACTAGAACTGAATATCTATAGTTAAAAATATCGGTATTCAAGCTCAGCCTAAAGTTGTCAATCAAGCCTAAAGCTTCGTCTGGTCGGCAGCTTGCGAACATGGCTATAGCTGCGAAAAAGTAAATTATTTTTTTCATAATTACTGAGGATAATATCTTAGTTAAGTTTTACTGTAAGTTTTGCATTGATATTTGGTAGCCAGCGAAAAGAATCTAATCCCTTTTCAAAATTGGCTTCTTGTTCGGCGTTGGCTGTGGGGGTAAATAATTCTGTTGCCTCCATCATCACTTCAGGTGCTCCTACATAATAAGTTCCGAATTCCACTCCAAAACCAACGCGACGCTTGGGAACCGCTCTTCCAAAACCGAAGCCGATATAAGGAGCCATTCCATTGTAAAGGACATTAATATCAATCTGACCAACGTCTTCTGGACCTACCTCTAAGTCTCCGATAAAAACACTTTCGGTTAATTTAATGCTTGCCTTGCCGCCATAATCATTAACGTAAGCCAAACCTGCTACTAATTTGAAAGCTTTGTTTTTTGAGGGTAAATATTCAATCTTCAGATCATAAACAGCAGCGTTTGATTCGAGTCCGATGGCAATGTCGCGCTCATCGACGGTATAAGGAATTTCTATTCCCGATAACTGCAGAAACATACCTCCTAAACGAATATTAAAATGATCGTGAAAATTGTAGGCTATCTCGACGCCATAACCTGGAAGACCTGCTTTTAGGCCGATGGCAAATTTGCCTTCGTAACCTATAATCAGGTCAGGAGAAGTTGAAGAAGGTGCAGACGTTGAATCTTGTGCACTGATGATACTCGAGAAGAGAAAGAGCATCAACATGGTACTTTTTAATCTAATAGTGTTTTGCATGGAAGGTTCGATTTATTATTTTCTTATCTATCTGAAATTCCTAAACTAGTCTAAACAATTGCGATACTCAATATTTTCAAATCTAGATTATCCTGATTCAAATGATTTTTCAAAACTACCAAACCTTCTTAAAAAAAATTCGGAAAAAGTGCCTTTTGGCATGAACAACAAATTTACCAACATAAGTGTAATACTGTTTAAAAGAGACAGATTCACCCAAATTAAGTGACGAAGCCCCTATTTCCCTACCTTTAGCGCATGGACATGTCACGGAAAAAACCGCATTACCCAATTCATAAAGAATTGCGTAAATACCTTAAAAAACACCAACGCGAAGTGCCCTTAGCCGCTACTTATGAAGTACTGCTTAACTTCACCACAAGTATTCCTGTTATTGATTCGCATGGCAATGATACCCTTTGGCAAAGCGTCCTTTACGATAATTTTCTGCAAGATGAAATTCAACTGGCGCTGGTAGAAATTTATGCGGCGCTTAAAACCGATGGCGATCAATCTTTTGTGGGGCAGCTGCGTACCGATCGCATAGACCATTGTCTTTTTGGAAATTCAAACCCTTTTCGAATTCGCATTGTTAATACCATTAATGATAACCACGATTACTACTACATAAAGAAAGCCGATGCTTCGCGTATTTACGGCTTGGAGTTAGAACACTTGCTCAGTCCCAATCGCATTGGCTATTTAACCGACAACGACACATTAGTAGAAGAACATATTGCAGGCATACCTGGAGATGTTTTTCTTAGTCGTTATATAGATCGACCAGGCTTTGCCAAAACCCGTATGGCCAAAGAGTTTGTGAAGTTTAATGAACGCTGTTTTACCATGTTATTAGGCGATATGCGCTCTTATAATTATGTGGTGGATGTAACGCCCGACTTCGATATGGAACAGTACCGCGTAAGACCAATCGACTTTGACCAACTCACTTACGAAGGACGTAAAAACCACTATCTACCGCAGTTTTACAAAGAAAACTTAGAGATAATCCAATTTTGCATGGAGGTGCTTTCGCCCGAAAACGTTGACCAATATCAAACGGAAGAAAGAACACTTATCCGTAAGCGATATAATCACGCCCAAAAAAAGGTTAACGAACTTCTCACTTCCATGCAAAAGGTGCCACTTTCGAGTCCTGAAAAAATTGCCTCGCTATGTCAAGACCTCAACGTATTTCACGAATGCGAAGATTTCTTAGGCTTAAAAAGCATGGGGTCGGTTTTACGCATACACTTGAGTAAGATGATTGAAAGAACGGAAAACAGAACCTATCTCGGTCGTACATCCTTTAAAACCTGAGTTCCATTGTAAATTAAAAATCTCCTACTTTCTTAAGTTTTATCCTTCGCTCTCCCATCAGTATAAAAACTTCTTCCTTTTCATTTCTACGAATTTCAAAATTTTGATCGGGACAATACAAGGTGCTATCATTGCGCAAGTATAAACCTAATTCGATCTTGCCCGGGAGAATTATTTTCAGCTGTTCATTACCATCGGCCTTGATGCTAAAAGTATTGGCTTCACTGAGGCTAAAATTGCCAAGCCAGCTTTTTAATTGCTGGGGTTCGGGTTTTTGATAAAAGGAACGAAAACTATCCATCGCAGGCTCCTCCTTCTCTAAGTACGCATCTACCGAAAGGTAAACCTGCGCAATACTAACTTGTAAGCGCCTGAGCATGCGCAGCAAATTTTGACTGGAATAAGTGCGGTAGGTATGGACGGCGTTTAGATAATAGGGCGATTGCATAAAATACGCCTGGGCTTCCTCTGGCATTTGAGGTGTACCGAGATATCGGAACCAGACAAAGTCTTCCGACCACTTTTCAATGGTGCCGATGGAGAAATCGCTAATACGCTTTTCCATATCCTCGATGGATGAAATTTCGTCGTGGTATAAGGATTCCAATTGCGGTAATAAGGAATCGTATTCCGGACCAAAATAATCAAGGTATCGCTCTAAGTTCTTAAAGGCGTTTTCTTTAAAAGAAATATTATTATAGCTCACTGCTAAGGTGGAATAGCGTGGGTTTGTAAGATAATCCTCCCAAGTTACCTGCTCCGTTAAAACCCGCACGATTAAAGAATCGATTAATTCTAAATTTTCGATATGCTCTTCAAGGTCTTTAAAGTTGACCAACATATCTCTTTGCAGTTCTTTTAAAATAAGCTGTGCTTTGGCCTCTTCCTTTGACCGCTCGTTAAGGTTGTTGATATTCAGGGCAATTAAGATTCCGGCGATTACCAAAACCATTTCTATGGCAATGTAAAGAAGATATTGCCCCAGACCCTTGCCTGCGAAAAAGTTGAAGCGTCCTTTTCTAAAAAGCTTTGCCATGGTTCACAAGTAAATTTTGTTTAATTCTAGAGGCAAAGGCCTTAAAAATTATAGTCCCTAAAAGCTTGAGTAATTTTAGTTAAAAAAGTAACTCAGACCAAATGCTAAAACCTGAGGCAAATATTTTTTGCTTAACTCAGGATTAAACTTAACTATTTCTTAGCATTTTTAACATAGTGGTTTCATTATAACCTCTTTATGGTAACAGCAAATTAACCTTTTAAAAACTCTTATGGCCTTGCTTTGAGCAAATTTCACCCCATGTTTAGAGGTTTAGTCACAAGCTGTTTTCTACTACTTAGTCTGTTTTATAGTTTCGCCCAAAATGTTAGCTATTACAGTTCTATTAATGCAAATTCTACTGGTACTAACTTAGAAAGTGCCTTAAGTACCTTAATTACCACTACACATAGCACTAATATCAGCTACAGCACTGCATTTCAGTTAATGAAAACGGCCAATGAAGATGCTTCTAATACCGCGAATGTTATTCTCATTTATAATGGCGTAAGTGATCCTAAATCAAATAGTTTTGGCGGTGGCGGAACGGGTACGGCTAGCACAGGCTGGACCCGCGAACATATTTTCCCAAAGTCGCTGGCGAACCCAAGTTTGGGCACTTCTGGCTCGGGGGCAGATGCCCATAATTTAGCACCTTGCACCAATAGTATTAATGGTTCTAGAGGGAACAAACGCTATGAAGCAAGCAGTGGTTCTTATGGTAGTGTTAGTACTACTGGATTTTACCCAGGCGACGACTGGCGCGGTGATGTGGCACGGGCCATCTTTTACATGGATCTGCGGTATTCGAGTCAATGCGACCTTAATGCTGTTGCTGATTTAAACTTGCTTTTACAATGGAATGCCATTGACCCTGTTTCGAGCATAGAAGACCAGCGAAATGAAGAAATTTATCTCGTACAAGGCAATCGTAATCCTTTTATTGACAACCCTATTTTCGCTACCCGTATTTGGGGAGGACCAACCGCTCAAAATAGATTTAGTGTTGCCATTGCCGACCCGAACAGCTTTAGCCTTTCCGCCACCAATACCTCAGTAAGTTTTAGCGCTAGCGCCAATGCTAATAGCGATAATATTATGCTGGCTTTTAAAAGTAGTTCGGGGAATTTTGGTGTGCCCAGTGGAACCTATAGCGCCGGCCAAAGCATCAGTGGGGGCGGCACCGTTCTTTACGTAGGTCCTGCTAATAGCATTCCCGACCATATCAACCTCAATTCTGGCAGCGTATATCAGTATAAAATATGGTCGCTTACCAGCAGCAACGCCTACAGCGCTGGCCTAAAAAAATCGATAAGCACCCTCGGCGGCGCACAAGCTGTATCACAATTTCAAAATAGCTTTGAAAACACATCAGCTGATAATTGGACTTATACCACCAGCCCGGCGGCCTACAATTTCAACAGCGACTTATGGGACACGGTGAGAACCAATGGTACTATTAACTCGGGTAGCGAAGGTGCCGTTTTTTGGGGTATTCGAGATTTGAACAATACCAATGGCGGGGGTAATTTTTACCATGAGCTTAATTTCCAAACCATAAATATTAGCGGCCTTAGCAATGTAGAACTATCATTCGATTATTACGCCGAAGCCTTTGAAAGCAGTGACGTTTTAGAATACGAACTTACACTCGATGGCAGCAGTGGCGGAAGTAACGTAGTATTCGTTGGTGGAACAGGCGGCTTGTCTAGTACGGGCTGGCAAGAAATTAAAGTAAGCATTCCTGCAGGCACAAACAGTTTAAGCCTGAAACTGCGCGCTAAACAAGACGGAGGAACGGACTACGCAGGATTTGATAATATTAGAATAAGTTCCTCTTTAAGTCCGCCCAGTTTAGTCCTTACAAATTACAGCCCTACCGCAATTCAAGCGCAAGTAAACGGAAATGCTGCTAATGATTCCATCTTACTCGTATATGCTCAAGGTAATCTGAGTGCCTTTCCAACTGCTAGCGGAATTTATTCGGTAGGCGGAACTTTTGAAGGCCAAGCAACCGTAGCTTACTTCGGTCCTGCCAATCAAAATACCATCATAACGCATCTTAGCGAAAGCGAAACCTACAGCTTTGCGGCTTTTAGCTTTAGTGCCAATTCTTATAGTGATGCAACGATTAGCCGCAGCACCCTGCCCAGCAGCGGTAGCTCAGGAATGGAAACCTTATTCCAACAAGATTTTGAAGGCGGTAGTGCTGCCAACCTATGGACTATAGTAAATGGCGCAGCTAACATTAGTTCCGACCTTGGCACTGCAGATTTCCCTCCAAACGAAAGAGTGCGCAGCGGCTTGGCTAGTTGGCAGGTAAATAATAGCAACACCACCTTGGAGCTTGCATCTGTAAATGTAAACCCCACTGATAGTATTTTCCTAAATCTTCACCTCAGCTCAACGGCGCTAACATCGGGGAATGGCGCAGACGGTAGCGATGAAGTGGCTATTTATTTAAATATTAATGGCAATGGTTTTTCAAGCAGCCCTAACCTGATTATCACAGGAAACAACAATGCTAAGTGGGGTTTTGGTAACTATCAAGCCGGAACTACTACAAATACTGCTTCAGGCACTATTGTCTTTGACAACACTAGTAATCAAAATTTGAGTCCCAATGGAGGAGGCTATCGCGAAGCTGATGCCTATCAAGAAATTAATGCAAAGTTTTACAATATCAATTCCATAGCCATTAAAATTACGGCGATCAATAACTCAGCAAATGAAATTTGGAATATCGATGACATCACTTTAACTGCGCAAGCCAATAATCTAATTTGGAATGGCGCTGAATGGAAAAACAATAACATTCCTTCCAGCAGCAGTGCCGCTTTTAACCTAATTGTTTACCCAGGCGATGAAGCGGAAATAAACACGGGCGCAAAAGTGTCTCATTTAGATATTCGTCGCAATGCCAGTTTACGTGTAAACAGTCTGGCGAGTTTAGAAATTAGCGCTATTGATAGTATAAATGGCCAACTTATTTTAGGGGCCGACAACCTTGGCTCCGCAACTTATATTGGCCCTTCTATTAGCTTACGTAAAGAATATTATCTGGATCGAGACGGATGGCACTCTATTGCTTTTCCTTTTAGTAACGCACGCTTTCGCGAGATGGAATTTACTAATAATGGTAGGATAAGTTATGCCAGTGCAGCGGGAGAATCAGACTGTAGCAGCTGCAATCTTTTTTATTATGATAATGATATTACTAACTCCGAAAACATCGGCAACAGTGGCAGCAGCGCCTTTGGAACTTGGATTGCCGTGCACGATTCCAATGCCATTATTAATTCACAGCGTGGTTATTATCTCTATCTTGGGGCACCGAATTTTGGAGAAACGCCATTAATCTTAAGCCTCGAAGGCATTACTAAAAATGGAAATCAGAGCTTACAAACACAAGACGGCAATGGAGGATGGAATTTAATTGCCAACCCCTTTACTAGTGCCCTCGACTGGTCAACTAAAAGCGACCTAATCAGTCAAGGTTTTGATCAAGCCTATTGGGTTTATAATGGTACAAATTTCGCGACCTACCTCAATGGCATAGGTATTAATGGTGCTGATGGTTATATCGCCAATGGCCAAGCCTTTTTTGTTCATGCCGCTAATCCCCTAACGGGTGCGCAGCGACAAGCCAGAAGCTTTAACGCCTACACCTCCATGCGTTCGGCTAATAACCGAAGGGTACATAAAGGAAATCAAGACCCCCTTATCCGTTTGGAAATTTCCAATGACCGCGGTGATTATTCGGAAGCTGCCCTAAGTTTAAACCTCTTACACTCCAATTCTTTCGACAATACCGAAGATGCCTTAGCGGCCGCCATGTTAGAAGATGCCGCCTTTCACTTTTTAAGTAGCGATGGTCGACCAGTGTCTATTAACGCCGCTCAATTGAAAGATGAGCCTATGTATTTCCCAGTTCACGCTGGTCTCGCTTATGCAGATGGGGCGCAACTTAAACTCAGTGGTCCCGACCAGTACTTTTACTATCTATTAAATGAGAAGGGCGAGATTAAGCCCATCAATGCTCAGGCAGATACGCTTTTACAGCAGATGAGCACTAATTTACAATTGGTAATTAGTAAACATAAGTTGCAATTAGAAGGCTTTGATTTTTACTGGTATCACAACGAAGCCGGTTTGCAAATTCGGTCGCTGCAGGCTTATGATAATCTACGCCTTTTCAACTTGCAAGGTCAGTTGATTTACCAAAGTGAAAAACTAGAAAGCCAAAGTACAATTAGCGCGCTCCAAGGTGGTTTTTACATTTTAGAGCTTGATTTCGGCGATAATCGCATATCGGAGAAGATTGCTTTTTAAACTCGGAGACGTGAAACAAGGAGACGTGATGAAGAGAGGAATTTCTTTAGGATTTGGAGTTGCGTTGCGTTTAGGGGGTTTAGGCTTTAGAAAGTTGGGAGTGGGGATGTGAATGTCATTGGACTGAATAGTGACCCAGTCTGAAAAAAATTTGTACTGTATCAATACGCCCCGAGATGGCAACATTTTGACTTTGGGGTAGACTAGAGACCAATAGACAATCAGAGAGGAATTTTTTTTGGGCTTAAGAGTTAGTTGTTCTTTAAGCACAGAACGCAAAGGGCAGCAAAGGTTGTTTGCTGTGCTTTGTGGGAAGGATGGCAAAAAGGAAGGGCTCCTTAAGGTTAAGAACCGAGAGGCATAGAGGCGGGAGACAAAGTAACGAGAAGAAAAAGAGGAATTTCGTTAAGGTTTGCATTTACGATTAGACTGTTTAGGGTTTAGGGTTTAGGGTTTAGGAGTTTCGAAAGTCTGGCAAAAGGACACTGTACCAGAAAGTGACACTGTACCGAAAAGTGTGTAAATCACCCGAGGTTGGGTTATATAATTAAACGATTCTCAATCATACTAAAGCCATAAAATACCTAAAGATCGAAACCAGCTTCATACGATTACCGAGAACAAAAAAGGGCCACCTGAATTAACAGGTAGCCCCAATCAAACAACAAAGACAAGTTTAGTCTTCGGATCCTTTTTTATCGTAAACCTTTTTTGCACCAAAAGCGGCACCAGCTGCAGCTAGTAAAATCAAGCCGGGTAAGGGCGCAGGGTTATTTGAACTAGGAGGTTTGGGTTGCGCAAAAGCGCTAAAACCAGTAACCATTAAAGCAACTATAAATAATTTGTGTGCTAATTTCATCGTCTTACTATTAATAATTATTTCAAATAAATTTTCTGATTGTGCATTTGACCTTTGCGATCAGTAAGCTGTAGCAAGTACACACCAGTACTAAGATTGTGCAGCTTTACGGCGTGTTTTTTAGCACTAGGATCTAAGTCTGTACTTTGAACTGATTTTCCACTTAGATCGATAAGAACCATTGCAGATAAACCAAGTTGTGCTGCCTGATCATCAATTACTAACTGGCCAGCTGCATCCTGATAAGTAAAGAACTTATCAAAGCTAGTTTCGTCGAGATTTACAGAGGAATTTATACCTGTTTTTAAGTAAAAACGGCCTTTTATAGCACCAATATTATTTACCGTGAAGGAGTAATTACTCGCACTTAAATCTACTTCTTGTGACAGTAAACTATCTATTAAAATGATCTTATTACTAGCATCCCAGTTATTAAGAGAGTCGATAGCAATCGTATATACACCATTTACCCAAGCATCAACACCTAAGGGAATAATCTGCTCCTCATTAGGCTCTAAATAGTCTAAACCTTGGATGCTTAGTTCGTAATTCGCTAGCTCTGAATAGAAAGAATGAAACTGATTCGCTTTGAAGATTGGTGCATCGAAATTGCGATCGAAAGCATCGCTTGCACGATCGTCTAACATAATTAAAATGTTATTCGCTGCACTGTCGCTATTTAAGCTCAACCAAAGTCTTTCGCGAGTTTCAGTTTTATAAAAACCATTGCTGGAATTACCACTTGCTTGGCGCATTGCATTGGTGAAAGTGAAACTTACATTGCCATTAGAGATTCCACTAGTTGGATCCACTTGTACCATAAAACCTTGCATAGCGCGTACATCTTTAGAGGGATTGTTACGATTAGAATTGGCGTTGGCATTCGCTCCACTCGAGTTCCAATTGGCATAATCGCTTTGACCATTATTGGTTGGACTAGCATCCCAATAGTAAACACTACCCGTAATATCCGTATGGGCCGTGCTAAATAGATCAAAGTCTAAAGAGCTTGGGTAGGGATTACCTAATAAGATAAAATCGCCTGCATTTACATTAGTGACCGTGATACTTACATCACCATTATTAACAGTACCGTTAAAGGTGCGGCTATCGCTAAAATTGGTATTGGTAGCAGGTGTTTGAACTGAAGGAGTAGCAATATAACCCAGTCCAGGACTTAGGGTGCCCGTTTGCATGCTACTAAAAGCTTGCGTTGAAGCATCAAAGCGGTAACGATCGGCAGCTAAAGTAGTAGCAAAAACCGTTTCAAACTGGGCGTTAGTTACCGGCGATGACCAATAGCTAAAACGTAGGTGATCGGGAGCTGTATAAGAACGTGTTACGGCGTAAGAACCGGCACCACTATTATTATCGACGCTAGCCGTTTGTAAGAGAGTTGCTTCACTTTCGATAATCATATTGGCCGCATTGCTTATATCACCACTTACAGTTAGTGAACTACCAGCGCTAATGGTAAGAGTGCCGCTGGCTTCAATCGTTAAGTTAGTGATTGCGCCATCAGCAGAAATACTTCCCGTTTCGCCCGTTTTAACCGTTGCATTTAATGCCGCAGTAGAAGAGTTAGGTGCAATATTCCATGCTCCACTTTCGTAGATGAGTTCTGTTACAGCAGCGGCTCCAGGAGTACCACCATCGCCAAAAGACGCACGCCAATTCGCACCAAGTGAATTATCACTCGCTAAATTTTCTAAGGTTAAAGAAGGACCATCGCCATCGGCTGCCGTGGGCCATGGTGCCGCATCATCATAAGTTACTTCATCAATGGTGATATTGGCATTTGAAGGATCAAATAGTATCGCGATAGAGGCGCTACTATTGGTTAGGTTATTACTATTATTTGAGTTTGCAACCGCTGTATTAAGCACGCCTAAAGTATTCGTATCTGGTGTAAAAGTGTTACCTGTATTAAATACTCCGTCGCCACCGCTACCAACGGCAATAGTATAATAAGATCCAGCATTCAATGTAAATGTTCCGAAGTCAAAGTTATTTCCATTGTAAGATAAGCGCCAAGATCCGTCCATTGCTATCGCTGATCCTGAAGCATTATAGATTTCGATCCATTCATCATCCGAACCAGCATTGGAACTATTGTACATGATTTCAGTAATAACAATATCGCCAGCCGAAGGAGCAACAATAGGAGTTTGGCTTCCGCCAGAAATCTCACTGGAGAAATCATCATCAGCACCTGCATTCAATTTATAACCATAGGCGTACACATAATAAGTAGTACCCGTAGTTAAGCCTGTTACCGTTATATTCCCATCTAAATCAGTGGTTTGATTGGCCACACAAAAAGCGTCCTCATTGGCTCCAGCATCCGTAGTTTGAGTACCGCTTCCATAAATGGTGTTGGCCGTGTAACTAGAAGCTTCCTCGCCAATAACGCTTAAGTCAACGCCATTTGGCCCGTCAGATACAAAAACTAAAACACCATCCCAGTCTGTTTGGTAGGTACCGGTTGGTTTTGTCCACTGAATATCAAAACTATTGGCGGTAAAAGTGGTAATACTAACACCGCTTGGATTAGGTGTTGCGCCTGTGGCAGGTCGTAAACCTTGAATCCAAGTAGTATTCGCGCTACCATTTGGAGCACCAGGTGTACCGGTTGAGGATGCTGCAGTTGTCCAATTAGATGGAGTATTCAATGCAGAATTTAAACTAGAGTTCCCTGTGTAAAAAGTAACCTGATTTGAACCCGGACCACTAATGGTAGAGCTTGGATGGGTTACAGCCATATCGTGCACGATAACGTTGTTGTTATCACGTATGGCCGCTAAATCGTCACCGTCACTATTACCAAATGATCCCCAAGAACCAGTAAAGTAAGTCGCATTATTGGAGGCAATAGTTACTTGATAATCGCTAAAGTCTGAATCAGGAACGATGATTCCATCAACATCACCACCATTGTAAATAGCAATAACAGTTCCCGCACTTAGGTTGGACCAATCACTGTGATTGGCAAATTCAACAAACTCAGTATAGCTTCCATCATCGTTATCGCCAATATCCCAACCTCTCAAGTCGGTCCCATCTTGGGTAACCACGATTTCCATCCATTCCTTTGATCCACCAGAACCCTGAGACATTTCATTTACAAAAACGGCTAAACCAGCAGAAGCAGCTAAAACATCGAAGCTGTTACTCGCGAGATTAAATGAGCCATCATTTGCCGTAATGGTAATAGTACCGGTGGCAGAGAAAATTAAATTGTTAAAGGTGGCTAGGCCAGCAGTTGCGGCTATACTAGTAGTAGCAGATCCATCAAAGCTACCGGTGGTACTTAAGGAAACTGTTCCAGTATAATCAAGATCTCTGCTGCCATTTGCGTCAACGGCTTCTACTAAAACATCAGGGGTCATAACGACATTTACAGCAACATTGCTCGGTTGTTGAGCGTAGGCAAATTGAGAAGCACTTACCAGTAATTGATTTTCAGCTCCTGAGGTAGAAGTCGTGGCGGCTCCGGCATCAGTTGCCGCGAATAATGAACCCGTAATATCACCGCTTGCAGAGGAAATGGTTAATTGAATTCTGTCATTATCCGTCACGGTCGAATTAAAAGTGGCATACACACTAAAGTTTAAAGTTCCTTCGTCTGCCGCACTAAGGTTTAAACCGCTAAACGCCGTTGAACTTGAAACAGTGGTTTGTTCACTAATATTAGAATTGCTTGTTCCATCACCTTCGAAGATGGCAAGAGCGGCGATATTATCGGCACCAGCGATAGTAAAACTAAGGTCCGTAAGAATCGTAGAACGCGTATCGCTATCCGTATTATCCGCACCACCATCTCTAATTTGAAACTCCGCAATTTTAATGGCATTAGCGTTTGTTAAAGTATTGGCTGCACTATAGGTTCCATAGGCAATGTTACTTGCGTAAGTAATACCCACAGTGGCGATATCTGATTCGGCACTGCCGCTTCCTTCGATTACACTAAAATCGGATACTGTCCATTGAGAGCAAGAACCAGAAGCAAAAGTGTATTTAAAGGCGACGTAAACAGAAGCATTGTTAAGGCTATTAAGACCCGTATTGTTACTGGTTGTTCCAGCGTTACCCGAGGTAATAGTTGTAATATTAGTCCAGTTCGCTACATTAGGATCACCTGTTCCTAGATAATCTGTGGAATATAAGACCTCGAGGTCTGTTCCGCTAAAGCTCTCACTAGTGGTGAAGCTTAATAACTCACTAGTAGTTGCACTTAAATCTAAAGCTGGGCTAATTAGCCAGTCTTCGTTGGTTTGACATCCGCCGTTAAAAGCATTCATCTGCGCACCAGTGGAAGCAATGTAAGACCAAGTCTCTGAACCACCTACACTTTCTTCGTTCCAGCCATTAGTAAATGGGTCAGAAGCACTTAGATTAAAAGTATAAGGTAGACCTTGAGCAACTATAGCGGTGGTGGTTGTAGTAGCACTGGGCACCGTGCCGCTTGTTAGGAAGTCGATATTCGCACCACTATTCGTATAAGGATAAATGACAAAGTCGTAGCTAGTACTAGCGCTAAGACCGGTAATAGCGGCACTTTCGGTACCATGCGCCACATTAATGGCAAAATTATTATCACTCCAATCGCTATCATCAGCAACGGCCGAACCGTCAGCGATGCTGGCAAAGGTACCCGCGCCTGTTTTAGCGAGGATAAGAAAATTATCGGCCGCAACCGCTCCATCGTTATCAGACCAACTAAGGTCGATTTGAAAGGAACCATTGGCCGTAGCCGTAAAACCGCTAACGTGGTTGGAAGCCTCATTTTGTAAAGTAGTGGCATCTGCCGAAAGAGCGGCTGAATAAGAGGTACCATCCACTGAAAAGGCTTGATAGAAATACTGTGTATTGGCATTTAAGCCCGTATGATTAGGGAGACTATTTGCTGCCCCTACATACCAAACAGTACCGCCGCCCGTCACTGGATCGTTTTGAGTGTAGGTTCCAGTTGGGGTTCCAAAGCTATTGGTAGTATTATATATGACTACAACATCATTACTACTGGCATTAGCGGTTGCGCTTAAATTAATTTGAGTGGCCGAAGTACTTGTAGCAGCAAAAGAAGCAGGCACGGCGGTTCCAGAAGCACTAGTGCCGCTCACTTCTACCGAAGTCACATTGAAACCATCACCAGATCCATTCACATCAAAATCGAATCTTACAACCAATGAACTACCGCCTGCAGTGGGGATATTAACCCAAGAGGGAGTATTTAAAGAACCATCAGCTTTTATAGAAGGACCGGTTACGGGGGTTCCTCCATCTATAATATAGGACCATTGAAAATATTCGTTGGAACCATTGAAAACCGAACCACCTACCGTTGCTGCTACTGCAGAAATAGTAAAATCGGAAAGTAGGGAGATATCAATAGGGTCTGTTTCAAAATAGGCTGCACCTCCAAAATCCAATGAACCTAAAACGGTACCATCAGATTCAAAAAAGTTTCCACTACCATCTGTGGATGGTGTAGATGTGTAACCAATTGTGTAATTTCCACCATCAAATGTTGCAGGACCAGCAGCAGGCGGGTTGGAGGTTGAGTGATTAAAGCCTCCTACCGTGCTAAAGTCTGCGGTATAGACCTGTGCATTTAAAAATGCATTTGTGCCTACCAGTAAAACTAGTAAGACCCAATAGTTTAATTTTTGCCTCATTTTCATAGAGTTAGATTTGGGCGTAAAACTATTTCAGGACGAATGGAATGGGCAGGACTCGCCTTTATCTTTAGTTCATTATAGCATTAATTAAAGTTTAGAGCTATGTTAAAAATGTTAGTCCTTTGTTAATTTACACTGTCTAATGTTAAATTAAGGGCTCTCTATTAATGTCAAACTAATTTAACTATCTAGTATAATATCAATGTTTTAAGCTAGTTAAAAATGAAGCTATAAAACATTAAGCCATGCTGATAGACAGATCGATGGAAAATGAAACTAAGTCACTCTTAACTTAGAGGTTACTTCGCCTCACACTTCCTAACACCTAAAACCTTTTTGAGCTCACTTTTTAAAACTCATCAATTCTTTTCGACAGTCTTAATCTTTAAATCGAGAACCTTAGCTTTAAGCTATGCTAAAAACTATTTCGCCTCTCCTCATTAGCCACCGCACTTTGTACAGCCCATTTATGCGATTTTAGAAAATTGTTCTTGGATCGAAAACTATGTTAAAAGCCATCTTGCGCAAGCAAAGGAAGAACGGTGCATTAGTACAGGCTTCAACTAGGCACTGGCTCTGCTTAAGGCGGATGGGAAAAAGACAAGGAAGGCCTACGAATAAAAAGAAGGGAGTTGAGGGAACTCTTTCAGATTTAGTGCGAAGCTGGGATTCTGACAAATCAATTTTAATACGCATCTGCCGCAAGGCACCCCTGCTTTGCAGTCTTTCTCATTTGGATAAGCGCGGCTTAAACCTAAATTCGAGAATCAATCACAGAATCTCCTTCACCCTACCTACCTGTCCGTCTTCCAGCTGCACTTT
>TARA_R110002050_G_scaffold10071_3_pt1 | contig 35240 bp, 10 predicted proteins | sample TARA_R110002050 | Tara Oceans TARA_R110002050 (sample SAMEA4396988) | marine metagenome | biome: Polar Biome; feature: [DCM] deep chlorophyll maximum layer (ENVO:01000326); material: water (ENVO:00002006), including particulate matter (ENVO:01000060) such as... | depth 25 m
CTGCCAATACGTACATTTTGGATTACCTCCATTGCATTTTTCATTTGTTTCTTTGCCTGGTTCGGTATCGTTCCTTTTATGCCCGATGTCGTCAAGGACTTGGGATTGACTCCCACGCAAAAATGGAACTCCATAATTTTGGCGGTTTCGGGAACAGTATTTGCCAGATTGCTAATTGGCAAGTTATGTGACAAATACGGACCCAGACTGTGTTATACCTATTTATTGATTTTAGGGGCCATCCCCGTTATACTTCTAGGTTTTGTACAAACACCGCTTCAATTTCTGATATGTAGATTGTTTATTGGTTTTATAGGCGCTTCCTTCGTAATAACCCAATTCCATACTTCCATAATGTTTGCCCCTAATATAGTGGGTACAGCCAATGCCACATCTGCAGGTTGGGGAAACCTGGGAGGAGGGGCCAACCGCTTGGGCATGCCATTGATCGCTGCCGGAGTTGTTAGTTTTGGAATTGCCGATGAATTAGCCTGGAGATATTCTATGGTCATTGCAGGGGTCATTTGCTTCTCTATGGGACTTGTATATTATTTCTTTACCAAGGATACCCCAGAAGGCAATTTTAAAGAATTAAAGTTAGCAGGCAAAATGCCGAATTTAAAGAAAGATGAAGTATCCTTTTTGAGTACATTAAAGGATTATAGGGTCTGGATATTGTTCTTAGTTTACGCAGCTTGTTTTGGAATAGAATTAACGGTTTATGGTACTATGGACGATTATCTTCAGAATAGATTTGGCCTGGATAGATCCACCGCTGGAAATTTGGTGCTGTCGTTTGCCCTAATGAATATTTTTGCCAGGACTTTAGGGGGCTATTTCGGAGACCTGTTCGGCAAGTTCCGTGGCTTGCGAGGCAGGGTAATTTTTCTTGCCCTGATACTGGCGACCGAAGGACTGATGCTTTCCATCTTTTCAGTGACCACTAGTTTGGTATTTGGTATGATATTTTTAATCGCTTTTAGCCTTACCGTACAAATGGCGGAAGGAGCCACTTTCTCTGTGGTGCCGTTTATTAATAAGAAAGCCATAGGATCCATCTCCGGTATAGTAGGGGCAGGAGGAAATGTAGGGGCATTCTTGGCTGCAATGTTATTAAAATCCAAATCGGCCGTGGCCGAAAGTGCTGCCATTGCTGCTAACAGCGAATTGGGTGAACAGGCCGTAAAGGCTGCCCAGACTACCGCTGCAGCTTCTGCAGTTTCCAGTGGATTTTTTGTTATCGGAGGATTTATTGTAAGTGCTGCCATACTATCTTTGGCCATTAGGTTCGCAACTGCCGAGGAAAAGGCTGTTGTTGAGGAAACCAAGGCGGAACTTTTGTTGTCGGGTGTAGATCAATAAATGAGGAAGTTAACTGATAGCCCCTTGTGGCACTTTTACCCAAACCCAAATGCTGGATTTAAATACGGAAAGGATAACAACTATTTTATCATTCCGTAATTCTAAACCAAATATGAGGTAAGCCATATTAATTCCTCTAGGGCACCTGATGGATTAAAGGCAAATTACTTTCTATATTTTCGAGTTACAATCCTAAAAAATAAATACCTATCAAAAGATGAAAAGAATAACTCTTTTATTTAACGTATTAGCCCTTTATGGATCACTGGCCTATGCACAATTTACACTGGATGGGGAATTTAGACCTCGTACCGAACTGCGTCACGGTTTTGGCAGTCTAATCGCCGATGATGTAGATGCCGGTTTTGGTGTATCCACCCGTTTGCGGTTAAATGCAGGATACACCAACGATGCCTATCAATTTTATGTAAGCCTTCAAGACGTTATGGTTTGGGGAGAAAACAGACAGCTTCTGCCTGATGACGAAAATAATTCTTTTGCTGTCTTTGAGGCCTGGGCCGATATAAACCTTGGTAGTGGTTTTTCTACCAAATTGGGAAGACAGACCCTGGAATACGACGACCAACGTATAATGGGCAGTGTTGGATGGACACAACAGGCACGTAATCATGACGCCGCCATTTTAAAATACGCCAAAGAGAATTTTCAAATGGATTTTGGATTGGCATACAGCCAGGATTATGATAATCCCAGTGGTTTTCAATCAGTAGGTAATGCTTATAACACTACCGGCTTCTTCTCCTACAAAACCATGCAATACCTTTATTTAAAGAAAAAATGGAAAAACTTAAACGGAAGCCTTTTGCTTTTGAACAATGGCTTCCAGAATTTTGAATTGGATGGGACCACGCCAGATGGGATAAGTAATCTGCAAACCCTAGGAACACATATCGACTTTAAAAAAGGAAGTTTCGGGGCTGCATTGAACGCTTATCTTCAAACCGGGGAAAGACAGGGCACCATTGATGTAGGAGGCGCCTATTTGTTGGGACTGGATATTAACTACAAGGCATCTGCCAAAGTAGGCCTTGGAGCAGGTATGGAAATCATTAGTGGTAATGACGCCAGTACCAGCGATAAAACAGAGGCTTTTTTCCCCCTTTATGGTACCAATCATAAATTCAATGGATTTATGGATTATTTCTACGTAGGCAATCATGCCAATTCCGTTGGACTGTTCGATATTCATGTGAGTGCCAATTTCAAGCTTGGGGAAAAATCAAGTTTAATGGTCAAGGCACTTAACTTTAGTGGGGAACAGGCATTGCCAAGTGGGGAAAAATCGTTGGGCACAGAATTGGATCTTGTATTTTCACAGGCATTCAACGGTTATTCCTTACAATTGGGTTATTCCCAGATGTTTGCCAATGACGGTATGTACGAACTAAAAGGCATCTCAGAAGATGCCTCGGCCAGTAACCAAAACTGGGCATGGGCCATGTTGGTCATAAAACCTAAATTTCTGAATACCACCAAATAATCCAATGATCATTAAAGCCCCAAAATTATCGGGGCTTTTTACTCATTAAATGAGATTGGCAAGCTCTGACGCTTGCCCAGGGGCAATTAGTTTGAGCCCCTACTTCGCAAATTTATTCAAAAACCTTGTGCATAAAACCCCGTTCCGTACCAAAACTATAACCATTCCGCCCTTGCACATAAGGCCAATAATCAAAAATACAGCAGCTATTTTTACCGTATGAATACTTAGTTTTAATTTTATCCTATATTTGTTAAAAAAGAATAGACTATTGTGGATAAAACAACTCGTATTGTATTGGCCGATGACCATTCCCTAGTAAGGGATGGTATTAGGGCATTATTGGAAGAAGATGATAATTATGTGGTAATCGGCGAGGTCTCCAATGGCAAGGAGGCGGTTCAAATGGTATTGGACAAAAAACCCGATCTGTTGATCATTGATATCCGAATGCCCGAAATGAATGGCATTGAGACCGTAGAGGAACTCAAGAAACATTCTTCTCCAACCAAATGTATCATACTTTCCATGCACGATTCCGAGGAATACATCCTAAAATCGGTAAATGCCGGAGCCAGTGGTTATCTCTTAAAAGATACCGGAAAAATGGAATTTCTTAAAGCCATTTCCACAGTAGAACAAGGCGGAAAATATTTCAGCGGTGATATTTCCAATGTTTTGGTAAACAATCTATTGAGTCAGGGACAGACAAAGCAGGAAAGTAAACCAAAAACAAAAAATGGAAGTAACTCTTTTGGTATTACAAGCAAAGAACTACAAATTCTGGAACTCGTCCTTTCAGGGCTTACCAACAAACAAATTTCTGAAAAACTTCAAAAAAGCAAACGGACCATTGAAACACATCGCTTTAATCTAATGCGAAAAATGGGCGTTAATAATCTTATGGACTTAGCCCGAAAGGCACAGGAATACAAACTAATTTAATCCATCATTACGCTTTTTTTTATTGAATTACAGCAGTTTATCATGTTTTTGATCCATGCTATATTCTGTAATAGCCAATGAATGTCCGTTTTTATTGTCTTTTCGTCAATATTCAGCTTAACTATTATCAATAAAATACTACGTATTTATACTTAATTTGGTAATTTTAGATCATTATTAATCGGCTTCTTTTAATACTAGGATTTTATGCAGAAAAAGAACGAACATAAAACTATTTGCTCCTACTGTGGGGTTGGGTGCGGCATTGTGGTGGAACAGGACTCCAAGGGCAATATTAGCGTTGAAGGAGACCAAGATTATCCAGTAAACAAAGGCATGCTTTGTTCCAAAGGTAAGAACCTGAACTATGTGGCCCAAGATACCAGTGACCGAATTTTATATCCAGAAATGAGATGGAGCAGAAATCATCCTTTACAAAGGGTTTCCTGGGATATGGCCTTTGATAGGGCCGCTGCCGTGTTCAAAAGCATTATTGAAAAACATGGTCCGGATAGCGTAGGGTTCTATGTTTCTGGCCAGTGTCTTACAGAAGAATATTATTTGGTAAATAAATTGACCAAAGGATTTATTGGTACCAATAATATTGATACCAATTCCAGGCTCTGTATGAGTTCTGCAGTTGTAGGGTATAAAAAAATGCTGGGGGAGGATTCTGTGCCTATTTCTTATGATGACATTGAGTTATCAGATTGTTTTCTTATCGCAGGTGCAAATCCTGCCTGGTGCCATCCCATTCTCTTTAGAAGAATAGAAAATCACAAAGAAAACAATCCGAATGTAAAAATAATAGTAGTAGACCCTAGGAAAACCCAGACCTGCGCTGTCGCCGATCTTCATCTGCAAATATTACCCGGGACGGATGTTATTCTATTCAATGCCATGGCCCGCTGGTTAATTGAAAAGAAAAAAATAGATAAAAACTTCATTAAAAAGCATACCGTGAATTTTGATGCGGTTAAAGAGAGTGCCTTTCAACTTTCCATGAAGAAGGCCGCTGAGCTTTGCGGAATTCCTGTAGAGGATATCAAGAAGGCTGCCATGTATATAGGCAATGCCAATGCTTTTATTAGTATGTGGACCATGGGGCTAAACCAAAGTGTCATTGGTGTTTCCAAGAATGTGGCATTAATGAACCTATCATTACTTACTGGACAAATAGGGAAACCTGGTGCGGGACCATTTTCACTTACCGGACAACCCAACGCCATGGGGGGCAGGGAAGTAGGAGGGATGGCCAGTTTACTGGCTGCCCATAGGGAATTGGGCAATCCCAAACACCGCAAGGAAGTATCGGATTTTTGGGGAGGAAAAGAAATTAAATCCGAACCAGGTTATACCGCCACAGAAATGTTCGACGCATTGGAAAGTGGAAAAATGAAGGCGGTATGGATTATCTGTACCAACCCAATCGTGAGCATGCCCAATGTTCACAAGGCGGAAAAGGCATTAAAAAATGCCAATTTTGTAGTAGTTCAGGATATTTCCCATAATTCTGAGACCACTAAGTTTGCCGATCTTCTACTGCCTGCTGCAGGCTGGCTGGAAAAGGAAGGGACCATGACCAATTCCGAAAGGCGCATAAGTTATCTGCCCAAAGTCATCGATGCGCCGGGAGAGGCTTTACCCGACGCTGAAATTGTATGGAAGTTCGCGCAAAAAATGGGCTATCATGGATTCGATTACCAAAACACCAGTGAAGTATATGACGAACATTGCCTTTTAACAAAAGGCACCAAAATAGATATATCCGGTTTGTCCCATGAACGACTAAAGAACGAAGGAAGCTTTCAATGGCCTGTACCCCATGCTACTCATAAAGGCACCCCAAGACTGTTTACAGACTATCAATTCTTTACCAACGATAAGAAATCGCACTTTAATGCGCCCTATACACTCTACAATAAATCGGAATTGACAAATCCTGAGTTTCCCTTAATTCTAAATACAGGTAGGGTAAGGGACCAATGGCATACCAGAACCAAAACAGGAAAGGTAAAGCGACTGCTTACCCATATTCCGGATCCATATTTGGAAATGAATAAAGTGGATGCCTATTTGCGAAAAATAAAGGATGGGGATATTGCGGTGGTAAAAAGTAGAAGAGGAACGGTCCGGGTAAAAGTGAAGGTGAATTTTGATATACGGGAAAAAGTTGTTTTCCTCCCAATGCATTGGGGCAAGGTGCTCAATAATGATTTTGGAAGGGCCAATAACTTGACCAATGACTTGGTTGATCCAGTATCCAAGGAACCCGACTTTAAATATTGTGCGGTAGAGGTGGCAAAATATGTAAAACCCAAACAGCGAATTGTGATTATCGGGGCAGGAGCAGCAGCTTATAGATTTATCCAGACATATAGAGAAAAGAATGAAACCGATGAGCTTCTTGTTTTCTCCAAAGAAAAGGATCCCTTCTACAATAGGGTGTTACTCCCCGAATATGTAAGTGAGGAACTCTCATGGGAAGCCTTGGAAAAACTAAAAAAAGGGGAGCTCGAAAAATTGGATATAACCCTACTTTCAGGTTTGGGGGTAACCCAAATAGATAGGAAAAATAAAACCATCATGGATGATAATGGTTTTGAACATGCCTACGACATATTAGTAATGGCCACAGGGAGCAGGGCCTTCGTACCAAGTGAAGTTCAAATAAACATGCCAGGCCGTTTTACAATGAGAGAGCGTGGGGATGCCGATAAATTGCGCAAATATTTAGAGGAGACAGGCTTACCCTCGGACGAACAACATGTAGTTATTGTTGGTGGTGGACTATTGGGATTGGAGTTGGCAGCAGCCCTTAAGAACAGAAATGTCAATATCAGCATCATTCAACGTGCCCCTAGATTAATGGAAAGACAGTTGGATAGAATTGCGAGTCGACTCTTGGCCGAGGATGTCAATGATCGGGGAATTAAGGTTTATTTTGATAATGAGGTAAGTACCGTATTTGAGGAAAGGGATGACAAAAACTCCCTTTCAATTACCTTAAAAACTGGAAGGACGGTAAAATGCAATGCCATTGTTTATGCTATTGGTACCCGTCCGAATATTGAATTGGCAAAGTATTCCGAACTAAAGACTGGCAGGGGAGTGGTGGTCAATGAATATTTGCAGACTAGTGATCCCAATATTTTTGCCCTTGGGGAAATTGCTGAATTTAGAAATGCCCTGTTTGGTATAACCTCGGCTGCCGAGCAACAGGCCGATACGGCGGCCAAATATATTTTGGGCGATTTTAGCAGTATCTACAATGGGTCTATCCTCATGAATATTTTAAAATTCGAAAACTTGGACCTCTGCAGTCTGGGTATAGTGAATGCCCCCTTGGATGACAATAGTTATGAGGAAATTATCCTTATGGACGTCAGCAAGAAATACTACAAAAAATGCATTGTAAAGGATGATACCCTAAAAGGTGCTATCCTGATGGGTGATAAAAATGAGTTTGCCGAATTTAAAAGGCTAATAGAAGAGGAAATTGAGCTGTCGGAAAAGCGCAACGAGCTGCTTAGGGGACAGTCAAACTCTGTCCCATTGAAAGGAAAATTGGTTTGCTCGTGCAGCCAGGTAGGGGAGGGCAATCTAATAGAAACTATTAATAGCGGATGTGAAGACTTCTCAAAACTATGCTCAGAAACTGGAGCGGGGCTTGGTTGTGGAAGTTGCAAACCTGAAATACAGGATATTTTGCGAAAACAATTACAAACAGTGGCTACCTAAAACAGAACGTTATGAATGATGATTTACAGCGAATTTTGATTAAAGGAGGGGTAACCTCCCCCGGAGAATTAAAGGATATCATAGCCATGTTGGAGGCAGGGGGCTTGAAAGAGGTATTTTTTGGGTCACGCCAAGATCTATTGTTCCCTTTGCAAAATGCCAAGGAGGAACAATTGGAGCAAATCTCAAAATTCAACACCGATATCGTTAGCGATAGAAGTTACCAAAATATCGTAACATCGTACGTGTCCGCCGATATTTTTGATATGACCAATTGGCTCAAGGGGTCCACCTATCTCTACATTTTGGAAGGTTTTGATTACCTACCCAAACTAAAAATTAACATCACGGATCCCAAGCAGCGCTTAGTCCCCATTTTTAATGGTAACCTTAACTTTATTGCTTCGGAAAGTGAGGATTATTGGTACCTGAACATAAAACTTCCGCACTGGTCCAAATCGGTTTACTATCCTGTCTTAATTTACAGTTGGGACATCCATGTCGTGGCAAAGGCTATTGAGGAAATATATCAGGACATAGCCGATATAGATGAACTATTTTTTATTCTCAATAAAAGATTGGACTCCAATAACAGAACCATAGAAAAAGAGCTGGTGGTACCCTACATTAAATTTCCCTATTACGAAGGAATGAATAGGATGGGCCTGGATCAATATTGGCTGGGACTTTATTGGCGCAACAATAGATACGATCTTGATTTTCTAAAAAAATTATGTGGTTTTTGTCTTGATAATAGCATTGGAAAAATATGTATAACACCATGGAAGTCCTTCATCATAAAGGGAATAAAAAGCTCCAGTAGGCCAGAACTGGAGCGTTTTCTAGGACAGAAAGGAATCAATATACGCCATTCACAATTGGAAATGAACTGGCACCTACCGGTGGATGATACTGACGCACTGGAATTAAAAAAATTCTTAGTCCTAAGTTTTGACCAGAACGATATAAGCACATATGGCCTAACCTTTGGTATAAGTAATGAAACGGGGAAACGTACCCATTTCTCCTCGGTGATAATTGAAAAAAACACCCCGCCCTCCATAGTTAAGGATTTTTCCATAAGGCCTACCTACAACGTTTTGCATTTTAAAGATTTTGATCCCAATACCCAAGTATACAAGGTATACGCCCAAGATGTGGATAAGATAGAGTTGCCAGGTCTATTAATGGAATTGAGTAAACATTATTTTGATCAATTGGGTAGGGCATTGACCAAACCGGAACCTCCTAAGACTACCAATGTTGATATTTTGAAGGAAGTATATCAATGCAGCTCCTGTTTTACCGTTTACGATCAAACCTACGGTGATGAAAAATCACAGATTGCTGCCGGAACCCCATTTACGGACCTTGCAGAAGATTACTGTTGTTCCGTTTGCTCTGCCCCAAAATCGGGGTTTGAAAAATTGAAACTACAAATACTGTAGTCTACACCTGAGTGAATCCAAACGAAAGGCCAATATAGCAAGGTTTAAAATACTATTTTTAATCTACATTTTCATATTCTTTTGAAACTGCGTTTCCCATTATGCAGCGTTGTAATCCAAAATTAAAACGATAGGATTTTCCCATGGATCAATATATTTAATGAAATCAATCATTCCCTGAGTGAAGTTGAATGTAAACCCTTTTGCGACCCTAGTAAATTGCCCATAACGGAACTAACATGTGTTGCACCCTTCCAATATCCTAATTTTGGAATTGTACTACCTGAATCAGTAAATATTAAAGCTACTTTTTAAATGGTAGTTTCCGAGTTGAATTTCAATACCAATCGAAGTCTAGACCTACATTACACCACAATAAAATGCGGTTTCACAACAAAACCATAATTCAGGACTTTAAAGGTTATTAATACCCGCAATATATACAACTACTCGCTCGTTATAGGGTCTTTCCTACAAAGTGTATTAATTCACTTCGATTTTAAATAAAGGGGCATAATCATGATAAAATCAACCGAAAAACTACTACTATTCATCTTATTGTTTAGTCTTAACGCTTGGTATGGCACCGCGCAGGTATCTACCAGTCTACAGAATACCGATTTCGATTCCTGTGGCAATAACCTTCCACAGACGGAACTAAATCTTGGAAACTTGGTACTAACGGAAACCCTGGCCACGGATTTCGGTACGGGGACCTTTACCTTTTACATTGAAGCACCCTCTAATTTTGAAATTAGAGCAACTTCATTTACTGAAACAGGTACCGATATTAGCAGTGCCTCCGTAGCGCAAGATCCTGGTAATGCCTCCAGATTGGAAGTTACCATAACCACTAACGCCCAAGGTTCTTTGGATGTATTTACGATCGAAAATGTTAGAATTCAACTTATTCCAAGCTCCACGACCACGAACGGCACTTTAAAATATGTATTGGCAGGTAACACCAATAAGATAAATGCGCTTACCGATAATCAGACCCTTGCCAACGTTTCTTTCACTGCCCTTACTGGTGGAACAGGGGTTAACCAGCAGGTTTGTACCATCAACGATGTTCAAAACATTAGTATTACCGGTTCCAATATAACCCAGAACAGAACTTTTGAGTGGGAAAAGGATGTGAATGGTACCTGGACGGCCATTGCCAATTCCAACACGGAAATATTGGTTGTTGATAAACCTTCTTTCCCTAATGGAATAAGTAGATATCGTCGTTTAACCACCTTTATGGTCAACGGGGAAACATGTACCCAGATCAGTACTACTGCTACCATTACCGTTAATGAAATATACGCTGGAACTATTACAGACGGAACCGGCCAAAATGTTTGCGCCACCCAAATACCCGCACAATTGAGTACCTCAGGCGATGTAGCCGTAACTCCTGCCGGTACAACAACCTATCAATGGTATAAAAACGATTCCGGCCCTTGGGAACTAATTTCAGGAGCAACGGACAATTTTTATCAACCAACTGCCTTAACCAAAACAACTTCTTTCAAAAGAAGGGTAACCAACGTTTTAAACGGTTTTAGTTGTTATAAGGAAACACCGGCGGTTTCCATAATTGTAAATTCTGCCGTATTGGGAGGTACTGCCACCAATCAAAATATTTGTTCGTTAAGCGACTTACAATTGTTGACCATAAATAATGGGGAAAACAATGGTACCTATCAATGGCAAAAACGCAGTGGGGCCAACTGGGTAGACATAAGTGGTGCTACGCAAAGCAATTACAATGCCAGTACCAATCTCAATCCTGGAACAGAGGAATTTAGAAGGGTTACCACAGTATCAGGTGCAAGTTGCCAAGGTGTTAGTACAGTGGCCACCATAACCTATACCAATTTTGCCGTAGGTAGTATTACCGGTGCTGAAACTGTATGTTATAATGAAGCTCCTGCTGCCATAACATCGGATACCAACGCTTCGGGAACAGGTACTATTTCATATCAATGGGAACGCTTTAACGGAAGTACATGGGCTGCAATTACTGGAGCAAATAACGCAGACTATCAACCAAGTGCCCTAACTCAAACAACTTCTTTTAGAAGACAGGATAACATACTCTTAAATGGGTTTAGCTGTTCGGATTATACGAATGAAATAGAGATCACTGTCCTTGATCAAATTAACGGGGGAAATGCCAGCGCTGACCAAACAATCTGTGCTGGGGAAATTCCCAATTCCATATCTGTGAGCGGCGGTACAGCTGCTGGCCCCAATATAACCTATCAATGGCAATCTGCAACAACGGGTAGTTTTACAAATATTAGTGGTGAGACCAATGCTGTTTTTAATTTTTCCGGGTCACCTGCCGTTACAACAAGATATAGAAGGCAAACAATAATTTCCAATAACAGCAAGGTCTGTTCCCAATATTCTACTGTAAGTACTGTTTTTGTAAACAGCCTTAGTGTGGGAAGTATAGGGAATGATCAAAATGTTTGCGCAGGACAGGCTCCCAGCACCATTATAACTGTTGGAAATGCTATTGCCGCTGGTAACCTAACCTATGCTTGGGAAGCCTCTGACGATAATGGGGTAAGCTGGAACCCTATAGCTTCCGCTACGGGTTCAACCTATACCCCTGGGATACTTGCAACGTCTACCAAATATAGAAGGCTGGATACTACCACCTTAAACGGAAAGGTATGTACGGCCTACACCAATGAAGTTTCCATAATTGTAGCCGGTGCCATTTCAGGAGGGGAAGGATCTGCGGACCAAGCCGTTTGTGAAGGCGAAGCCCCAGCAACAATTACTGTTTCCAATGGTACACCAGCCGGGGTAGGAATCAATTTTCAATGGTATTCATCTACCGACAACGTAAATTATACATTGATGAGCGGCGAAACAGGGGAAAGCCTGAGTTTCTCCACAGGTTTGCCAACATCGACCTATTTTAGGCGAAATGTTACCAACTCCAACAATGGAAATACTTGTGAAGCATCCAGTCTCCCAACCTTGGTTACCCTAATAAACTTATCTGAAGGATCCATTTCCCAAACCCAAACAGTTTGTGGCGATGGAAATGTAGCTCCAATTACCAGTACGGCCAATGCCACTTCCAACGGAACTATTAGCTATGTATGGCAGAGTTCTCCAGATGGAAATACCTGGTCCGATATTGCCAATACCAATCAAGCTACCTACACTCCTATAAATACTGGGGACTTACAGACCTATTACAGAAGAAAGGCAAATGCTACATTGCAAGGCATCACTTGCGAGGCCATAACCACACCGGTTCTAGTTTATGTGAACAAATTTGACAATGCAGCAGGCCATAATATAACTTTTTCATCCGGGGCAACCGGAACTACGGAAGTATGTAACGGTGGGGATCCACAAGCCTTTAGTGCTAATTTTCCGTTAATTGCCTCTGGAACGGTAAGTTACCAATGGCAGGTTTCCGGTGATAATATTTCATTTTCGGATATCCCCGGAGCCACTTCGGTAACTTACGATCCTCCTGCCGTAACACAGGACAACTACTACAGAAGAATTACCACTTCAACCCTCAATGGACTATCATGTAGTGTAACCAGTAATACTCTGACAATCATAAATGGTGGAAATGCCACAGGGGGTGAGATTGGTACAACCCATGCGAATGGTAGTAATGGAACCAATGAAGAGGTAATTTGCAAGGGGGACGATCCTAGCTTAATTGAGGAATTAACACCTTCCACAGGCCAGACATTGACCTATCAATGGTATGCCAATGGAGCAATGATCCCAGGTGCCACGGGAACAAGTTATGACCCGTCCAATATAACTTCTACAACAACCTATATTAGAACCACCACCAGCACGGATATTTCCGGAGTGGAATGTAATGTTGACAGTAACCCTGTAACGGTCTTGGTACCCCAAGCGGATAATATTGGAAACAATATCACCATCTGTTATAATACCATGGCCCCAACCTTGGGCAACCCTAGTGCAATTGAAGGGCTTCCTTATTTGGCTTTTCAATGGTATGAATCCAACGATGGCAGTACTTTTAATTCCATACCCGGAGCAACGAACGCTACATATACACCTCCATCTGCTTTGACCGCAGATAAATGGTACCGCAGGGATTACCAAGCTACAGTGGATGCTGTTATCTGCGATCCCTCCTATACTCCAAGTAATGTGATCCGAATTTTTGTCAATGATGTGGACGGAGGTACTATTTCAGGAGATCAAAAAATATGTTACGGGGATGATCCTTCCCTCTTGGGAAATACCGTAGACGGAACTGCCGAAGGAGTATTGAAGTATCAATGGTACTCCTCAACGGATAACACTAATTGGGGTATGATCAATGGAGCTGTAAATAGTACCTATGACCCCATTGCCGGTAGCTATCCCACAACCTATTTTAAGAGGACAGCTTCTTCTACACTGAACAATGTAGTTTGTACGGAAGATAGTAATACGATAGTAGTAGAGGTTGCAGAGGAGTTATTGCCTGGAACCTTAGTGAACGATCAAACTATATGCGAAGGGTTTGTACCAGGAGCATTGACCGTAACCGGTGGCAGTACCTATGTAGATCAAACTTACGATTGGTATGCTTCCACTAATGGTAGCGTATGGACAGATCTTTCCGTGCATTCGGCGTCCTATACCCCTCCGGTCCCGACCACTACCATGTATTATAAGAGGACTATAACCAGAACCAGTTTGGTGGATAAGACCTGTGTTGTGGAAACCAACCCTATAAAAGTTACCCTCAATGATGTTTATGCCGGTAAAATAACGGATAATCAATCCGTTTGTGAAGGGAGTCAGCCTTTGGCCATAGTGGAACAGGAATCGGCAACAGGTGCCGGGGTACTGACCTATCAGTGGTGGTCTTCCCCTGACAATCAAACCTACACTGCCGTGGCTGGTGCCACGCAGCCAAATTATACCCCTCCAAGTACCCTTACTACCTCTACCTATTTTAAAAGAGTGGTTACCAGTACGTTGAACGGTGTGGCCTGTGAGGATGAAACTTCGCCCAAAATTGTCACTGTAATACCCTATGCCATTATAAACAATGATGCCATCATTGCCAATGACATAACCAATGTAAGTTGCAATGGAGGAAATGACGGTAGTATTGTAATCCCCAATGGAAGAATCACTGGAGGGAATACGGCCCAAAAGCAAATCAATACAATTTCACTTTTCGGTACACCTCAATTAAATAATACTTACAGTATAATTATCGATAACAAGGTCTATGATCATCAGGTTACCTTGAACGGCATTAATCAACCAGAGGACAACAACGAAGTTGCTGCCGCGCTGGCCCAAAAAATTAATTCCGCAACAGGATCTGACCTGAGCTCTGTAATAGCAACGACCAATTTCCATGAAATTATTCTGACTGCCAAAGTTGAAGGGATTGGATTTACGGCCTATGCTAGTACTGGAGCCGACCCCAATGTTAGTGCTTCCGTTGTAATTACGCAACCCAATTCGGTAGCCAATACCTACGTATGGTCCAAAATAGGGGATAACAGCTTTACGGCCTCTACCTTGAGTATTAACAATCTTACGGCCGGTGCTTACCAATTAACGGTTTACAATGAATTCTGTGGAACTACTTCCTCTCCGTTTATAGTATCGGAACCCGAGGTATTGACATTGAATATTGGAGATACCTGTAATACTGCTATTACGGCCTATAGTACTGGGGGTATTGCACCTTTCACCTATACGCTTACACGGCCAAATGGCTCCACCACGGTGCAGACATCAAACAATCCTAATATTACCTATACCAATTTAATAGGTGGGGCCACTTATAACATAAGTGTACAGGATGCCTCTTGTGGAATACAGGAATCGCAATCGGTTACCTTGCCAATGGGGCTGCAATTTGATCAGACTTCCGTAGTGGTTGAAAACGCCACTTGTTATGGGCAAAATGATGGTAGTATTAGTTTAAACATAGGAGCTACAACTGTAACAGGAGGATATCCTCCATATAACTTTAGTTGGACAGGACCCAATAATGCCAATTTTACCACAGAAAATATCACCAACTTGGCTCCAGGAGTTTATGTACTATCCGTAACGGATCAACTTGGTTGTTCAACAACCTATACTGCAAATGTGGCTTCAAAAGCCCAATTGGAAATCAGTAGTGTTCAGGTTATCAATCAGCAATTACAATGTGCCGGTGATGCCAATGCTGAAATTAGCATACAAATAAGTTCTGATCCTAGCAGCCAATTACAAATAAACTGGTATAAAAACGGAACAAGTTATTCTACCAACAACACCAGCCTTACCAATTTGGGTGGTGGCAGCTACGAAGTGGTAATCATAGATACCAACAGTGATGCAAATACACCGTGTACCGTTAGACAAACATTTATCATTTCAGCCCCCACCGTGTTTAGTGCTACAGAGGTAACCGATGGTAATACCAGTTGTGTGGATGCCAGTACCGGACGGGATTTTACCTTTAGGGTCCAAGGAGGAACATCGCCTTTTCAATACTCCGTTGACGGGGGAACACCTGTAATCTTTAGCAATACCCAAACCACCATAAGTGCGCTTTCCAATGACAGCCATGTTATTGAGGTAACCGATACCAACCAATGTGTTGTTCAGACATTTACCATGGATAGTTATGAGGCAATGGATTATACGGGTGCCAAAACTTACACCATTCCACCCTGTGAAACCGATTATGCCTTTAGCCTGAATACCAATTTAATTACTGGAGGAAAACCATTTTTAGACGGAGGTAACAACCCATACTACTTTTATGATTGGCGGGGTCCCGACAATTTTGTAGCCCAGGATATTACCAGTTTTGTTGCGGTTCCAGGTTCCTATTGGTTAACCATAACCGATAGTAATGACTGTTCTTCAGAAGAAATAGAGTTTATCTTTAATACTACCTATACCCCAATAGTTATAAACAAAGCAATAACTCCTGTAAGCTGTGGTGCCAGCGATGATGGGGCCATTTCCATTACAGTAAGCGGTGGTTTAAGACCGTATAACATTAGATGGGAAAAAGAAACGGCCGGTACGGCAAATAACCCAGATCCAGTTTTTACTCCTTACGGTGAAAACATAACCCAATTGAGTGGATTGGAAGAAGGACGGTTGAGACTTACGGTAACAAGCAATATTAATGGCTGCACCAATGCCGATCCTGCCTATTATTACCAGGAAATCATTACCATCAATAAGGCAGAATCCCTTCAACTGATAGACGGACCTTATTTGGACGAGTCACTTTGCTTGGGGAATCCCGGAAGTATTTCGGTATCGGTTTTCAATAGTCAACCTGGCGACCTTAGTTTTTACTATGATGGGGCTCTAGTGCCATCAGTAAAAACAGCTGCCAATACTTATTCCGTTCAAATCGGTAATCCGTCCGATAACGCTACCCTTAATGTAGTTAATGACCAAGGGTGTGGGTTAACCATGCCAATAAGTTCTGGAGTAACAGATCCTTCGTTTAGCTATAGCTCGGACGAATATGAAATTACAGGTCTTTTGATGGCCAAGGAGGATATACGGTTCAGCATTACCAGTGAGGCTGGATATGGCAATGCTTCATGGGACTTTGGCGATGGTAGTCCCATAGTAAATGTGGATCCGGAGGTAGATGGTATTATGACCACTCATAAATATAGTTACCCAGGTATTTTTACCACCACACTAACTCTTTTTAACGCAGAAGGTTGTAGTAAAACTGTGGAACAGGACATACAGGTCGGTAACGGCTATGACGTAATGTTCCCTAATGTATTCTCTGCCAATGCGGATGGAATAAACGACTACTTCCAAGGTGAATTTACAGGAATAGCCTCGTTTACCTTTCAAATTTATGATATGTGGGGTTCCTTGGTCTATAGCGTGGCCCATGACTACGAGTCCATGCCCGTAAACTGGGGTTGGAATGGAAATTATAGTTCAGGAAAACCCTATAAAAATACCTCGTTCAGATATCTCTTTGTAGGTACCACTAAAGACAATAACCAAATAACCAAAACCGGCGAAGCCTCAATTTTAAGATAGAGATGAAAAAACTTAATATAATAATCCTCCTACTAATTTTAGTTTCGTTGGGGACCAAGGCCCAAGAGAAATTTGTGCACAACCTGAGCAAGTTACCGGCATCCTTAAATCCCAGTTTTCATGCTTTTAAGGACAAAACCAGGATAGGGGTATTGGCCGAATTCGCCAGTCAGAGTCAGGGTACGGAGTCACAACATAAATATGCCTTTGGTTCTACCGCATTTGAAGAATACAATTTCCAATTGGGCGTGGACTTGTTCAATAACAACCTGAACAATTCAGGATATAATTACACTTCCGCCGCTTTGAGCTATATGTACAAATTGGTCTTGAAGAACGATTGGATCGTATACCCCGGAATAACTGCAGCGTACAGCAATTACAGGTACGATTTTAACAACCTTACCTTTCAGGATCAAATAAACATATTTACCGGGCAAATTAGTGCCAATACCATTGATCCCATTACCGCTTCTGAGAATATTGGCTATCTGGATATGGGGGCATCGGTATTGATACATAACGATATAAATACACTTTTTGGGCTTTCCCTTAAGCATTTGAACCAGCCACGAATATCTTCCAAACAAAGCGAAAATAATGTAAATTTAAATATGCTTATTTCCGGGCAGTTTGGATATGAAATGGATATCAATAAATATGGACAGGCCAAATTACCGGAGCATTCGTATTTATACTTATTTAATGCAGTGTCTTTACAAGGCCCAAATACCAGATTGGATTTTTATCAGGATGTTACCCTTGGGAACTTTAGTATTGGTATAAATGAACATCTAAGCTATTTGGAAAATGCCTCCTTTTCCGAAATAGGTTTTGCCACCAGCCTTGCCCTGGAAACTTTTGAATTTGGACTTAACTATAGATTGCCCTTCGGTGGTGATGCCAAACAATATATCCCCAATTCACTGGAATTGTTTTTAGTCTTTGATATCTCTAGATTTAAGGAGCGTAGAAGATCTGACTACAGTAGGTTCTATTAACAATTGCCCCAAAATATTACAAAACCCCCAACCTTTATTGGGGGTTTGTTTTTTTAGAGAAAATAAGTTACCACAAAATTCCCTTAACCTCTTTCTGTACAAAGTCACCATAGCTAATCAACACAACTCCTCACAAAAAAATCCATGATTGTTCAAAAGATTCGTTATGGAATTTGCCTTGACCATATGGGTTTCGACCCGGAGGATATTGTCGCAATCCTCCAGATCAAAATTCCAGTAGCCCTTTTTGGTGACCAACCTGTTCAAATCTGGTTTCAAGATCTGGATTTCCCGATTGTGGTTAATTGAGGTCTTAAATACCAATACTTCTTTCATGTTTAATTCAATTAGCGTTCGTAAAAGGCTGGTGGTTCTATACCCAACGAGCGTAGATATACATAGGCCTGTCCCCGATGGTGAATTTCATTGTCTATAAAATAGAAGATGGAAGACCACACCGTACCTTCGTACTGACCAAAAATTTTAATTTTTTGTTGGAATTGTTCCTCCCTGATCTGGGCCCAAAAAGAATTGATTTCATCGGTAGCAATATCCCAGAGTTCCAGTAATCCCTCCTTTTTATTACCGTGCTCCAGGTGTTCGTTGAAAGGAGCTGTTTTACCCGTGGCGATTTCCTTTATACCGGGCCCTGCAATTGCCAACAGCTCCATGACCATATCGGCAAATGTGCGCATACCCCCAATGGTATGGGTGAAAAATGCCTCTTCGGGAAATACTTCCATGGCCCTCCTCGTCAACGCCCTATGTCCTTGCCAATGATCCAGCAATTCTTGTGATGTAATAAGCTGTTGAGTCTTGTTCAATGTAGTGTGCATAGTTCTATTATTTAATTGATTCATATTTCTAGACCAAAATTAAATAGGGGAGGTGACAGCCCTATGTCAGCAGCAAACAAAAAAATAAAAGTGCCCAAGAATTTTATGGTTTCCCAAGGGATATATCTATTCAAATAATATTTCTAGGGCTATTGACAATGGGTTGTCACCAACACAGCTTTAATTTGTATCTAAACTTTAGAGTGTTGGTTTTTGGATAGTCAATATTTATAAATTATAGATTGCCATGAAAAGATCAAACCCCAAATTCGGATTATTCAATGATTTGAAATCCTATCTTTGGGAAATATGTAATGTAATTATGGGTATGGAAACAATTAATCGTTTTGACCGTATTGTAGCGATCTTAGTACAGCTACAATCCAAACGTATTGTGAAAGCGCAGGAGTTGGCGGACCGATTTGAAGTGAGTTTACGTACAATATATAGGGATATTAGAACCCTTGAAGCCTCTGGTGTGCCCATTATTAGTGAAGCAGGAGTTGGATATTCCATCATGGAAGGCTATAGGCTTCCTCCGGTTATGTTTACCCGTGAAGAAGTTGGGAGCTTTGTGGCCGCCGAAAAACTAATGCAAAAGTTTGTAGACAAATCGCTTGGCAGCTATCATCAATCCGCCATGTTCAAGCTGAAATCGGTATTGAGGGGCAGTGAAAAGGATTGGATTTCTGCCTTGGAGTCCCAAATATCAGTAGACCCCTCACAACAGTTGTTCAATGATGACCTGCCCAACGCTCTTGAAATTCTTTTTGAAAGTATAGCCGAAAAAAAACAGGTTTTCTTAAAATATCACTCCCTGCAAAGCGAACATCCTTCAGACCGGCATATTGAACCGGTAGGTTTGTTTCATGAAAACAATTTTTGGTATGTTCTGGGATATTGTCATTATAGACATGATTATAGACAATTTAGAACAGACAGGATGTTGGATATTGCAAGAACCTCGCTTGCCTTTACTGCGGAACATGGAAGTTTGGATGCGCATTTGAGCAAAAATGTTAATATTACAAAAACCAGGGTAAGAATAAGGGTAGATAAAAACATAGCTCGGTTTATTAATGGCAATAGGAAACATTACGGCTTCATATCTGAAAAGGTGAGGGGCAAAAAAGTAGAAATGACATTTATGACATCGGATGTAGAACATGGGTTTCCAAGATGGTATCTCATGTTTGGGGATTATGCCGAGATTATTGAGCCCGAGGTACTAAAGCATCGTGTTAGGGCCATTTTAGAAAAAACGGTTGCCAATCTTTGAGTGTTTTTTATTACATGGGCACCCCTTTAAGATATTTGGTCCCTTCAATTAATTTTCATTGAAGCGAACCGCAGGTTCTATAAGGTTTAACGGTAAGTGCGGCTGACATAAAAAAAACCCTTCACTTTGGAAGGGCTTTTATTTTTTGTAAATAATCTATCTGTACAAGGTAAAATGCCCTACAAATTCCCTCTTGTCTTCCTCTCCATTCAATTTAATAATGTACCAATAGTCCCCGCTTGGTAAATCTACCTGGTCATAAAGACCGTTCCAACCTTGTTCATTATCTTGAATGACGTAAATCTGTCTACCGTAGCGATCAAAGATTTTGATAAAGATGTCTGGAAATTGCTCAATATTCCTCGGGATCCAAAAATCATTTTGTCCGTCACCATCGGGGGTAAAGAAATTTGGTATTTCAATATCAATGAATTCCATAAATATAGATCCTGTTGCTTCACAACCATTGGCATCCACGACCCGTACAGAATAGGTATCGGTTCTACGTATATTAAAGACGTTGTCTTCACCATTGTTCTGACCATCAAAATAGTACGTATAGCCTTCTTTTCCTCCAATTCCCAAGGCACTAATTTCATTCAGGTTACTTTGTTCCAAAACGAGTTCCAAAGGTTCAAACCCTTCTACCTCAAAGCTTAGGGTATTGATACATCCGTTAATGTGGGCCAAGGTAATATAATGACTACCAGGTGTCAAATCATTGAAGTTGGCCTCCAACACTAAATCGTTGGGGTCTGTTGAATCCAAGGCATACATAACATCCGCAGCAACAGAATCGTCCTCTAAAATTAGTTCTATATAATTATTGGGAGTATCCCCAGTACATTCATAAATCACTTCTACTGCGGCATTAAGATTGGCTCCGCCTTCAACCGTAATGGCCTCACTACTAACACATCCATTGGCATCCTTGACAAATAGGAGGTAGGTGCCTCCAGACAAATTCCCATAGACCGTTTTTCCTACCGTAAAATCGGCATCATTGTTAGAATTTAATGCTGTGCTGTAAGGGGCGGTTCCCCCAGAAATATTCACTGAAATAGTTCCGTCCGTAGCACCAACACAAACTTCGGGAGTAGTTGTCAGTTCCATTTCCAGTTGGGTAGGCTCCATAATACTGAATTCTATCAACTCGAAACAACCATTGCTATCCTGTACAATGACCCTATAATCGCCAGGAGCCAGTTCATCAAAGGTATTGCTATCATCAAACTGGTTTAAATTAGGGGAAATAGCATATTGATAAATGCCTGTTCCTCCGTCCACATCCAGAACAATGCTACCATTTTCCTCTCCCGCACACTGAACGTCCATAATAGTTGGGACAACCAGCAGGGCATCAGGTTCTGAAATAAGTATCTCTTCCGATGTTTCCTGACAGTCCTCACTCAGAACGCTTACAAAATACGTTCCTTGAGGAAGATTATCGAACAGTCCGGTTGCCTGGTAGGGTCTTATTTCATTCAACAAGCCCGCATCCGAGAATAAACCATATTGATAATTGCCCAGCCCGCCATCAGCTTTGGCTTCGATCAAGGCTGAACTTTCTCCACTACAGTTTATTACAGCAGCTGAGGTATCCAACGTTAGGGACAGGGCTTCTATTGGATTAATGCTTATCTCATTAGAAACAATTGAGGTACAATTAAAACTGTCCCGCACATAATATTGGTACTTCCCATCAACAACATTTTGGAATACCTGGGTATTGGGGCCATTAAGTTGATTCATGGCATTAAAGACCATACCATCCGTACTCCATGTATAAGGGCCGGTACCTCCGGTTGCCGTTAATTCCAGTTCGGCTCCATTGGAACAGCTTAAAATAGCAGTTGTCAACAACATACCATTAGGTTCTTCAGGTGCTACAATTTCTATGGGGGAAGACTCAAATGTACAGCCCATAGCGTCCAAAACACTAATGCTATAATAGCCTGCTCCTAGGTTAATAAAGCTTGGTGACGTTTGGGAGGCAGTAGTTTGCACTAAGGTTGTACCTGCGGCATCCTTATAGGTGTTTAATCTATACCTATAGCTGGAAATTACATTCCTAGGGGTTAAACTAATAGACAGTGTAGCGTCCTTATCCCCGGAACACACTAAACCAGTTGTTGAAATTGTCCCATTAATAGGATCTGGCAACAATAGTTCAAATTCATTCACAAAAGGTTGTATACAACCCAAGGCGTCTTCTACCGTTACAGTATATTGACCGGCTGCCAATCCTTGGAAAAGTTTGGAATTAACATTGTAAGCACTAGTAGACATTCCAGTTGTATTATTAACAATGGTAATGTTATAGGGCGCCGATCCACCAATGGGCTCAATACTTGCAGACCCTTGGTCATTACTACAACCCACCTCTTCCAAATCAATTGGGTTTAGCCCTAGGGCTTCCTCTGGTGTTGTAATACTAAATACTCTATTCTGACTACAATTGGGAAAATCGTCCTGTACCACCTCAACTCTATAGTTTCCTGCCGGTACATTAATGGGTAGGGTAGGTCCAAAATCGGGTGAAGTACCATTTATAATAGCTGCACCATCATCTGCTGTGTCTACAGTACCCTTGGTCTCATAAATATAATAGCTGAAACCACTGGAATAAACGGCATCGTTCATGGTAAGTCGAATTTGACCATTATCACCAAAGCAGATCACATTGGACAACACTTCCACAGACACATCAAAGGTATTTGGTTCATTTACAATATGGTTAACCGTAATTTCACAACCAGTAACCACATTTTCCACTAAAATAGTATGTGTCCCAGCCTCCAGATTAGGAAACAGATTCGATGCTTGAGGAGTACCCGCTGGCAATAATGTAAACTGGTAATCCCCAGGTTTGGTTGCATAGCTGGATATACTGCCTGTAACATCTATACTAATGTGTTCTCCAGTATTGGCACAACTTATAGGGTCCAGTACATTTGTCGTGGCAGATAATAGTTGATCGTACGGAAGAACGGTAACCGTCGCTTCCCCTTTACAACCTTTGTCGTCAAAAACCCTTACTATAACATCCCCTCCCGCATAATCCGTATAGGTATAACTGCTAGCCGCGCCATTTTGCAACATGGTTCCTGTGGAAGCATCCTCAAACTCGAAACGGACAAAATTGTTGGTCCCGCCGGCAATGCTGGCCATATTGACTACAATGCTAGCATTGTTGGTCGTATTATTGCTTGTACAACCGAACGGATTTACCACTGGCAGGTCAAAAGATATACTGTTGGGTTCACCTACCACAATAGTGCTTATAGTGGTAACACAACCGTTAGGCGATGTTGCGGTTATTTCATACGTATCGGCCGGAAGGTTTTCATACGTATGGGTCAATGGATTATAAATGCCGTTATTTGGCACTAAACTATATATTAATGGGTTGTTCCCGTTATTTACTTCTGAAATGGCTATAGTACCATCTGCCGCATTATTACAACTCACATCTGTTGGGGTTACAGTAAAGTTGGGCTGTACAGGGGCAGGTACCTCCACAGTAAATACCCTGGAACATTCAGGACCGGAAGTATTGTTATCAAATACAGTTATGGTATAGGTGTCCGCTACACTAACCAGTTCCGTTACGGGTGTAGCCAATACCTGTCTCGCAACAACGGTACCCGATGTATTGGTTATCTGATAATCATAGCTACCAGAACCGGACGTTGCCTTGATCAGAATTTGCGCTTCCCCGCCAACACCGCACCCTAGACTTCTTTCCAAGGTGGCCGTAGTTTGCAACACAGGGTAAACATCTACAGAATCGGAAGCAGTACAACCATTGCCATCCTTTATAAATACAGTGTAATTTCCTGGCGTAACATTCGTAAATACGCCAGCATTATCCAAATAAGTAACACCGCCATCAATAGAATATAATATGGTAGCAGAACTACTATTGGCAGATATGGTAAGTGTTGTACTCGTACTACAATTATCCACTGCGGTAGTAAATGTGGGATTTGCCGGTAAGGTCATCGTTATTGAGCCTAAGGGATATGCACAACCATACTGATCACTAATCTCTACAAAGTAATCACCGGAGGGTGAGTTGGCAGGTATTTCTACAGGGTTATCCGTAGTACCTGTAACAATTATATTTGCCGAATCATCTGTCACCGTAAAGTTATAGGTGCCACCACCTCCATTTATGCCATTTATGGCAATTAGTCCCGGGTTGGCACAGGAGATATCCTCTAGTTTGTTTAAAGTTGCCGTTATGGGATCCAATTCTTCCAAAATAAGGTTTTCCGAGGCGGAGATACAAGTATCCGAACCTCCATTCACTTCCGTTACTACAATATAATATTCATCTGCTGGCAAGTCATCAATAGTGATTTTTGAATCATAAGGAATTATGGCTCCAGGTATACCTGAATTAATTCCGTTATCACTAGAACGTACAATAGTGCCACTTAGATTATACAATTCCCACCTCATATCATCCTCGGTTGGAGCTTGGTTATCCGTAAGCGTATAGATTAATTTTCCATTATCCTTTGTTGAGCAGGAAGGCTTGTACGTAACTTCTATACCTATTGGATTGGGTTTTAAGGTTGCCACGTTTTTATCACTTTGCCTAATACATCCACTGGCATCCTTTACGTAGAACACATAAGTTCTACCTGGTATTAATCCAGTAAACACTTCCGGGTCGGCCAAGCCCTTAGCCGCTGTCCAACCGTTTTCCGGTGCCAGAGCATTAAAATTGGCAGGATCATCGGTATATGTATATTGGTATGGGGCCGTACCTAAATTACCTTGAACGGAAACTTCCAGTTCATTACAATTTTTAATTACAGTAGAAACCGTAATATTTAAATCATCTAGTGGGTAACTAATAATATACTTATCCAAATCTACCTTACATAGTGTGTTCCCCGAACCATCTACCGTACGTATTGAAGGTTCAACCGCATTTCCAGAGGTCAGAGTATAAGTAGGTGTATCAAAAGTATCCGACGCTTGCCAAGATGCACCACCATCATGACTAAACTGCATGGTTCCATTTAACGTTAAAGGATAATTAATAAATCTAAATCCCGTTGCCGGATTACAATCCCCGGATAATAATGATTCCAAATCGGCGGTAAGCTCATCAGGATTTGATATGGCAATCGGAGTTGTTGGGACCGTACATCCAGAGGCATCCGTAACATTAATGGTATAATTGCCAGCCGCTAAATTATAGAAAGTTTTAGTGGTGTTTGTAATCTTGGCTGTTGTGCCATTGGAAGCGCCTGCATTGTCCAAATCTATAATTTCATAAGTATAAGGGGCAATGCCGGAGGTAACCGTAATTGCAATGTTACCTGATCCATCATGACAATTAGGATCTGTTGGGGTTGCCGTATACGTTAAGGGTGTTGGTGGGTTCACCGTAACCGTTTCCATATACGCACAATGGGGATCCACTGCTCCGTTATCCCAAACATATACATCATAGGTTCGGGCATCGACCGTTGCCACGGTCAATACATTGGTTCCGTTAAAATCAGTTGCTGTAACCCCTGTCCCGGTGGGTACAAAGGCATATGCCCAATTACCATCGCCACCAGTTGCATTCACGGTAATACTTCCATCGGCACAAGAACTAACATGTACCACATCTACCTTAGCCGTTAAATTTGGCTGCACCTCAATGGTCTTTAATGCCGATATACATCCAAAAGCATCTGTAACCTCAATATCATAACTTCCATTGGACAACCCGGAAAAGGTATGTGTAGAAGCCGTAGTAGGAGTAGGGGATATCCAAGCACCACTATTCAACCTAAACTTGTAATTCCCGTTCCCTGAGGTAACTGAAACGGCTATAGTTGCATTATTTAAACCATCATAACAAGCTGTTGGGGAAAGATCAAAGTCAATATCTTGGTAGCGATCTATGGTTACGGCAGTAGCCGTTACTACTTCGCAACCTTTTGCATCTTTCACACGAACAAAATAATCGCCTTCGGTAACATTTGTAAAGCTAGAATTGGTTTGATATGCCCTGACAACTACCCCTCCCGCTTCTTCCAGCTGATAGGTATAGCCCGGAGAACCTCCTGTGGCCGAAGCCTTTAGAGTTCCACCCGAATTGATACAGGTATAATCTGCAGTCTTACTTAGAGTAGGAACAATTATAGACGGTTCTTTTAATGTTGCGTTAAAATTTGCCGAACAACTTGCATCGCCAACCTTTCTAACCAAAATGTTATAGGTACCGTCCGATAGGGTTGCAGGAGTTGTAACAGGAGAGGTCAAAGAAGTTGTCCAATTTCCGCCGTTATCAACAGAATATTCAAAACCTGTTGCGTTATCGTAATTTAATACTTCAAAACGGATAGCACCATCGTTTCCGGCATTACACTGCGGATCTGTAATTCCCAATAAGTTGGCTTTAAATTCCTTGTTGTCCTCAACAACTACTATGATTTCTTTAGTTTTTTCACATAATTCCGGATTTTGGAAGGCTTGTATATCATCAATTACAAGATCATTGCCATAATCACTATTTAGGTTGCTGCGCAGTACAATGTCTACCGTTGTATTCGCTCCCGGGTTAAAGGTTACCGAACGGTTGTGCCAATCATCTGCACTGGTATTTTTTGGGATTTCCGCGGTAGGGATACTATGAATTACAGTCCCGGAACCATCTACCAATTCCATTAATATTTCAGGGTTATTTCCACTACTACTAGGTTGTAATAAATTGAATGCCCATAAGGACAAGGTTATATCACGATTTGGCAATACCTCAATGCCACGTCTTGCCCAAAGTATGCCTTTATCTCCAGCAGCGGTACTAACATCTATGGCTAAAAATCTACCATTTACAAGTCCACTATGATCATTCGGATTTCTAGAAATGACTGGATTGGTTATAAAATTGGTAACCGAATATTCCCCATTCACAAGAATCCCGGCGGGACCTAGGTTACAGTCTGTAGTACTACCATCTTGCGGTTCATAACAATAACCTGGTCCAATTTCACCAATCTGTGTAGTGGGTCCAGCCCCGAAATTTTCTTCGAAGAGCGTACTTTGGCCTGGCAACAATGTACCTGCGTAGCCTACGCTAATGGTATGCGTACCGTCGGATACACCGGTAAATACATTATTGTCCCCAGGTGTGTTATCCACACCATTTAATTTATAGGAATATGTAAAATCGGTTGTATTGGATGTATTTATGGTGACTGTCCCGGATCCATCACAAGAATAATCCACTGCGCTTGTAAAACTTGGATCCGTTGTAGCCACGGGTACGGATATATCCATATTGAAGGAACATCCCAACGCATCCTTTACAACCAATTGATAATCTCCTGGGGCAATATTTTTATTGTCTGTACCGCTAAAAGTTGAACCTCCATCAAAACTATAGGTATACGGTAATTTACCGCCATTTGGATTCAATATTTTAACCAAGGCCCCTGCAGGGTTACAGGAAGCATCTTCCACTATAGTGGCAGATGCCGTTAACCTGAAAGGTTGGTCTATTTCATAATTTAAGGTTTCTATACAACCAATTCCACCATTGTTACTGGAATCCATAACCGTTATTGTATATAAACCGGCGGATAGGTTATAAAATGAATTGTTTGTCTGGTAAGTGTTACCATTGTCCAAACTATAGCGGTAGGGAGCAGTACCTCCTGTAACCGTTACGCTCAGCGTAGACGTTGAGGAATCGGCACAAACAATTTCAGAATGCGAAGCCGACAATGACGGGGTACCCAAATCTTCAATTTTGACTATGTTGGAAATGGCAAAACATCCGTTATCGTCAAAGACTATAAACTCGTAGTCACCTGCTTCACTACTGGTACGGAATAAAAAACTGGTAGTAGTTTGAAGTGCCGAAGAAGGCACATCGGACGAGTCTGCATAATAATCAACCCCATCTTTACTCCAAATGGCCATTTTGTAATCAGGACTGGGACTACCTCCACTGGGGGTTAATGTTGCCATACCTGCAGTACAACTTATATTTTGAGAAGTAACACCGGTCAATTTTAATTCAGGGGTTTCTCCAACGGTAATTTTTTGTTGATCATAACATCCATCCTGAGTTCGGGTCACTACAATATAATTCTCGGGATTTATATTGTTGAAGGTATGGGTATTATCGTCAATACTGGGTATGGAACTCACCAAAGAGCCCAGCCCACCATTACTGCCATCGTCCAAACGCAGTTCATAAGAATAATTGGGCAAGGCATTTAAGACTTGAACGCCAATGCTACCCAAATCATTACAGTCTGCCGGTGCGGCACTAAGCGTTACAGTAAAGTCGCGTTCCTGTATACCTATATCTTCGGTTTCAAAAATACAACTACCTTCTATTGGGGTATTATCACTGGGGTCCAACGGTGTTATCTGCACCTTATAGGTACCACTGTCGGCAATGTTGAAGTTGGGACCATTTTGATCCGAAAAAGGAATTATAATATTATCCGTAGCGCTATCCACCAATTGAAATCCATAACCGGAAGCTACATTGGTAATTCTAATGTTACCAGGGGTAGTACATAGTATATCGGAAGCCTTATAGGTAAGATCTATATTATTTTTAAAAACATTGAAATAAAAGCGACTAAAACAACCGTATTGGTAATTGATGACCACTCTGTATTCTCCACTTTCCGTAAGGGTAAAGTTATTTTGCTCTACTATTGTGTTCCATGTACATGTGCCATTTTTATTGGCGCAATCGTCGCCGGTTTCATCACAACTGGTTTCGTCCAATTTTTGCCAAACAATACTTTCGGCATCAGTTATGCCCAATTGGATAGTAGCCTCGTCATTTGCCCCACATAAAAAGATCTTGGGCAGTACACTACCATCTATGGAGCAGGTAACGATTTCCCCCTGCATATCATTATCGGGGTTATTGTCGGCATTCACCTGATTAAAGTAATTTACTATTGGATTGGTCTGTGTGGAGCCAAATCGTTCTACAATGATCCGCTCCTCCCTATCGGGACAGCTACCTCCTGAGGATTTCCCTACTATGTATTCTCCAACAACCGTCACCAAAAGGGTACTCGGGTCATTGTCCGGATCATTATCGTTCAATACAGTATCACCTGCATCCACCTGTCCATTACCGTTGTTGTCCAACACCCAGTTATAGGAACTAAACCCTTGTCCTGCACGCAAAAGTACGTTTTCCCCACAGAGTTGTACGGTTCTGGCTTCGTTACAATTGGTCAAGGAATTAAAAATGGAATTGCTTGCCAATTCCAACGTACTTGGACATCCAGAAATTGAAGCGGAACCGTTCTCGTCCGTAAAGACCTTTGTATTTGTTGCCCCTTGATAGGTGGAATATGCCTTGTTTTCCAATAATGATGAACAGGCGTCCAGAAACTCGGAACAGTTGGCATCCGTAGTAAAACCAATTCTAATACTATATTCGGGGTCACCAACTTCAACCAAATTATTAGGTATGGTAAAGGTTAGGACATTATCAATTATATCGTGCGAATAGGTTACCCCCGGGGCATCCGTTATATCTACATTGTCGAAGGTTACATTTTTCGGAAGAACATCCCTAATTGTATAATTTACCGCGTTATCATCACCTGTATTTTGAAACCTGAGCACATATTCAAGAGATTCCCCTAGGCTTATTTCTTCTCCATTGATGTCCGTTCCATTCAAATTTTCGGTGGTATTGCCCAAATAAATTTCGGGAGCCATTGTCTTTGAATATGAGGCAGCGTCCACTGTACCGTCTATTGGGTCTACAACTGGTGTTCCTGCTCCATATTCGCCGCCATCTCCGCCATCGGCATTGTCATCCCTATAATATTCGTTGGCATCACTACAACCATCACCATCACTATCCAAATCTAAATTATCAGGAAATCCATCATTGTCGTTATCACTACATGACTGTACAGAGACGACATTTATTTGTATATCATCTATAAAATTCCCAACGGATAAACTACCGGTGGCCGTGGAAACAGCCTCAAATACAAACACGGTATTGGTCTGATCGTCAGGTACTGTATACGTTCCGGAGTAATAACCCCATGCAGAAGTACCATCGCTCATGGTCTGTTGTACAGTAGCCGTGGCAAGGTCTGCACCGATCCTCACCTGCATTACATCGACCCCTGCACGCCCCCTATGCCTCAATGACCAATTCATTACGGTACCTGGGGTTAAACATAAATTTTGGTACAATGCAGAGTTTTGTGTAGCATTGAGTTCGGCAAATTGGTTGCCATCAAATGCTGGAACACTAAGAAACCCACTGGACCAAATTTCTATCCGTCCATCGGTTGAGGTAGTAGACCATCCTTCAACACTATTTTCATTTAGTTGTCTATAAGAAGTATTTGGAATTGAGGGGTTTTCAAAACTTTCATTCAGGATAGGCTCAAAACATATGGTAGTAGCACATTCAACTTCATCGTAAATACCATCGTTATCATCATCCAAATCTGTAATATCCCTAACACCATCCTTGTCAAAATCGTTATGCACGGTGATACGTGCCGAGGGGATATCTTCTGTTATATTATTATCAATTTGATCCTGGCTGTTCGTAGCTGTATTGACCAGGTTTATCAAGGGTTCTATCCCTACAATTTCATCGGCTCTAACCTGTAGCTCCAGCACGGCAGTGGCTCCCCCGTTTAAAGTTCCAATGTTCCATGTATTTCCAGACCAAGTACCCGTTGTGGTATAACTGGATACAAAAGTGAGTCCTGTAGGTATATTATCCGTGATTTGAAGATTCGTCAAAGGATCCGAACTGTTATTTCTAACCTCAATCGAGAAGGTTGCAGTTTCTCCTTCCAAAATTTCAGCCTTATCCACTGTTTTGTATAATGCCACATCTTCCTCACAATAGAAAGCCGTAATAGATTGGGAATCATAGGTACAGGGACCTTTGGTTCCCCTACAGTAATAATCTCCCGCTTTGGACGGACTAAAGGTGGATTCATTGGCACCATCCACCAGGACGCCATCCTCGAACCACTGGTAAGCATCAAAATTCCCAGTAGCTTCAAGAATATTAGCATTGGGCAGACACCCTTCGCCACCTACAATTTCCAAAGTAACAACAGGAACCGTATCAAAACCTGAAAAATAACCTGCAACACCTCTAGCTCCATTATAGCCAAAAAATCCAATCGCCATGGGTCCGGTAGACTGGACACTAACATTGCCGTTTAAATTGGGGATAAAAAAAGTCTTCCAATCCGATGATCCCGCCACGGGAACAGAAGGAGGTAAAGTAACGATACCATTGTCATCACTGACCACAATATTTGAATCTGGGGTATTGACTGCAGCAACAATGGTTACCCCACCAGTAACCAGTGATCCGGCCATATTCCGGATATCCGGAATATTATCCATAACATCCGGTAATAGACAATTAACAGGGGCCACAAAGTTAAGACCTTGGGTATAAACCGCACTGGCCCCTGCCATACATTGATAGGCGTAGGCATCTTTGGAAGTTTGCACCAACATATTGGCGCCAACGGTGTTTGAGGAATAATAACTGCTGGGCACCTCAAAATATTCCCCATTATTGATGGTGGCAATAGGGGTAGAAGAACCATTTACAAAAATTTGCGTATTGTCGGCTATTCCTATAAGTAGTGGAAATTCCGTTGAACCATCAACATTTCCGTTGCCACGAACAAATACATACTCTTTACCCAATCGGTTTTCCGGTACTGGTTGATCAATACCGGCATCACGGTTGGATGAATTCTCTTCCCTACCAAAATTCATTGAGCCATTACTGATTACAATGTCCTTATCGGAAACAATCGAAGCTCCGATCCATCCATCACGGTGGGCCGCTGTTGGTGCGGTTCCTATATATGTTTCAAAAACAAAAGATTCATTTTTATCCAAGGTAATTTGATAAGTATCTGCGGTAATCCCCGCCCTGTTATTACCAACCCTGAACTCGCAATCAGGATCGTACCCAAAAAGATTAACAGTAGTATTGTCCTCGGTAGCCATAATTCCCAAGGTATTTGATTTGGACACTTCAGCCCCTAGATTGGGAACACCTCCCCACTTAAACCGTTTTCCCATGGCAACCCTACCTTTGGACGTCAGGGATGTTGCCTGTGCCGAGGAGTAACCTCGGTAATTTACATAAAATTTATTTCCACTGGGGGACTCAAACCTGAGTCCACTATTTGATAAAACTACTCCGGTTTTAGCGTTGTCCACCAAGGTAATGTTATTGTCCCCATCGGCTAAAGTGTATACCGCCGGATTTACATTGGAAATGGAAAATGTGGCAATAGGGGTTGTATTGGTACCCCTATAGGCATTTACAGTGAATGTGGTTGGTTCTGGTGTAGAAAGGTACACTGCCTGTTCTTTTACAGCCTGATTATTTTTGCCCTGTTTCAAGGGTGGCAGATAGTGAAGATCACTTAACTGGCCTTTTACGGATAAAATAAAACCAAAGAAAAAAGTGAATAAAAGTAATTTTCGTATCATTCGGGGTGCAGTTATTTTGGTTCTGTCAATATGTACTTGCAATCAAAACAACAACAACCCTAGCTACAAGCCAATAAAATGTTGTGAAACTCTTTGAATATGTTGGAAATTATGATAATCATATATATTTGGGTTTACAAGAAAATTGATTTTCATAGGTTCCTCTTTTTTATTTATTCAATTGATAATGAAAAAACGATTAATAGGGAGTAATAACCCTTAGGTTAGGCCATATCCCTAGAATGGTAAATATGTTCATAGAAGTAGGAGGGGAGAGGGCTTTATTTATCCATAATATCAATTGCCCCGGGAGCAAGTATTGAAGCTTTCAAATTCCACTTATTGAGTAATGGATTGTATTTTAAAGGATTAACAAATCTACCTCAATTAAGAATAAATACATTAAATGATCTTCGTCGGAGGAGGTTCAGCTTGTGGTCTCTAAAAGATAAAATAGCCATAACTGAAAAATAAAAGAGATTAAACCTCAGGGCAAGCCTGTCTGCCGACATAGGCAGGCCTGTCTGCCGACATAGGCAGGCCTGTCTGCCGACAAAGGCGGGATTAGTTCAACTTGCAATTTTAAGTGCGTCTTACTGACTTCTTAAAATTGAGTTTCACTAATAAAGTGACATTAAAATCAGAGGCCGACCCAAGATAATTTGGGACGGCCAAAATTTTATATGATCAAAGTAGGGTCGTTTCAGCTATTTTAAATATTAAAGACTCACTTTTAAAAGAATTTCATGAGTACCATTGTTGGTATTGTTCAAAGATGAATGCAAGGAGGCATCATAGGCATACCCTATATAGAGGCTTTCAGTTGGATTAAAAAGTACAAAGCCCGAAAAGCCCTCATCCAACCTATAGGACGTTCCAATCTCAAAGATATTATTAAACTTAAGTGCCAAGGTTAAATCTACTGATATAGGAGCACTTTCTACATGACGAATCATCGTGGAAGGTTTAAACACGAGATTTCTAGCAATCTCGAAGTCGTATGCACCCATAAGGTATAAATGCAATTTGTTCCTACCCAATTTGGCCGTACCTTCATCTTCTTCCAATCGTCTTGGTTTAAGGATTTTTGGTGCGGAAAAGGCTAACGAAAGTTTTCTATTCCTCACATATATACCGGCACCCACATTAGGGGTAATACCTCCGTCGATATCCATCAATGAGGGGTCCGAACCAATACCGAAGGTCATAAGTCCAGCTGTATTGGCATTATAAGAATTCCCGGAAGCCTTTATTCCCAAGTAAATATTGGTATAATCGTTCCATCGTACCAAGTAAGAGAAATCCACGGCAATGGAAGTCTGGGTCTCTATAAAAGTCTTGTCGTTAACAACACTTGCCCCTAATCCTACTTTCTTTCCTAAATGCGTACTGGCTATAAAACTTTGTGTCTCTGGTGCACCCTCCACGCCGGCCCATTGACTTCTCACATTTGCGATAAATTCCGTTCTGTGCTCAGCACCGGCAAAGGCCGGGTTTACTATGTTCATAGTATGCCTATAAAAGGTGTAATTAGGATCCTGCTGTGCCATCATATTTCCAAGAACAAAAAAGAGGACCAAAAAGATATATACTTTGTTAAATATCAGTTTCATTTTGTTTTTTAAAAAATTCATAATTAATTAATAGTTAATGAACAACCATCCATCTATTGGAGCCTTCCCGTTCTTAAGGTCGATGGTAAAGTAATAGGACCCAGGAGGCAATTTTTCTGAGCGGGATTTGTATCTTCCATCCCAATCATTTTTGTATCCTATTGCCTTGAACACTTCATGCCCATAGCGGTTATAAACCGTAACTATTGAATTTGGATAGTTGTCTATATCCTTTACAATCCAAGTATCGTTAATATTGTCTCCATTTGGAGTAAAGGCCTGTGCAGCTTCAATGGGTAGTTCCCTTCCAATATTGGAATTACTATCATTTAAGTCCTCATTGGCTCCTATTCCATCTCCATCTGCATCCACGCTTTCGGCAGGGTCGTTAGGGAAAGCATCCTCCTCGTTCGGAACTCCATCATTATCCCAATCATTATCATTGGCATTGTTGATTCCATCGCCATCGGTATCCGTTCCGTTATCTGGAATTCCATCTCCATTTACATCAACATCCTCAACATCCAATAATCCATCACCGTCGTCATCCATATCGGCATTGTCTCCGGTTCCATCACCATCGGTATCGGTATCCTCGTTTTCATCCAAGGGGAAATCATCTTCGGCATCAGGAACTCCGTCGCCATCATCATCCGTATCCGTTGCATCAGGAATTCCATCCCCGTCTGTATCCAATTGACTACTATCTGGGTCCTCATTATCAGGTATACCATCCCCATCATCATCTATATCGGCATTGTCCCCGATACCATCTCCATCGGTATCGGTATCCTCATTTTCATCCAAGGGGAAGTCATCGTCAACATCCGGAACGCCATCGCCATCGTCATCGGTATCTGTTACATCTGGAATTCCGTCCCCATCTGTATCCAATTGACTACTATCTGGGTCCTCAGTATCAGGTATACCATCCCCATCATCATCTATATCGGCATTG
>TARA_R110002050_G_scaffold11921_19_pt1 | contig 35234 bp, 34 predicted proteins | sample TARA_R110002050 | Tara Oceans TARA_R110002050 (sample SAMEA4396988) | marine metagenome | biome: Polar Biome; feature: [DCM] deep chlorophyll maximum layer (ENVO:01000326); material: water (ENVO:00002006), including particulate matter (ENVO:01000060) such as... | depth 25 m
GCAATTTAAATTTTATCAATTTTTAAAAATTTCTTTTAGCAACATTTCAAAGGCCTTGTTTACGGCTTTATTTATCACTTTTGAACGATGATTCCCAAACCTAAATTTCTCTGAACACACCTTGTTTCTTGTAGCAATAGCGATAAAAACGGTCCCAACCTCGGCATCAGAATCACCTTTTGAAGGTCCCGCATTTCCTGTGGCAGCAATTGCATAATCAGAATTAAATAATTCTAAAACTTTTTTTGCCATAGCTTCGGCAACTTGCGAACTAACTACCGAATACGTGTTTATTAAATCTTTTGAAATGCCTAAAACTTTTATTTTTGAATTGGTTGCATAGGTTACAACACTCCCGTTAAAATAATTTGAAGCACCGGGATGCATGGTAATTTGTTCGGCTATTTTTCCTCCAGTACAACTTTCAGCGACTGCTATTGTTTGTTTTAATTTGGTTAGCTGTTTTGCTATGATAGACTCCACAATACCCTCGTCATCTTCAAAACCATAAAATTCATCTTTTATTAATGGTAAAACAGCATCGATTTGTTTTTGTACTTCCGTTTTTATCCGTTCTTTATCAAAACCTTTCGCTGACAGCCTTAGTCGAACTCTACCTAATGCTGGCAAATAAGCAAGTTTTACAAAGTCTGGCAAGGCATCTTCCCATGCGTCAATTCTAGCAGCTAAAGAACTTTCTCCCAAACCATTAACCAATAACGTTCTGTGTAAAATAAATGGCAACCGAAACTTCTTTGTTAGTTTTGGTAAAACCTCATTTTGAATTAAAGCTTTCATTTCGAATGGGACCCCTGGAAGCGATATAAATACTTTATCGTCTTTTTCAATCCACATGCCTGGTGCTGTGCCGTTGATATTCATTAGTACCTTTGCTTTTGAAGGCACTAGGGCTTGATCGATATTCACTTGTAAAAGAGTTGGTAGCGCATTTTGTTTCCAGATAGTTTCGATATTCCTTAAAACAGAATCGTCACGAACAAGTGTGTCATTAAAATATTCTGCTATGGTTTTTTTGGTAATATCGTCTTTGGTAGGGCCTAAACCTCCTGTTATGATAATGATATCTACATTATTTTCGGCATCGTTAAAAGCCTTTAATATATGTGATTTGTTATCTTGAACAGACGTTATTTGATATACTGATATACCAATTTTATTCAGTTCTTTAGCTATAAAAGCTGAATTGGTATCAATGACTTGTCCTATAAGGAGTTCATCTCCAATCGTGATTATCTCGGCAAGCATTATAATTTAAAATCTGATCGAATTTCATTGGCAGCAATTTCAATTGCCTTTAAAACGATTGCCAACTGATTTGTTATATCCAAATCCTGTTTCTCAAATTTTCCCCAATCTTGAACTTCTATAAGCGTATCCAACACCCCTAACTCAAATAAATCTATTGTAGGCTTCATTTTATGAGCTGCTTGGTATGCGTTGAAATAATCTTTTTCTGCAACGGCCTTTTTTAATCGTTCTGCATCTTCTGGAACTTCTTCTAAAAAAGCTGCTGCTAGAGCCGCAATGAATTCTTCATCATTATCTGCCAACTCTCTTACTCTAAACAATTTATAATGCTGTTCCATTTATTTTATTGTTATTGAAAACATCTGTGTGCTTTCTATAAATCCTTTAAGTTTGTCATTTGCATTGACTTTGCCAACTCCTGCGGGAGTTCCTGTAAAGATAATATCTCCAATCTTCAAAGTAAAATATTTTGAGACATATTCTATTAATTCATCAATTTTCCATAACATGTGACTCGTATTACCTTGTTGAACAACTTGGTCATTCTTAATTAATGAGAAATTAATATTATTGACATCATCGATTTTATTTAAAGGTAACCAATTTCCAATAACGGCCGCACCATCAAAAGCTTTGGCTTTTTCCCAAGGCAACCCTTTTTCTTTTAATTTGCTTTGCAAATCACGTGCTGTAAAATCTATTCCAAGTCCAATCCCGTCATAATATTTGTGAGCAAATTTTCTATCAATATACTTTCCAACTTTATTGATTTTAATCAAAATTTCGACCTCGTGATGCACATCATCAGAAAAATCTGGAATAAAAAATGGTTGCTTTTTAAGCAAAATCGCGGTATCTGGTTTTAAAAACACCACTGGATCTGTTGGCTTTTCATTTTCAAGCTCCTTGATGTGCTCTGTATAATTTCTACCTATACAAATGAGTTTCATGTGTTTATCTTTATTATCTATTTTGGTCATGTGGAACGCCCTGAATAATCATCCTCGTGTGTGTGAAGCTTGATTCTCATGGGTGTTTCATTTTCTTTCTATATAAAGGAACAAAGACCGTTTCAATTTTAGTAACAAGACATTTTAAGTCGTTTCTCTTTATTCTTGATTTTGAATGTCCGTAATTTGTCATAAGTCTGAAAATATAATGATTTTGTCATTCCTACAAAGGAGGAACCGCATTGATTTTCAATAGATTCTTCATTTCGTTTCACTCCATTCTGAATGACAAAAATGGTATTATGAATGAATACGGACATTCAATTCTTGACTCTTATTTCTTTTAAATTTTATTATTAAAGGTTCTTAATTTAATGGCTGTTAAAACTTTTTTGGTATATAATGGAAAATCGGCATTAAGTAACCAACCAAAATAACCAGGTTCGGATTCTAGAATTTCTGTGACTAATTTTCCTTTATGTTTACCAAATGAAAAACATTCTTCCCCATTTTTGTTATAGACGATAAATCCAGCAAAATCCGCAAACTTTTTTCGAGAACTAAAATCTGCCAAAAATTTAATGTTATTTTCAATATCATCATATTTTGCTACCTGTGCTTTTAACACTTCAAACGTTGCCTTGGTATCTGCTTCCGCTCCATGAGCTCCTTCCAATTCCTGATTACAATAAAACTGTAAGGCTGCACTTAGGGTGCGCTGTTCCATTTTATGATATATCGTTTGAACATCAATAGACAATCGGTTCTTCATATCAAAATCGACCTCAGCGCGCAGCATTTCTTCTGCTAAAAGAGGGATATCAAACCGATTAGAGTTAAAGCCTCCCAAATCAGAATCCTTAATCAAAGCATGGATTTCTTTTGCAAGTTCTTTAAACGTAGGCTTATTGGCCACATCGGCATCGGTAATTCCATGAATCGCAATAACCTCTTTTGGTATGGGCATTTCTGGATTAACCAACCATGTTTTAGTCTCTTCCTTTCCATTGGGAAATACTTTCAATATGGAGATTTCCACAATGCGATCTTTGGAAATATTAACACCAGTTGTTTCGAGATCAAAAAAGCAAATAGGTTTTGTTAGATTAAGATTCATTAAATGTTGTCTTTTGAATATTGATTGTACTATTTGTGTCGTCCTAAAAAATCGACACATGTTAAACCTTATATTTCTCTATTGCTGTCCCAAGCTTCTAAATAGTCTTTTACTGCTTTTACAAACTGGCCACCAAGTGCGCCATTAACCACACGATGGTCATAAGAATGTGATAAAAACATTTTATAACGGATACCAATAAAATCACCTTCAGACGTTTCAATTACTGCGGGCACTTTACGAATGGCGCCTAGAGCTAAAATTCCAACTTGTGGCTGATTAATAATTGGTGTTCCCATAATACTGCCAAACGTACCAACATTGGTTACCGTATAGGTTCCTCCTTGAATTTCATCGGGTTTTAATTTATTTGTTCGTGCCCGATTGGCCAAATCGTTTACCTGTTTAGTCATACCAACCAAATTAAGTTGGTCTGCATTTTTTATAACCGGTACTATTAAATTTCCATCGGCCAAAGAAGCTGCCATGCCAAGGTTAATGTTTTTCTTTTTTATAATGGTGTCCCCTTGAATTGAAATATTCAACATTGGAAAATCGCGCAGTGCTTTGGCAATAACTTCCATAAAAATGGGCGTAAAGGTTAAATTTTCTCCTTCACGCTTTGCAAAACCATCCTTTACTTTGTTTCTCCAATTCCATATTTTAGTGACATCGGCCTCAATAAAACTTTGAACATGTGCCGATGTTTTAACAGATTCAACCATGTGATGGGCAATTAGTTTACCCATTCTTGTCATTTCAATAATTTCATCATCGCCATTTGAAACTACTAGTGGTGCTTTTTCAACTTTTGGTGATTCGGAAACTTTAACAGGTTGAACCTCGTCTTTTTGAACTGGCTGTTGTTTAGGTCTATTTGTGCTCTTAGTGTTTATATATTCTAAAATGTCATTTTTTGTAACTCTCCCTTCGCTTCCAGTTCCTTCAATGGCATCTAATTCAGCTTGGGAAACACCTTCTTGTTTAGCTATATTTTTAACCAACGGAGAATAAAAACGGTCTTCATTTGAAGTAATTGGCATTACTTTTTCTTGTGCAGAACCAACTGTTTGCCCAAGGTGAGAAATCGCTTCTGTTGGAAGTTCAACATTACTTGTGTTTTCTGATAATGAAGCTACATTAGATTCTTCTTCTTCAGTTTCAATTATAGCAATAACTTGTCCCACTTGAACAACATCATCAACGTTGAAAAATTTCTCAACCAATATTCCATCTACTTCACTTGGCACTTCACTGTCAACTTTATCGGTAGCAATTTCAAGAACTGGTTCGTCAAGTTCTATCGTATCTCCAACTTCTTTTAACCATGATGTGATTGTTGCCTCTGCAACGCTCTCTCCCATTTTTGGTAACTTAAGTTCAAATCTTGCCATATCTATAATGTAATACTCGTTTTCTTGTTTTCGCTTGCAAAATTAATAAAAAGCCATCAATTTTATTAAACTATTTATAACAAAAACTAGTTAAAATTTAAAATCTCGCCTCTGCTAATGGCATTGTCACTCCCTATAATAAAATTGGATTTTTTTGGTAATATTTTAAAGGTAATTGATTTTTCTTTATTATTATTTTCCATCAATTTAATAATCTCACTATAATCCAATAGGTTTCCATCAAAAATAATTTCTGTATTCTTTCGAAGATTTTCATTTAAAATGGGCTGTAGCTCTATCCCTTTAGTTATAACCTTTTCTAAAAGGTTGTTTCTTTTTTTAGAAACAAAAATATAATGTTCTGTTATCTTTTTCTTTGCAATTGGGGTTTTTCTGAAGACATAAACCAATCGTATTCCAAACCAAACCAATATGTTAAATATAAGATTTTTCTTGAAATGTTTAGAGTAAAATACTTGCATGGCATCATAGAATCGTTTTGCATAATATTTATCTCTTAGTGTACTTTCTCCTTTAAAATGAATAATAGCTGTATTGCCAAAATAATAATTATTATAACCTGCCTTTAAAACTTTGTACGACAAATCTATATCTTCTCCATACATAAAATAATCCTCATCAAACCCACCAATATCACTATACAATTTCCGTTGCATAAACATAAAAGCTCCAACTAAAACAGCCACTTTACCTGTCTCATTTTCCCCTAATTGGGAAGCGTAATAATCTTTTGAATTTCCACACAATTTTTTTAAAGCAGCTTTTATAAATGGAATATTACGCTTGCTTTCGGGTAAAAATTCTCCCCGCCCATTAATTAATTTACACCCAACAATTCCTAATTTTTCTTTGGATGTACAAAACACTAATAGTTTTTCAAAAACGTCTTCTGGAAGTACCGTATCTGGATTTAAAATACATACAAATTCTCCTTTAGCTCTTGATACAGCAATATTATTCCCTTTTGAAAATCCAAAGTTTTCCTTATTTTCAATTAGAATTACATGAGGAAATTGGGCTTTGACCATTTTACAACTGTCATCTGTTGACTTATTATCAACCACAATAATTTCAGCATCAATATTTTTAATCGCATCGTGAACACTTTTTAAACATAATTCTAAAAAGTAGCGCACATTATAATTTAAGATGATTACAGAAAGTTTCAATGAAAATATTAAAGTTTTAAGGTAGTTTCGAAAGGAATTCTATTCATAATACTTCTTCCTAAGGTAATTTCATCGGCATACTCCAGTTCATCGCCTACCGATATTCCTCTTGCGATTGTTGATACATTTATGTTGAATCCTTGTATTTGTTTGAATATATAAAAATTCGTTGTATCACCTTCCATAGTTGAGCTTAAGGCAAAAATAAGTTCCTTTATGTTTTCCTTCTTAATTTTATTTATAAGAGATTGAATATTTAAATCATGTGGGCCAATACCATCCATTGGCGAAATTTTACCTCCCAATACGTGATATAATCCTTTAAAGGAACTCGTGTTTTCAATGGCCATAACATCTCTAATATCTTCAACAACACAAATAATGTCATCATTCCGCATAGGATTTGAACATATTTCACATAAATCTAAATCACTGATATTATGACAAGACTTACAATATTTAATGTCATTACGCATATTTTGCAAAGCCACCGACAATGAATTTATTTGTTCTTTAGGCTGTTTTAACATATGTAAAACCAAACGCAAAGCTGTTCGTTTTCCAATACCTGGAAGCTGAGACATTTCGTTAACTGCACGTTCTAATAATTTTGAAGAGAATTCCATCGGGACGAATTTACAATTTTAAAATAAATTGAAGGATTTCATGCTTGGTTAATTTTTGTCTCAAAATATAAATAATTGCTATTATTTAAGAATATAATTAATACTGATTTGTCGATAATAATACCAGTGAGCACGCTATTTCAAAGAAAATATGATGTTCTTTCAAGATGGCATAGAACTCAGGGTTTTCAGTTCCCGGATTAAATATAACGCGGTTTGGTTTTAGGGAAACCACATAATTATAATACATTTTTTGATTTTCTGGATTGACATAAAGCGTTACAGAATCAATATCTTTATAAAATACTAATTCAGTGCTAATAGTTACTCCCGCAACCTCCCCTTTTTTTAACCCAAAAGCCACTACATCAAATCCTTGATTCACAAGCTTATGGATTACTAAATTAGCATATTTTTCTTTTTTTAATGACGCGCCTAAGACTAATGTTTTCTTTTTCATCTGTTAAAATGTTGTTAAGACAAATATATACAGTAACAATTCTCAAAATTAGTCGTCTGTAATGTAAGAACCTAATCAGTTCGTTTTATTAAATACTAACCAATTCATCAATCAAAAAATGAAAAAAATTTTACTGGCCTGTGCTATAATGCTATGCACCTTATCGAATGCACAACCCTTAAATAACACACCCAAAACAGGTTCAATTTCAGGAAAAATTATTGATGCTTCTTTAAATGAACCTTTACCCTACGTAAATATTGTTATAAAAAATGAGTTAAATGACATTCTTACAGGTGGCATTTCGCTTGATGATGGAACCTTTAATATTTCAAAAATTCCAGAAGGAAACGTATTAATCACTATTCAATATATTGGTTTTAAAACCGTAACAAAAACCACTAATATTGGGGAAGACGGATACCATATTGACTTGGGAAATATCATGCTTGAGGAAAATGTTGCTAGCTTAGATGAAGTTACAGTAGTTGCTGAAGTTTCAACGATTCAACAAAAAGTAGACAGGAAAGTTATAACTGTTGGTAAAGATTTAACAACATCTGGCCCTACAGCTTCAGACATCATGAATAACATCCCATCTGTTAATGTTGATCAACAAACCGGTAATATAAGTATGCGCGGTAATGAAAATGTCCGCGTTATGGTAGATGGAAAGTTATCGAATGTTCCTGTTGCTCAATTGTTAAAGCAAATTCCTTCTACATCAATTAAAAGTATTGAATTAATTACAAATCCTTCTGCTAAATATAATCCCGAAGGCATGAGTGGCCTAATTAATATAATACTTCATAAAAACACCAGCATTGGTTTTAACGGCAACTTAAACGCAGGACTAACAAAGCAAATCAATGCCCGATTCAATAGCTCTATCGATTTTAATTATAGAAACGGAAAATTTAATCTTTTTGGGAACTATGGCAATAATATAGGCAACTCAACTAATTATGGAGAAATAAATAGATTTGATGATAAGTCGATTCAATTATTTGACTTTGGAAATAATAACAAATCTCATTTATATAAAGTGGGTATTGACTTTTATTTGAATGACAATAACACCATGTCTTTTTTCACAAATCAGAACTTATACAATGGAAAAGGCACAGGTTCTACGGGTATTCAATATATAAATCAACCTTTGCAACAACAACTTTTTAACAACACATCCAATAATGTATCGTCTCAATATAACGGTGTTTATCAGCATAAATTCTTAAAAGAAGGAGAGACCTTGGATATTGAGGCGGATTACAGTAAATTCAATCAAGATGAAGTAGCCAATTTTAATTTTTATAATTTAATATTTCCACCAAATTATACAGATTTTGTAAAGACCAACAGAGATCAAACGATAATTAATGTTGATTATGTAAACCCTGTTTCTGATAAAGCCAAGTTGGAAATTGGTTTAGAAGCCAGACTTTTTGAAACAACCATTGATTACACGTCTACGGGCTTATCGGTTAATGAGAACCAAGATAATATTGCAAATAATGGCGATGAATTTATTTTAACACCAAGTACCGATTTTACTTATAAAAGAGATATTTATTCAGCATACGCGACGTATAGTAAAACATTTGATACGTGGAGTTTTCAAATTGGGGCAAGAGCCGAAAATGTAAGTGAGGATGCCAACGCAATAAAATTATTCGAAACTTCATTAGAAATGAGTCCTTTTAAAAATGATTATTTTCAAATATACCCATCAGCATTTTTTACCTATTCACCTAGCGATAAAAACTCCTACCAAGCAAGTTTTAGTCGCCGTGTAGATCGCCCAGGTTTAAATCAAGTAAACCCAATTAGAGAATGGAGCACACCGTTAATATCGTCTTTTGGAAACACTAACTTACAACCTCAGTTTACAAATTCGATAGAATTTAATTATACCAGAAAACTTGAAAAAGGATCCGTAACTGGAGGTTTGTTTTTTAGAATCGTTGAAGACGAAATTAACCGAGCTTTATTTATTGATCGCTTAGATTTAAATAAAAGCATTTTGAGCTATGATAATTTTAATAACACAACGGCATATGGAATTGAATTAAGTTCAAATTACCAACCAACCAAATGGTGGAATTTTAATGCTAGTTTTGATCTGTACTCTCGAAAACAAAAAGGAATTGCAGAAACCTTAAATGCTCCTATTGATTCTGCTACAGTTACTGATATTTTAATCTCTACTATTACGGCAGATAACATAGTTTGGAATTTTAGGGCCTTCAATAACTTTAAAGCAACAAAAAAACTAAACCTATCGCTGTTTGCAATGTACAAAGGAGAAGAAAAGGGATTGCAATTTACCAGAAAACCCATGTTCATGGTCAATACAGGTTTAAGATATAGTTTTTTAGAAGATAATAGAGCCACGTTTAGTTTTAACTACAATGATATTTTTAAAACCATGAAATTCGAATTTGAAGGCAACAGACCATTCCCTTCAGCAGGACAATTTAATTGGGAAAGTAACACTTGGAACATTGCTATAGCTTATCGATTTGGCGGAGGAAAATACAAGGCCTTAAAGCGTAAAAGCAGAGATGATAATGAAAAATCCGGAGGTGGCGGATTTATTTAAAAGAATTTAATAACCTTCATAATAGTTGATGGTTAGTGTAATGTTGGTTATTAAATAAGGAACCCCAAAGCGTTAATTCTTTGGGGTTTTATATTGAATACAAACGATAACTTATTGGTTTACAAATGTTAAAGTGTGTTAAAATATTACATTTAAAACAATACCAACAATAAAAAAACGTTACTACATAAAATACGGTTTATATAACGTTGTGTAAAATTATTTAAGAATTAGTCAACTTCATGTAATAAATAAATAAACGTAGAATAAACTTGTATTAATACCCTTAAAAATAGCTGTTAAAACTCGAAGCCAACCGACTTTGAGTTTTTTTTTGTTAAAAAAAGTTAAATTACATACTCTTTTGCAATAAAAAACAACTTCTTACGTCTAAATAAGTAGAGACACTTCTTATTAAATGTTAGTTTAGTTAGAGTTGATTAATAGCTGATAAAATCCGGAGCATACATGTTTCGGATTTTATTTTTTTATTGAATGTCCGTAATTTGTCATAAGTCTGAAAATATAATAATTCTGTCATTCCGACAAAGGAGGAATCCCATTGGTTTTCAATAGATCCTTCATTTCGTTTCACTCCATTCTGAATGACAAAAATGGTGTTATGAATGAATACAGACATTCAAATTTTTTTCTACCACTTTATAATAACGCTTCCCCAAGTAAATCCACTTCCAAAAGCGGCCAAAACCACAAGGTCTCCTTCTTTTATTTTACCCTCTTCCCAAGCTTCAGTCAAGGCAATAATTATAGAAGCGGCAGTTGTATTGCCATAGTTCATGATATTATTAAAAACTTGATCATCTCTTAACCCGAATTTCCTTTGAATAAATTGCGCTATTCGTAAATTTGCCTGATGGGGAATTAACATATCTATCTGCTCTTTGGAGAGGTTGTTCTTTTTTAAACCTTCGTTAATAACCTCACTGAATCTAATCACTGCATGTTTAAAAACAAACGTGCCATCCATATATGGGAAATACGAAATATCTTCCTCTCCTGCCTCAATTATTTCTGGAACCCAATGTGCTATACTCGGAGAAGCCACGATTAACTTATCTGCATATTTACCTTCACTATGCAAATGTGAAGATAAAATACCTTTGGAAGTATCTGTCTCTCTTGAAAGAACACATGCCCCAGCGCCGTCACCAAAAATAACAGTGACTCCACGCCCTCTTGTAGTTTTATCAAGACCATTACTATGATACTCTGCTCCTATTACCAATACATTTTTATACATTCCTGTTTTAATAAACTGGTCGGCAACAGAGATGGCATAAACAAAACCTGAACACTGATTTCTAACATCTAAAGCACCAACAGTAGGCATATCCAGTAAATCCTGAATTTGTACACCACAACCAGGGAAATAATAATCTGGACTTAAGGTTGCAAACACAATAAAATCGATATCATCTTTTGTTAATCCTGATCGCTCTATGGCTGTTTTTGCTGCCTTGGCCCCCATAATCGCGGATGTATCTTTACTTCCTTCTGGTATCCATCGCCGTTCTTTTATACCAGTTCGTTCCTGAATCCATTCATCATTGGTATCCATCATTTTCGACAAGTCGTTATTAGTCACAACATTGTCAGGAACATATTTACCTAAACCTATAATTTTAGAATTGTACATAATTAGTTTAATTTGTTTAAGCAAAATACAACAACCCCTAATAATTTCCAATAATTAAAAAAAAATAACAAATTTTAACCCAATTAAGGCATGCTCGACAATAGCTTTATTTGAATTACATATTGAACTCATTTAAATAATTATAATTTTGTGTCAGTTTGTCACCTTTTTATACTTGGTACTTTTTTTGAATAGTACAGTGTCATAATAACAAACAATATAAAATACATATAACATGACAAAAGGAAATATTAATGTATCGGTTGAAAATATTTTTCCACTTATCAAAAAATTCCTGTATAGTGATCACGAAATTTTTTTACGTGAGTTAATTAGTAATGCTACCGACGCAACTTTAAAACTAAAACACTTAACAAGTGTTGGTGATTCTAAAGTTGAATACGGTAATCCACAAATAGAAGTTAAGGTAGATAAGAAAGGAAAAAAATTACACATTATTGACCAAGGTTTAGGAATGACGGCCGAAGAAGTTGAAAAATACATTAACCAAATCGCTTTTTCTGGCGCCGAAGAGTTTTTGGATAAATATAAAGATACCGCGAAAGATTCAGGTATTATAGGTCATTTTGGTCTTGGATTCTATTCTTCTTTTATGGTTGCCACAAAAGTTGAAATTATTACAAAATCTTATACAGACGCACCTGCAGCACATTGGACTTGCGATGGAAGTCCGGAATTCAGTCTTACTAAATCTAAAAAAACAGGTAGAGGTACAGAAATCATTCTTCACATTGCCGATGATTCCACTGAATTTTTAGAAGAATCCAGAATTCGCGAATTGCTATTAAAATATAATAAGTTTATGCCCATCCCAATTAAATTTGGAACAAAGGAAATAAACGATCCAGACTTTACACCTAAAACAACCAAGGATAAAGACGGAAAAGAAACTACCGAACCTCATAAAAAAATAACGGTTGATAACATTATCAACAACCCAAATCCTGCATGGACAAAACAGCCTGCAGATTTGAAAGATGAGGATTACAAAGATTTTTACAGAGAATTGTACCCCATGCAATTTGAAGAGCCTTTATTTAACATCCATTTAAATGTAGATTATCCGTTTAACTTAACAGGAATTTTATATTTCCCAAAAATGGGTCAGGATTTAAATATCCAAAAAGATAAAATTCAATTGTATCAAAACCAGGTCTATGTCACCGATAATGTTGAAGGCATTGTACCAGAGTTTTTAACTATGTTACGAGGCGTTATAGATTCTCCAGACATTCCTTTAAACGTTTCCAGGAGTTATTTACAAGCCGATGGTGCGGTTAAAAAAATATCGTCTTACATCACCAGAAAAGTAGCCGATAAATTAAAATCATTATTCAATAGTAACAGAGAAGATTTTGAAGCTAAATGGAATGATATTAAAATCGTTATAGAATACGGGATGCTTTCAGAAGAAAAATTCTTTGAAAAATCAAACGATTTTGCTCTTTATCCAACAGTAGATGGCAAGTTTTATACCTATGAAGAGTTATTCAATAAAATAAAAGCTAATCAAACTGATAAAGATGATAAATTAGTGATTTTATATGCCTCCAATAAAGATGCACAACATAGTTATATTGACGCTGCAAAAGCAAAAGGATATGAAGTTCTTTTATTAGATTCACCCATTGTATCGCATTTAATTCAGAAATTAGAAAGCACTAAAGAAAACATTACGTTTGCACGTGTAGATGGCGATCAAATTGATAACTTAATTAAGAAAGATGATACCAAAATCTCTAAATTATCCGATGAACAAAAAACAGAATTAGAAACAATTTTAAAAGAGGTGATTCCTTCTGAAAAATTCATGGTGCAACTAGAATCCATGGATAGTGATGCATCTCCATTTATAATTACACAACCAGAATTTATGCGCCGTATGAAAGAAATGCAGGCAACTGGAGGAGGCGGCATGAACATGTTTGGTAATATGCCCGAAATGTACAATTTGGTAGTAAATACAAATTCTACATTAGTGAGTGAAATTCTTGGAACAAAAACAAAAAAGAAACAAGAACGCTTAATTAATCAAAGTTTGGATTTAGCCAGACTATCTCAAGGTTTGTTAAAAGGTGAAGAACTTACAAATTTTATCAAACGAAGTTACGAAATGATAAAATAGCTGTTTCCCTAACCGTAACCATATAAAACCACTTTGCAAAAGCAAGGTGGTTTTTTATTTACAATATAAAATATTAATAGTAACTTAGTAAAAACAAAAATGGAACAACTTATGCAGTAAAATCCTAGCACAGGAAATTTAAAAAAATGAAACACCTTTCTTTTATATACCTGTTTTTTATAAGCCTGATTGTGGTATCACAATCTAATACAAGGGCTATAATAACCAATAGTAAAACAGCAACTGCAACCTCTTACCATATTGCAGATAGTCTTAGCCATAATGATGGCCCCTATATATTTATTGATAAAGACACTATACTTGAAAAAAACATAATCAACGGTAATTTAGAGATTAAAACTTTAGGATTAAATACCATAGATACAGTCTTTAAAGACGGCCCATCTATATATTATGATATTTCGAAAATCGCCGCTATAAGTGATGTCCATGGACAATATGGCTTGACATTGAGAATTTTAATAAACAACCATATTATTGACGAAAAATTAAATTGGACTTTCGGAAAAGGGCATTTGGTTATTGTTGGTGATATTTTTGACCGTGGTCCAAAAGTAACTGAATTGTTGTGGTTTGTTTATAATCTTGAAAGAGAAGCTGAAACCAAAGGGGGAAAAGTGCACTTTTTACTAGGCAACCATGAGTATATGGTGATGCAAAATGATTTAAGATATATTAATAAAAAATACAGGTTAACTTCCAAATTATTAAAAACTCCTTATTACGCGCTTTATGGCAAAGAGACCGTTCTTGGCAGATGGTTACGATCCAAAGCCACAATACTAAAAATAGATGACAATTTATTTGTTCATGGCGGAATTTCTAAAGAATTTATTGCTAACGGATTTAATTTAGAAGAAACAAATCAACGTATGAGACAATCTCTAAATGAAGATGAAAACGAACCTACATGGCATACATTATATAATCCCTACTATGGCAATAATGGCCCTATATGGTATCGTGGATATTTTAGTGGAGATTTCAAAAAAAAGGATGTAAATAATCTTTTAAGAAAGCTTGATGTAAAACACATTATTGTTGGGCACACATCACAAAATCAAATAGAATCTTTATTTCACAATAAAATATTAGCCATCGATTCCAGCATAAAAAATGGTGTTTATGGAGAGATCCTTTTTATTGAAAATGGAAGCTACTACCGTGGTACCATGGAAGGAGAAAAAATTAAATTAAACTAGATTTATCTTAACCCCAAATCAAGTCCTATTCTTTTCTGGCCTCATCCAAAATTTCATTTTTATACTTTTTATCATTAGATATAATATCAAAAAAACTTAAAATATAGGTCCTAGCTGTACTAAAAGTATTAGGATCCTCAAAATAATCTTTGTTATTATCTATAACTGCTAACATTTTCACTTTCTTTGACACATATTCTTGTCTTACTTGTTCAAAAACAGCTTCATTTCTAATAAAACCTCGGTATTTTCTATCGGTAACAGATGTAGTTCCTAAACTTTCTCCTTGAATTTGAGAAACCACAGCATAACTAGCATCTACAAATCCAGCCATATCAAAATCATATGGAATCGGTATCATTTTTTTATTTATAAAAATGAGTTTCACATTATGAAGATATGCTTGAGAGAAATCGGTATTACCAATCATATACTGAAAAAATGCATTACGCACAGAAGCCAAATCATCTTGGTTTAATGGATGTAAAAACCGGTCATAAATCTCACCATCCACTCTTTTGGCCAACATTTTATCATCTTCTATAAAAAATCCTTTTATGCGATGGGTTCTGTTTTTATTGTTTTTAATTTGTTCAAAATCAAGATCAACCAATCTGGTTTTAAAATAATATGGGGATATCACTTCAAATAATTTATAAACTATATATTCTTTTATTACATTATCGCCACCTTCACTTTTAAGTAAACACGGTAATACAGCTTTTAAGGTTTTATTACCTTCAAACGGCGTGTTCTTTGAAACCGATTTTTTTATTTTTATTTTTAATGGTGAAAAATAACAGTTCTTCAATCTATAATTCCCTCTTGCTCTTAATTCAATGGGAATATTCCCCCATGACCCATCACTAAGTTGATAGGATAAATTGGAATCTATATATGTTGAGTCATTGGTTTCTTTTTTTATTTCATTTATTGAATAAGACAATTTAATGGGTAAAATTTGATCTTCTAAAAATAAGCCAACATTCACTTTTGAAACATCGCCATTAAGAGACTCTTGCGAATAAGCATCATTAAAAAGTAGTGCAGTTATAAAAACGATGAGATAACCTATTTGCTTTTCCATATTAATACATTAACTTTATCAAATATAACACATTAAAATTAGCCTATCAGACAATATTTTTCCATAATAAATTTCAGGACGTACCTGGCTTTGTTCATTGCTCTTACAGTGACCTACTTCTTCTGTAGATACAATATCAGTTTTAATTTGGATTTAACTCTTTTAAGTATCGCCATCATATTCCCATTGGTATTCACCATTAGAGGGTCTTTTCGACGCCGTGAAAATGCTTTGGAACATTTAAGCGAATTTAGAAGTTCACTAAAAACATTGCACTACTTTTTTAGGAGCCATGACCGTTTATCCGAAGATGATAAAAATGAAATTTATAAAATATTACTCGAAATTAATACAGATACTTTAGCTCAGTTAAGAAATAAAAATTGCTGTATTAAGGACCTTGACAACATCATAGACAAGATATATCTGTTTACGTTGGATAAGAAAGAGCTCATGACCAGAAGTTTACGGGATAAAGTCTTTCGGTTTTTAAACGATCTCCATGAATCTATCGAGAATGTATATGCTATTCATACCCATAGAACACCAATAAGCTTAAAAGCATATTGTGAAATTTTTATTTATGTGTTTCCTTTTATTTATACACCTACTATTATTTTTAGTATGGGCATAAATAACGCACCATGGGTTACCTATTTTGTTGTTTTGCTTACAGAATTTATTTTAATATCTCTTTACAATATTCAAAATCAATTAGAATACCCTTTTGATAACATTGGAATGGATGATATCAATCTTGACAATTTTAAAATTCAACGATAATTGTAAAGACTAAAACGATTTGCTTAAAACACTTCATCTTTTCAACTATATTTGAAAAACATTTTTAAATAGTATTTTGAAAGACCTTTTACTCATTACGCCACCATTTACGCAATTAAACACCCCTTATCCGGCAACAGTGTATTTAAAAGGCTTTTTAAACACTAAAAATATTAGCTCCTTTCAAATGGATTTGGGTATTGAGGTGATTTTAGAGTTGTTTTCAAAAAAAATGTTGCAATCAATTTTTGAATTAGCATCAAAAAAACAATCAAATAAAATCTGAAAATACTCAAAGAATTTACTCATTAAAAGATGCTTGTTTGCAACCTTTAGATGATGTTATTTCCTTTTTACAAGGAAAAAAACCAACTTTTGCAAGACAGATTTGACAATTTTGAATTGTTTTGGTTTTCAAAACCAATAACTACATTAAGAGAATCTGGGCTTTTGGTTTTGTAATAGACCGAATATTAAGATTGAAAGAATTTTTAACTAACTTCCTTTTCAGTTGATAAACTAACATTAAAACATTTCTTGGCTAGACAGTAAACGACTCATCGAAAAACGTGTTTAATATTTAAGCTTTAAATATTTCAATTCAATTGATAAAACTAAACACAAAACAATTTAGGTTATCTTTGCCTGAAATTATATTACATGTCATTTAAAGACTTACACCTAAACAGACCTATACTAAGAGCCATTGCCGAAGCAGGTTATGACAACCCAACATTGGTACAAGAAAGAACTATTCCCTTAGTACTGGCCAAAAAAGATGTTATTGTATCGGCACAAACTGGCACAGGAAAAACAGCAGCCTTTGCCTTACCTATTTTACAGCAATTATTTGATAAGCAAGATGCCTCAAAGCGTGGTAAAAAAATACGGGCGCTGGTAGTAAGTCCTGCACGTGAACTGGCCATACAAATTGAAGATAATTTTAAAACCTATAGCACATATACTAATTTAAGAACCACTGTTGTTTTTGGTGGCTCGGCTATAGAACCTCAAATAGATATTTTAAAAAAGGGCGTGGATATTTTAATTGCAACACCTGGGCGGTTATTGGATTTGCATAAACAAGATATCATTAACTTAGATTATGTGGAAACTTTGGTGTTGGATGAAGCCGATTTAATGTTGGATATGGGTTTTATTGACGATGTAAAGAAAATTGAACGATTATGTCCAAAAGAGAAACAAATTTTATTGTTCTCGGCAACAATTCCTTTTAAAGTTGAACAACTGGCAAATACCATATTAAATGCGCCTAAACGTGTAGAAGTGGCGCCAAATTCGTCCACTTCAAAAAACGTTAATCAGGTATTGTATTATGTCCCTAAGCGCAACAAAATAGAATTGTGTTTGCATCTATTGCGCAATACTATAAAAGGAAGTATCCTTATTTTTAGACGTACCAAATTTGGTGTGGATAAATTGGAACAAACACTTTTAAAAAACAATTACAAAGTTGTTAGTTTGCATGGTGACAAAAACCAAACAGATAGACAAACTGCTTTAAACCAGTTCAAAAATAAGGAGGTAAATATCTTAATTGCTACCGATGTGGCAGCACGGGGCATTGATATTGACAACCTTGACGCTGTGATTAACTTTGATTTACCTAATGTTCCAGAAACTTACGTGCACAGAATTGGAAGAACGGCACGTGCTGGGAATTCTGGAGCCTCTTATTCTTTATGTTCAGCCGATGAAAAGCCCTATGTAGCGACTATTCAAAAATTAATCAATTTACAGATTGATGTTGTTGATATGCATCCGTATCCTTTAGATCCAAAAGCCAAAAAAGAAATTCATAAAACGCCAGGGAAAAGCAAGCACAAAAAAGGAAGAAAAAGTAACGCTTCAAAAAAGAAAAAAAAGCGTTGGTATTAAGCTAAACTTTCAATCTTCTATCTAAATAATGTTTTAAAATAGGTATTTGTATAAAAAACATAAGCATTAATAAAGTGGAAGCGTAAACCGTTGTTTTTGAAACATGCAATCCAGGAACCAATTTTGACAGATTAAATTTTGATAAAACCCCAAAATTCAATACATCAAACATTCCACTTGAAGTAGCAGAACCATTAAATGACAGATAAGTTATTAAAGCAAATATAGCCGTAAAAATAAGACACCAAACCCATTTTGAAATCAACGGTGTGTAGATGGTCGCTTGACTTGATTTAATATCTAAAACTTGAGCCATAACGGCATCAGTAAAATCAATTGAAGGCTTTTCCAACATAGTTTCCTTCATCATTTTACTTACTAACTCTTCAATGTTTTTATCTGCATTAGCTTTCATAATATTCAATTAATTCTGGTTCTAATTTCTCTCTTAAAATAGATGTTAATTTTCTTCTACATCTAAAGAGTTTAACTTTTACATTATTGGGTGTCAAACCTAACACTTTAGAAATTTCTTCTAAAGATTGTTCTTCAAAATAAAAGAGCGTCAACAAAAAAGCATCATCTGCTGGCAAGAGTTGAATACAATCCTGAATAGCTTGTTCACGCTCTTTGTTTTCCATAGCATTCAAGGCATTATCAAGACATCTTATTTGGTTTAAGTTAAATTCATCAATAGACTCAACGAATTGTTCTCGTTTATTTTTTTTTAATCTATCCAAACAAGTATTATAAGTAACCTTATATATCCAAGTGGAAAATTTAGAATCACCTTTAAATTGATGTAACGACCTATAAGCTTTTATAAACGTGTCCTGTGAAACTTCCTCTGCTTCTTCCCTATTCTTAACCATTTTCAACGCCAAAGAAAATACCAAATCCTTATAGCGGTCAACCAAAACACTAAATGCCTTTGTGTTGCCTTCAATAATCAAATTGATATAATATATGTCGTTGTTGATGGTCATTTTGTATTTAAGACGATAATATATACATATAGGTTACAACAATGAAAAAAAATTATCAAAAACTTGTAACCTAATTAAAAAGGATGTCGTCATAAGCTATGAACACATTAAATACAATCAATTAAAAACAACAATTATGGAACAATCAGTCATGTCGGAAGTATTAATACCGATCAGTTTTTTTCTTGCAATTTTTGGAATCGTATATTTATACTTATCTACAAGAAACAAAGAACGTTTAGCCCTTATTGAAAAAGGTGCCGATGCCAGTATTTTTATGGGAAATAAAAGTAACCGTTCCCCCATATGGAAAGTGCTACTATTAAATTTTGCCTTATTATTAATGGCCATTGGACTTGGTGTTTTTATTGCCTCGTTTTTAGACTACAACTTAGGTGTTGATGAAGATGTGGCATATCCTGGAACTATTTTCTTAATGGCAGGTATTGGCTTATTTGTTGGTTTTACAATGACCAAAAATTTAGATAAGGAATAAAACAATCAATCAAAAAAACATTAAGAGGCTGTCTGAAAAGTGTCATTCTGAATAAAAATGAAGAGTCCATTGAAAATCAAATTATTGATAATTAGGTAAATAAGATTTTTCGACTTCGCTAAAAATGACAATCAAAACACTTTTAAGACAGCTTCTTTTATTCAATAACAAAATCAAAATAAGTATCAGGAAATGGTTCTTGTCTTAAGGTGAAATGCCACCATTCTTTAGGATAGTTTCTAAAGCCATGTTTTAGCATAATGCTTTGTAATAAATGCCTATTGGTTCTTTGTTTTTCTGTAATGCCTTCGAAATTCACCCAAGATTCATGTCCAAAAAAATCAAAAGGACTTCCCATATCTAAAGGGATTCCCGTATTGCCATCGATAATTGTTACATCTAACGTACTACCTCTGCTATGCCCAGATCTAGTAGCAATATATTCTTCTTTAAACAATTCCTTTTTATCGACATCAGGATAAAAAATACGTTTATTTATGGTGTCGGTTAAATCTCTTGCCCAAACCATAAAATGATTTACTGCACGTTGTGGACGATATCCATCATATACCTTTAAACATAAATTTTGCTGTTCCAATTCATCTTGTGCCTTTTTTAAGGCAAACGCCGCAGCTTTAGTTAAAATCAATTTATTAGCAGTATATCCATTAATAACTTCACCCACAAAATTATTGGTTGTATTATATCGTAGTTCAACATGTATATCTGGAATAATCGTTTCGACATATACAAATCCTTGAGGTAACTGTGAAAAACACGAACACCAAATAATAGAAAGCAACCAAAAGAATTTATATTTCATCATACTCTTTTTATATCTCAATAAATTTACGCTAATTTAGAAAAATTAATTTTCAGACATGACCTATCCTTGGCATTTATACCTAATGGCATTATTATATATAATAGCAGGAGGTTTCCACTTTATTAAACCAAAAATGTATTTGCGCATTATGCCAAAATATCTGCCCAATCATAAACTTCTGGTTTATTTAAGCGGAGTTATTGAAATAGTTTTGGGACTATCAATTTACATTCCTGTATTAAAAAATATCGTTATTTATGGTATCATATCTATGCTATTGGTCTTTTTATTAGTTCATTTTTATATGCTTTCTAGTAAAAAAGCATCAGCCGGAGTTCCTAAATGGATTCTTGTTTTAAGGATTCCTATACAATTTGCACTCATATATTGGGCATATATCTATTTAAAATTATAATAGTATGCTTTTTAAAGATGTCATCAATTTAAATATGAAGGGTGCTGATGTTACGTATTATCCTTGCTTCTTTAAAAAAGAACTATCCGATGATTACTTTAAAACTCTTTTAAAAACTATGGATTGGCAAGAAGAAACCATAAAAGTATTTGGAAAAACGTATTTGCAACCTAGATTAACAGCACTGTATGCGAACAATAAGAATACTTATTCGTATTCAAATATATTGATGCATCCCAAAGAATTTACTAAAGAGCTCATTCAAATAAAAGAGGTAATTGAAAAAAAAGTGAATACAACATTTACGAGTTGTTTAGCAAATTTATACAGAAATGGAAACGACAGTAATGGATGGCATGCCGATAATGAAAAAGAATTAGGAGCGCATCCTATAATAGCTTCGGCAACTTTTGGAGCAGAGCGCATATTCCACTTTAAACACAAATACCAAAGCAAACAAAAAATGAAGCTTATATTAAATCACGGGAGTATGTTACTTATGAAAGGTGACACCCAAAAGAATTGGCTGCATCAATTACCTAAAACAAAAAAAATGGTTGGAGAACGAATTAATTTAACCTTTAGAATTATTGCATAAAAAAACCGAGATCCCTCAATCTCGGTTTCTTATCAATTTGCTTTTTTTATTACGAAGATAGATTTAGGGTCTCTATATCTACTCATAACGCAAATATTAATTAATTAATCCATTGAACTAAAAAGTATGTTATTTAGTACACTTCAAAAGTAAAATTATATTTTAATTAAAACGATAAAAAGTATATATATTCGATGAAATACATATAAATTTAACATTAATAGATTAAATATGACTAATCATCGATGAAATACATGCCTGAAACTTTATTTTATAATATAAAAAGCGTGTGATTTATCACTAATTTTAATATATTTTTACGTCTCTGAATAATAATAACCATAGGCTGGCTGTTTATTAATAAGTAAATTTTACAGGTTATCTAAATGAAAATAAAAATAGTAATTGTATTCCTTTTTTGTCTCGCTAAAACTTTTTCACAAGACAACAAGTTTATAGCTAAAGATATGACCATCAACAATTTTGTTGACGGAACGCTTTTAATCCCAAATGATATTGAAAAACCAAATTTGGTTATTATTATTGGTGGCTCCGGTCCAACCGATAGAAATGGCAATCAAAACTTTTTAAAAAACAATTCTTTAAAAAAGTTAGCCGAAGACTTATCAAATAACGAGATAGCTACGTTTAGATATGATAAGCGCATTGTAAAACAGCTCAAACTTGGTGCAATTGATAAAAACATCCTGTTTGATGATTTTGTCACCGATGCCATTTCAGTAATTGATTATTTTATAAAAAGTGGGCGATTTGGCAAACTATATGTTTTAGGTCATAGCCAAGGAAGCTTGGTTGGTATGCTGGCTGCAAAAAACAAAGCCGATGGTTTTATTTCAATCGCAGGAGTTGGACAGCCTATTGATGCCATAGTTATAGAACAAATTGAAAAAACCTATCCTGTATTTTCAAATGACGCAAAACGAATTTTCAATTTATTAAGAAAAGGCAGAAAGACTAATGATTATCCTGTGGAGCTAGCGGCAATTTTCAATAAAGATATTCAATCATTTATGATGAACTGGATGCAGTATAATCCACAGCAAGAAATTAATCAACTTCAAATGCCCATATTATTAATCAATGGCACCAAAGATTTACAGGTTGAACCTAAAGAAGCAAACCTACTTAATGAAGCAGCACCAAATTCTACTGTAAAATTGATTGATAAAATGAACCACGTATTGGTTCCTGTTGAAGGCGATAACATAGAAAACTCAAAATCTTATAATGAAGCTTTTAGAAAAATATCTCCTGAACTTATTGAATACATAACGAATTTCATAAAAACAAAAACATAAAAAAAAAGCATCCAAAAAAGGATGCTTTTTTACTAACCAACCAAAAATATAATTTACAATTCTTAAGTTTAAAGTAACCACTCAATAAACTTATTACTTTGAATGTAACATCTATATTTAGTACAATGATAATACCAAATAATTAATTCGCCAATAACATTAACAATACTTTAATTGTTTTGATGATTTTATATAAAAAAATTAATTGAATGTCCGTAATTTGTCATAAGTCTGAAAACATAATGATTTTGTCATTCCGACAAAGGAGGAACCGCATTGGTTTTCAATAGATTCTTCATTTCGTTTCACTCCATTCTGAATGACAAAAATGGTATTATGAATGAATACGGACATTCAATAAAAATTATTATTGAACATGTCAACAATATCTAAAAACTATTCTACAGAATTAGTTTCAACAAACTAATGACAAATATTGTAATGCCTTAATTTTTTTTACATTTATAATTATATGATATTTGTGCTCTAAATGTAATTTTTAAATGAAAAACATAGTCATTTTATTTATCTTGATTTTGATAGTGTCATGCGGAAAAGAACAGCATGATTTAACAGTTAAAACTAACATTAAAGGATTAAAAAAAGGAACTGTATATCTTAAAAAAATTAAAGACACGGCTTTAATAACCGTAGATTCCATAATAATAAATGGTGATTCTGAGTTTGAACTTTATAGCGATTTAGAATCCCCAGAAGTTTTCTTTTTATATTTAGATAAAAACAGCAGTGAAAATGATCGGATCCTGTTTTTTGCAGATAAAGGAACCACTGAAATAAATACAACCTTGAAAAATTTTGTTTTTGATGCAAAAATAAAAGGATCTGCACAGCAAAAAGTTTGGGAAGATTATAGATTAATCATGTCCCGTTTTAACGAACGAAATCTCGACCTTATTAAAGAAAATTTTGAAGCTCAAAAAAATAATGATACCTCAAAGTTTAAAAGTATTCAAAAGGAGTTTGATAATCTTTTAAAACGAAAATATCTATATACTGTAAATTTTGCATTAAATAATAAAAACAGTGAAGTAGCTCCTTACTTAGCACTTACAGAAATTTATAATGCTCAGGTTAAATATCTGGATACCATTAATAGCTCATTAACCCCAGAAGTTAAAACTTCTAAATATGGGAAGGAACTGCAATCGTTCATTGATTCTATAAAAAGTAACGAATAGCCTTACCCAACAATGTTTTTTATATAACTTCTTAAAAGTTATAATCGTTATTATTTGGATGCCCATTAAAAATTGGCTTCATTGTAACTTCTATTGTTTTGTAAACATATGGTATTAAATAAACTATCAAAAATTATATGGTTCAAACATGCTCTTAAGGGCATCTTGTTTTTAATCGTATTGACTTTATTGTTCGTTACAAGTATCTATTTTGGTCTTTGGGGAAAAGTACCTTCAATGAACCAACTAAAAGACTTTAAACAAAGTCAGGCCTCACAGGTTTTAGATGTCAATAATAATCTTATTGGCAAATACTATATTTACGATAGACAATCCATTCATTATAGTGATTTCCCTCAACATCTCATTGATGCTTTAATATCCATTGAAGATGCTCGATTTTATAAACATCATGGTATTGACACAAAAAGCCTATTACGCGTATTTTTCAAAACCATTTTAACAGCAGATAAATCTTCTGGAGGAGGAAGTACCATTACGTTGCAATTAGCAAAAAATTTATTTGGCAGAAAAGATTTTGGCCCATTAAGTATTATTGTAAATAAACTAAAAGAAAGTATTGTTGCAACAAGACTTGAAGCTATATATTCAAAAGAAGACATTCTTACATTCTACCTAAACACAGTGCCTTTTCCTGATAACACCTATGGAATTGAAAGTGCATCACTAAAATTCTTCAATGTTCACACAAAGCAACTAAACATCTCACAAGCCGCAACCCTAATAGGGTCATTAAAAGCAAATAATAGCTATAATCCAAGATTATTCCCTAAAAAATCACGTTCCAGAAGAGATATTGTTCTTAAACAAATGGAAAGGTACGGTTATTTAAGCCCAGAAGAAGTTGCACAAAACACAGCAATCGATATTGCCTTGGATTATAAATATTATGACCCCAACGAAGGATTAGCACCCTATTTTAGGGCAGAAATCAAAAAACAATTAGATAGCTTACTTCAACAAGAAAAGTTTAAAAAACCAAACGGTGAAACTTATGATATTTTTCAAGATGGCCTTAAAATCCACACAACATTAGACAACACCATGCAACGCTATGCAGAAAATGCAATGCGTGAGCATATGGCCAAATTACAAGGTTTTTATGAAAAAGCTTATGGACGAAACGCACCGTGGTTAAAAAATAATCCTGTATACCTAGCTTCTAAAAAACGTTTGAAAAAATACAAAACCCTAAAAGCGTTGAACTTAACAGAAAAGGAAATTGAAGACTCCTTAAAAATGCCTGAAGAAAAAGAGTTGTTCTCTTGGAATGGAAACACAGTAAAATCAGTATCAACTTTAGATAGTTTAGAATATTATTTGAAATTTTTAAATTCTGGATTAATATCAATAGATCCATCCACGGGTGCTGTAAGGGCATATGTTGGAGGTATTGATTATCGTTTTTTCCAATACGACCATGTATCACAAAGTAAACGTCAAGTGGGTTCAACCTTTAAACCAATTGTTTACACAGCAGCATTAGAAACTGGCATGGATCCTTGTACCTATTTTTCAGCAAAAGCGGTCACATATACAGATTACGATGATTGGACACCAATAAACGCTTCGGTAACTGAGGGTGATAACTTAAATTATTCATTAGAAAAAGCATTGAGCAATTCTATAAATACCATAGCTGTAAAGGTATTGCATGAAACTGGTATTGATAATGTTAAAGCACAAGCAAAGGCCATGGGCATAAGTAGTAAAATAGAAGAAGTCCCTTCAATTGCTTTAGGCTCATCAAACCTAAGTTTGTTAGAACTGGCCAAGGCCTATACTTGCTTTGTTAATAATAGCAAACCTTCTACTCCTGTATTTATAACAAAGATTGAAGATAAAGAAGGCCGTGTTATTGCTTCGTTCAATGATTTAAACCCTAAACAAACAACTCAAAAAGCATTTAGTGACTATACCAGACAGGTTATGTTGGAGTTTTTAAAAGCAACTGTTGACGATGGCACTGCACAACGGCTAAGAAGCACCTATGGTTTTAAAAATGATATTGCAGGAAAAACAGGTACAACACAGGATAATAAAGATGGCTGGTTTGTTGGAATTATGCCAACTTTAATTACAGTAACTTGGGTAGGAAACGATACTCAGCAAATTGGCTTTAGTAATACATCCATTGGTCAAGGTGCCAATTCTGCACTTCCTATTTTCGCAAACTATCTACAACAATTAAATAACGATTCAAAATATAATATCATTACCAAAGCCTCTTTTGAAACACCTTCCAATGATGTGACACAAGATTTAGATTGTGAATTAACAAAAAAAGATGGCTTTTTTCAACGTCTTTTTGGAACCAATTCAAAGAAAAAAACTTTTAAAAAGAAAAAGAAAAAAGATTTTTTATCATGGCTTACTGGAGATAAGGATTGAAATTTTAACAAAAAACTAAACCTTGAGTCAATTATATTGCATCAAAAATTGTCAAATAAAAAAATCCAGCATTCGCTGGATTTTTTTAAGAGCCGATAGAGGGACTCGAACCCACGACCTGCTGATTACAAATCAGCTGCTCTAGCCAGCTGAGCTACATCGGCGATTTTAACGGCTGCAAATATAAATGAAAGAAAATTATTCGCAACGTATACGTTAAAAAATTTATCCTAATTTATTTATTTTTTCAATAAGTGATCTTCCTTTTTCCTCAAGTTCCGAGCTTATCGTTTTAAAATGCGCTTTTTTATTCTCAACTTTTTTATCATTTACCTTGGCAATTAAAGCATCAAACGTGTCGATCGCTTCATCTATAATTGCTTCACTTTTTTTTGTGTCTTTTGAGGTATTTGTATATTCCCAGACATAAACTGCTTCAATAATATCGCCTAAAACATAATTGATGTCTTTTTTTAGGTCTCTAACATTTGCCATATTTAAAATTTTTATTTCATGCAAAATTACACATAAACTTGTAATAGCATATTAATTTTAGCAGTATTTTAAAATCCTAGTATTTATAAAAAGAATACAATCTTTCAATGGTGAGTTATTTGCCGGAATATCTTACAAAGTTTCGAGGTGTTTCGTAAAGTATAACCTCTAAATCCAAATTAGTGGCCAGTTTAGTCTTTATTTTGTTGTAAATAACAACTACTATATTCTCGGCTGTGGGATTTAAATTTTTAAACTCGGGAACATCTAAATTAAGATTTTTATGATCAAAAGCATCTTCAACTTGAGTCTTTATAATGTCCTTTAAAATTTTAACATCAATAACAAAACCCGTTTCCAGATCAATTTCTCCAGTGACACTTGCAATTAGTTCGTAATTATGTCCATGATAATTAGGGTTGTTGCATAAACCAAAAACGGCATCGTTTTTTTCAAAACTCCAGTCCTTTCTATATAATCTGTGTGCAGCATTAAAATGTGCTTTTCTACTAACTGTTACTTTCATTTTTTTGAGATGTTAATATGTTCGTAGAATTTATCGAAAATTATTTTAAACCATTCAGTATAAATTTCAGAATTTATAACCATATCATCCTTAATAGTTTCTAACGACATCCATTTCCAGTCTGCCACTTCATCGGTATTAATTTTAGGAAGATTATTATATATTCCAATCAAAATATGATCAAATTCGTGTTCTGTTAAACCATTATCAAAAGGTGCTTTATAAATAAAGGAAATGGATTCTTTTAAATCCACTGCAAACCCCATTTCTTCTTGCAGACGCCTCTTTCCCGCTTGGATATCACTTTCACCTTCACGTTGGTGACTGCAACAAGTATTGGTCCATAGTCCCGGAGAGTGGTATTTATTTAGTGCCCGTTGTTGTAACATAAGTTCATTGTTATCATTAAAAATAAACACAGAAAAAGCCCGATGTAACAAAGCTTTCTCATGAGCTTCCATTTTGGGCATAAGTCCTATTTGCTCATCATTCTCATTGACTAGAATAACATTTTCTTCTCTCATAGTAAAACAAAAATACCACGTAAATTGACAAAAACAACAATCCAATCATAAATTTAAAAACCACCCTTATCAATTATTCTTATTGCCTTTAATAATAGTATCTTTGTTACCCATTTGCACAAAATATTTATGAGTTTTTTAAAAGAAATACAACGCAGACGTACCTTTGGTATTATTTCGCATCCTGATGCTGGAAAAACAACTTTAACCGAAAAATTACTTCTTTTTGGAGGGGCCATTCAAGAAGCTGGTGCGGTTAAAAGTAATAAAATTAAAAAGGGAGCTACCAGTGATTTTATGGAAATTGAGCGTCAGCGTGGAATTTCTGTAGCAACCTCTGTATTAGCATTTGAATATGAAGGCACTAAAATTAACATTTTAGACACCCCTGGTCACAAAGATTTTGCTGAAGATACTTTTAGAACGCTCACGGCAGTTGATAGTGTTATTGTAGTCATTGATGTCGCAAAAGGTGTTGAGGAACAAACTGAAAAATTGGTTGAAGTTTGTAGAATGCGTAATATTCCCATTATCGTTTTTATTAATAAAATGGATAGAGAAGGAAAAGATGCTTTTGATTTATTGGATGAAATTGAGCAAAAACTGGGTTTAAAAGTAGTGCCCTTAAGTTTCCCTATAGGTATGGGATACGATTTTAAAGGGATTTATAATTTATGGGAGAAGAACATTAACTTATTTAGTGGTGACAGCAGAAAAGACATTGAAGAAACCATTGAAATATCAGATTTAGAATCGCCAGAACTTACTAAACTTGTTGGCGCCAAAGCTGCTAATACCTTACGGGAAAATATAGAATTAGTAGAAGGCATCTATCCAGAATTTGATAAACAAGCCTATTTAGATGGCCATTTACAACCCGTCTTCTTTGGTTCGGCATTAAATAATTTTGGCGTTAGAGAACTACTAGACTGTTTTGTTGAAATTGCTCCTAAACCTAGAGCAAAGCAAAGCGAAGAACGCTTAGTGAAGCCTGACGAAGATAAATTTACGGGTTTTGTTTTTAAAATTCACGCCAATATGGATCCGAATCACAGAGATCGGTTAGCCTTTGTAAAAATAGTCTCTGGTGTTTTTAAAAGAAACACACCTTACTTACATGTACGGCACAACAAAAAGTTGAAATTTTCAAGTCCGAATGCTTTTTTTGCTGAAAAAAAAGAAATTGTAGATATCTCCTATCCAGGTGATATTGTAGGACTTCATGATACTGGGAATTTTAAAATTGGTGACACTCTAACTGAAGGTGAAGCAATTAATTATAAAGGTGTTCCAAGCTTTTCGCCAGAACATTTCCGATATATTAACAATGCAGATCCCATGAAATCAAAACAGCTTTTTAAAGGGATTGACCAATTAATGGATGAAGGCGTTGCCCAATTATTTACTTTAGAATTAAACGGAAGAAAAGTAATTGGAACCGTTGGTGCACTGCAATATGAAGTTATTCAATACAGATTAGAGCATGAATATGGTGCTAAATGTACCTATGAAAATTTAAATGTTTTCAAAGCCTGTTGGGTAGACCCCAAGGAATCTAAGAGTGCTGAATATAAAGAGTTTGTGAGAGTAAAACAACGTTTTTTAGCCAACGACAAGCAAAACCAATTGGTGTTTTTAGCAGATTCTTCCTTTTCATTGCAAATGACTCAACAAAAATATCCAAGTATAAAATTTCATTTCACCTCTGAATTTTAACTTATTAACGAAAATATTTTTATTTTTTTTAACAATTATTAATATTTACACAGTATTATTGTCATATATACATTTTAGCAACTGTATTTTATGATATTAATAATTCATAACCCCAAATATGAACGCCTATGGATTTTTATACTAATGAATACAGTAATAATGATATTACTGTAACCTACGAACCAAGCATTTGTATTCATGCCGAAAAATGTGCAAAAGAATTATCAAGTGTGTTTAGATCTTCCATTATTCCTTGGATAAATCTTGATGATGCAGAAACTAAGACTGTTATAAATCAGATAAACAAATGTCCTTCGGGCGCATTAAAGTATTTTAAAAACAATAATAAAAAGGCTAGCTGATTTTTTTCTATTCAAAAGTGTTTAAAAAAAGCCCTATGAAACATTTCAAAGGGCTTTTTTGTTTTTATGCTTGACCTGTAGGTCCAAAATTTAAAGGAATTGGAGGCTGTTCATAATCCTTAATCTCACCATGAGATTTTTCAAATCTTGCAACATTCTCACCCAAAGCTTTTAATAAACGCTTTGCGTGTTGTGGTGTTAATATAATCCTAGACTTTACCTTGCTTTTTGGTATCCCTGGCATTATACTAACAAAATCTATAACAAATTCAGAAACCGAGTGGTTAATAATGGCCAAATTAGAATAAATTCCTTCGGCTACAGCCTCGTCTAATTCAATATTGATTTGTCCTGGTTTTATATCATTTTTATCTTCAGCCATGACTCTTTTTATTTAAAAAGAGAGGTTGTCTAAAAAGTTTGGTTTTACGCCATTGCGAGGAACGAAGCAATCTTTAAGTTCCTAGTAATCAATAAATAGATTACTTCACTGCGTTCATAATGACGACTAATTTTAACTTTTTAGACAGCCTCTTTTTAATTATAATTAACTTCTTTTCTAGCTTGCATCATTTCATCAAACTCTTCTTTAGAACCAACTATAATGTTAGTGTATTTTCGCATACCTGTTCCAGCTGGAATTCTATGCCCTACAATTACATTTTCTTTTAGTCCTTCTAAATCATCTACTTTTCCTGCAACTGCCGCTTCATTAAGAACTTTTGTAGTCTCTTGGAACGATGCCGCCGAAATAAATGATTTTGTTTGAAGTGATGCTCTAGTAATACCTTGCAATATTGGAGTTGCCGTAGCTGGTTGCGCGTCTCTAGCCACTACAAGATTTTTATCTTCTCTTCGTAAAATAGAGTTTTCATCTCTTAACTCACGAGGTGAAATAATTTGTCCCGCTTTAAGATTAACAGAATCTCCAGCATCTTCAATCACTTTCATTCCGAAAATATCATCGTTCTCTTTAATAAAATCAGCCTTATGAGCCAATTGATCTTCTAAGAAAACAGTGTCTCCAGAGTCAATGATTCGTACTTTACGCATCATTTGTCTTACAACAACTTCAAAGTGCTTATCATTAATTTTCACACCTTGCAAACGATATACTTCTTGTACTTCGTTCACTAAATATTGTTGAACTGCAGATGGCCCTTTAATATCTAAGATATCATTTGGAGTAATAGATCCGTCAGAAAGTGGCATACCTGCTTTTATATAGTCATTTTCTTGAACTAGAATTTGACTAGATAATTTTACTAAGTATTTTTTAACTTCACCTAACCTAGATTCTACAACAATCTCACGGTTACCTCTTTTAATCTTACCAAAAGAAACAACACCATCAATTTCACTTACAACCGCAGGGTTTGAAGGATTACGCGCTTCAAATAATTCTGTAACACGTGGTAAACCTCCTGTAATATCACCAGATTTCGCAGATTTACGAGGGATTTTAACTAAAACTTTTCCGACTTTAATTTTTTCCCCATCATCAATCATTAAATGCGCTCCAACCGGTAAATTGTATGAACGCAATACATTTCCTTTTCCATCTTCAACATGAAGCGTTGGAATTAATCGTTTATTTCTAGATTCAGAAATTACTTTTTCTTGGAAACCTGTTTGCTCATCAATTTCAACTTGGTAGGTAATCCCTTGCTCAATATTTTCATACGTTACTTTACCAGCAAATTCTGAAATGATTACACCATTATATGGATCCCAAGAACACACTACATCCCCTTTACTTAATTCATCACCATTTTTTACAAATATGGTTGAACCGTAAGGAATGTTATTAGTACTTAAGGTAATGCCAGTTTTCTTATCTGTTAATTTTATTTCAGAAGTACGAGATATAACAATATTAATTGATTTCCCTTCATTATCTTCTCCTTTAACTGTTTTAAGATCTTCAATTTCTGCAATACCACCGAATCTAGAAGATAATTTATTATCTTCAGAAATGTTACCCGCAATACCACCTACGTGGAATGTACGAAGCGTTAACTGTGTGCCAGGTTCTCCAATAGATTGAGCGGCTACAACACCAACAGCTTCTCCTCGTTGAACCATTTTTCCTGTGGCTAAATTACGTCCGTAACATTTTGCACAAATACCTTGTAAGGCTTCACAAGTTAATGCTGAACGTACTTCTAAGCTTTCAATTGGAGATTCTTCTATAGTTTTTGCTATATCATCTTCAATTAATTGACCTGATGCTACTAATAATTCTTCAGTAATAGGGTTGTAGACATCATTTAATGCCACACGACCTACTATTCGTTCTTCAAGAGTTTCAACAACTTCATCATTTTTCTTTAAAGCTTCTACTTCTACACCGCGTAATGTTCCACAATCTTCGGTGTTTATAATAACATCTTGAGATACATCAACTAAACGGCGTGTTAAATAACCCGCATCGGCAGTTTTAAGTGCTGTATCGGCAAGACCTTTACGAGCACCGTGCGTTGAGATAAAGTATTCTAAAATTGAAAGTCCTTCTTTAAAGTTAGAAAGAATTGGATTTTCAATAATTTCTCCTCCACCCGCATTCGATTTTTTAGGTTTCGCCATCAATCCACGCATTCCTGTAAGCTGACGAATCTGTTCTTTAGATCCACGAGCTCCAGAATCAAGCATCATATATACTGAATTAAAGCCTTGTTGATCTTCACGAATACGTTTCATTGACAACTCGGTTAATGCAGCATTGGTAGACGTCCAAATATCAATAACTTGGTTATAACGTTCGTTATTGGTGATAAGTCCCATGTTATAGTTACCCATAATACCATCCACTTGCTGATTTGCCGCGGCAATCATATCCACTTTTTCCGGTGGAATAATAATATCACCTAAACTAAATGACAAGCCACCTTGGAAGGCGAACTTAAATCCTAAGGTTCTAATTTCGTCAAGAAAATCAGCTGTTTCTGGAACCGATGTAAATTTAAGAATGCTACCAATAATATCTCTTAAAGATTTTTTGGTAAGGACTTCATTTATATAACCAGCGGCCTGAGGCACTTTTTGATTGAATAAAACACGCCCAACAGTTGTATTAATGATAGTTGGAGCTAGTTTACCATCGGCATTTATATCCAACGTTCTAACTCTAATTGACGCATTTAAATCAACTTTCTTTTCGTTAAAAGCTATTTCAACTTCTTCTGGTGCATAGAATGTTAACCCTTCCCCTTTAACTTTTACTTCAGGAGTAGATTTACGTTCTTTAGTCATATAATACAATCCAAGCACCATGTCTTGAGAAGGAACCGTTACTGGTGAACCATTTGCCGGGTTTAGGATATTATGCGACGCCAACATTAATAATTGACATTCTAAAATAGCTTCTGGCCCTAGCGGCAAATGCACCGCCATTTGGTCACCGTCAAAATCGGCATTAAATGCAGTACATACTAATGGATGCAACTGTATTGCTTTCCCTTCAATTAATTTAGGTTGAAAAGCTTGGATACCTAATCTATGCAATGTAGGAGCACGGTTTAGTAATACTGGATGTCCTTTAAGGACATTCTCCAAAATATCCCAAACCACTGGCTCTCTTTTATCTATAATTTTCTTAGCAGATTTTACAGTTTTAACAATGCCTCTTTCAATTAATTTTCTAATTACAAAAGGTTTGTAAAGTTCTGCAGCCATATTTTTTGGCAATCCGCATTCAAATAATTTTAATTCTGGCCCTACAACAATTACCGAACGTGCCGAATAATCAACACGTTTCCCAAGTAAGTTTTGACGGAAACGCCCTTGCTTTCCTTTTAAGGAATCGGATAATGATTTTAATGGTCTGTTTGAATCGGTTTTTACTGCAGATGATTTACGTGTATTATCAAATAAAGAGTCTACCGATTCTTGAAGCATACGTTTTTCATTACGTAAAATAACTTCTGGTGCTTTTATCTCAACCAATCGTTTAAGACGGTTATTGCGGATAATCACACGACGGTATAAATCATTTAAATCTGATGTTGCAAAACGACCACCATCCAACGGCACTAACGGACGCAATTCTGGTGGAATAATAGGAACAACTTTCATAATCATCCATTCAGGACGATTCTCTCTGTTATTATTAGATTCACGCAATGCTTCAACAACTTGTAAGCGTTTTAAAGCCTCCGTTTTACGTTGTTTTGATGTTTCGGTATTCGCCTTATGACGTAATTCGTAAGACAACGCTTCTAAATCTATTCTAGACAATAACTCGATTAAACATTCTGCACCCATTTTAGCAAGAAACTTATTTGGGTCATTATCATCTAAATATTGATTTTCCGGTGGAATTGATTCAAGAATATTTAAGTATTCTTCTTCTGTAAGGAAATCTAATTTTTGTAATGGTTCTCCATCTATATTTTTGGCATTACCAGGCTGAATGACTACATAACGTTCGTAGTAAATAATCATATCTAATTTCTTAGAAGGCAACCCTAGTAAATATCCTATTTTATTTGGTAAAGAACGGAAGTACCAAATGTGCGCAACAGGAACTACAAGATTAATGTGCCCCACTCTATCACGACGCACTTTTTTCTCGGTTACTTCTACACCACAACGATCACATACAATTCCTTTGTAACGTATACGTTTATATTTTCCACAAGCACATTCGTAGTCTTTTACCGGACCAAAAATACGCTCACAGAACAAACCATCTCTTTCTGGTTTATGCGTTCGATAATTGATGGTCTCTGGTTTTAACACCTCACCTCTTGACTCTGTTAAAATAGACTCTGGTGATGCTAAACCAATTGAGATTTTATTAAACCTCTGTACTGTATTCTTATCTTGTTTTCTTGCCATAATTTCTTATAGTGTTCAGTTGTTCAGTAATCAGTACACAGTGTTAACGGCATACTGCTTACTGCTTAACTATTTTTTTATTCCTCTAATCTTATGTCTAATCCAAGACCTTTCAATT
>TARA_R110002050_G_scaffold77928_5_pt1 | contig 35060 bp, 25 predicted proteins | sample TARA_R110002050 | Tara Oceans TARA_R110002050 (sample SAMEA4396988) | marine metagenome | biome: Polar Biome; feature: [DCM] deep chlorophyll maximum layer (ENVO:01000326); material: water (ENVO:00002006), including particulate matter (ENVO:01000060) such as... | depth 25 m
CCTAGGTGGAACCTGTTTAAATGTTGGGTGTATACCATCAAAGGCAATGTTAGATTCTTCTCATCATTATGAAGATGCTATTAATCATTTTGAAGAACATGGAATTGAAATTCCTGGTGAGATAAAGGTGAATTTGGAAAAGATGATCGGCCGTAAACAAGGCGTGGTAGACCAAACTACCAAGGGCATTCAGTTTTTAATGGATAAAAATAAGATTACTGTTTTTGAAGGACTTGGAAGCTTTAAAGACGCTACGCATGTTAGTATTAAAAAGAACGGTGGTAAAACAGAAGAAATACAGGCGAAAAATATAATTATTGCTACAGGATCTAAACCATCTACCTTACCTTTTATAAAAGTGGATAAAGAACGTATAATTACATCTACCGAAGCTTTAGAGCTTAAAGAAGTGCCAAAACATATGATTGTTATTGGTGGAGGTGTTATTGGTTTAGAATTAGGTCAAGTATACAAAAGACTTGGCGCTGATGTAACTGTTGTTGAATTCATGGATCGTATTATTCCTGGTATGGATGCTGCGCTTTCAAAAGAATTGACCAAAGTGATGAAAAAGCAAAAAGTAAAATTTGCATTATCACATAAAGTAAAATCAGTAGAAAGAAAAGGTGATACTATAATCGTAAAGGCTGATGATAAAAAAGGTCAGGAAGTTGTTTTTGAGGGTGACTATTGTTTGGTTGCCGTAGGTAGAAGACCTTACACCGATGGATTGAATGTTGGTGCTGCCGGTGTAAAATTAGATGATAGGGGAAAGGTAATAGTTGATGATCACTTAAAGACAAATGTTAGTAACATTTACGCTATTGGCGATGTAATAAAAGGAGCTATGTTGGCTCATAAAGCAGAAGAGGAAGGTACTTTGGTTGCTGAGCAGTTAGCAGGTCAAAAACCTCATATCGATTATAATTTGATACCAGGTGTAGTTTATACTTGGCCAGAAGTTGCTGCTGTTGGTAAAACAGAAGAGGAGCTTAAAGAGGCCGGTGTTGATTACAAGGTAGGGCAGTTTCCTATGCGTGCATTAGGACGTGCTAGGGCAAGTATGGATACCGATGGTTTCGTGAAAATATTGGCAGATAAAAAGACAGATGAAGTCTTAGGGGTGCATATGATTGGTGCCCGTTGTGCCGATTTAATTACTGAAGCAGTAACGGCAATGGAGTTTAGAGCGTCTGCTGAAGATATTTCTCGAATGAGCCATGCTCACCCAACTTATGCTGAAGCAGTTAAAGAAGCGGCATTAGCAGCAACTGGTGATCGTGCTTTGCATATTTAAAAGTGTATAGACATATATAAAAAAGCAGCCTTTTGGCTGTTTTTTTTGTTTTAATAATTTTCACTTAGCGTTTAACGAGAAAGAAATTTCATTAGTTTTTTATTAAGCCTAAAACTCTTAATAGTTTTTCGGTTAGCGTTCTTGCGATTTCAAAAGCGATAAGTGCAGCTTGTTCTAAATACATTCTTGTAGAAGATAAAAATGAAATCACGCCAGATTTAATTTCCGCTTTATGGCTTTCATATTTTAAGGCCAAGAAGGTACTTGCAATCATAAATAGTATTGCGCCAAATATTGCTAACCATGGATTTAAAGAATGATGGAAAAAGCGATATAGACCTATACCCGTAAAACTTCCGTAAAGAATAATGAAATGAATGATGTAAATCGATAAAGTACTTTGTCCTATTTTTAACCAAGTACTATTCATTAAAAATTTTCGTAATATGATGAATATTGAAAAAACGATGAGAACATCACCCAAACGAATGAATAGATAGTTGTTATTGAAAATTGATTGGAATAGTTGTATGCCTGTTACTTCATAAATGGAATAGAAAAAATCTGAAGAAAAAAAGATTAAAACTGATCCGATTAGTATATAAATAGGAACAGTGTAGGTATATAAATTTTTGTTGCTCTGATATTTATAGAATAGTACCGACATGAAACTACCTATTGTAGCATAGCCCAACCAAGGTATTATTGTAAATACTGAACCATTGGATTTTGATAGGTAATTCGCTATAAACCGTGGTAAATATTCGAAACTAGATGCCTTATATATAGGTTCGAATAAGAATAATAAGAACGTTGTTGATAACAGTATGGTAGGGAAAATCCATTTTTGTTTAGCAAAAGTCAGTAAGTAAAACCCAGTGATAAACAATAAAGAGAGTCCTATACAATGTAATACATCTACTAGGTAAAATGAGTCGTAAATCTCCCCTTTAAAAACACCGAACAAATTCATTCTTAAAAGATATCCTATGGCTAAAAGTTCCAATCCCCTTTTAAGTCCTTTTTTTACACGAGGGTTGTCCCAACCAGTCTGTGGAGATTTTATCAATAGAAAGGTAAAGATGAAGCCAGATACCGTAAAGAATACAGGAGCAGTAATTCCTCTAAAATATTTCCATGTATTGAACAGAAAATTAGAATTATCTCTAAAGGCATTATCTAATAATCCATCAACGAAATGGCCTTGTAACATCATTAAGATTGCCCAAGCTCTTATGGCATCTAAAAAAAACAATCTTGACTTAGAGTTGCTCATTATAGTAATTATATCCTATATACTTATAAAACAGTATGTTTGGATGTTTACGGCTGCAAAATTAGATAAAAAAAGTTCAGGTTTATTCTATTTGGATTAAATTCGCTAACATTCAAAAAATGATGTTTATGGGTTATATTCTAGCATTTGCAGGTAGTAATTCTTCCACTTCTATCAATTATAAATTGGTAAATTTTACCTCCTCATTAATAAATGGTCATGAAGTGCGGTTAAGAGATATGGCTAATCATCCATTTCCTATGTATAGCGAAGATATTGAAAAGGATTATGGATTCTCAAATTCACTTGTTGAATTTAAGAATGAAATAAGAAATGCTAAAGGTTTGATAATTTCTGTAAATGAACATAATAGCTACCCGTCTGCTTATTTTAAAAATGTATTAGATTGGCTTTCTAGGTTAGATGCTCAATTTTTAGTCAATAAGAAGATTTTGTTAATGGCTACATCCAATGGAGGCCGTGGTGCAATAGGGGCATTAGAGGTAGCGGAAAAAATGCTGACGCGTTTTAAGGGTGAGGTTGTCGAAACCTTCTCACTTCCAAAATATGGTGAAAATTTCGATGAAGAAAAAGGAATTACCAATGCGGAATTAGCCAAAATTCATGCTGAGAAAGTAGCTTCTTTTGTTAAATCAATTTCTTAAATATTAGGATAGAATTTAAGGGATTAAACTCGAGGATATTCGTAATGTTCATAGATACTTAGTTACCTTTATACCGTGTTAAAAGCGTTTAAAAAACATATTGTAGATTCTTTCCCTGAACTGCTAGATAATCATTTCATTATTGCCTGTAGTGGTGGATTGGATAGTATCGTGCTTACGGATTTGTGCCACCAGGCTCAACTTCAATTTTCTCTAGCCCATTGCAATTTTAGATTAAGAGGTGAAGAAAGTAACAGAGATGAAAATTTTGTTCGCGACTATGGAGATAAGTTAGGTGTAGTGGTTTATGTGACTCATTTTGATACAATTGGCTTTGTAAATCAACACAAAGTCTCTATTCAAATGGCAGCACGTGAACTTCGATATACTTGGTTTGAACAGTTATTAATAAAGCATACTTTTCCATATGTCTTAACTGCCCACCATGCCAATGATAATTTAGAGACTTTTTTAATTAATCTTTCTAGGGGTACAGGTATAGACGGATTAACTGGAATACCAGCTAAAACAGCAATTTTAAGAAGACCTCTGTTGCCTTTTACAAGGCAGGAATTAGAGTCATATGCTGAAGAGCAAAAACTAAATTGGAGAGAAGATGCAAGTAATGCCGATACAAAGTATTTAAGGAATAAAATACGTTTAGAGATTATTCCGAAATTGAATGAATTGCATCCTACTTTTGTAGATAATTTCAATAATACGATTCATTATTTAAGTCAGACCGAAACCATTGCCTCTGCATATCTTCAAAAATTGAAAGAAGAACTTTTTGTTGAAATAGATGGGAGGATTGAAATTTCAATTTCGAGGCTTAAATCATTAAATCCGCTTTCAACGTATCTATTTGGACTTTTCAATACATACGGATTTAAAGAATTAGAGAAAATCGAAGCCTTGTTAGATGGGTTGAGCGGAAAACAGTTGGTGTCTTCAACTCATGTTTTGGTAAAGAATCGTGACGTATTGATACTGTCTTCAATTGATAAGAAGGTAGGGGGAGAAGAAGAGTTTTTTATAAACGAAAGTCTGGTGGAATTAAATCGCCCACTATCACTAAAATTTTCGGTAGTACCTGAACGTTATAATAATTCTGTTAAAGAGATATTCGTTCAAAAAAATGCGTTAAAGTATCCTTTGGTGATAAGAAAATGGAAAAAGGGCGACTACTTTTACCCATTGGGCTTAAATCATAAAAAGAAACTTTCAAAATTTTTTAAAGATGAGAAGGTTGATGTTCTATCAAAAGAACAGATATGGCTATTATGCTCTAATGAGCAAATTGTATGGGTTATAGGTATGCGAGCAGACCATCGATTTAGAGTTGAAGATAGTACTGAAGAGATTTTAAAAATAGAAATGATATGATGAGAATAATTATTTTACTTCTTTTTGTGGTTGTGTTGCCTCTTGGTGCATATGCCCAATCGGATGATAACCCGGTAGTTTGGGAGAAGGAAATTAATAAAATTTCAGATACTGAGTATGAATTGATAATGCAGGCCGAAATTTATGAAGGTTGGCATTTGTATTCACAATTTACTTCTGAATTTGGAGCTTTGCCTATTATTTTGAAATATAAAGGAGCTGATCAAAAATATGTATTGATCGAGGGTACAACTGAGAGTGAAACATTTACAGAATACAGCGATATATTTGAAGTTGATGAAACTTTTTTTAAAGAAAACGCCACATTAACTCAGCGTATAAAAATTCTTGATTCTACGATTAATCAAATCGAAGTTTATGTGGAATATCAGGTGTGCAAAGATGTTTGTATTCCTATGGATAAAGAATTCATTTTCACTTTAGACGGCTCGGAAGCAAAAAAAACGGTTTTAGCGGTAGACGACAGGAGCTTAACATTAGGTGAAAAATTAAGATTAGACCTAAAGAATAAAGAACTCCTTACTCAAGGTCAAGATAATATTGCCGAAAGTACAAATATTTGGGTCATTTTCGGCTTGGGTTTCCTTGGGGGGCTCATTGCGTTATTGACACCCTGTGTATTCCCAATGATACCTTTAACCGTGTCATTTTTCACAAAACACTCACAGAAAAAATCGAAAGGAATTATAAATGCTCTTTTATATGGTTTCTTTATTGTGCTAATCTACTTTTTATTAAGTCTGCCATTTCATTTATTTGATTCGGTCGATTCGCAGATACTCAATTCTATTGCAACCAATGTGTGGTTGAATCTTTTATTCTTTTTCATATTTCTATTCTTTGCTTTTTCCTTTTTTGGATACTATGAACTGACCTTACCAAGTTCATGGGCAAATAAAATGGATGCGGTTTCGTCGAAGGTTGGTGGAGTTATCGGTATCTTTTTCATGGCAGTAACCTTGGCTATAGTATCATTCTCATGTACAGGACCCATATTAGGAGGTTTGTTAGGAGGAACAACTTTGGCCGAGGGAGAAGTTGCAACAAACCTTACGGCCGGTATGACTGGTTTTGGAGCTGCGTTGGCATTGCCATTTGCTCTTTTTGCATTATTCCCAGCATGGTTGAATTCACTTCCAAAATCTGGTGGGTGGATGACTACCGTAAAAGTGGTACTCGGATTTTTAGAAATAGGCTTGGCTTTAAAATTCTTATCAAACGCTGATATGGTTGGTCATTGGGGTATATTAAAGCGAGAAATTTTTTTAGGAATATGGATTGTTTTAGGAATAGCAATGACACTTTACCTATTCGGAATATATAAATTTCCGCACGACGGGCCTGTCAAGAAATTAACTATCGGTCGCAAATTAATTGCCTTTGCAAGTTTAACATTTACAGTTTACTTGATTCTAGGTCTTACCAAAATAACCAACCTAAAATTATTAAGTGGTTTTCCGCCACCAGAGTTTTACAGCGTATTTGAACAAGAGAGCGACTGTCCGCTCGGGATTGATTGTTTTAAAGATTTTGAGGAAGGTTTAGCTTTTGCTAAAGAAGTTAATAAACCAATTCTGTTAGATTTTACAGGTTGGGCATGTGTAAACTGTAGAAAGATGGAGGAAAATGTTTGGAGTGATCCAGAGGTGTTTCCTATCATTAAGAATAATTACGTACTCATATCATTATATACAGATGATAGAGAAGAACTGCCTGAATATGAGCAGTTTAATTTTAAATTTGATAGTGGTCGTGTAAAAGAGATTAGTAACATTGCTCAAAAATGGGGGACTTTTCAAGATATTAACTTTAATTCTATCTCTCAACCCTTTTATGTATTGTTGTCTCCAGATTTAAAAGTACTCAATTCAACCATGCAAAATTCTGATATTCCTACCTATAAAAACTGGTTATTAGATGGGCTTAGAAATAATAATTAATGTTCATGAACTGTAAGATGTTGACTACTTGTCAATAAAAAGCAGTACTGCGAGGTATTTGTTGTTAAAAATATCTCTAACTTAGAATTTAATTCCCCCGTTAAATATGAGAACATTTAAAAGAATCGGAAAAATTCTATTGGTAATTCTTGTCCTATTGGCAATAGGAATTGCAATTTTCATTTACACCTTAAAACCAGACTATTCTGGTGAACAAGAACTTGTTCATCTTGATCAAGAGGTTAATGTGTACTATGATAATTATGGTATTCCTCATATATACGGAGAGAACGAAAAAGATGCTTTCATGGCGCTAGGTTACGTTCACGCACAAGACCGTTTATGGCAAATGGAGTTACTTAGAAGAATTGGAAGTGGTGGCCTATCTGAAGTTTTTGGAAAAGATTTAGTGGGTACCGATAAGTTCTTTCTCTCGTTAGGTATTGCAGATGCTTCTAAAATTACCGTTGCCAATGTTGATGAAGAAAATGAAGGTGTTGTTTTGGCTAGAGCTTATTTAGATGGTATCAACCAATTTATTGCTGAAGGGCCTACACCAATTGAATTTTACCTAACGGGTATCGATAAAGAAGAATTTGTTTTAGAAGATATATATAACACCATAGGTTATATGGCATTCAGTTTCGCCATGGCACATAAAACCGACCCGCTTTTAACGACCATAAATTCTAAATTAGGTCCAGATTATTTAAAAGATTTACATATTGGTTCTGATGTAACTACAGAATGGATTAAAAATTTTAATCCTTCCCAAAATGATTCTATCCAAAACAACCTAACTGCCGCTGTTAACAAAGCATTAGGTGTATTGAATGTTCCATTATTTGAAGGTAGTAATAGTTGGGTTATCGCTCCGGAAAAGACTAAGAACGGAAAGGTCATTTTAGCCAATGATCCACATATTGGTTTTGCACAACCTTCTGTTTGGTATGAAGCACATATAGAAACCCCTAACTATTCTAAATATGGTTATCATATTGCAGGCATACCTTTTCCACTTTTAGGCCATAATAGAAAATCTGCCTATGGCATTACTATGTTCGAAAATGATGATGTCGATTTTTATTATGAACAGAACAACCCTGAAAATGATAATCAATACCTTTCTCCAAATGGATATGTCAATTATGAGATAATAAATAAAACCATTAAAGTAAAAGATTCAACCGATATAGAATTCACCTATAAGAAATCTGTACACGGACCTATTTTGAATGGTATTGCTGACCAAATTCAAGGAGATAGGCCAATAGCGATGTCATGGATATACACCCAAATGGACAATAAGGTGATTGATGCATTATTCGGATTGAGCCACGCTAATAGCTTCAATGAATTTAAGACAGCATTACCAAAAATTCATGCGCCAGGATTAAATATAATGTATGGTGATGCCGATGGTAATGTAGCTTGGTTTGCCACAGCACAACTTTATTATATTCCAGACTCAATAAATACAAAATTAATCTATGAGGTAGGGGAAGGACTTCCTCTACAAAAAGACCTGCTCAGCTTTAACGAAAATCCTCAAGCAATAAATCCGCCAAGTCATTATGTGTATTCTGCTAATAACCAACCTGATTCTATTGTGGGCATGCTTTACCCAGGGTATTACTTACCAGAAAATAGGGCGAAGAGAATTGTAGAGCTATTAGAGCCTAAAAATGATTGGGATAAAGATTCTACAAGTGAAATGATTAATGATGTTACGTCAACAGTAGAACCAACAATTATTGCAGATTTAGCCAAATTAATTGATATTAATTTGTTAAATGAGGCAGGATTAAAAGTTATGGACGGTTTAAAAATGTGGAATGGTAACTACAATCTTCAATCTGTAGAGGCGACTGTTTATAATCGATGGATTTATTATTATTTAAAAAATACGTTTAAAGATGAATTGGGTGAAGAATTATTTACCCAGTTTTTAAGTACCCATTTTATCAAACGTCTTATTGCACCATTATCGAGAAATGAAAGCTCGGTCTGGTGGGATGATATGTCAACTACAGATGTTGCCGAAAACATGCAGGATATTGTAAATAAATCATTTTCTGAAGCAATAACATCTTTGGAAAATGATTTTGGAAAAAATACTGAAAATTGGGAGTGGAAGAATGTCCATACTATAGAGCATGGTCACCCTATAGGGCAAATTGCGGCCTTGCGTTCATTTTTTAATGTAGGTCCTTATCCTATAGAAGGCGGTAGGGAGGTTATTAATAATCTGGCGTTTTCCTATGATGAAACAGGTTTTTACAAAACCAATTCAGGACCATCGACAAGAAGGATTGTTGATTTCTCAGATATTGAAAACAGCATTAGTATTTTACCTACGGGCCAATCAGGTAATCCTTTTAGTAAGCATTACAAAGATCAGGCAGATATGTATGTAAAAGGTGAATTTCGTAAAATGATGATGAATGAAGATGATATTAAAAAGAATGCGGAATCTACGTTGACCCTAATTCCTTTGGTCAAATAAGTGTTAAGTATTTAATGAGTCTGTTAAATTATTGAAGATATATTGGTAATTAGTCAACATACTATATTATTATTAAAACTTGATTATAAAATGTGACATTGAGTTTAAATTTATTATTTATTGTTATTTTTAAAACAATAACCAACCTATGAAAACCAACCAACTAGTGCTTGCACTAATATTGATTTTAATCACCACTAATTATGTGATTGGTCAAAATGTGCAAAAGGAACCTCAATTTTATAATTGGTTCGATAATCAGTTAAATAGATATAATACTTCGCTATTTAATGGCCTAGAGTATATTGAACTTTATAGGACTATTAATGAAAGACATAAGTTTTTTGAGAATAGCGATTTTCAAGATGGGTCAATTTTTTATGATGGTCAGTTTTATGATAAAGTGCCTTTAAAGTACGACCTAAACGTAGACGAATTGCTCTTTAATGTGGGATATAATTATCCCTACCCGACATTAATTCTTTTTAAATCTAAAGTAAAAAGTTTCACCCTTGGTAAAAGTGATTTTATTCAAATCAACAATATCGAAGGTGAAACAGAAATGGTAGGCTTTTATGAGGTGCTGTTGAATAAACAACCTATAACCTTACTAAAGAAAAACAAAAAGAAGCGATTTAAAAGAATAAAGGGTAATACCGTGTATTATGAATTTGATTACGATAATACATTTTATATATCGTATAAAAACAATTTTTATGAAATAGACTCTAAGAATGATATTATTAGAGTGTGGCCAGATAAGAAAGAGTATATAAATGAATATTATAATTCAGCATTACGTAAAACCAATGAAGATAACTTTTGGGCTAGTTTCTTTGAAAGGTTAGCTGATACATTCACTACCGAAAAAGAAGGAGAAAAGCTATGAGAAAATATTTACAACTGCTCATGCTTCTTTTGAGTATTGGCATCTTTGCACAAGAAAATGAAAATAGATATAATTTTCAATTTGAAAATAAGAATGTTTTAGAAGTTCTTAAAGAAATTGAACAAGAGACTGGGGACACTTTTTATTTAGATGAGAAGTGGGTGGCAGATAAAAATTATTCGGGAAATTTCACGAATGAAACTCTAGAGAATATTTTAGAAACCATTTTTAAAGAAACTAATCTGAATTTTTTTAGGCTAAATGATTCTAAAATAGTTTTTACTCAAAATAATATCATCTATAAAGATTTGCCTGAAGGTTTTTTTGGAAAGGAAGAGATAGATTCTGTTGTAGAAAACACCAATTATACAAGAATATCAAGTAATCCGGTATTTTCTAATATAGAAGCTTCCAATAAGAATACGGTAACACGAACGGTTCGTATAGGTAAAGAGAATTTGAACAATAATCGAAGTGGATACACCATTAAGGGTTATGCTAAAACTGCTGAGCAAGGTCAACCGATTTCTAATTTATCTATCATATTAAATGGAAAAAATTCAGGGGTCGTTACTAATGATGATGGCTTTTATGAACTAGAGGTGCCTATGGGTACGAGTATTTTAAAAACAAGCTCTTTAGGAATAGAGCCAAGCACTACCAGAATTATTGTTTTTAACGATGGCGAGTTAAACTTTAACCTAAATGAAAGTGTAGAGTTTTTAGACGAGGTAATTGTCGAAGCTAATGCCGCCAAGAATGTAGAAGAGGCTTTATCGGGAAGTACCGAGTTGGTAGTAGAAGAAACCAAGAACATACCATTGGTGTTGGGTGAACGAGATGTTTTGAAAGTAGCAACTACGCTACCGGGTATTTCTACGGCAGGTGAAGGTGCGGCTGGTTTTAATGTACGTGGTGGTAGTACAGATCAAAATCTTATTTTATTGGATAATGCTGTAATTTATAACCCTTCGCACTTTTTCGGAATTTTTCAGGCATTGAATCCCTTTACCACTAAAGATCTTAAGATTTTAAAAGGAGGTATACCTTCTGAATATGGTGGTCGTTTATCCTCTGTTTTTGACATCACTTCTAAAGATGCCAATAATGAAAAATTTTCAGGTGAGGCGGCCGTTGGGCCAGTGACCTCTAATGTGGCATTAGAAATACCTGTAGTAAAAGGTAAATCTGGACTTCTAGTTGGTGGTAGAGGTACCTATTCTGGATGGATTTTAAGATCTCTAAAAGATGAGTCTCTTCAAAATAGCGAAGCTTCATTTTATGATGCTATTGCTAAATATACGCATGTTGTAAATGATAAGAATACGGTAAGAGCTATGGGTTATTACAGTAGTGATGCTTTTAGTATTACTTCAGATTCGGTTTATGGGTATAATAATAGATTACTTTCTTTTCAATGGGATCACCAGTTCAATGAAAAGAATACTGCTAGTTTAATTGTAGCGAATAGTAATTATGAATTCAATATTGGTTACGAAGGTAATTCAGATAGTAATTTTGATTTAGGTTTTGTAGTTGATGAAACAGAAGCCAAATTTAAATTCACCTATTTACACAGTACAGCGCATAAGTTTGACTACGGTCTTTCTGCTAAATTATATAATGTGCAACCTGGTAATTTAGAACCAAATGGCGGTAATTCTATTGTAGACACTAAAATTATTCCTAATGAAAAGGCTGTGGAGGCAGCTCTTTATGTATCAGATAATTTTAATGTCAGTGATAAACTTCTCATCGATGTAGGTCTTCGGTATTCCATGTTTGCCACGCTAGGTATTGCAGATGCTCGTGTGTATGAAGAAAACATGCCAAAGAATGAAGAAACCTTGATTGAAACTGTTTCTTATGATACTAATGAAGTGGTAGAAACGTATGGTGGTCCAGAGATAAGACTTTCTGCACGATACTTTTTGGGTCGCGATTTATCTGTAAAAGCTAGTTATAACAGTACGTATCAATATATTCATAGATTGTCTAATACAACCACCATTAGCCCAATTGATACTTGGAAACTATCTGATAATAATATTAAACCTCAAAAGGGAAGACAAGTAGGACTCGGATTATATAAAAACTTAGAAGGCAATCAATACGAAATTAGCTTAGAAGGGTATTATAAGGAAGCCGATAATTTGTTGGACTTTAAAGTTGGTTCAGAACTTTTGCTAAACGAAACCATAGAGACAGAAACTTTACAAGGTGATGGTCAAGCATATGGTGTGGAATTTTTAATCCGTAAAAATTCAGGAAAGCTTAACGGATGGCTAGGCTATACCTATTCGCGTTCCTTTTTAAAGTTAGATAGTGAATTTGCTGAAGAGCGGGTGAATAATGGAGAATTCTTTCCCACTAATTACGATAAGCCCCATGACTTTAGTGCAGTAATGAATTATAAACTTACTAAAAGGTATAGTCTTTCGGCAAACTTGTCTTACCAAACCGGTAGACCTGTAACGTATCCTGTAGCACGGTATAACTTTAATAATTCCGAGTATGTTGTGTACAGTAACAGAAATGAATTTAGAATTCCGGATTATTATAGATTAGATCTTGGTATTAATATAGAAGGAAATCATAAGATTAAAAAATTGGCACATAGTTTCTGGAATATTTCAGTCTATAACGTGTTGGGCAGAAACAATCCATATTCGGTATTTTTTGTAACAGAGAATGGAGAGTTAAAGGCATATCAAAGTTCTATATTTTCGATTCCTGTACCAACCATTACATATAACTTTAAGTTCTAATATAAAAGGATTAATGCTGATGAAAATTATAAAATATTCATTTTTAATAAGTTGTATTTTATTGTTGGTTAATTGTATCGACCCTTTTGAAATTGAAACAACTGAATTTAAAAGCGCTTTAGTAATTGAGGGGACCATTACAGATCAAGAAGAAATTCAGCGCATTATGGTGTCACGTACATTTCCTTTAGACACTGTTTTAATGACAGGTTTAAGTGCTGCGAATGTTAATGTATTAGATAGTAATGGAGGCGTTTATTCCTTTAACGAAACTTCACCAGGCGATTACCGTTCCGATACTCCATTTGGAGCTACATCAGGCCTGACTTATACTTTAAAAGTAGAGACCGCTGATGGAAATAGCTATACATCAGAAGAAACAGCGGTTCCGTCAAAGACAAACATAGATAACTTATATGCCGATAGAGATTTTAAAGATGATGGTGCAGAAGAAGGTATGTATATCTATGTCGATAGTTATGATGCTACCGGTCAATCTAAGTATTATCGGTATGAATATGAGGAAACCTATAAGATAATAGCCCCAAACTGGAGTGCTTCAGATGCTTACATTGTTTCTCCATTACCCAATCCTGAAGTTGCAATACGAGCGAAAACTAAAGAGGAGCGAGTGGCCTATAATACCGTTGCTTCAAATACTATTATTCAAGAGAATACAACCGAATTAGGAGAAGACCGTGTAAATAAATTTCCTGTTCGATTTATAAATAGAGAAAATTTTATTTTATCTCATAGGTATAGTATTCTAGTAAGACAGTTTGTTCAGAATAGGGCTGCATTTTCGTATTATGAAACTTTAGAATTACTCTCAGGCACAGAAAGTCTTTTCTCCCAGCGGCAATCTGGTTTTTTAGAAGGGAATATTAAGTCTGATACGAATGCAGATGACGATGTAGTTGGTTTCTTTCAAGTAAGTACTGTTTCTGAAAAACGTTTGTTTTTTAATTACACTGATTTTTTTGAAGGTGAAAGTTTACCGAAATATCCAATCGATTGTACTTTGGTTTCTCCACCAATTATAAATGAAGCTGGTGCTTCTCCATTGCTAGTAGCTATAGAGTTAGAAACGCTTAAATATGTAGAGGAATATAATCAAGAAACAAATCCTAATAATCTTAGTGAATTCGGTCCATTTTTAATGGTAGCGGCCCCATGTGGAAATAGTACATTTTATGGTACTAATGTAGTGCCAGAGTTTTGGATGGAATAAGTGAATGACTAATTAAGCAATACATAATAGTAGATAAATTTTTAAATTTTTGAAAGTGGAATATTTAAAATCAACGATTCACTTACTCTTTGTAATATGCCTAGGTATCTTTATGCATAGTTGTATTGATTCGTTTGAAATTGAAACAATCGAGTTTAATAGTGCTTTGGTCGTAGAGGGTACAATTACCGACCAAAACGAGATACAGCTTATTAGGGTTTCAAGAACGTTTCCACTAGATACAGTTTTAATGTCTGGATTAAGCAAGGCAAAGGTTGAGGTTAAAGATAGTAATGGCAGTATTTATGAATTTAAAGAGACATCTGCTGGTGTCTATACCTCTAAGGTGCCTTTTGCGGCTGTTGCCGATCTTACCTATTCATTGACAATACAATCGAATGATGGAAAAACATATATTTCTGAAGATACAACGGTGCCAGCAACCAGTATTATTGATAATTTATACGCCGAAAGAGATTTTAAGGATGATGGTGCTGAGGAAGGTATGTTTATTTATGTAGATAGTTATAATCCTACAGGTCAATCGAAATATTATCGATATGAATATGATGAAACATTTAAGATTATAGCACCATTTTGGAGCTCTGCTGATGCCTATGTGGTTACACCGCTACCTGAGCCAGAAGTAGATATTAGGGCAAGAACTGAAGAGGAGCGTGTTTGTTACAAAACAGTTTCTTCAAATACAATCATTCAGGAGAATACAACAGAATTCAGTGAGGATCGCGTTAATAAATTTCCAGTACGTTTTATTAATAGAGAGAATTTCATTCTATCTCATCGATATAGTATTTTGGTAAGACAATTTGTGCAGAATAGGGCTGCATATGCCTATTATGAAACCCTAGAAACGCTATCTGGCTCAGAAAGTCTTTTTTCTCAAATTCAAGCCGGCTTTCTAGAAGGAAATATAAAATCACAAACAGATAAAGAAAACGTTATCGGTTATTTTCAAGTAAGTACGGTTTCAGAGAAGCGTATATTTTTTAATTATACTGATTTTTTTCCTGGTGAAAATTTGCCAGATTATGTGAGTGATTGTCCATTGCTGGCCCCGCCGCTTATAACCGAAGGTGGTGCATCTCCATTAATTGATGGTATTGAACAGAATCTTCTTAAATATTATAGTGAGTATTCTCCGATGGATGATTTATTAACGACAGAGTCACCTGGACCTTATTATATGGTATACTCCGTTTGTGGCGATTGTACGGTTTTGGGAGATAATACAGTGCCTGATTATTGGATTGAATAAGAAGAATAAAAAGCTTTAGACATGAAGAATAAAATTAATATAATAGTACTTGTGGTAATTCATTTTACATTACTTCAAATGAGGGCACAAGGTACAGCGGTTAGTCCAATAAATAATGAAGGCTTGGTTCCGCATCAAGAACAGGTATATGTACATACTAATTCAAAGCTTGTTTTTGTTGGCGAGTATCTTTACTATACCATTTATTGTTTGAAAGATAATACAGGCCAATTAAGCGATGTAAGCAAAATAGCCTATTTGAAATTGGTCAATGAAAATAGAGAAGTAGTCTTAAACCAAAAAATTAAGTTAACCGACGGTATTGGAGATAGTAATTTTTTCATTCCTTCAAGCATTCCTTCAGGAAATTATAAATTGATTGCCTATACGCAATGGATGCTTAATAATGGGAAGGATTATTTTTATAGTAATGATATAACTGTTTTAAACCCATATACAAGTAACCAAGCAGTTTTTAGGACAAAAAACATTGATGATGCAACCAAATCAGTTTTAAAATCATCTAATAATCAAAGTACTAATAGTATTAATGTGCCTGTACGGTTAGAATTAAATGAATCTATTTATGGAACTCGTCAACCAGTATCTCTACTTATATCATCCACCACATTAGAAGGTTTAGGCAACTATTCGGTATCAGTTAGAAAAGTTGATGAAATGGAGCCCCAGTTTAATACTTCAAGTTTGAATTATAAAGGTGTTTATCCACAGAAAGATAAAATAGAAAATCTCATACTTCCAGAATTAAGAGGGGAGCTTTTAATAGGGAATGTTTTAGCAGAAAATGAAAACGTAAATAAGAACAATAAGGCCTTAGGAGTGTCATTTCCAGGTAAGGAATATCTATTTAAATTAGTGACGACAAATGAGAAAGGACAATTTTTTATAAATGTAGAAGAAGATTATAATACAGAAGAGGTGTATGTTCAGGTGTTAGACGATGACGCTGAGGAATATAGCATCGAATTAAGACCAGAAGAAAATTTGAACTTGTCAGATTTAAAGTTTGACATGTTTAAATTGAATAGAGAAATGGAATCTCAAATAGAAGAACGAAGTATATATAATCAAATAGAGAACGCATATTATAGTAGTAAACCAGATACTATTTTAATAGGAAAACCCAATAGTAGATTTTATGGAGAAGGTACTATGAATTATGTACTTGATGATTATACAAGATTTCCGTCGATAAAAGAAACATTTGTTGAGGTCGTTGAACATGTTTGGATACAGGACAACAAGGATGGAAAACCAGAATTTCATGTTCGACCTATAGCACCTTATGTTGAATCAGGAAAGTTACCCTTGGTGTTTGTAGACGGAATTTTATTACTAGATCACGAGCGTCTTATTAATTTATCGTCGGCTCAGGTAGAATCTATTAATATATCAAGAAATCAACATTTTTATGGTACCAGAACATTTCAAGGTGTAGTAGATGTAACTACATTTAAATCTAATTTTTATGAGAACTATTACACTGATAATATGTTGTCTAAAAAACTTTTTAAACCTAATGAGAGTAAAAATTACTATCAGCAATCTTATGAAGGAGACTTAAAGGACGATTATAAAAGATTACCAGATTTCAGATATCAATTAATTTGGTTGCCTAATTTTAATACGAAGAACAAACAAGAAAAGATACAATTTTTCACATCTGATATTACCGGTAAATTTGAAGTCTCACTTGAGGGCTTTACAAACTCAGGAAAACCAGTATCATTAAAAAAGAAGTTTTCGGTTAAATAATAGAATGAAGTCATTTATAATAAAAGGGTTAAATTTAAAATCCAATATATAATAGATGATATGCTTACAAAAGTTTATGGTAGTGCAGTTTTTGGCGTAGAGGCTACGACAATAGTTGTTGAGGTTAATATCGACAAGGGTATTGGATATCATTTAGTAGGCCTGCCCGATAATGCAATTAAAGAAAGTAATTACCGAATTGCTGCCGCACTACAAAACAACGGTTATAAAATTCCCGGTAAAAAAATTACTATTAATTTGGCTCCTGCAGATCTTCGTAAAGAAGGATCGGCCTATGACCTTACGTTGGCTGTAGGTATTCTTGCAGCTTCTAATCAGATTAAATCTGAGAATATTGAGAAGTACATTATAATGGGAGAACTTTCCTTAGATGGTGGGCTACAGCCAATAAAAGGCGCATTGCCAATAGCCATTAAAGCTCAAGAGGAAGGTTTTACAGGTTTTATGCTACCTACTGCAAATGCAAAAGAGGCCGCTATTGTTGGTGATTTGAAAGTGTACGGAATCGATAATATTAAGCAAGTATTGGATTTCTTTGATAAGGGCACACCTTTAGAACAAACTATTATAGATACGCGAGAAGAGTTTTATAAAAATCTTGATTTTCCTGAATTTGATTTTTCGGATGTAAAGGGGCAAGAAAGTATTAAACGATGTATGGAGATTGCCGCTGCAGGTGGACATAATGTTATATTGATTGGTCCGCCTGGTGCCGGTAAAACCATGTTAGCAAAAAGATTACCCTCTATTTTGCCACCCATGACATTACATGAAGCATTGGAAACTACCAAAATTCATAGTGTGGTCGGTAAAATCAAGAACATGGGTTTAATGAGTCAACGGCCCTTTCGAAGTCCACATCATACAATTTCAGATGTAGCCTTAGTCGGTGGCGGTTCGTACCCTCAACCTGGTGAAATTTCCCTTTCGCACAATGGCGTTTTATTTTTAGATGAACTACCAGAATTTAAACGAGGCGTATTAGAAGTGCTTAGACAACCTTTAGAAGATAGGGAGGTAACGATATCTCGAGCACGATTTACGGTCACCTACCCCAGTAGTTTTATGTTAGTGGCAAGTATGAACCCTAGTCCTGGAGGGTATTTTAATGACCCAGATGCACCAGTAACATCTTCGCCTGCAGAAATGCAACGATATTTAAGTAAAATTTCTGGTCCGTTATTGGATCGTATCGATATCCATATTGAAGTTACACCGGTTCCTTTCGAAAAATTATCGGAAGAACGGAAAGGAGAGGGGAGTGTAGAAATCAGAAAACGGGTTACTGCCGCAAGGGAACTACAAACATTACGTTTTGCCGAATTAGAGAATGTGCATTATAATGCCCAGATGAATACCAAGCAAATTCGTGCCCATTGTAAGCTAGATGATAAATCGAAGTCATTATTAAAAAATGCTATGGAACGATTAAATCTTTCAGCACGGGCCTATGACAGAATTCTCAAAGTAGCTAGAACAATCGCTGATCTTTGTGGTGATTCAGACTTGAACGGCGATCATATATCAGAAGCAATCCAGTACAGGAGCCTAGATCGTGAGGGGTGGTTGGGGTAGGTTTTTGGTTATCAATTTGACCTCTAGCTAAAAGCTGTTGTCAGTCAAGTTTATTTGCTGAATTTATTTTCAGATACTAGTTTTAACGAATTTTTCTAAAGAATTTGATCATATGAAATAGTGGTTGGATTAACAAGTTACTGAATTATTTAATCTATAATAATCATGATATAAAATAACTAGTTTGATTTTATACAAGTGATTTGAAGAAGGACTGAATTTTGTATTCCAGACTTACACATTCGGGCGTATAGCCTTAGCCATCCACTACAGAAGCTTAGATAGAGAGGGGTGGTTGGGGTAATATTTTACTTGCTGGATATATTCTTTTTTTGAATTGTAGCGCTAATTGACAATTTTTGAATTAAGACTTGTAACTAATTCTATGGCTAAGGAATCTTGCTTTTTAAAGTATTGAATAAAAAACTGATTTTTAAAAAAATAATACCCTGCGGCCTGCTCCCTCAACCGAAATCCAATCGAAGTTGGATCGTTGATATAGTCCCAATCTGAGGATCTGAACATATAATCTTCATCGAATAGATCATTTAATCCGAAGTATTTCATTGCCGCATTAACTTCTGAAGCCGTACCTAACATTGTTATGCTTGTCTGATTTAATTCGGCAATGTGTGTCGCAGCGATATCATACGTTTTGTAGTAACCCAAAATCTTATCCTTTAAGGACTTATCCTTGATAATACTCAATTTTCCTGAATTCACCAGCTCGTCAAAAGTTTTAATTTGTAGAATAAAATTATCGGCATTCCATTCAACCGATGAGTTAAGTTTTATAAAATCCTCGGTTGATTTTTGTGTTTGGTAGGCGTTGTGCACATGATTATAGAGGGCCTTTTTCTCTCGCTTTGAAAGTGCTATTCTTTCCTTAATAATAATTAAATCTTCTTTTATATCAGACAATAGATTTTCATAGATTTTCTTTTCAACAATGCGTTCCTTCCTATCCTCATTCCAATTATTGATCTGCAAAGCAATCAGGATCCCCATGACCACGAGTACAATCTCACCAATGGCATAGAGTAGGTATTTACGGAACTTGTTTTCAGTCAGTAATTTTTGACGAATTTTCCGAAAGAACTTTATCATAAAAGGAATAGGTTGGTGGTTTCCCTATCAAGGTACGGAAATATTCAGTTCCTAATTTTTTGTGTAATGGATTTGTCAGCTGCGAGATATTTTAAAGGTTACACCTTCGGGTGTATAGCCGAAGCGATGCAATATAGGAGTTTAGATATAGAAGGGTGGTTGGGGAAGATTTATGAGGAGGCCAACAAAATTCTATCCATGAGATTTACTGAATTTACTTTCGGTCAATAGTCTTTGTCCTATATTTTGTAAGAATTTAACCTTTTGAAGAATTTTTTTCAAACTTTTTTTTGACTACCATCTTCATTTCAATTATTGATTGGTAATGCAAATACGATTTCTCCAAAAGCATATTTTTATTACCTGCCAGTCCTATTTTTTAGATAGCATTTGCTGATGTATTGTCTGGATAAATTTAATCGTTTAAAGTAATGATTCAAAGTTATCTAAACAAGTTAGTAAATCATTAATAACATTATAAGTAATTGGTATATAGTATTTTAATCAATTTATATTAAGATAGAGGCTATGTTAATTAAGTAGAGTTTAACCCCCTGTTTTTAACGCTAATAATAGTGAATATCAAGGACAATTTGATTTTTTATTAAATGCCCTAAATGTTACTGGTTTTCAATCTCTCAGTAGAAAAACCATAGAGGTAAGAAATTGAAGTTTCACGTAAGTTAAACCCATTTAATATCAGATTTATACTGATTTGTGGTAGGGTTTTTTCTGTATTAATTGTTTTAGAATATATAAGAATTAATCTTAAATCCTTTGTAAAGTTAAAACCCCAATGAAACAAAAATTTAATGACGCCCAAATGAAAAATAAATTTAACCTATTAAAAAATTTAAAAATGAAAACCACTCAAAAAATGGCACTAGTTGCTTTAAGTGTTTTAACTGTTGTGTCTTGCAGCAAAAATAATGAGGATACTCTAAATGATTTATCCGTTGGTATCGCCTTAAAGGCAGATGCAAAAGTTAGAGTTGGTGATTTGTCCGTGGAAATTTTAGATTTTGTGGCAAGTGAATTTCCTGAATTAACTATAAATAAGGCAGAAGAAGAAGATAATGGTAATTTTGAAGTAGAATTAAGTGATGGCACAGAACTTATTTTTGATGCCAATGGTAGCTTTTTAGGTATTGATGATGACAGCCAAGAAAACGGTGACTTCGATGACTCTGAAGTTGCTAAAGAAGACTTATTGCAAGTTATTTTGGACTATATCGAGCTAAATTACCCTGGAGTGGGAATAGATGAAGCAGAATTAGAACATAATGATCAATACGAAGTGGAATTGAATGATGACACCATTTTGATTTTTAATATCACTGGTGATTTCCAGGGTGTTGGTGTCGATGAAAACGACCAAGATGATGATGGAAATTATGACTGGGAAGAAGAAGATGGGAACGATGATGGAGACACTATAGACCCCGCCCAATTACCAGTGATCGCACTGTCGTATTTGGATGAGACTTACCCAAATCTTACCATTCTACATGCGGAAATTGAAGATGAAGGCGATTTTGAAGTAACCATGAGCAATGGGTTGGAAGTTTATTTCGATGCCGAAGGAAATTTCCTTTCTGTGGATGAAGATTAAGATAATTTATTTTGTTATAGAAGGGCTATAGTCCCAAACCATAATAAAATTACCCTGTTGCCTAACTATTTTTTAGAGTTAGGGAACAGGGTTTTTAATTTGTATTTTGAAGAGTTATAGAAGAAGTAGTGGTTGGTTTAACAATTTACTGAATTATTTAATCTATAATATTCATGATATAACATAACAAGTTTGATTTTATACAAGGTATTTGCATTAGCTCTGATTTTGTATTCCAGAGTTACACATTCAGGTGTTTACCTGAAGCCATCCAGTAAAGGAGCTTAGATCGGGAAAGGTGGTTGGGGTAGGTTTTTGGTTATCAATTTGACCTCTAGCTAAAAGCTGTTGTCAGCCAAGTGTATTTGCTGAATTTATTTTCAGATACTAGTTTTAACGAATTTTTCTAAAGAATTTGATCATATGAAATAGTGGTTGGAGGTTTCCATTTTAAGGTACAGAACTATTTAACTCATGATTTTTAATATATAAATTAATGAATTTGTTTTCATAGTTAGGATTCCCATGATGTTACCCTAGTCAAGAAAATCGTAGATTTCAGACTTTCACATTCGGGAGTATAACGAAGCAATCCAATTAATTAAGGAGTTTGCTTACAGCTGTGGTTAGGGTACATGTATTTATTGCTTTTTGGTTCCCCCTCTAGCGCTCGTTTGCAACGAGTGCCCACAGGAGTAAGCTATATCTAACTACGGTAAAACCTATGTGGAGTACTTCACCGCCCCCACACTCGCGCAGGCAAAATTCCATAAGAATAAAGCTAGTGCGAGCAGCTTGTGCTGAACTTGTTTCAGTATGACGCTCGTACCGTCAAGTATGAGGGTTTAGTTTGATAGGCGGTCGCCAGCTACAAGCTATAGGGACTGGAGCTGTGCATGTTTGTACAGTTGGTAATTACATATTTAAACCCTGTAAACATCTGCCCTCCAAATTTTTATGAGCATTTTTATTTCTTTGTTGGTTAAGTTTTCTTTTAAAGCTTTTTCTACTAAGGGTAAAAACTCCTCATCACTCGCAAAACGTAGCGCTATAATTTGGGATACTTTTAGTTCTTTAGGGAATAATTTGCCTGTCATTACATAATACCTCAAATTTTCTTCAGCTTTTATGGCCCTGTCTTGTGCTTTTAAAGGAAAGCTACGTACAAACCATGCCATAATTAAAAATATAATAGCGATTAGCACTACTAAAGAAGCCAAATACAGGTTATCATTACTGGTATGAATAAGATTGATTATAGCACCGATTAATAATGCTAGTATCGCAATAAACAAGAGTCCATGAAACCCTTTTACAAGTTTACCATGATTTTTAAAATTCTGTTCTTCCATTTTTTTAGTTTGATTTAAAGATAATCTTATTAATTAGTACTTTTCTAATATAAAGAAAGCCACTCAAATTATTGAGCGGCTTTGTTATTATAATTCTTTATTTGAAGTGCAATTAATATTCCGATCAATACAAATACAATTTCACCAATGGCATAAACCAGGTATTTGCTAAACTTGTTTTAAGTTACTCATCGTTGTTTAATTTTTCTAAAGAATTTGATCATTTAAGGAATAGGTTGGCGGTTTCCTTACCACGATAGGGGAAAATTTAGTTGCTGATTTTTAAGTTATTTAATAGCCTACGTTTTCAAACCAATTAAATCACTTACTGACTTATGTTCTATGTTATAAATTAGTATTTTGCATTTAGAGCTGCGAAGGAGACCATCTATTTTGTAATTTTAGACAAAGCCTTTTATATGCCAACCACAGAACAGTGTAAGAACTGCGAAAAAACCTTTGATTCATCATATGAATACTGCCCTCATTGTGGTATGGAAGCTACGGATAACCTTACTGTTGGTGTCTTGTTCAGTAATACTATAGAGAATTACTTTTCCATAGACGCTAGATTCTTTAGAAGTTTTCTTACCCTCATGATAAGGCCAGGTGTTCTTGCACGGCGATTTGTTGATGGAAAACGACTGAAATACTTACATCCTGCACAGTTTTACCTTTTCATCTCGGTTGTCTTTTTCTTTATTTTTTCTTTTACCGTACGCAAAGCCGATAATGAGGTTTCTGAGGTAATTAAAAAAGGGTTGGAGCAGGAAATTGATTTAGATTCTATTGCGGTAAATGCAGATTCCTTGGATATTACAGAAGCCAGAAAGGCCCTTAAAAAAAATCAAAAGATTATAGGCTTATCCGACGAAGAATTAGTAGAATTAGATTCGGTAATGACTTCAGATTCAGGGATGTCAAACATATCATTTGGCTTTGAACGCAAGTTGTTAGATTCACTTATCTCAGTAGGTGCACCATTAAATCAAAAATTAAAGATTATGGGAATGAAGGACGATACAAATGCCTTCGGACGTAAGTTCTATACCCAAATGCTGAAGTTTTATGAACAACAGGGTGGAGGTATTATTCAGGTATTATACGATACAATACCTATTGCAATGTTTCTTCTTTTGCCACTTTTTGCCGTATTTCTTAAAATATTTTATTGGAGACCGGCTACCTTTGCGCATCATTTAGTATTTAGCTTTTATTTCTTCACCTTTATGTTTACAACGTTCTGTTTTATACTTTTAGCAAATAAAGTTTGGGAGATTCCCATTTGGCTTGAAGTGCTTTTTTGCTTTTCTTTTATTCTTTACCTAATGATTGCCTTACGAAATTTTTATAGGAGTTCATGGTTGGGCGCTTTCTTTAAGGCCAGCATCATTTCATTTTTCTATATGCTTATCATTGTGCCAGTAGCTGCGATAGGAATTATTATGGTGGCCTTTCTGCTATATTGAGTTTTGGCAAAATGCCAAAGTGATTTAAGACGTACACTATTTTATTAGGCCCAATTTATTATTGGTTACGTACTTTATTTCTCTAATAGCATAAAGTAGATATTTACTCAACTTAATTTCAATGAGCAGTTTTTTTAGAATTTTGGAAAGAAAACAATAATGTTAGCAAAAGATTGGTGGTTTCTTCATCAAGGTACGGAAATATTTAATGTATGATTTCGTGTAAGGGATTTGTACGTTGTTAGCTTTATTTCGATTTAGTATGTATTAGTGTTTCACATTCTGGCAAATAGAGAAACTATATAATACAGAAGTTTAGATAGAGAAGGTTGATTGGGGTAATAAACTATCCCATTACTTTTCTAAGAGCCTTATCGAAAATTTTAATCTCTTCTATTGTACCAGTGCTAATCCTTGCCCAATCATTAAATGGTGGAAAGGGTCTTCCTATAAGTACATTTTCTTTTTCCATGGCAGCCATCATTTCGCGTATGGGTATTCCAGTTTTGAAAAAGACAAAATTGGTATGTGATTTTTGGTATTCTAGGTTCAAATCATTTAACGTCTTGTAGATATCATTTTTTGCTTCCACATTTTTGGAGACGCTAAATTTGTAAAACTCATCATCTCTTAACGCTTCTTTAGCAGCCTCAATCGCTAAAACATTTGACATGGCCATAATATTTTTTTTAAGTCTGGTCGCAATATCTGGTCGAGCGACTAAGTATCCTATTCGAAGTCCAGCAAGGCCATATACCTTTGAAAATGTTTTTGAGACAATTACATTCATATTTTCCTTCACCAATTCAATCATTGAAGGGTAATCGGGTTCGGTAATAAAATCGTAATAAGCTTCGTCACTAAAAACCATTGTTCTATTACTAACGGATGAGCAAAAATCTCTTAATTTATTTTTATCAAGTAATGTTCCTGTAGGGTTGTTAGGGTTGCATATAAAAATCAAACCTGTTTTAGAGGTTATTCGTTTCTCCATTTCATTTAAATCATGGCCCATGTTATTATCTATGGGAACTCGATGTATGGTAGCGCCAAAATTCTCGGCATAGGTCATAAGGGACTGAAAAGTAGGGTCAGCGGCAATAATTTCACCTCCGTTAATTCCGTAGGTTAAGCCAGCAGCCTTTAAACCTTCTGTAGAACCGCCAGTAATAACAATGTGATCTTTGGTTACACCTTCTTTCTGTGCGATTTGTTCTACCAAAGGATGAAGAACCATTGAGGGGTATCTGCAAGCAATATCCAATGAATTTTTAATTACTTCTCGTACTGCTTTTGATGGCCCGTACGGATTTTCATTAGAATTCAATTTGGCAATACTTGATTTTTCTAAATAATCAGATTTTTCTGTTGGTAAAGCAAAAGCTCCCAATCCACCTAAAAAAGTAAAACCACTAGAAAGCCCAGCAGTTTTAAGCCATTGTCGTCTGTCAATTGTGTTCATAAATGTACCCTTTGCGTAAAAGATACGAAAATTGCCTATAAAATTTCAATTAAAGGAACAGATGATTATATCTAATTAAGAATATAACTCCTCATTATTTACATCATCTTCTTGTTTCTTCGGTGCTGTAAAAATATCTTTTAAAATAAAACTTGTTACTATGGTAAGACCTGTGGTTAAAATAGGAATAGAATAATCCCAATTTAACAAGTGCATAATACCACCAGAAATAATGGTGATTACGCCAATGACCATTACAAAGTTCCAAATAATTTCAGTAAGGCTATTTCTTGAATTACCTTCTTTGTCCATAAAGTAAGCAGTACCTTCCATAGCGAACCATGCAATGAATGTGAGGGCTGTACCAACTTGGAAAATTACGGTGTACGGAAAAGATAGAATGGTCAAAATGCCATTAGTTGTCCAAAATAGAACTAAAGCCATTTTTATAATGTCTATGGTAAGTTTTTCTGTTTTCCTAAAAAAACGAAGGGTGTATAACACCAGTATTACCGTAAATGAAATAAAAACTATTCCTTCTGAATATGGCCAGTGAAGAACCTGCATTAGCATACCTATTAAAAGGGTGGCTAAGGCTGCCCGTAGCGGATTTTTGAATGCTTTTTTAGATTTTCCCATGTTTATTTATTTTAATTAATAACTTTTATATTGGCTTTCAGTCCTTCCATAATTCCAATAATATTATTTACGGTCTCGTTTAAATAGTACCGTACAACAATATGGGGGATTCGAATGGTTGTAAATCCATTTTTAAAGGAGTGCATAGCCTCTTCTAGATTGTTAATAGCCTCATGTTCAGTTATTTTATCATATTTAGAGTCAATTTCAATATTGAGTTTTACACGTGATATGGCTATATCTATTGATTTCTTACCATCCCACCATTCTAGCATTGAGTTTACACCAGCTTCTTTTAGCGCGTAGTAAAGCTGAATAGCTTCTAATGGGGTATCATTTTTCTTGATTAATTTTTCAATACGCTCATGATGCTTGCTGCAGAGTTCTACACCTGCACTTTCCATTGCATTTTTGTGATCTAAATAACCGAGTTCTTTCTTACATTCTAAACAAATCATTAATAGGTTAAGTTTAAGGTTTGGGGAAATTAATAACCTCGATATTTTAAGATTAGTATGTAACCTCGATGAATGACGTCCAACTTTTAGACGAACTGCATTTTTTTAGATTAACGGTATTTTGAAATGTTAAAATTGTGGTGAAATTGATTTTGATGATGGTGAGCTAATTCATATTTAGAGATTATATTTACAAGAATGATAATTTTAATCCATGTTTAAGAGATTAGGACCCGGTGTTCTTGTAGCAGCCGCTTTTATTGGTCCAGGTACGGTTACTGCTTGTACTCTTGCAGGAGTTGATTTTGGCTTTAGTTTGCTGTGGGCCATGTTGTTATCGATAATTGCGACTTATGTTCTTCAAGAAATGTCTGCAAGGTTGGGTGTCATTACACAAAATGGATTGGCCGATGTTATAAAACAAGAGCTTAAAAATCCTTGGATAAGAAATAGTGTAATCACCCTTATATTTTCTGCTATTATTATAGGTAATGCTTCATATGAAGCAGGCAATATTGGTGGTGCTACCTTAGGGATGGAAGCTCTTTTTGGACTTAGCTATAGTAAGTTATATCCAGCTATATTAGGAATAGCGGCATTTTCACTTCTCTTTTTCGGGAATTATAAATCTTTAGAGAAAGTATTTATATTTCTTGTATTAATAATGAGCCTGTCTTTTGTAATGACAGCCGTATTGACACAACCCAATCTTTGGGAATTAATAAAGGGATTATTTGTGCCATCAATACCTGACGATGGTATTTTGACTATCATAGCTTTGGTAGGTACTACGGTAGTACCATATAACCTCTTTTTACATGCCGCTTTGGTAAGTGAGAAGTGGAAATCAGAAAAAGATTTAAAACTTGCGAAGAGAGATACGCTGGTGTCTATTATATTAGGCGGACTTGTATCTATTAGTATAATAATATCTGCAGCAGCTATAAAAAGTACAGAAGTTAATAATGTATTAGATATGGCAAAAGCATTAGAACCGCTTTATGGTTCTTCAGCTCTTTATTTTATGGGAATAGGTTTATTGGCAGCAGGTATTACTTCTGCTATAACAGCACCTTTAGCCGCTGCATATGTTGCTAATAGTTGTTTTGGATGGAAGGCTGAATTTAAGGATGCCAAGTTTCGGACTATATGGATACTGATTTTAGTCTTAGGGGTGGTTTTTCTATCCTTTGGTATTAAACCTATAGAAATTATAAAATTTGCCCAAATCACTAACGGATTACTTTTACCTATCATCGCCATATTTTTACTGTGGGTCGTTAATAGGGAGGGTGTTATGGGAAAATATAAAAACACCTTATTGCAAAATTGTATAGGGTTGGCTATTATTCTCCTTTCAATTTTATTAGGAGTTAAAAGTATTTTAAGCGTTCTAGGATTATTTTAAATGAATTATAAAAGAATTGATATCAATTGTGATGTTGGTGAAGGTGTCGGTAATGAGGCCGATTTATTTCCTATGATAAGTTCTTGCAATATAGCTTGCGGAGGTCACGCAGGTTCAAAAGAAACAATTAAGCAATGTCTAAAATTAGCAGAGGAATTCAATGTTAGAATTGGAGCGCATCCTTCATATCCTGATAGAGAGAATTTTGGGCGGGTTTCTATGAGTATATCCGATACTGATTTAATTAAGAGTATTGGTAATCAATTAAAATTATTTATGACCGAGTGTAATGAATTAGGGGCAACACTTCATCATATTAAGCCTCATGGTGCACTTTATAATGATATTGCCAAAAACGAACATTTAGCTAATGTATTTCTAACCGCCATTTTACCTTATAAGAATAATGTTGTTTTATATGTACCCTGCAAAAGTGTAATCGAAGCATTAGCGAAAGCTAATAATTTCAAAATCATGAAAGAAGCTTTCGCCGATAGAAACTACAATAACGATTTAAGTTTAGTTTCTAGAAAACAAGACAAGGCACTAATATCAAATGGTAAAGAGGTTTTAGAACATTTGGTTCTTATGTGCAATGAAAATCAGGTTCGAACGGTGAACGGAGAAAAAATTCCAATTCAGGCAGATACCTTTTGTATTCATGGCGATACCCCAACTGCTTTTCAAATTTTAACGTATATTACAGAGCATTTGCAAGAACATAATCTACAAGTTAAAACGTGAATTCCCCTGAAATAAATATAAAGCCCTTCGGTGTACATTCTGTTCTTATTGAATGGCCCAATGAGGTAAGCGAACATATTTTAGAAACTATAATAGGTTTTCAAACCTATATAAGGTTAAACATGTTAACCGAAAAGGATTGGGAAATGGTACCTTCATATAATTCTCTTCTAATTGTAAATAGAAAAAAGACTATTGATTTTGAGAAAATCTCAAAAGATATAAACGTCGGATACTCTAAGTTAAAAGAATCCGAAAAACCAGAACGGTATTTATGGAGATTACCTGTTTCATATGATTTGGAATTTGGCTTAGACCTCGAAGAAGTTGCAAAAAAACTTAATAAATCGATTCCTGAGATTATAGCGATGCATACAGGTACAACATATACTGTATACAGTATAGGTTTTTTGCCTGGTTTTATGTATTTAGGCGGAATATTAAAGGAATTGGAAGTGCCGAGGAAACCAACGCCTAGAGCAAAGGTGATTAAGGGTGCAGTTGGTATTGCTGGCAAACAAGCCGGTATTTATCCACAAGAATCCCCTGGAGGATGGAATATTATCGGTAATTGTACTGTTCCTATTTTCGATGCTACAAAAGAAAATCCTTGTTTTGTTAATGTGGGTGATAAAATTGAGTTTTATGAAATATCTAGAGCAGAGCATGATTTACATAAGATAGAGGCCGAAGTTGGTATTTATAAACCTGAAAAAATCAATTTAAATGCTTAAAGTACTAAAAGCGGGATTTTATACTACGGTTCAAGATTCAGGTAGGTTTTATTTCAGAAATAAAGGTATTCCTGTTTCTGGTGTAATGGATGAAATGACAGTTTTTAAAGTAAATTCATTATTGGAAAATGAAGTTTCTGCGGCAGTTTTAGAGATAACCATGACCGGGCCAACCCTTATTTTTGAAGAAGAAACGTATATGGCTTTAGGTGGGGCAGAGATGTCGGCAACCTTAAATAATTTACCGATACAGAATTATAAAGTATATCAGATTGAAATTGGAGATATTTTATCATTCGGCCGATTAGATAAAGGATTTAGGTCGTATTTAGGAGTTAGAGGAGGATTTACCTCTAAAGAGATACTGGGAAGTAGATCGTTTTACAAACCTATTACCAAAGTGAATAGACTTCGTGACAATGATGTTGTTCCTTTTATTTATAATAAATTGTTTCAACCTAAAATTTCAGAAATTAAAGTTGATTCTTTTTTAGATATAAACAAATTAGAAGTGAGTAAAGGTCCTGAGTTCTATTTATTGACCGATAGGCATTTAGAAGAGATTTTTTCCAAGTCATTTACTGTTGCTCATGAGAATAATAGAATGGCTTATCAAATTAAAGAAAATATTTCTTCGCATGAAGTGTCAATGTTAACATCGGCAACATTGCCAGGTACTGTTCAGCTTACTCCTGGTGGCAAATTAATTGTATTGATGAAAGATGGGCAAACTACTGGAGGTTACCCAAGAGTACTGCAGCTTACGGATAAGGCTATTTGTATTTTGGCACAAAAAAGAGGCGGAGATAAGGTGAATTTTAAGCTGGTATAATATTTTCAATACTTAAAAACTATATAATCATTGAATATAGTTTATAACAAATTATCCAATAGTTTAAGATTTCATGTTTATCATACTTTTTTTGTATATGTATTTTATGTACTATTGTAGTATGAAATTATCTTTTTTAAATAGCAATGTGGTCATAGTCATTCCAAGTTAGGGATGATATAGCTTTTCATTGTTTAGAAAAACCTGTATCAAATATATTTGATACAGGTTTTTTTATTTTAAAAATAATATCATATAGTTTTGAAGTATTGAATATGGTATATAATAGTAGTATAAAAAACTGAAAATCAGTTATTTAATTGAATTTTAGCTGAAATGAATTTGTACTGTCAATTATTGTTAAAAATAGAAATTTTTATAAACTTTTATCTTTGGTTTAATAGGATTGAGTAATCAAGATAAGCATACTAGAATTATATTATGGAATTGAATAAACATAGTAAAAATGTAACCCAGGATCCAACGCAACCGGCAGCTCAGGCAATGTTATATGCGATAGGTTTAACCGAAGATGATTTAAAAAAACCATTAATTGGTATTGGAAGTACAGGTTATGAAGGTAACCCTTGTAACATGCACTTAAATGATTTGGCACAAGAAGTTAAAACTGGTGTCAATGATAGTGGTTTGGTAGGCCTAGTGTTCAATACTATTGGGGTAAGTGACGGTATTTCTATGGGTACTTATGGTATGCGTTATTCTTTACCTTCTAGAGATATCATTGCCGATTCTATGGAAACTGTTGTTCAAGCAATGAACTATGACGGTTTAGTTACCGTAGTTGGTTGTGATAAAAATATGCCAGGTGCTCTAATGGCTATGATACGATTGAATAGACCTTCTGTATTGGTATATGGCGGTACTATTGCTTCTGGATGTTATAAGGATAAAAAGTTAGATGTTGTTTCTGCTTTTGAGGCATGGGGTGAGAAGGTAGCGGGTACAATGAATGAAGAGGATTATAAAGGTGTAATCCAAAATGCATGCCCTGGAGCTGGTGCTTGTGGGGGTATGTATACGGCCAATACAATGGCTTCTGCTATTGAAGCATTGGGTATGGCCATGCCTTACAATTCTTCAAATCCTGCAATAGGAAAAGATAAGCAAAATGATGCTATTGAATCTGGTAGGGCCTTAAAAAACTTATTGGAAAAAGATATTAAGCCTAGTGATATTATAACTCGTAAATCATTTGAAAATGCGGTTCGTTTGTTAACCTTATTAGGTGGTTCAACAAATGCAGTTCTGCACTTTTTGGCAATAGCGAAAGCGGCAGATATTGAGTTTACGTTAGATGATTTTCAAAAAATAAGTGATACTACGCCGTTTTTGGCTGATTTAAAGCCGAGTGGTAAATTTCTTATGGAAGATGTTCACCGTGTAGGTGGCGTGCCAGCCGTAATGAAATTTATGCTTGAAAACGGAATGTTACATGGCGATTGTTTAACTGTTACAGGTAAAACAATAGCTGAGAATTTAGCTGATGTTCCTGGCTTACTAGAGCATCAACAAGTAATACGACCTTTAAGCAATCCAATTAAGGCTACTGGCCACCTAAGAATTCTATACGGAAACTTGGCGACTGAAGGTTCAGTTGCGAAAATTACAGGTAAGGAAGGCTTGTATTTTTCTGGCCCAGCAAAAGTATATAATGACGAATTTTTTGCCAATGCAGGTATTGGTAAAGGAGAAGTTAAAAAAGGTGATGTGGTTGTTATTCGTTATGAAGGTCCAAAAGGTGGACCTGGTATGCCAGAAATGTTGAAGCCAACTGCAGCTATTATGGGTGCCGGACTCGGTAAGGATGTGGCTTTAATTACAGATGGTCGTTTCTCAGGTGGTACACACGGTTTTGTTGTAGGGCATGTATCTCCAGAAGCTCAAGATGGTGGAACTATCGGATTGTTGAAAGATGGTGATATTATTACTATCGATGCAGAGAAAAATGAGATTTCAGTAAATCTTACAGATGATGAAATTACGGCAAGAAGAAAAGCATGGATACAACCGGAGTTGAAAGTGAAAAGAGGTAGTTTATATAAATACGCTCGAACAGTATCATCGGCTTCACAAGGCTGTGTTACAGATGAATTTTAGATATTAAGTAATATACTTTTAATTAGTACTAGGTGCAATATAATGTCGGGTAGGTATAGGTTTTAATGCTTTACTTGAATTTGAACATTAATTATGGAAACAGTAAAAGAGAAGAAAACAAGTACAGATTCTAAGAAAGCTATAAAGATTTCTGGAGCAGAGGCATTAATTCATTGTTTGTTGGCAGAAGGTGTCGAAACAATGTACGGGTACCCGGGTGGCGCAATTATGCCTGTGTATGATGAATTATATAAATTTCAAGATAAATTAACACATATTCTTACGAGACATGAACAGGGTGCAACACATGCTGCTCAAGGGTACGCTCGTGTTTCAGGTAAAGTAGGTGTTGCAATTGCAACTTCTGGCCCTGGTGCAACCAATTTAGTGACAGGTCTTGCCGATGCGCAGATAGACTCTACCCCAATGGTCTGTATTACGGGGCAAGTTACTAGAGAGTTATTGGGAACCGATGCTTTTCAGGAAACTGATATTATTGGCATTTCAACTCCTGTGACAAAATGGAATTATCAAATTACAGAAGCTTCAGAAATTCCTGAGGTTATGGCGAAGGCATTTTATATTGCCAAGTCAGGAAGACCAGGTCCGGTTTTAATAGATATTACCAAGAACGCCCAAATTGAAAAATTTGAGTTCTCGTATAAGAAATGTACGAGTGTACGAAGTTATAAGCCGGTGCCAAAACCAGAAATGAGTACTATTGAGGCTGCTGCAGATTTAATCAATAATGCTAAAAAACCATTTATCGTTTGGGGTCAAGGTGTAATACTTGGTCAAGCTGAAAATGAGCTTAAACAATTGGTTGAGAAAGCGGGTATACCTGCTGCATGGACTATTATGGGTGTTTCTGCTTTAGATTCAGATCATCCATTAAATGTTGGTATGGTAGGAATGCATGGTAATTATGCGCCTAATTTAATGACGAACGAATGTGATGTTTTGTTGGCTATAGGTATGCGTTTTGATGATCGTGTAACAGGCAGATTGGCTGATTATGCTACTCAGGCAAAAGTGATTCATTTTGAAATAGACCCAGCGGAAATCAATAAAAACGTACATGCCGATGTTGCTGTTTTAGGTAATTCTAAAGAAACCTTAGGTTTGCTTCTTCCATTAATTAAAGATAATAAGCACGAGGCTTGGCATAATATATTCAAAGAAAAATATCAGATTGAGTTCGATACAATTATCAATAATGATATTCACCCTACCAAACCTGGTTTGACCATGGGAGAAGTAATTGAGGAGATTAATTTAGCTTCAAATAATAAGGCAGTTATTGTTTCTGATGTGGGTCAGCATCAAATGATTGCATGTAGGTATGCTAAATTTTCCCAGACAAAAAGTAATATTACTTCTGGTGGGTTAGGTACTATGGGTTTTGCGCTGCCTGCAGCTATTGGTGCCAAAATGGGAGCAATGGACAGGGAGGTTGTTGCTATCATTGGTGATGGAGGTTATCAAATGACCATTCAAGAGTTAGGGGTTATTTTTCAGCATAAAGTTCCTGTTAAGATTGTTGTTTTGAACAATGATCACTTAGGTATGGTACGTCAATGGCAAGAGCTTTTCTTTGAAAAAAGATATGCTTCCACAGTAATGGTGAACCCCGATTTTGTAAAAATAGCGGAAGGGTATAGTATTGAAGCAAAGCGAATTTCTGAACGTAAAGATTTAAAATCGACCATTCAAAAAATGATGGCTTCGAAAGAACCATACTTTTTAGAAGTCAAAGTTGAACAAGAAGATAACGTGTTCCCAATGATTCCTTCTGGTGCTTCGGTTTCTGAAATTAGACTGAAATAACCAAAATTATGAACGAGGCCAACATACAGGATATTCCAAAATTACACACGAAGATAGTTCGTAAATCTGAAGAAATTGGATTTACGATGCCATCTGATTTATATGTTGGTAGTTTTCTTAAAACACTTATAGCTTCGAAACCTAACGGAAGGTTCTTGGAAATAGGAACTGGCATAGGTTTAAGTCTTTCGTGGATGATTGAAGGCATGGATAACAATTCTCACTTAATTTCAGTAGATAATGACAAAGAGTTGACAGACATTGCTGAAACTTATTTTGGGAATGATGATAGAATCCAATTGATTTGTAAGGATGGTACTCAATGGATAAATGAATATGCTGGTGAAAAATTTGATTTAATTTTTGCAGATGCATGGCCTGGAAAATATAGTGAAATTGATGAAGTATTAGATTTAGTTAGGGTTGGTGGGTTTTACATCATTGATGATATGACAAAGCAACCTAACTGGCCTGAGGGACATGAAGATAATGTTATTGAATTGACAGCGTATTTAGAGAAGCGTAATGATTTTCAGTTAACAAAAATGAATTGGTCAACCGGTTTGATTTTGGCAGTAAAGAAATAATAAAAATTAATTAAAAGATCCCATAAAATTCTTTTGTACAAAAGAAAAGGAAAATGGCTTATGGAAAATAAATGGTTTACAATA
>TARA_R110002050_G_scaffold110013_2_pt1 | contig 34951 bp, 32 predicted proteins | sample TARA_R110002050 | Tara Oceans TARA_R110002050 (sample SAMEA4396988) | marine metagenome | biome: Polar Biome; feature: [DCM] deep chlorophyll maximum layer (ENVO:01000326); material: water (ENVO:00002006), including particulate matter (ENVO:01000060) such as... | depth 25 m
AGAGATTGGCGATATTCTCCTTCATATGGTCTTTTATGCCAAAATAGGGGAGGAGAAAGAAGCTTTTGATATGGCCGATGTGCTGGAGTCGATTGCCGAAAAACTGATTCACCGCCACCCGCATATTTACGGCGATACCGTGGCGGAAGATGAGGAAACCGTTAAGGCCAACTGGGAATCTTTAAAATTAAAAGAGGGCAAAAAGTCGGTGCTAGTAGGGGTCCCTAAGTCGCTTCCAGCTATGGTGAAAGCTACGCGTATTCAAGAGAAAGCGCGCGGTGCCGGTTTCGATTGGGATGAAAGCAGCCAAGTTTTAGCAAAAATGGAGGAAGAGCTAGCTGAGCTCAAAGCCGAGATTGCAGTTAAGGATGCCAAAAAAATGGAGAATGAATTTGGCGATCTTTTGTTTTCCATGATTAATGTGGCACGCTTCCTTAAAATTGATCCCGAATCTGCCTTAGAGCGTACCAATAAGAAATTTATCAAGCGCTTTCAATTTATGGAAGCGCAGGCTAAAAAAGCCGATAAAGCCTTGGCCGATTACAGCTTAGATGAATTGGAAGGTTTTTGGCAAGCCGCGAAAGGGGATGAGTAGTCAACGTCCTGTTTTTCTCAAATTAAATCTAGATTAATTATTTCGTCGATCCTTCGTTAACTCCTTTGTTTTAGCTAATTTCCATCCCTAAAATTTACAGGAGGCTATGAAAAAGCTTTATCTGATTAGACATGCCAAGTCATCTTGGTTAGAGGAAGGTGTTGACGATTTCGATCGGCCCCTGAAAGGCAGTGGAATTCGCGATGCACACAATACTTCGCAGTGGATGGAACAACAGGGTTTCACGCCTGATTTAATAGTTTCTAGTCCCGCTACCAGAGCCTTACATACGGCTTTAATATTCGCAAAAAACCTGCATTATCCTTACGGAGATATCAAATTAAAGGAGGCGATTTACGAGGCTGAGGTTAAGGATTTATTTAAGACCATTCGTAAATTAAAGGATAAGTATAATTCCGTTTTCCTTTTTGGTCATAATCCGACCATAACCACCTTTGTAAATCATTGTATCGATCATATCATTGACAATGTTCCTACGACCGGCGTTGCCTGCTTAAAGTTCGATGTAGAGTATTGGACCGACCTTGAAACAGAGGCAGAACTACTATTTTTCGACTTCCCTAAACGTAGAATTAAGAAGTGATAAGCACTGTACAGCAGCATATTATTGCCCGCGATATATCGTGGTTAGCCTTTAATGAAAGGGTTTTACAAGAAGCCCTTGATGAAAGTAATCCCATCATTGAACGCCTACGCTTTTTAGGAATTTACTCCAGTAATATGGATGAATTTTTTAGGGTGCGATATGCTAGTATGAAGCGCTTAGCGCAGATTACCAGTAAAAAACAATTGCGTTTGGGACAAAGAGTACCCGGTGATGTTTTGCATGAAATCTCTGAAAAGGTAAAAGACCTCCAAGCGCGTAGCCAAGAGATTAATGATATGCTGATGGAAGAGCTATCCCAGCACGATATAGAATTTGTCAACGAGAAGGATTTAACGGCGGGGCAGCAGGACTTTGTGCGAAAATATTTCGTGGATAAAGTGAGTCCTACGGTTTTTACCTTGATGATTGATCCCGAGGCTCCTTTGCCCGAACTGCGCGATAAAAGCATTTACCTCTCCATTCGGATGTACTTAAAAGGAGAAACAGATAAGCCACGTATCGCTCTAATAGAAGTGCCTAGTGACCTCGTAGGTCGTTTCGTGCAATTGCCGCGTTATGGCAAGCAGTACTTAATGTATTTGGAGGACCTGATTCGCTATAATCTCAATTATATCCTTTTCATATTCAATATTGAAAAAATTGAAGCACATACCATTAAAATTACCCGCGATGCGGAATTAGATCTTGATGATGATGTGTCTAAGGGCTTTTTAGAAAAAATGACCCGTTCGGTCAAAAAGAGACGTATCGGTGATCCCGTGCGTTTTGTTTATGACCAGCAAATTGACCCGGAAGTGCTTGACTTTTTAATCGATCGTATAGACCTCGATAATTTTGATAGCCTTATACCTGGTGGACGATATCACAATAAAAAGGACTTGATCAAATTTCCAGATTTGGGTAACCCCGATTTGGAGTTTGAGCGCTTTCCCGTTTATAATCATCCCGATTTAGACTTAGATCGCAGTATTTTAGAGGTGCTAAAAACGAGGGATGTTCTGCTCTTTTTACCCTATCATAACTTCAGTTATATTATTCGCACTTTACGTGAAGCGGCCCTAGATCCACGCGTTCGTAGTATTGAAATTACCCTCTATCGCTTGGCAGACGAGTCACGCATCATTTCAGCTTTAGTCAATGCTGCTAAAAATGGGGTAGAAGTAACCGTGGTGATTGAGTTACAAGCTCGCTTTGATGAAGCGAATAATATTGGTTGGACCGAAGTCTTACAAACCGAAGGGGTGAACGTAATTTTTGGGGTACAGGGGCTTAAGGTTCACAGTAAAATAATACTAATTACTCGCGAAGAAGAAGAGGGAATTCGTCATTATGCCTCAATCGGAACGGGCAATTTTAATGAAAGTACCGCAAGGTTTTATACCGATTATCATTTATTAACGGCTAATCCTAATATTACCAAAGATGCGGTTAAGTTATTCGATTTCTTAAGAAATAATTATAAAGTGATGCGCTACAAGCATCTCATTGTTTCTCCCCATCATACTCGCAAGGCTTTTATTGCTTTAATTGATAAGGAAATTGATAATTCCAAGAAAGGTCGACCCGCAGGTATTCAGTTGAAATTGAATAGTTTATCGGATGTGAAGCTAATTGAAAAACTGTATGAAGCTAGTTCTTACGGTGTTAAAATGAAGTTGATTATTCGGGGTATTTGTTCGCTTATTCCGGGGGTTAAAGGCGTCAGTGAAAATATTGAGGCCATTTCAATTCTCGATCGCTATTTAGAACACTCTCGTTTGTTTATCTTCACCAATGGTGGTAAACCGCGTTACTTTTTAGGATCAGCGGATTGGATGACGCGCAACCTGGATTATCGCGTGGAAGTTTGCACTCCTGTGTACGATGATAAAGTGAAGAGACAATTGCGCGATCATTTTGATATAATTTGGAAGGATAATGTGAAGTCACGCTGGCATAATGAAAAATTAGACAACGAATACCGTGAGATAAAAGGTCCCAAAATTCGTTCGCAGTATGCCATGCACGATTATGTGAAAAAGCAATTAAAATCAGGGTAGTGGAGATACATAAGCTAGCGGGAATTGATATTGGCTCTAACTCAGTGCGTTTATTAGTTTCCAACGTAATAGAGACGAAGGACCAGGTAATATTTAAGAAGTCATCTTTAACGCGCTTGCCGATACGGCTTGGGCCAGATGCCTTTGGCGATGGAAAAATTGGCCCGAAAAACCGCAAGCGTTTACTGTCTGGCATGCTAGCCTATCGAAAAATTATGGAGGTACACCGCGTTGAGAAGTATCGTGCCTGTGCCACTTCTGCTTTACGCGAAGCGAAAAATGGACTACAGGTTGTGGAAGAAATCTATCAGGAAACTGGTGTTAATATCGAATTAATTAGCGGCAAAGAAGAGGCACGCATGATCTTTAGTAGTGATATGCTAGGTCCGGTGGTACATTCTGATGGCAGCTTTTTATATATCGATGTTGGTGGTGGTAGTACCGAATTAACCCTTTTTAATAAGAAGGTAATTGTAGCTAGTAAATCTTTTAAAATCGGGACTATTCGTTTATTGAACGACTTGGTGAAAAAGAGTCGCTGGCAAGAAATGGAAGAATGGATTAAAGAGCATACCCAAGGCCTCTCAGATATCTTGATGGTTGGTTCAGGTGGTAACATCAACCGGACTTTTAAGCTTAGCCAAAAGCTGAAAGGGGAGTATATGACTTTGCAAGATTTACAGAAGATTAGAGAAGACTTACTGGCCTTGGAAAACGATGAGCGTATGATCGTTTACGATTTAAACCCAGATCGTACGGATGTAATTACCCATGCCTTAAGAATTTACACTTCGGCCATGGCTTGGGCCGGAAGCAATAATATGATTGTTCCCAAAAAAGGTCTGGCTGATGGTATTGTGCGCTACCTTTATCGTGAGCATTATCGATGATATATAGTATTTTGTTATCATAATTTTTATTTGATAATTATTTTAAATACTATCTTTGAATCTCAAAAAAAATAATACCATGGCAGTACTAAATGTAAATGATAGCGAGTTTAAGGATAGCTTAAATAGCAACGAGAAAGTTGTAGTAAAATATTACGCCGATTGGTGTGGAAACTGTAAGCTTTTCGCTCCTAAGTATAAAAGAGTAAGCAATGAAGAGGAAAACGCTGATATAGTGTTTTTAGAAGTAGATGCTGAAAAATTCCCAGAAGCGCGTAAGGCGGGTAAGGTAGATAACCTTCCTTATTTGGCAGTTTTTAAGAATGGTGAATTCTTAGATGGAAGCGCGAGTAGCAAAGAAGATTATTTAAGAAGCCTAATGGCTAAGTTCTAATTTCGCAGAGACATAGAGTAATAAAAAGGGGATGCTTTTCAAGCATCCCTTTTTTTATGTCATTTATTTGAGCATACTCAAGGCCGCGGCAAAATTCGGATCTTGCGCAATTTCAGGTACTTGCTCACTGTAGATTACCATTCCTATTTCATCGACGATCACGACGGCCCGCGACATAAGTCCTTCAAAGTCGCCATCCATTATTAGTACATTGTAATTGTCACTGAAATTTGAATCGCGAAACTCAGAAAGGGTAATAACGTTTTTAATGTCTTCGGCCGCGCAAAAGCGTTTGAAAGAAAAGGGTAGATCACGACTGATATTTAAAACCACCACATTTTCCAGCTGCGCAGCCTCACGATTAAAGGTTTTCACAGAATGAGCACAAATCCCTGTATCTACACTTGGGAAAACATTAAGGACTACTTTTTTACCGAGATAGTTACTCAAACTATGGGTAGTTAAACCTTGATCAACCAAACTAAAATTAGGTGCTTTAGTACCTAGCTTAGGCAATTGACCACAGGTATGGACTGTAACTCCTTCGAGTGTAATTGTTGCCATAAAATAATTATAAACTTTAAATTTCTGAAAGCCTTACATTCATTTTAGGCTTTCATTTTCCGGTTTGATTTAAAGACAAAAGCCGTCACGATTACTAAATCGGGACGGCTTTTGTAATATTTACTATCTCGATTTAGGATTTCAGTTTTTCCAGAGCGTCAGCAAAGTTAGGATCTTGTCCAATTTCAGGTACTTGCTCGGTGTATATAACTTCACCCGCTTCGTTAACAATTACGATGGCGCGCGATAGTAAGCCAGCAAAGCCTCCATCTTGAATCATCACATTGTAGGCATCACTAAAATTGGTATCACGGAATTCTGAAAGATTTACCACATTGTCAATGCCTTCTGCCGCGCAGAAACGTTTGAAAGCAAAAGGTAAGTCGCGGCTTATATTTAAGATGCTCACGTTTTCTAAATCCGACGCTTCTTTATTAAAAGTACGTACAGAATTGGCACATACGCCTGTATCTACACTAGGGAAAATGTTAAGTACCACTTTTTGCCCTTTGTAATCACTAAGCTCCTGAACTTTTAGGTCTTGGTCAACTAGTTTAAAGTTTGGTGCTTGTGTGCCAATAGCGGGTAAATCGCCTTTGGTGTTAATCGGATTTCCTCCGAGGGTAATTTTTGCCATGTTTAGTTCTTTTTAATGTAACAAAAAAAAGCCACCTCTTGTTTGAGGTGGCTTAATTTATTACGATTTATTATTTCTTATCGTCTACTTCTTCAAACTCTACGTCGGTTACATCATCTGTACCTCCGTCGTTATTTGAAGCTTGTGCACCAGGATCAGCAGCGCCATCAGCGCCAGCTTCTTGCGGAGCTTTGTACATTTCTTCTGTAGCGTTTTTCCAAGCTTCGTTGATTTTTTCCATTGCCGCATCGATACCAGCGACATCTTGTGCTGCATGTACTTTTTTAAGCTCTTCTAAAGCTTCTTCAACGGGCTTTTTCTTGTCATCAGAAATCTTATCGCCAAATTCCTTTAACTGCTTTTCAGTTTGGAAAACCATACTGTCCGCTTGATTAAGTTTTTCAACCTTCTCTTTGGCTTTTTGATCCGAATCAGCATTCGCTTCCGCTTCTTGCTTCATACGATCAATTTCTTCCTTGCTTAAACCTGAGCTCGCCTCAATTTTAATACTTTGCTCTTTACCAGTGGCTTTATCTTTAGCCGAAACTTTTAAGATACCATTGGCGTCAATGTCAAAGCTCACTTCAATTTGAGGTGTGCCACGGGGCGCAGGAGGAATATCAGTTAATTGGAAACGTCCGATAGTTTTATTGTCGTTTGCCATTGGGCGCTCGCCTTGTAAAACGTGGATATCTACTGCGGGCTGGTTATCACTTGCCGTAGAAAAGGTTTCCGATTTTTTTGTAGGAATAGTGGTATTCGCTTCAATAAGTTTGGTCATAACACCACCCATAGTTTCAATACCTAATGATAAAGGAGTAACATCTAATAAGAGTACATCTTTCACATCACCAGATAAAACACCACCTTGAATTGCAGCTCCTAAGGCTACTACTTCGTCGGGGTTTACACCTTTAGAAGGATCTTTACTGAAGAATTTCTTAACCGCTTCTTGTACCGCTGGGATACGTGTAGACCCACCTACTAAAATTACTTCATCGATATCAGAAATATCTAAGTCAGCATTTTTAAGAGCAGTGCGACAAGGTGCGATAGTACGTTCTACTAAATCGTGCACTAATTGCTCAAATTTAGAACGGCTTAACTTACGAACCAAGTGCTTAGGACCGCTAGCAGTAGCAGTAATGTAAGGTAAGTTGATTTCAGTTTCGTTGCTAGAAGAAAGCTCAATTTTAGCTTTTTCAGCTGCTTCTTTTAAGCGCTGTAAGGCCATGGCATCTTTACTAAGATCCAAATCTTCTTCGGCTTTAAACTCGGCCACTAACCAATCGATTAGTTCTTGGTCGAAGTCATCACCACCTAAGTGCGTATCACCATCGGTAGCTAATACTTCAAATACGCCATCGCCTAATTCTAAAACTGACACATCATGCGTACCACCACCGCAATCGAATACGGCTACTTTTTTATCGCCGCCTTTTTTATCAATTCCGTAGGCTAAAGAAGCCGCGGTTGGTTCGTTGATAATACGCCTTACAATCAAACCAGCAATTTCACCTGCCTCTTTAGTCGCTTGACGCTGAGAATCGTTAAAGTAAGCGGGTACAGTAATAACTGCTTCGGTTACTTCTTCGCCTAAATAGTCTTCGGCTGTTTTCTTCATTTTTTGAAGAATCATAGCAGAAAGTTCTTGTGGCGTGTACATTCTTCCGTCGATATCTACACGTGGAGTATCGTTCTCACCTTTGATCAGTTTGTAAGGTACGCGTCCTGCTTCTTTGGTCATTTCGCTATACGAAGAGCCCATGAAGCGCTTGATAGAATAAATGGTTTTATGAGGATTTGTAATCGCTTGTCTTTTGGCTGGATCACCAACTTTTCTTTCGCCTCCTTCAACAAAGGCAATCATAGATGGTGTAGTTCGTTTTCCTTCGCTATTAGGAATTACCACCGCTTCATTACCTTCCATTACGGCAACGCAAGAGTTAGTGGTTCCTAAATCAATGCCAATGATTTTTCCCATGGCTAATATGAATTTTAATTAGTAAGTTCAATTTCACGCTTGAAAAGACAAACCGTATGCCACTAGGTCTAGAACAAAAAATCCTGACAGTATTGTCAGGATTTTAGTTAGTTTATTTTTTTTGTCGGTTATATTGTCGCACTGTCAGGCTAAAAACAGATTTTTTCATTGTTTACACACCAGCAGGTGTCACCATTGATATTACCCGCTTCAAATCGCGCAAAGTTCAAATCGCAAGTAGTTTGACTGACCAATAGGCGATTATACAATTGCGTTTGTAAGCTTACGCCGACACGTTTTGAAAAGGTACGCGAGCTTAATATTCCGCTGCCATTTATTACTTGGCTGTAGTCAGGACGGTTTTGGTTAATCCCTGTGCTTGGTTTATTTAATTCTATAAAGGTCATTAGTTCTTCCGATGCGCCATAAATTTCTACATCTAAAGATTGGAAAAAACGAATAACATTTGGATTTTTCTCGAGACGCTCTGCCAAGGCTTGGTTTAATTCGGTCCCCGTAAAAGTGAGGTTTATATTATCGAAAATAGACTCAACCAATGGTAAAGTGATGGTAGCTGTTTTAAATTGCTCTATCCGGGTATTTAGGTCTACCTCTTTGTAATGAAACTGAATAATAGGTTGATAGGCAGTCATTTTCACCGTTGCATCGGGACTGTTGCCAGTTAAATCTTGTCTCACCCTAAACTCAATTAAGCCATTGTAAACTTTGGCTGTTACTGTGGCACGCGGAATTAAGATATCAATATCACCTACAATTCCTGTTCTAGCGCTAGCTTCAGAGCCATCTTTACGAATTACTGCCACTTCATATTCTTTCGTATTAAGAATATCCATTGCGCTAGGAACTCTAAAAAGATAATAACCATCGCCGGTATATAGTCCCGAATCTAGTAGAATAGAATTGTCATAAATTAATGGAGCCTCCTTGTCAAAGGTAGTTGCATCCTTAGCATATTCTCTAATATAAACGTCAATATCAGCAGTATCATAATACAGGGAATCCGACTGTCCAACAGAGCTGGAAGCAGGTTCAGTCCCTAAATACCCTCTTTGCACACGCACGTAGTTGCTATCTAGTTTAGGGTTGAGCATTCCGTAAATAATACTCAAGTCTTGGTATTCAGCATTTATATCAACTTCATTGTCGCAACTGAATAGAGCAACTAAAGTGCAAAGGGCCAAAAGTATTTTTTTCATGTAGGCAGAGTTCTTTTAGGGTTTGCCACGAGGCAAGCCTCAAAAGTATAAATTTGTCGGCAGAAATAATTACTATGTCAGTAGCAAGCTCAGATTTTAAAAAAGTTACTACCAATTCGGTTCAAGAGATGAAGCGCAAAGGCGAGAAAATCTCCATGTTAACCGCCTATGATTACACCTTAGCGCGGATTATTGATCAGGCGGGAATTGACGTGATACTGGTTGGCGATAGTGCCTCCAATGTAATGGCGGGACACGAAACCACTCTACCCATCACTCTAAACGAAATGATTTATCATGCTAGCTCTGTCGTGCGAGCGGTTACTAGAGCGTTGGTAGTAGTGGATTTGCCTTTTGGTTCTTATCAGGGTAACTCAAAAGAGGCCTTAGTTTCGGCCATTCGAATAATGAAGGAAAGTGGCGGACATGCCGTTAAATTAGAAGGAGGTATCGAGATTTTAGAATCGATTCAACGTATTTTAACCGCGGGAATCCCGGTAATGGGCCATCTGGGTTTAACCCCCCAAAGTATTTATAAATTTGGCACCTATACTGTAAGAGCCAAAGAAGAAGAGGAGGCAGAAAAGTTAATTGCAGATGCTTTGGCCCTAGAATCGGCTGGTTGTTTTGCCTTGGTTTTAGAAAAAATCCCCGCTCACTTAGCAAAAAGGGTGGCCGAAAGTTTAAGCATTCCGGTTATAGGCATTGGCGCTGGCGCAGATGTAGATGGTCAAGTATTGGTTTTACACGATATGTTGGGAATGACCCATGAATTTAATCCCCGATTTTTACGCCGTTATTTAGATATGTACACCGAAATTACCGGCGCTGTTCGTCAGTATGCTCAGGATGTGAAAGATGGAGATTTCCCTAATGCCCAGGAACAATATTAGTGCTGAAAGTAGAAGACAGAATTGTATTTGAAGACAATCATTTGATTGTGGTAAATAAATTAGCGGGAGAGCTCGTACAGGGCGATTTCACTGGTGATAAGCCATTGTTAGAGCTGGTGCGGGAATATATTAAGGAGAAGTACAACAAACCCGGTAATGTTTTTTGTGGCTTAGTACATCGCTTAGACAGGCCTACTTCTGGGATGGTGATTTTCGCCAAAACCTCTAAGGCTTTAACTCGCATGAATAAGCTTTTTGAAACACGCAGTTTAGAGAAGCGTTATTTTGCGGTTCTTGCGGAAAGACCACCCGAAGATTTGACACGCTTGGAACATTGGCTGCGAAAGGATGCGACTAAAAACAAGTCCTTCGTTGTGAAAGCGGAGAGTAACAATGCCAAGAAGGCCCAACTAGATTATCGTTTGGTTGCGGCTTCTCAAAAGTATTTTCTCGCAGAGGTGAATCTCTTAACCGGTCGTCATCATCAAATTAGGGCACAACTTGCTAAAGAAGGTAACCCTATAAAAGGGGATCTGAAATATGGCTATCCGCGCAGTAATCACGATGCTAGTATTAGTTTACATGCGGGAAAAATTTCTTTTGCGCATCCCGTAAGTAATGAAATGATTAATTTAACAGCGCCATGTTTAGGTGAAGATGCCATTTGGCGCGTTTTTAATTCTTACATCTCAGAATGAAACTGATTTTAGATTTAGCGTTTCTAGTATTGCTTTTCTGGTTTTTCAGAAAGGGGGTAAAGTTGCTATTTCCGAAATCAAATATAGAAGTAGAAATATCCGCGGAGTCAGAAGAAGCCTTGCGCAAGTTTCGTCGGCGCTATTTTTTAATCTGGACCCTTTTGTTTATCCTTATCAGTGCTTTGAGCTACGCGGTACTTTATTATTTGGATCAAGATATTTTCGTTTCCGCCAAGTTTGATGGGCTTTATTATGGAGTTAAGCCACAGGCTTATGTTCAAACCGCCATGTTATTTGCTGCTTTGTGCGCAGTAATATTGGCCCCTATATTTAACGAAAGACTCCAAAAAGACGGCTTGGGTTTTTACCTCGAAGAACTACAGGAACATGTGCAAGGCTACCGCATTAAAGGCTTAAAGCTTTTGCAAATAGGTTTTGGTTTGATTCTTCTTGTTGCATTGCTATATGCACAAATGCAAACTTTTTTTGTAATGAACCCTACTGAGGGTAGGGCAATGCAAGGTTTTAGTAGTGACTATCGGTTTAAATTATCAGATATTAAAGAAATAAATAGCGATAAGGAATTACTACTTATTTTTACTAATAATGATACCATTTTCATGGGAGTCTATGATTATAACGCTACAGAAGTCTACGATTTTATAAATAAAAACACCCCGTAATTTACGGGGTGTTTTGTTAATAGACGATTTTAAGCAATCTCAATGCGTCTTTTAGTATTGATTTCTTCTTGCGATTTTTTCGGTAATTCTAAGTGTAAAATACCATTGTTAAATCGGGCCTGAATATTTTCTTCGTCGATTTGTCCTTCTTTAAATTGGAAGCTACGTTTAAAGCTCTGCTTGATAAATTCGCGACGATGAAACTTTGTGGCAGTCTTTTCCTCGCTTTTTTCTTCCTTCTCGGCACTAAGAATGATAAGGCCTTTGTCAAGCTCGATTTTGATTTGATCTTTTTCAAAACCAGGTACTAAAAGTTCTAATGAAAAGGCATTTTCATTTTCACTAATATTTACCGCGGGATTTTTTCCTAATTGGCTTACTTGCTGAGACCAATTTAAAGGTTCGTCTCTAAAAAAGGTGTCGAATAATTGATGCATGTTGTTCATTTCGGGTTTTCTAATTATAGCTTTCATATTTATTTTTTATTAATTTTCTATTTTCTAGTCAACTTATATACCAAGGGCCAAATCCCGGGTTAAACAAGGAAATACATTGACATAATGGCGCGATATATTTTTTTACACAGACAGATTGTCTGAATTGCCTTTTATGTGCTGTCAAATGGTTTCTTTTGCATAATCAAATTAGTATTATGAAAAAGGTTTTAGCCACAATATTAGTATTTGCCATTTACTCTTGCAGTACCGTACCCTTGACAGGGAGAAGACAACTTAGTTTAATTCCTGGGGCCCAAATCTCCTCGATGGCTGTTGATCAGTACAGACAAGTTTTAAATGAATCGAAGATTGTAAACGGCACCGCTCAAGCGAAAATGGTTAAAGATGTGGGGGCAAGGATTTCTGCAGCGGTAGAGAAATACCTACGTCAGAAAGGCCACGCCGATATGGTTAAGGAGTTTGCTTGGGAGTTCAACTTAATTGAAGAGAACATTGCGAACGCTTGGTGTATGCCAGGTGGGAAAGTGGCTTTTTATACGGGTATAATGGGTATTTGTAAAGATGAGGCTGGTGTAGCTGTGGTTATGGGGCATGAAGTGGCCCATGCTGTGGCAAAGCACGGTTCAGAGCGGATGAGTCAAGGACTAGTGCAGCAATTTGGCGGCATGGCTTTACAGGTGGCTTTACAAGATAAACCGGCAGAAACCCAAAGTCTTTATATGGCCGCTTATGGATTGGGTGCGCAATACGGTGCGATGCTTCCTTTTAGCCGTCTCCACGAAAGTGAGGCCGATGAAATGGGTTTAGTATTTATGGCAATGGCTGGCTATGATCCGCGCGAGGCCCCTAAGTTTTGGGAAAGAATGGCGGCACAATCTGGTGGTTCCGCACCCGTGGAATTCTTATCCACCCACCCTTCGAACCAAACACGTATTAAAGATCTAAATTCGCAGATGGGCAAGGCTTATTCTATTTACCAGAAAAACCAGAACCAAAACTAAATAGATCTTGAAGTTAAAAGATTTCCTAAAAATTTTCGGGGCTATTGTTGCTCTTCAGGTAGCTTCGGTTTACCGACAAGAAAGTGACGTACTCTATTATTTAAGTAAGCCATTGATTATGGCCTCTTTGGGTATTTTTGTTTACTCCAAACTAAATGGGGAAGAGCTCAAAGCGAAAGGCTTTTTGTTTGTGGCCATATTTTTTTCTTGGTTAGGAGATATACTTCTAATGTTTGAAGGAACTCCTATGTTTTTAGCGGGAATGGGAAGTTTCGCCTTGGCCCATGTTGGATATATAGTTTTCCATCGTATACACTTCACAAAAAGTAATGGCTATAAGATATTTAGTGCCGTACTCTACTGTCTTATTTTAGCCACATTAGTACTTTATCTAGTGAATATTCCTAAAAATTTGGAGATGTTCATCTATGCTTACTTTTTAGTGCTAATGATTCATCTAATAATAGCCACTTTAAATTCCGATTCGTCTAACCTTGGCGCTTTACCAGCGATTGGGATTGGACTTTTTGTTGTTTCCGATGCCTTAATTGGTATCAATATTTTTGGCGGAGCAAAAAGTGTATACATTTCTATGGCAGTGATGTTTAGCTATTCTGTATCACAGGCCATGATTATTTTGGGAATTCTTAAGAAGAAAGGTCTAAGCGAATAATCTAAGCTCGAACTCAGGTTAATTTCCCATCTGCTTAAAGCGGATCTACATCAAATACAATTTGAAGTCTCTTTTGCGGATGCTCCTTTTCAAAATGATTGACCTGTTCGAGCAACAGCTTTTTGGCTTTAGGCCGATCAATACTATTTTCAAGCTTCAGCAGCATTTCCATTTGATACTGCCCTCTTAAACGGTTAGCTAAAGGGTATTCGGGGCCAATTAAGCGATTGCCAAAAACTTCTTTTAACATTTTGGCGAGAATGCTGGCCCTTTGCTCCAAGTGAATCTGCTCGCGATGGCGCACAGTAATGCGTAACAAGCGGTTAAAGGGCGGATATTTATAATCGCGACGTTCGATGATTTCCTTTTCGTATAAAGACTTAAAGCGGTTTTGTTGCACCTTAATAATTACATCGTGTCTGGGGTCGCTCGTCTGAACGACCACCTTTCCGCGTTCTCCTTTTCGGCCAGCTCTTCCCGAAACCTGGGCGAGCATTTGAAAGGCTTTTTCATGCGAGCGGAAATCGGGGAAAAAGAGGAGGGTGTCAGCATTCATAATACCTACTAAACCTACGTTGGCGAAATCTAATCCTTTAGTCACCATTTGCGTACCGACCAAAATATCCGTTTCCCCATCTTCAAAAGCACCAATTATATTTTCGTAGGCCTTTTTCCTGCGGGTGGTATCAAGGTCCATGCGTTGCACCGTAAGTTCGGGAAACATAAGACTTAAATCGTCTTCTAATTTTTCGGTTCCAAAGCCCAAAGATTTTATTTGATGACTTTTACAGGCTGGGCATTGATGTGGGATTCCGGCCGTATAGCCGCAATAATGGCAGCGCAAATGGTTGCGATGACGATGGTAGGTCATGCTTATGTCACAGTTTTTACACTGCACTACGTGTGCACAATTCTCACACTGGATAAAGGTGGAGAAGCCACGACGATTTTGGAAAAGGATAACCTGCTTTTTACTCTTTATGCAGGCCTCAATTTCTGCGATTAAGCGTTCGGAAAAATGGCCTTTTAGTTTTTTGCGCTTGCGTTCCTCCTTCATATCCACTGGGATAATCTCAGGCATCTCAATATTGCCATAGCGCTCGGTAAGACTAACTAATACATATTTATTTCGCTTGCAATTGAAATAGGATTCAAATGAAGGCGTAGCCGAGCCGAGTAAAACTTTAGCCTTATGGATACTCGCTAAAACGATGGCTGAGTCGCGGGCATGATAGCGGGGGGCCGGGTCGTGTTGCTTGAAACTATTTTCATGTTCTTCGTCTACAATCACCAAATCGAGATTGCTAAAAGGAAGAAATATGCTGCTACGCGCCCCCACTATTAAGCGCGGCTTCGAAGGGTTTTTAACTAATTCTAGCCAATTTTCTACTCGTTCTCTATCGCTAAAACGAGAATGGTAAACCATTACCGCGTCACCAAAGTACTGGCGTAAACGCTGAATAAGCTGTGTGGTTAAAGCGATTTCTGGCACTAGGTAAAGTGCCTGCTTATTTTTCTTTAAAACGCTTTCCAGCAGATGCGCATAAACTTCAGTTTTTCCGGAAGATGTAACTCCGTGTAATAAGCACACATCATGACTTTGCCAAGCAGCTTCAATTTCACTTTTCGCTAAGTCTTGAGCAGGATTAAGAGCTGGCAAATTAGGTTCGAGATCGGGTAGAGGCCCGAAGATATTCTGCTCCTCGTAGTAAATGTTAACCAAGCCTTTTTTTTCCAGGCCCTTTAATGCCGCATCATTAGAACCGGTCTTTTTTAATAAAGTAGCGGCTACAATCGTTTTACCTATCCCGGCATACCGGAAAAAGCCCAGCAAAAGTTCCCTTTGTTTTTCACTTCGGCCTAAAGCTTCGAAAGCATCATTAATATTATCGGCTTTAACCGCATCAGTTAGGGAAACCATGCGTTTTTTACGAGGTGTATAGCCACCTTTCAACTCTTCTTCTAAAAAAAGGTATTGTTTGCTTAATAGCTCTTTAATAACATAAAGCGGATTTTTTAAACCCGTTATATCGGTGAGATCTTTAATACTTAGTTTGGCCTGCACTTGTAAGGCTTCCACAACCAAGTACTCGGTGTCATTCAGCTCATCGTCAATGAGTTCCTTTTCGGGGTTGCGCAAAACCACCATTTCGCTTTCCAACTTAAGGCCCGAAGGCATGGCGGCGGTCATTACTTCGCCTTCACTGCAGAGATAATAATTCGCAATCCATTGCCAAAAGCGAAACTGCTGACTAAGAATTATAGGATACTCGTCTTCTTTGCCTAAAATCGGCTTGGTATTATATTCCAAACTTTCGGCGAAGAAAATGCGCTTTAATACGCCCGTGTACAGTTTTCGCTTCCCCAAAGGAACCACCACCCGCATACCCGGCAGGAGTTCATTTTCTCTTCCTTCTGGCACGCTATAACTATAGTTTTGCGGGAGAGCTTTAGGAATTATTACTTCTGCGAAATAGGGCATATAGAAAAGGACAGCAATTTAGAGGCTCTCGTTTTTATGTTCTTTTTTAGATCCATCATATAGATCATAGCGCAGAAGCCAAGCATCCAAGCTCCCGTTTTTAAGCATAAACTTTTTACTTGCTTTAAGGCCAATGCTCTTTATGCCTTCTTCGCTTCCCGTGAAAACCCAGGCGGTATAGCCACTAAAATGTCGCTTTAAGGTATTGCCAATTTCACGGTAGAGCTCAGGAATATTCGCCTCCATTTTAATGTCGTAGGGCGGGTTCATTATTAAGATCCCAGTATCGGGAATATGATCACCTTTATTCCAATTGGTGAAGTCGGCTTTTTGTACCTTAATTACTTCATCCATTAAAGCCTGCTTAGCATTGCGCTTGGCCTTAGCTACCACCCGTGGATCAATATCAAAACCGAAGAATTTCACCTCGGTATTTTCTTCCTTTTCTAAACTTTTGTTAAAAATAAGATCGTATAACTCTTGATCGTAATTATTCCAGTTTTTAAAAGCGTAGTAGTCTCTAAAAACATTAGGCGGAATATTGGCTGCTTTCAGGGCTCCTTCAATAAGAAAAGTGCCAGAACCGCACATGGGATCAATTAAATTTTGACTGCCGTCGAACTCCATTAAAGAGAGGATTCCCGCAGCAAGGACTTCACTTAAAGGAGCAGTATCAACTTCGTTGCGGTATTTGCGTTTATGAAGGCTATCACCAGAGCTATCGAGGGAAACCGTACAAAAATGCCTTTGAATATGAATATCGATGCGAATTTCGGGTTCGCGTAATTGAACCGTCGGTCTTTTGCCTGTCTTTTCTCTAAAGCGATCTACAATAGCGTCCTTAGTTAATTGCGCGATGTAAAGACTGTTCTTAAATCGATCGGAAAATACGGTGGCATCTACCGCAATGGTTTTATTAACATCGAAATAATCTTCCCAAGGAATCTTGTTGATTACCTTATAAAGGTGGTCTTCATCCCGCACTTGGAAGCGTTTCAATTGCACCAAAATGCGCAAGGCCGTGCGTAACCAAAGATTAGCTTTGTAAACAAAACCTAAATCTCCGGTAGCTTCTGCGCCGCGTTTTACTTCTACTACGTCGCGACCTCCGAGCTTTTTAATTTCTCGAGTGAGGATTTTTTCTAGTCCGGGGAGGGTCTTTATAAAAAGAGTTAAATCTCCTTGCACCCTATCGAATTTCGAAAGTATTCACCTCTATCTTAGCACCGCCCATATCATCTACAATTGCTTCCGAAAAAATCACTTCGCCTTGTACCTCTTGATTCGCAGAAAGCTCAAGGTAAAGCGTATCAAACCAAACTTTTTCATTTAAAGTTAATTTGACCGAATACCCTTTTTGATCATCCTCTTCACTAAAGTCTTTTACCACTGCGGCGTAAACTACGTTTTGGCCCAACTCAAACTCTTTTAACTCCGATTTTAAGCCAATTTCTTCGGCTTTTTCTTCTTGGGGATTTGATTGACAAGCCGCTAAGGCGATTAGGGCGAGTATTATTGTTTTTTTCATAAAAATCACTTTGCAGCAAAGGTAGTCTATATAAGCATTTTTTCAGCATTACTGCCTTTCTACATATGTGCAAAAAGAAAATGACATTTTAAAAGTTAAGTTTAATGGTTTTGTAAAATCCTTCCGAGATTATATTTCCAATTAAATCTGTTGCTCTAATTTTACGCCGAACTCAGGTTTATAGATAGTATACGGCAGATTTTTATTTAGTTTGCCGCTTATATTCACACCATGAATCATTTGGCGCCCCTCGATTGGGTTATCGTTATTTTCTTTTTGCTGCTCTTTGTGAGCATCGGCATCTATTATCGTGGCAAGTCGGAAGGAGGTTTGGCAGATTTCTTTTTAGGAGGTCGAAAACTCCCTTGGTATATTGCCGGTGTTAGTATGGTGGCAACCACCTTTGCGGCAGATACGCCTTTATGGGTTACTGAGAAAATAGCCCAAAATGGAATTTCTGGCAATTGGCTTTGGTGGAATATGGTAATTGGTGGAATGCTCACTACTTTCTTTTTTGCGCGTCTCTGGCGCAGAGCAGAAATAATTACCGAATTGGAGCTTTTAGAAATACGCTACAGCGGAAAAGTAGCCTATTGGCTAAGGGCCATTCGTGCCGTTTACTTAGGGCTTTTTATGAATGTGGTTATTATTGGCTGGGTTAACGCTGCCTTGATTTCTATTTTAGAAGTGTTTTTTGAAATTCCCTATCAGCAGGCATTCTGGTTTACTTTGGGAGCCATGGCTTTAGTAGCTTTATATTCCTCAATCGCCGGTTTACTGGGAATTGCGATTACCGATTTTGTTCAGTTTATTATTGCCATGACGGGTAGCATTGTATTGGCTGTGGTAGTTTTAAACCTTCCAGAAGTGGGAGGCATTAGTGGCATGAAAGCCCAGCTACCAGCTTGGCGTTTAAGCTTCTTTCCTAGTATAAACTCGGCTTCGGATATCGCAGTGGGAACTTTCTCACTTTCGGCAGGCGCATTCTTTTCTTATATTGTTTTACAATGGTGGGCCAGCTGGTACCCCGGTAATGAGCCTGGCGGTGGCGGCTATATTTCACAGCGTATGATGAGCGCCAAAGACGAGCGTCAAGCGGTTTATTCGAGTTTGTTTTTTCAAATTGCCCACTATTGTTTACGTCCTTGGCCCTGGATTATCGTGGGCTTGGCGGCCTTAATTCTCTATCCTGATTTACCTTTAGAAGAGTCGCGCAAGGGTTTTATCTTGGCGATGCGCGATCATCTGCCAATAGGTTTAAAGGGCTTACTTTTCGTAGGATTTATATCCGCCTACATGAGTACAATTTCTACCCAACTGAATTGGGGGAGCAGTTACCTTACTAATGATCTCTACCAGCGCTTTTTTAAACCAAATGCTAGTTTTTCGAATCAGGCGAAAGCCAATAAACACTACGTTTTTGCCGGAAGAGTTATAACCATTGGGATCATGATAGTGGCCATGTACGCCACTTCCCAAATTACCATGATTGATGAGGCGGCGCAATTTTTAATTGCCAGTGGCGCTGGACTAGGTATGGTTTTAATCTTACGTTGGTATTGGTGGCGAATAAACGCTTGGAGTGAGCTTAGTGCTACTATTGCACCCTTTATTGGCTTGGCAATTTCTAAGTATGTTTTACCAAACTATTTGCCCGAAAGCTTTTTTGTAAACAATGGAGACTTTATGTTTACGGTCCTATTTACCAGTATTATTTGGATAGTGGTTACCTTTAGCACGGCGCCTACTGATACCAAGGTTTTACAAGCTTTTTATGAAAGAATCAAACCGGGCGGAGCTTGGGGACCCTTTAAAAAAGCGGGTGAAAAAGGACAATCGCTGAGCCCTTTGTTTTTTAGTTGGATATTCGGAGTCATCATGGTTTATTCGATCCTATTCGGATCGGGAAAGCTAATTTTTCAAGAATGGACAGCCTCAATAATTTGGTCAGCTGCTGCGCTTATTGCAGGATTTTTAATGATTCGCTTCATGCGAAAGTCAAAATTTTTTAAAGATTAATTTATATGCGTTTTTCAAAACTGTTTAGTTCTCTTTTAGTCTTAAGCCTATTAACTAGCGCCTGTGGTAACCTGCGCATTAAAACGGAAATGCCTTATCAACCTGATGCTAAGGTGAAGAAAATTGCGCTGGTGGCTGTCTATTTAAACCCACCGGTTTTACCCGAAACTCCCGCGGGAGACGCAACGGCTTTTAACCGAAAATTGGAGGCCAATAAGAAAGAAATTCATGCGCTATTTACCAATGAAGTGGAAAAGCTAACCAATGAGTTAGGGATGGGATTGGAAGCACAACTTGGAATTACCACCGATTATGGCCTAGCTTTAAAGGATGGAAAAGGATACGATCGTTTAGCTTCGAAGTCAGAAAAAGAAGCCCTAAAAGTAAAGAACGAGATATTCTCTGAAATTCTAATTTCAGATGGATCTTTAAGCTTACTGGAATTTGATGAAGGACAGGTGATAGAGTATTTAGAAGAAAGCCCGCGTTTACGTTCGCAGGTACGCAGCTTATCAAAAAGTTTGCAAGCCGAGCTCATTGCTTATGCCAATGTCCAACTGGTAGTAGATAAAGTGCAACGCTTTGGTGAAAAGGCGAATATTAGACTGCTTGTTGATATTTATTTATTTGACGACCAAGGTAAAATGGTAGGGCAAAGTTACGGCGAAACAGAGCCCTTCATAATTACAGGATCGGAAGCGAAGGAGCTCAGTGTGGCTTTTGAGGCCTATCCAGTTTTGCAAAATTTAATTCTTACCGACCTTCAAAAAGTAGACGAGTAAATGAAATGGCATTTTAGTCAGCTTTTTGTTCTCCTTTTAGCTTTTACCTTGCAAGGGCAGAAAAATGGAAATTCAGAAGAAGGTCCAGAGTACTATCAGATCATTAAAGCCTACCAAAGTCTTGCGGCAAAACATGATAATGCTACTCTTTTGGAGTTTGGCCTAAGCGATAGTGGCAAACCTTTGTCTCTGTTTTTAGTGCAAAAGGAAAAAATAGAGAGTAAAAGCATAGCAGATATTCGCAAGGATAAAATAATTATTTTCATTAATAATGGTATCCACCCCGGCGAAAGTTGCGGAATTGAGGCGAGTTTAAACTGGCTGGAACGCATCACTAATTTACCCATCGATAAGGAGATTCTTATTGCGGTTATTCCCGTTTATAATATTGGTGGACTGCTGCAACGTCGTCCCCACACAAGGGCTAATCAAAACGGACCAGCTATACAGGGTTTTAGAGGTAATGCACGCAATCTCGACTTAAACCGAGATTTCATTAAAGCGGACGCTCGAAACACCTTCGCTTTTTATACTGTTTTTCAGGCTTTAAAACCACATATTTTTATAGATACTCATACATCGAATGGGGCCGATTATACCTATACCATGACGCTGATAAGCACCCTAGCCGATAAGCTCGCTCCACCCATGGCCAATTTGTTAAAGGATAAAATGGAGCCTGCTTTATACGCATCTATGAAAATGAAAAACTGGGAAATGACGCCTTATGTAAATGTATTCGGACGCACACCAGACAATGGTTTTAGTGCTTTTTTAGAAAGCCCCCGTTACGCCAGTGGCTACACCGCCTTGTTTAATACTATCGGATTTATTAGCGAGGCCCACATGTTTAAGCCCTATGCCGATCGCGTTGCTTCTACTGAGGCTTTTTTGGAATCAGTTTACGAATTCTCAGTTGCGAATAGCTCAGAAATAAAAAAGGCAAAAACAGCATCCGAAAAATGGCAAAAAGAGGCGACAACATTTCCTATTGACTGGGAATTGGATTCAAGCAAAGTTGAAAAGCTGCATTTTCACGGTTTCGAATCAGCTTTGATTAACAGTCATTTAGGCCCTTATAAACGCCTTAAATACTATCGCGACTCTACTAAAAATAGCGTCTTAAATTATTATCCTCATTATTCCACTATTGTAGATGCGCAAGTACCGAAATACTATCTCATACCTTTTGCGCAGCAAGAAATAATTGAGCGATTAGAAGCCCATGCTATTGAGATGATTCCTCTGAAGAAAGATACTTTGATAGAATGTGATTTTTGGGAAATTGAAGATTTCCAGTTTGGTAATCAACCTTATGAAGGGCATTTTAGGGTCGAGAATATTAAGGCAAAAAGAAAAAGCGCCACTCGGAAGTTTTATCAGGGTGATTTATTAGTGCCCGGTCAACAAGCCCAGGCTTATTTTTTGGCGTCCGTTTTACACCCCATGGCCCGCGATAGTTACATCAGTTGGGGTTTGATGCACAGCATTTTTGGCCAAAAAGAGTATTTTTCAGCTTATGTTTTTGAAGATACAGCAGAAGAATTATTAGTGAATGATACCCAGTTAAAAGCGGACTTTGCCGCTTGGCAGAAAGCGAACCCCGAGCAAGCGAAAAATGCATATGCAAGTTTAAACTGGATTTATCAGCACAGCGATTACTTTGAAGAAGAATATTTGCGCTATCCCATAGGCTTTATCAATTAGTGCCTAAACTTAAGCAGTAGGCATTTACCTTTGCGCAGCAATGGAAAACCAAACTTTGTATTATTTTTTGCTTCTAGCTGGTGGTCTTCTCGCTGGGATAATAAATACCTTGGCAGGAAATGGCTCAGCTATTACCCTTAGTTTGTTGATTTTAAGCGGGATGCCTGCAACATCCGCCAATGCCACCAATAGAGTAGGTGCCTTATTTCAGACGATAACGGCGGTGCTTAGTTTGCGCAAAAGCCAACGCACCAAATTTCTTTTTAAGGATAGTGCATGGTTTTTCATTCCTTCGGTTTTAGGCTCATTTTTAGGGGCTTTTTTGGCAGTGGATATCGATCCAATTGTGCTGAAACGCATCATTGGCGTAATCATGTTATTGCTCTTATTTACCATGCTATATAAGCCGCAAAAGTGGGCGCGCGCCACCAACTTAGATCATTCTAAAAAAACTTGGTCTAATTGGATTGTCATTTTTATTATCGCTGTTTACGGCGGATTTTTACAAATGGGCATAGGAATCATGATTTTAAGTGCTTTGGTCTTATTAGCTCAATATAGCCTGAGAGATGCCAATATTATAAAGCTAGTTTTAGCTTTGGTTTTCGTCGTTCCTGCTTTTATTATTTTTGTGATAAGTGGTCAAATTGATTGGGTGCCCGGTTTAATGTTGGCTATAGGTCAATCTTTAGGAGCGGTAATCGGAGCGCGATATATACTATTCCTTCCCAAAGCAAATACCATTGTGCGTTATACTTTATTAATTATTCTAACAGCATCATCGCTTTCGCTTTTAGGCGTATTTGGCTGATCACGAAATTATGGGAGAACCGAGTACAAAAGAGAATTGGTTTCAAAAGTGGTTTAATACCCCCTATTATCACATGCTTTATCATCAACGCGATAATATGGAGGCCAAGCTTTTTATTACTAATTTAATCCAGGAGTTAAAACCCAAAGCAGACAGTCACTTCCTTGATTTGGCCTGCGGCAAAGGCCGTCACTCTCTCTTTTTAAACCAGCAAGGTTTTGAAGTTACTGGTATGGATTTAAGTGAAGAGAGTATTAATTTCGCTCAACAACATGCCTCTGATAGCCTGCATTTTTACAGTGGTGATATGCGCGAACCTTATGGAGAAAACCGCTTTGATTTTATTCTAAACCTTTTTACCAGCTTCGGATATTTCGAAAATAATGATGATAACCGCAAAGTCTGCGAACAGATCGCTAAAGCCTTAAAACCAGGCGGGAAGGTATTAATCGATTTCCTTAATGTTAGTCAGCTTGAGCGAGGTTTGGTTCCCCAAGATGAGTTTTTAATAGAAGATTGTCAATTCGCTATCGAGCGTAAAATCGTGGAGGATAAGGTTTTGAAGACCATCAAAGTAAAAGAAGGGAATAAAGAAAAGCTCTTTTACGAATGTGTTCAGCTTTTACACGAAGAGGACTTTAAGAACCTACTACATGAAAGTGGTTTACACTATGAACAGTCCTTCGGAGGTTATACCTTTGAACCTTACTCGGCTCAGAAATCTAAGCGCCTAATTATTCTTGCTTCTAAATGATAAAAGAGATATTATTTTTAGTCCTAGCGGTTGCTATTGGTGGAATTTTGGCGGCGATCTTAAGACGTTCAAAGGCTATTTCCATAAAGGTGCTTCTTACTTTTAGTGGGGCATACCTTTTAGGGATTGGAGTGTTTCATTTATTACCAGAAGTTTATGAAGAGCATTCTCACCATTATGGTGCAGTTATTATGCTGGGCTTTTTTGTGCAGTTAATACTTGAGGCTTTTAGTAAAGGCCTAGAACATGGCCATAGCCACAGTGAGCTTTTTGCCAATAAAGGCTTACCCTTTGGCGTTTTACTTAGTCTTTTTTTACATGCTTTTTTAGAGAGCATCGCCATCGGAGGCTCGCACAATCACGTGAGTAGGGATGCCTTATTATGGGGACTCTTAGTGCACAAAGTGCCCGTTACCATAATTCTTTACAATATGCTTTGTGAGTTTACTAAAAAACTTCCAGTGGTTTTATTTTGGCTTTTACTTTTCGCCTTAATGGCTCCACTGGGCGTGCTGGTGGGTTCACTTTTGCCTATTTTAGGTGATTACAGCCGAGAACTGACCGCTTTTGTTTTTGGTATTTTTCTCCATATCAGCACCACCATACTTTTTGAAGGCAACCAATCACATGGCTTCAATGTAATGAAGTATGGTGTTATCCTAATGGCCTTAGGCCTGGCTTGGTTATCAGTAAGCCATTAACTTTTATAAGTTATTTAAAATCAAATTTTTAGAAGCGAGTAGGATGGACCTAACATAGAATTTAAAAGGATATTTCTTTTGCCTAATTGCAATAGATAAGATTTAACAAGGCCTTTCGCTTGTGGCTAATTGTTAAACTATATTTGCAAAGATTATGAAAATCAGAATCGCATAAGTTTAACTAATATCATAAAATCAATATCATGAGTGTTTTAGTAGGAAAAAAAGCGCCAAGCTTCACAGCGGCAGCCGTTATTAATGGAGAGGAAATCGTTGAGGATTTCTCATTAGACCAGTACTTAGGAAAGAAATATGTTGTTCTTTTCTTCTATCCAAAGGATTTCACTTTTGTGTGTCCGACGGAATTACACGCTTTTAACGAGCGCAAAGCCGACTTCGAAAAACTAGGTGTTGAGTTAGTAGCGGTTTCTACCGATACAGAACAAAGTCACTGGGGTTGGTTACAATTAAGTAAGGACAATGGTGGTATCCAAGGTATTACCTACCCAATTGTAGCGGATACTAACAAAACCATTTCTAATAACTACGACGTATTAGCAGGTAACTTCTTCTACGATGAAAACGACATGCTTCAAGCAGAGGGTGAATTAGTGGCTTATCGTGGTCTTTTCTTAATCGACAAAGAAGGCGTAGTTCGTCACCAAGTAGTAAACGATATGCCTTTAGGAAGAAACGTTGAAGAAACTTTACGTATGGTTAAAGCTTTACAATTCAACGAAGAGAAAGGGGAAGTTTGTCCTGCTAACTGGGATGAAGGTAAAGAAGGTATGAGCGCTACCCACGATGGTGTTGCAAGCTACTTAAGCAAAAACTAAGTTTAAACTTAGACGCCAATCTGATAATTCAGGTTAATAGTATAAAGAAAAAGCCTTGTTCGTTTGAGCAAGGCTTTTTAGTTCAATATATTTTGGTTTCCCTAGATGCCATTAAAACTGGAAAAACAAGGCTGTTTGGATGATGGAACCACTTAGGTTCGAACGTAATTCATTATTACGGCTAAAGTTGCAGTAATTATAGCTAGAACGTATTCCAATTTGCCGCGTGCCATAAATCCGTACCTTCCATTCTAAGCCCAGGCCTAAGCTTAAAGATTCTAGTCCAAAAGGACTTTCGGTATCGGTTTCGGCGTCGTAAGTATTTAAATCAGTGGCTAAAATTGTGTATCCTAATGTTGTGCGAAAAGCCAAGCTTGTGCGAGCTGCCTTTAAAAACTCATAGCCATAATAGCCACCAAAATAAAGGTTACTATTAATTTCACTTTTTTGAATAACATTTTCTAAATCGATTCTTAAACTATCGGAGCTAACCGGAAAGCTGAGAATAAAGTCGACCCCGTAATTGTGCTTTCGGTAAATGCCGCCAGCACTAATTGCAAAACCATGACTGGTACCAATATTCTCGGCTAAAGCTTGGGTGTAAATGGTATTCGCATAGGCGATATATATATAAAAGTCAGATAGGGAAGTACTTTGCTCTGTCAAACTTTTCTCGGTTTCCCTGCCTTCCTTTAGCTTTAAGGTTTTGGAGCGATATATTAAATTATTGGCTTTTTGAAATCTGCTACAGCTTAGTATTTTAAGACATAAACTTTCGCGTGCTGCCCATTCCTTAGAGCTTAATATTTCTTCGGCCCAGGCAGCAGTATAGTTTAAATACTTTCGTAAGGTGCTATTAGCATTATAATAAGGGAGGTTAGTGATGTATAAAGAATAGAATTCACTCAATGAGGCCGTGCTGTCGAGGGACTTTCCTAGACTAAGTTCATGCAGAATTTTCGTACGAATTTGTAACTCAGTGTTTCCGCAGTCTTTTTGCCAATAGTTTAAAAGTGAATCGAGGTTTTGGCGGTTTTCCTCGCGGGAGCTGGAACTAATCAGTTGAGGAAGACGTTGGTCTTTCTCATAGCACGATTCTCTAGCGGGGATAAACAGATCGCTAAAGTTTTTTTCTTGTGCACCTAAGACTGAACTAAAAAGGCTAAAGAGGAGGAGGAGTTTTTTCATGGTTTCGTAAAACAAGATAATATGAAAAATTAGGCCAAAAAGGTATTGGTGACTCCTAAATTACATTAAAACCAACATTAATGCATCTAAGCCTAAATTCCCAGTAAAATGGACGTTTTATAATATCATTTGCTTGTGAGGTTCTAGTTTACTGATAACCGAACTCAGCGATAACAGGGTAGTGATCCGATAAGGTTTCCGTTCTAACCTTATAATTAAAACAGCGCAATTCGTCTGAGTATAAAATATAATCGATACGCAATGGTATAGGCCCGCGGTTATAAGTTCTTACCAGTCCATCCCCAGCAGTAATAAAACTGTCGGTTAAGCTATCAGTAATGCTCTGGTAGGTATAACTACTGGGAGGGTCGTTGAAATCCCCTGCTAAAATAAGGGGGTAGGGACTTTTGGAGACGATTGTTTTTAAGTCATCCACCTGATACGCGCGCCTAATAAATGCGGCTTTTAAATCACCTCCAACTTTACTAAGTCCTTTGGTAATCTGATCTTGATTTTTATCACCTATGTTCCCAAGCTCTGCATAATCCTCATCTTTCAGTCCTATTGAAGCAAGATGAACGTTTATCATCCGAACTTTACGTCCTTGCCAGTCAATATCACAAATTAGAGCCTTTCCTCGGGGACCGATAGAATCGGGGATCGCAAATTCGTAGTTTTCACTGCTTTCAATGGGATAACGCGAATAGGTAATCTGACCCGTTCCACCCACTCTTTCTTTAAAGCTACTGTACTTATAGTTGAGCTTCACCTTTAAGGCGGGACTTAGCTGACGGTATTCTTGCAATTGCAAAATATCGGGATTCTCATCTAAAATTAGATCCTCAATTTGCTTGGGGACATCATTAATATCCAGCCAGTTAAAGTGATTTAGCATGCGCACATTATAGGTCATCACCTTTAAGGTAGACCCGCTAGCAATTACTTGATTACTGCCCCTAAACTGGTAGAGTTCGCCCAAATGAGTATATCCCAAAGCTATCGCTAGGGTAGGTAGGATGATTTTTAGTTTTAAACGCAGAGCCCACCAAATGGCAAAAATGATGTTACCGAGAAGAAGGTAGGGATAAGCTAATCCTAAAAATGAAAACCAAGAAACTAACCGGGGGTCGATATAGCCCGCCAGATAAGAGGCCATAAGTAGGAAAGCAATAAGAGTATTGATTACATATAGAAAACCATCAATAAAAGACTTCTTCCTCGTGGCCATTAGTCCTTGCCAAATTTAAATAGGTGTTCTTTTTCGTCTTTACTAAGGCTATCGTAGCCACTTCTGCTAATCTTATCTAGAATCTGATTGAGCTTAGCTTCATCGTTTTGTGCGCCATTTTTTTGACGATATCCCTTATTAAAACCACCCGAAGAATAAACTGTTTTTAGTTTGGGCTTAGCTTTGAAAAGGTTGACAATTCTATCTAACAAGCCGGAAAAGCCATCGGTAAGGTCTTTACCTTGACGGTAAGCACGCGCCATTAAAAAACCAAAGGCGGCGCCGCCAATATGGGCAATTCTTCCACCCGCGTTCGCACCATCACCTAAGCCAATTAAATCTGTTAAGAGGGCAAAGGCTGCCACTCCCCAAAGCGGAACGGTAGCAATAAAAAAGATACGCACGGGGAAACGGGGATTGTAAGTAGCAATTGCGAAAATAATAGCCATCACTCCGGCAGAAGCCCCACGGTTGTTGCTAATACTAACCACATTGCTAAAGGCGGGAAAAATGTTGTAAAAAATAACGTAGAGAAACCCACCAATTATACCGCCCAATAAATAAGTACTTATCAAGCGACGACTGCCGAAATACTCAAGAAATAGCCGGCCCCCAAAAAAGAGCCAGAGCATATTAAATAAGATGTGCAGAAAGCCTTCATGCAAAAACATGTAGCTCACCAAGGTCCAAGGACGAGTGGCTAAAGTGAGTAAGTCGCTGGGCAGAGCGGTGAAGCTTATGAAAAAGGCACTAATGTCTGTTTGAAACAGGAAGCTTAAGATGCGTAATAACAGAAATGCTACATACACTCCTAAGTTAATGAGAATTAAACGGGTAAGGGCATCACCACTTTTAAAACTCAGTTTAATATCGTCGATTATACTAGCCATTAGTAAAAGGTACCATTATTCTTCTTCCAGTAGCGTAAAAGTAAGAAGCCAAACAACATTCCGCCTAGGTGGGCAAAATGCGCCACATTTGAAGCGGGATCGTTAACAATGCCGTTGTATAATTCTAAGGCACCATAAACAGCTACGAAATACTTTACTTTTACCGGTAATACAAAGTAAAGGTAAATGTATTGGTTAGGGAAGAGCATTCCGAAGGCTAGTAATACACCAAATACTGCACCTGAAGCACCAACAGTGGGAGAGTTTAAAAGCGCATTAGCCTGGCGCATAATTGGGTCTGTATAATTCTGACCTCTTTCTAGTATGGCCGCACCTTCTCTTAAAACAGTTTCCAATTGACCTTCAGTAAGTTGCCCAACTAATGAGCTATATTCCCAGTATTGAAAGCCTAAATGTAAAAGGGCTGCTCCTAAACCGGTAACGAAATAGTAGATTAAAAAACGTTTGGGTCCCCACACATTTTCTAAAGCATTTCCGAACATCCACAAGGCGAACATATTAAAAAAGATATGCCCCATATTGCCGTGCATAAACATATGCGTTACAATTTGGTAGGGCCTAAAATTTTCCGATTGTGGCAGGTAAACCCCTAATAAATCAATTAAGTTGGTGCCGAAAACATTACTTAATACCACCGTGGCTAAAAAGAATAGCCCGTTGATTATAAGCAGGTTTTTTATGACCTCGGGAAGTAGTCTAAATTGTAGAGGTGACTGCTGCATTAATTAAAACTTTTATCGATATCACTTAAAGTGAGATTTACTATTATCGGTTTGCCATCGGGGCTGTGGTAGGGAGACTTGCTGGCAAAAAGCTCATCTACTAAATTAGCCATAGCGGGGTTTTCAATAAGTGTTCCTCTTCCAAAAGCAGCCACTTTGGCCATTTTTTGTGCCATTGTTTCTTGGTATTCTTCTTCCGAGCTATCATTAAAGTCTTTGTGGGCTTCAATAATGTTTTCGATAATCTCTTGCACGGGCGCATTCTCTATAAATAAAGGAACACCATGCACCACCAATTGGTTTTTACCGAACTCATCTAAGTCAAATCCTAAGGCTCTAAGTTTGGGCAATATCTCTTTGCTCAAGGCGAAATCGGCTGCATTAAGTTCAATATTTTGCGGGAAAATTAGTTGCTGACTGGGGATTTGGCGGTTGCGTAAAGCGGCGACAATCTTTTCAAATAAAATGCGCTCTTTCGCACGTCTTTGATGGATAAGGATCAGTCCATCACTGTGCTTTGTTAAAATATATTTTCCGCCAACTTGCAAATAGGTTTTACGGGTATTGGCTAATCCTTCGTTAGAAGCAAGAAGTTGCCCTTGCTCGCTTTTCGTTTCGGGCATTTCAGGAATCTGTCCTAAAAGCGATTCCCATTCTCGGCTTTGCGAACTCTCGGGTCTTTGATAATTAGAACCCGATTTAAAACTAGGTGTGCTGCCGCCAATGGTGCTTTTTTGGCTCGTATCCTTATTAAAGGGATTAAAACTCGGGTCAATATAAATACCGGGCGCTTCCACCGAGCCACTTTTAGGATAGCTTACAAATTGCTGATCATGCTCAAAATCGAGACTAGGAGCAATATTGTATTGACCCAAACTGTGCTTTACCGAAGAACGGATTATGGTGTGAATAGCACGTTCATCATCGAATTTAACTTCTGTTTTGGTGGGGTGAATATTCACATCAATCCGCGCTGGGTCTAGCTCTAAATATAAAAAGTAGCTGGGATAACTATCGTCATTTAGTAATCCTTCAAAAGCCTTTTGTACCGCTTTATGCAGATAGGCATTTTTTATAAAGCGATGATTAACAAAAAAGAATTGCTCACCTCTAGTTTTGCGAGCAAATTCAGGTTTTCCTACAAAACCATGGATGCTTAAGATTTCGGTAGACTCTTCTACAGGAACTAATTTCTCATTGTACTTCTTCCCAAAGATATTTACGATTCTTTGCCTTAAAGTACTAGCCGGTAAATTAAAGATCTCTGATTCATTGTGCTCGAAAGTAAATGCTACCCCGGGATGGGCCATAGCAACTCTTTCAAACTCGTCAATGAGGTGTCTTTGTTCTACCTGATTCGACTTCAAAAAATTACGTCGAGCCGGTATATTGTAAAAGAGATTGCGTACTTCAATATTGGTGCCTTGCGGGCAAGAACAAAACTCTTGCAGTTCCACCACATTAGCGGCAACTTTCAGGTGCGTACCCAATTCTGAGTCGGCGGTGCGGCTACGCATATCAACTTGAGCTACGGCACTAATAGAAGCGAGAGCTTCACCACGAAATCCTTTGGTGATAATACTGAAGATGTCTTCTGCCTTGGTGATTTTACTGGTAGCATGCCTTTCAAAAGCCATACGACTATCAGTTTCGCTCATGCCCTTACCATTATCAATTACCTGGATAAAGGTTTTACCGCTTTCGCGCGCAATAAGCTTTATCTCACTGGCTCCAGAATCTACGCTGTTTTCCAGTAATTCTTTTACTACCGAAGCCGGCCTTTGTACCACTTCTCCTGCGGCAATTTGGTTGGCTACATTATCGGGCAAAAGCCTGATGATATCGGCCATTAAAATTTAATTATATAGTAAGTAATGCTTAATAAAGCTAGAATAATAACCATCAACATGCGATTGGAAGAATTCACTTTGGTTTGACGCGCCTCTTTCCAAGAATTACTAAGATTGCTGCGCATGCTTTCACTTTTAGTTTCCTTATTTTGCTTTTCCTGCTCATATTTGCGTTTAATCTTATCCAAACGCTCTTGCCTTTCGTTGTAATAACGCGGCTTAAACTCAAAGGATTTATGGCGATTTTGCTTTATGAAACTGGGTAATTTCGGCGCTTCCATGTTAAATTTTATTTTTCAGTGCTTTCCTGTTCTTGCGCTGGCGCAGATGCGTTAACAGATGCGCTCGGCACTTTAATCATATATACTTTACCGCTAGAATTAGGTAAGTATTCTAAACGTAGCCAAGGGTTATGAAATTTCAATTGGCGGTAACTTAAGCCATATTTGGTATTGAAATAATCAACGTGGCTAAGAGCGGTATCAACCGGAACCTCAGTAGTGGCAATAGGGAAATAGGCATGTTCATCTCTTAGGTGAAAACCGTATTTAGCGGGCTGAGAAATAATTTCCTTTACGGAAATGATGCGGTATAAATAACGGCCTGTTTCCGGGTTGAGAGTCAGTTCAAAAAAGTTGTCGGCTTTCTGGCGCTCCATCTGTTTCTGCACACCGTTAATTCCCATATTATAAGAAGCCGCCGCTAAGCTCCAGCTACCTAATCGCTTCTTGGCATCTAATAAATACTGGCAAGCCACACGCGTAGCTTTTTCTAAATGATAGCGTTCATCTACGGCACTATTAACTTCTAAACCATAATCTTTAGCCGTACCTTCCATAATTTGCCAAAAGCCTACTGCTCCCGCTGGAGAAACAACGTTCATAAAGCCAGATTCAATGAGGGGCAAATATTTGAAGTCCTCGGGAATTCCATATTCCGCTAAAATTGGTTCAATAATCGGAAAGTATCGCTTCGAGCGTTTCAAGAATAGCAAGGTTTGACTTTGCCAATAGGTATTTACCAAGAGCTCACGGTCAAAAGCTTCGCGGATTTGTTCATCTTTAAGGGGAAACTCTTCTCCAGCAAATTGTAAATTCTCAGGTAGGCTAATACTGTAAATGCCATAATTCTCATTGAAAGCTTTTTGAAAATCATCGTTGGAAAGACTCTTCTCATTTTCTTCAACGCTAGGGTAGGTGAAGAAACTAAAGATGGAGCTCATTAAAAAGAGGATCACTAAAAAGCTTAATGTTTTAAGACTTTTACGCATTAATATTTGAATTGAGAATTAAGTTCACTTAAAGGTCGGGCTTCCATATCTTTGGGCGACAATAATGGATTTTCCACGTTCCAGTCAATCGCCAATTCGGGATCATTCCAAAGCACAGAGCCTTCGCTTTCTTTATGGTATAAATTAGTACACTTATAACTGAAAATAGTTTTGTCCGCCAAGGTTAGAAAGCCATGAGCAAAACCAGGAGGAATCCAAAACATTATTTTATTTTCCCCACTGAGCATCACCTTGTGGTGTTTGCCATAAGTAGGCGACCCTTTGCGAATATCTACTACTACGTCAAGAACCGCTCCTTGAATTACACGTACTAATTTCCCTTGCGCATAAGGAGGGTTTTGAAAGTGTAAACCTCTTAAAACGCCCTTATTAGACATGGATTGATTATCCTGAACAAAGTCGTAATTGATGTCAAATCTCGCGAAAGCTTCTTTGCTATACGACTCGAAAAAGTATCCACGATCATCGCCGAAAACTTGCGGCATGATTTCAAATAAATCTGGGATATTGGTTTCTATTACTTGCATTTAAATGTATTGCGTAATTAGGAATGTGTTAGTTTGCTACGTCGCTCATAAATTTGATGCGCATAATACGCAACTCTTCTTCGCTGTAGTCGCCCTCAAATTCTTCGTGAGCTATGCCAAGATCATCGGACTCAGCCTCCATAAAATAATCGTGAATTTCTTCTATTTGATCTTCGTCAAACATCTCATCAATTACATAATCGAGATTGATTTTGGTACCTGATTGCACGATATGCTCTATTTCGGTAATCAGATCATCCATGCTAAGGCCCTTGGCTGCGGCGATGTCTTCAAGCGTAAGCTTGCGATCGGTACTTTGAATGATGTAAACCTTGAGTCCTGATTTGTTGACTACTGATTTAACCAGTAAACCGTCGTCTTTTTCAATATTATTGTCGGCCACATACTTGGCGATAAGCTCTAGAAAGGGAGCTCCAAATTTTTTCGCTTTTCCTTCACCTACGCCCGAAATCTGTTTTAGTTCATCTAGACTAGTGGGGTAGTGGAGCGCCATCTCATTTAAAGATGGTTCTTGGAAAATTGTGAAAGGCGGTTGACCTTTGCTTTTAGCCACCTTTTTGGTAAGCTCTTTTAGCATTTCGAAAAGCTTGGGATCAAAAGCGGCTCCAGCCTTTTCATTGGCGATTATTTCTTCTTGTCCCGCTTCTTCCTCATAATCGTGGTCTTCGGCCATCATAAAGGTATATGGCTTATTTACAAACTCATGCCCTTTGTCGGTGAGCAGTAAAACGCCGTACTTTTCGATGTCTTTATTGAGAAAACCATTTACAATAGCTTGACGTACCACGGCTAACCAATGCTTTTCGTCTTGATCAGCTCCTTGGCTGTATATCGGAAGTTCTTGTACTTTATATTGTTTTAGAATAGCACCTGATTTACCAATAAGTGTATCCACTATCGATTTGGCCTTGAATCGCTGATTAGTTGCCAGAACGGTGTCTAGTACTAGTTTCAGATCCTCCTTCGCATCGAACATTTTGCGTGGATGCAAGGAGTTATCATCGTTTTGCGCACCAGGACCGTTTTCTTCGTCAAACTCTTCACCGAAATAATGCAATAAGAACTTGCGACGGTTCATAGTCGTTTCTGCATAAGCAATAACCTCTTGCAATAATTGCATGCCCACTTCTTGCTCCGAAACCGGTTTGCCGTTCAAAAATTTCTCTAGTTTTTCAACGTCTTTATAGGCATAATAAGCAATACAGTGACCTTCGCCGCCATCGCGTCCTGCCCTTCCTGTTTCTTGGTAATAGCTCTCCAAACTTTTCGGCATATCGTAATGAATAACGAAACGCACATCGGGTTTGTCGATTCCCATTCCAAAAGCAATGGTCGCCACGATAACATCGGTATCTTCCATCAAAAAAGCATCTTGATGACGTGAGCGGGTACTCGCATCTAATCCTGCATGATAGGGAAGGGAACGTATTCCATTAACTTGTAATGTTTGCGATAATTCCTCCACTCTTTTGCGGCTTAGGCAGTAGATAATGCCACTTTTACCCTCCATTTTTTTAATGAAACGGATAATGTCACTGTCTACCTTTTTCGTTTTTGGGCGTACCTCGTAAAATAGGTTGGGGCGGTTAAAAGAAGCTTTATAAACTTCGGCATTTTCCATACCCAAGTTTTTTTGAATATCACTTTGCACCTTTGGAGTGGCAGTGGCAGTAAGGCCTATGATAGGTTTACGACCAATTTTGGTAATAATTGTTCGCAAATTGCGGTATTCTGGACGGAAATCGTGACCCCATTCTGAAATACAATGCGCTTCATCGATTGCGTAGAAAGAAATTTCTACGCTTTTGAAAAACTCAATATTGTCTTCCTTGGTGAGGGATTCAGGCGCCACATAAAGTAGCTTAGTAACGCCGCTTACCATGTCGGCCTTTACCTGTTCGGCTTCTTTTTTGGTGAGGGAAGAGTTTAATACGTGAGCAATACCGCGGTTATCGGCAAATCCTCTTAAACTATCCACTTGGTTTTTCATTAATGCAATTAGCGGGGATACTACAATTGCGGTTCCTTCGCGCATAATTGCGGGAAGTTGATAACAGAGGGACTTCCCGCCGCCAGTAGGCATAATTACAAAAGTATCGTTGCCCGCTAAAAGATTTTCAATAACAGCTTCTTGATTTCCTTTGAAGCCATTGAAGCCAAAAAACTTCTTTAATTGCTTTTGGGCCTCAGAAGACGGTGATGCTAATGCCACAGTTTCAATTTTAATTTGCCTAAATAT